>Ga0116144_10000085_pt1 | contig 119542 bp, 87 predicted proteins | sample AD_UKC035_MetaG_FD_89746 | JGI IMG/M metagenome (GOLD analysis project Ga0116144, IMG submission 89746) | Active sludge microbial communities of municipal wastewater-treating anaerobic digesters from USA - AD_UKC035_MetaG | ecosystem: Engineered > Bioreactor > Anaerobic > Digestate | place...
GCCGACTCCAGCAGCCCCAGGTCGCGCACGCCGTGCTCGCCGCCGTACAACTCGACCTGATTGGCGTGCAGCGTCAGGATGTCCGTGAGTTCGAGGAATTCCACTGCGGGCTACTCCGCCAGTCGCTTGAGGTCGTCGCCGTATCGGCGGTTGATCTTCTCCAACGACTCGCGGAGCCGACGCTGCCGTTTGGCGTCACGCACGGGCGAGATCAGCAGGGTGTCGCCGTTCGTGGTCAGTTCCAGCGGCGTGTCAGGCGTGACGCGCAGCAACTCCAGGATCGTCCGGTCGATTACCAGGGCGTAGCTATTGCCGTGCTTGATGAGCGTTTTGACCATCGGGGTACTCCTTCCGGGGCCGAGGTTCAACCAAGTGTATCCGCTGTGTATCCGGTTGTCAAGGGCCGGACGCGAGGATTCCCGGCATGAGGGCTCCCATAACAGAAGGCTTGGACATCCGCTCGCTGACGGTCGCCGCGGCGGCCAAGCTGCTGAAGGTGGCGCCGCAGACGATCCGCGCCCACATCCGCCGCGGGCTGCCGCTGGTGGACCTGCCTGACCGGCAGGCAGGCAAGCGGATCGACCTGATTGTCTACGGGGCTTGGCTGAACCAGCAGGACTGAGATGAGACAGACGACGCCCGACGGCACCTTGAGCGCCACAGTCACGAGATCCGGGTGACCGATCTCCGGCAACTCGGCGAGGCGGTAGAGCCCGCGCTCCATGCGTTCCAGGAAGCCGGCGTCACGCAGCGCGCGGAGTGTCCGCGGGTGGACTCCGGCTTGGAGGGCTTGCGCCGTGCGGAAGACGCCGCCGTGTTGGCTACCCAGGCGACGCACCGTCTCATGCGCTCCGTCGAGGAGGCTTGCGCTCATGCTGTTTGGATAGAAATACCGTCACTTGTCATCATTTGACGGGGATTTTATCCGAGCCGTTTGGGGCGTCAAACGTCACTAGGCTGCTCCCACCCTGGGCCCGCGGCGTCGCACACCGCCGCTTGCTGGGTGTCTGTTTTCTTCCACGTGCGGCGAGAAGCGGGCCGTGACGGCCATCTTCCAGCTTCGGTGTAAGTCATTCTGCAAGAAGGCCTTACAGCCGAAGCGTGTCGCAGGAGAAGCAGCACGGGGCCGCTCCAGCAAGCACGCACGTGATCATCGCTCACCACGAGACCAGGCGTCAGGACGGGTTTCCACGACGCTGATAGCCTCTCGCCCCCACGCTCTCCAGCGGCCCGCCCTCGCCCAGCCGGACTCCTTCACGCTTGCCGACACCGCCGCGGCCGTCCCGTCCGCCAGCCCGCAACTCATCAAGAAGGTCCTGGCCGGCCTGAAGCGCTCAGGTGAGGTCACCCTCGTCGGTCGCGGCCGAGGGGCGCGGTGGCGCAACAAGGTGTGAGGGTGATTCTCGGAAGCCCGCAGAATCATCCTGGCACCTTTGCTGACCTCCTCGATTGCCAGCGGGCATCTTGCGAGCGTGTGTTTGCGAGACCCGGCATGACCTACGGCGTTCCCCAAGAACCGCGTAGTCCGTAGCTCTTGCTCTACCGCCACCATTCGTATACGATCGGTCTTCGGATGGAGAACATGATGGCCCACACCGATGATTCGCTCGATCCACCACGAAGGTCGGGGGCAGACCATGCGTTGAACGCGGCAAAGGTTGGCATCGGCGCCATTCCGTGGATAGGTTCCGCCGCCGTCGAAGCGATCAACGGTTTCTTTGCGTCACCGTATGACAGGAAGCTTCACGAATGGCGGGTTGCGATGGCCCAAGTCGTTCAGCAGCTTCGACATGAGACGAGCGAATTATGCCAGAAGTCCCTGCAAGGTAGCCAGAAATTTCAGGAAGTCGTCATCCTCGCCAGCGATGTTGCGTCCAAGTCTGATCCTGTAGAAGTGTACCCGGCGCTCAAGCACGCAATCATCGCCGCAGGGAGTGCGAGCGATACATCACGGGACATGCTGCTCCGCATTCTGAGAGCGCTCAAATTGCTCACCTCGACACACATCCGCCTTCTTCGCTACTTCGCAACCAACGCATGGGCAGATGAGAAGGCCGGGCATCTGCGAGCCCACCTGCGACGCGATGAGAGAAATGCGTACCTAACGGACGAACAGATGGAAAAATACGTAGAGAGTATGCGATGCATCCACTATTACTCTGCCTTCTCTGGGGTAGACCTTGCTGACGTGAGTCGTGAAGATTCAAAAGTCTTCATTGACGATCTTCATAAGGAAGGATTGCTCTTGTCTCCGATACAATACTCTGAACGAGACGAGTCTCCCTTGACGCCGTTCGGAGCCAGGCTTCTCGAGCTCCTCGACAGTCCCGAGCAGTTCTGACGACCGTCGCTGCGGAAAAAAGGGGTCAGCATGATTTCCTGAAGGCAGGCAAACCAGCCCGACACCTTTTGACACCCTTTCCTGACACCTTCTCCGATGAGGTGGGCACGAGTGGGTGCGCTGGCGACTATAGTGCAGGAATACGGGGAGGTGAAGCGATATCAGACCAGCGTCGTGGCCCGCAACTGGCGCATCGCCCGCTGCGAGGCGGCATGTCAGCCACCATCGGGCCGCCCGAATGATGCACGCGACAACTCGCGCAGTTGGGGCCCCCCGGCGTGGTCTTCAGCGCGACTCATCGCGTCTCGTCCGCCCGGCGAGCACCCCAGTCTCGGCCCCGCTCTGCTGGTGCTACGCCACCCGGCTTCGTCCACGCCCCCTGCTCGCCGCGCTCCGCGTCAGGCCTCCGCGCGGCCCTGGCCGCGGTCGGCGTGATCCCCGCGGTCGCCGTGACCTGCCCCCGGTCGAGGCGGGTCCCGTTCCCCGGCGCACCCAATGGGCGCCAGATAAGCCGGACGTACCGCATTCGGGTGTTCCGATGGAGGACGTTCTTCCTGTCCACGCGGTATCGCCAGGGCTGCCTGAGCGGCAGGGCGTCTTCTATGGGTCCAAGAGGGGCAGTTGCGTAAGTGGCTGCGGTTGCGAGAGTTGCGGCTGTTTGGCCGCGAGTTTCGGCTCACCTCCCACTTGCGTGAGCGCGTCTGGCGTATTATCATTAGAGGCAGGGCGATGGATGGGAGCGCTCTAGCCGATAATGCTCTGGGAGTGGTGGCAAGGAGGTGTGCCACTCCTCGGGCTACCGCAGTGGGGGAGCTAGAGCCATGAAGCCCCGGTACATCAGGCTCGTACCTGTCGTTGTCCTGCCGCCAGGCGATTTCCGCTCTTACCCTGCGGAGGTGGGCTCTAGCTCGCCGTTGGTTCCTGTCGTCCCGTCCCGCGCGCTGGAGCACCCCCAGCCGATGACGACAGCCGTAGAGGCGGGCTTTCCGCCACTGGAGCCGACGAATGGGTCCACCCTTGCGACAGGATATCCTCCCGAATCGCCTGCTGCCCCGGCTGAAGTGACTGAAGAGTGAACCGCCGGCACGTCGCTTGCTTGCTCGATAAGCGGTCGCTTTCGATCATGACGTGAACAAGCGTGTACTCACGGGTAGCGCCAGGCTGCATCTGCGTCTCCCGGGCGAGGTCGGCGGCGGGGTTGAAATGGGCTAGGTTGTCGAACTCCGCCTCGAAGTCCTTGTACAAGTCCCACATGCAGGACTCCAGACCCGGTGGCAGCTCGTCGAGCACTTTCAGCCGAAGATCGTTCTTGGCCTCTTTCCGATTGATCGGGTGACCGTGGAAGTAGAGCTTCGACGCCATGTTCTCTACGATGTCGTTGAGGGTGTGATCATCAGCGTCCTTCATGTGCGTGCGAAGGATCTTCTTGGCGATCATCCGGGATTGAAGCAGGAACCGCTCGACATTACCGATCGCTAAAGGGTGGATCTTCTGGGCGAGAATCTCAATGGTCTTGACGAGTTCGTCCTCGTGAGTGATCCCGACAGTCGACTTCACGAAGTCGACATAGGCGCGCAGATCCTCAACACTGATCCCGAGGCGCCTGCCTGTGCCCTGTTCAACTGGATTGAACTCGTTTGACACCGTCGGATCGATCGGTCCAAGTTCGGCGAAGGGATGCATCACGATCTCATCGGCGCCCAGCGCCAGGAGGGATGCAGCGCTGTATGCTCGGTAGGGCACGAGTACGCAGAAGGCCTTGGCGAACTCCCTGAAGAGAGACGCCAGGCGCCAGGGTACCGTCCCGCTGCCGCCGTTGCTGCAGAGGAAGACGTCGAGTTTCTCGATCGGGCGGGTTGGGAGCAGAAGCAGGTGGTCGAAGAACACCCTGACGGCGTCGTCAGCCATAGCCGTGGGTACGTTGGGCCGCAGGCTTGTGAGGTAGCAGATCACGACGGAGCCGCGCAGCTCCTGGATACGCTGAATGAGTGGGATGCGGTTTGCGAACGCCATGGACTTGATTCTCCTTCGTCGTGTCCTGGGTCCCCCTATCCCCGGAGCCCGCCGTCGCGTGAGCGGAGCCTGCTCATCGTTGTTGGCAGCAGCATCTCAGGCGCGTCCTACGTCGCGACGACGCGGGTCCTAGGCCAGGGGTGGCCAGGCACTGCGTGACGCCGGTAACCACATGCGCATTGTAGAGGCTTGTCCACTCCTTGGACAGACCCCCCGCGCCAACAACAGAAGGTGTCAGGACGAATTCCCTGCCGTTAGGGAATCGCCCTGACACCTTCTCCTTCGACCCATGTGCCCTCCTGGTTATCCCCCGGTTGACCTTCTGCCACTGGGTGGCGCAGAGGGCGGCGGCGGCGCGGAGTGACCGGCTGCGCCGCTGCGCAGTTGCGGCAAGGCGCGGATCAGTTCGGCCAGGTCTACGCCGGAGAGGGACTGAATCACCGGCGGGAGCTGCGCGATGATCTCGGCGATGTCTTTGGTGACCTTGCTCGCGCCGGCCGAGCTGTCGCCGCCGGTCGAGACGATGGTGATCTTGTCGGTCTTGCCCAGCGGTTCGGCGATGGCGCGGGCGAGCTCGGGCAGGCCGTTGACGACCATCTGAATGACGGCCGCCTGGTTGTACTCCTGCCATGCCTGGGCCTTGCTGTCCATCGCCTTGGCCTCGGCCTGACCCTTGAGCTGGATGATCTCGGCTTCCGCCTGGCCGCGAGCGCGGATGGCCTCGCCTTCGCCCTGCCCGAGCAGCTTCTTGGCGGTGCCCTCGCCCTCCGCTTCCGCTTGCAGGCGGCACCGGCTGGCCTGCGCCAGCGTCTCGATGCGATAGCGCTCGGCGTCGGCCGGGGCGTTGATCGTTGCGCTTAGCTCCTTCTGCTTCCGCAGAATCTCCTTCTCCTGCACCTCGATGAGCTTCTCGCGCTGGATGACCTGGACCTGCACCTCCTCGGCCATGACGAGCTGGGCGGTCTTGTTCTTCTGCAACTCATACGCCAGATCGGCCTCGGCCTTCTTGGCGTTGACGGCCCCCTGGTAGCTCGCCTGCTTGGCCTCGAAGTCGCGCTGCGCCTCGGCGATTTTCGTGTTGGCGACGAACTCCGCCTCCCGGCCAAGCTGATTCGCCTGGGCGGACTTGATGTCTGAGTCGCGCTTCGCCTCGGCCTCGGCGATGGCGGCGTCGCGCTTGACCTGGGCGACGCGCGGCCGGCCCAGGGCGTCGAGGTACCCCTCGTCGTCCTGAATGTCGCGCATCGTGAAGCTGTCGATGGAGAGGCCCATGTTGGCCAGGTCGTTGGCGGCCACCTCCTGCACCTTGCCGGCGAACGCGTCGCGGTCCTTGTAAATCTGCTCGACCGTCAGCGTGCCCACGATCGCCCGCAGGTGCCCCTCCAGTGTCTGCCGGGCGACTTCCATGACCTGGGCCACCGGCATGGACATGAAGCGCTCGCCGGCGGTGGCGATGCTCACGTCGTCGCCCTTGATCTTGACCTGGGCGACGCCGTCCACGCTGATGGCCACGCCGGTGCTGGTGTAGACCTTCTTCGTGTTGACGTCGATGGTCATCAACTCGAGCGACAGTTCCTCCGCCCGTTCGAGGATGGGGATGACGATGGTGCCGCCGCCCTTGCGGATGCGGAACCCCGGCGCCCCGGCCGTCTTGCCGCCCCGGCCGTAGACGATCAGCGCCCGGTTGGGCCCCACCCGCCGGTAGCGCGTGGCACAAATCCAGGTGAAGAAAAAGAGGACCGCCAGCGCGATGAGAGCAGTGATCCAGGTGCTCGACACCGGTACCTGCGCCAACAACAGCAACGCATTCATGTCGCTCCTCCCGATTGGCTTCCAAGAACCCCTGATACAACCCCCCTCCCTTTCAGGGAAGGGTCGGGGGAGGGTTGAATCGCCGCGGACTCCCTCCTCACCCTGCCCTCTCCCCCCGGCGGGAGAGGGGTCCTGTCAGGCGCTACCAGCCCGGCCTTGCGCCGGCTTCACCCAGGTCGCTCCGCCGGCAGCGGAGCCACCAGGAAAGTCGTGCCCGCGCGCCGTCGGATGACGACGCGCGTCCCGCGTGCCAGCTCGCAGCCCGCGTCGCTGCGGGCGGCGGCGTTGTACCGCGCCCCGCGGACCACGTACGCGATCTCGCCGGCCCCGCTCGCCGGGATCGGCGTGATCACTTCGGCTTCCAGCCCGATCAGCTCGAACGCGCTCGGCGAGCTGGTCCGCTCCGCCCGCGCGAAAACCCGGTTGAAAATCCACATCAGCATCCAGGTGACCGCCCACGCCAGCCCGATCGCCAGAATCAGCGACTGGTATCCAAGGCTCAGCGGCGGCCGCACCGTTGCCCACCCGGCAAGACCGAAGCAGGCTAGGAACATCGCAATGATCAGCGGGCTGAGCGGCCCGAACACCCGCGGGCCGATCACCTGCCCCGCGTGGGCATGCCCGTCCGCGGCATGACCGTGGCCGCCGTGGTCATGGCCGTGCCCGCCCGCGACGTGCCCAAACCCGCCGAGGTCATGTCCGTGACCGCTTACGTCGGCGTGGACATCGCCGCCCGCGTCGAGCTCGTGTCCGCCGGCGGCGTCGAAGTCATGCCCCCCGGCGTCGATCTCGTGACCAGCCTCACCGCCGCCGCCGATCTGGCCCAGCAGAAACGCGATCACGACGTACCCGCCGCCGATGATGGCCGCAAACAGGTATACGTCGATGAGCCCAAAGGCCAGGATCGGCAATGACCACGTGCATGTGGGGTCGATGGTTGCCATGACACGCCCCCTTTACCAGATGCCCTTGCCGCCCGAGAGTATAACGTGACGCTGGCGGTTTGCACCTATTATAATGCCACCCCTTGTTTGGAAGAGTACCGTCAGTCGCCCAGGCGGGCGGGGCAGCACGGGGGCAAGATGGGTCGGTTTGGGTCTTTCGGCACGTACCGGGCGTTGTCTCCCGTGGGTGACCGCACGCGGACGCCCGGCGCGGGGTCTACCCGTTCCACGTCGGCCGCGGGGTGCTGACCCAACTTCGTCAACGAGCCGCTGGCACCACCGGCTCCAGATGTGTAGAACAACAAGAGCGTGAACCCCTGGAAGCCGAGGAGCCGTGAAGGCCACCAAGCCCTAGCGCGGCGGCAGGCGGCTACCCGGGTCGCCGCAGGACGCACGCCGCTGCCGCGCCGCTGGGGCCGGCAAGGGAAGTCAAGGTGCCTCGTTACCAGGGGTTGACAGCCCGTAGCTGTCCAGCGTGCGAGCCATGCCCTCACCCGCCGCAGGAGAGGGAGGGCAGGTATCGGGGCTGCAGAGGCATGCTTACCGGCGACGGCAGTCGCGCGACAGCATGGCACCGACAACGCCGAAAACGCTAAGCACGTACAGGTCCGGCGGACCTGGACCACCCGGCGGAGGGTGAGGGCACGGGGCTGACGCTACGCGCATACTCGCGGATGGTGGTAGCCTTCATGGCGGTGCGGATTCTGGAAACCGGTGCTCGGCTGATTCTCCTCGTACTGGTGGGGCTGCGGCCCCTCGTGGCCGAGACCTACGACAGCGCGCCGAGCATGTTCGCCGGCGCCCTCGAAGGGCTCAGCGACCCGACGCCGGTGCGCACCTGGATGCTCGACCTGCTGATCGTGGCCAGCGGGTCGGTCGTGGCGCTCACGCGAGTCCTGCGTCCCGTCGGCGGGTTCCGGCGGACGGGGCTGGAAGTGGGGCTCATCCTGCTCGTGGTCGCGTCCGCGGTATCCTCGCTGGCGGCCGGGAACCAGCGGCTGGCGATCAACGCGTCGTTCGACTGGCTTTGCTATCCGGTGCTGGCGATCCTGCTGGCACAAGTACTGGGCACGCGGTTTCACCGGCGGTTGCTGCTGGCCGTCGTGCTGGCGTCGTCGGCCGTCCAGGCAGTCGAGTGCGTGGACCAGTACTTCTTCAGCTTCGAGAACACGCGGGCGTTCTACGAGAGCAACAAAGCCGAGTTCTGGGCCAAACAGGGGGTGCCGCTCGATGCGCCGCAGGTCGAGTTGTACGAACGCCGGCTGCTGGCGCGGGATGCGCAGGGGAGTTTCGGCCACCCAGCGGTGGCGGGGTCATACCTCGTGCTGTGCGCGTGGGTGGCAGGGGCCGTCGGTCTGAGCAGCTTGCGGGCCGGAGCGAGTCTCGCCGCGAGACTGCGGGGCGGCACCGGGCTGGCGTTCGCGGGTTTCCTCATCTTCGCGGCCTGCCTGACGGGCAGTCGCGGAGCACTCCTGGCCGCGGCGGCGGGGGCGGTTGTCGCGGTCGTGCTTTGGGCGAGTTGGCGCTGGGTGATGACCCACCGCGCGCGCGTGTGGGCGATCGGCTGGACGTGCGTGGCACTGGGGGTGGCGGCCGGGGTGGGTCACGGCCTGTGGCACGGTTCGTTACCGGGCCCATCGCTGGCGTTCCGCTGGGAGTACTGGACCAACTCGGCGCGCATGATTGCCGACTATCCGATCACGGGTGTGGGCAGGGAAAACTTCGGCCGGCACTACTTGCAGTACAAGCCCATCGAGAGCCCGGAGGAGATTCAGAATCCGCACAACCTGTTCGTGCAGGCGACGGCCGAGTGGGGCGTGGTCGGGCTGGCCGGCATCCTGGCGATGCTCATCGGCGGGTCGCGCGTGCAGGCGGGCGTGCCGCGGCGTCTTGATGCCGCTGGGGCTGCTGACAGGACCGCGCCTGCTTTCAGCGCGGGGAAGGGGGAGCAACGAGCCGCGATGCCTGCCCCCCCCACCCCGCCTTCTCCCTCCGGAAGGAGAGGGGTTGCGCCGGGTGGAGACGATGCCGGACACGCTTGGGTTTGGGGGCTGGTTGTAGGTGCCGCGGTGGTGGGGCTGCGCCTGCTGCTGCTGGGGACGAAGGACTTCAACTACCTCTACGCCACGGGCGTCATCACCGCGCTGGCGTGGCTGGGCGGGTATGCGCTGTTTGCCCCGCGCGCGGCCGAAGGCGAGACGCATTCGCCGGAGGCGCGACCGGCGGGAACGCCCAGTCTGATCTGCTGCGGCGTGGGGATCGGGCTGCTGGCGTTCCTGCTGCACGAGCTGATCAACTTCGCGCTGTTCGTGCCGGGTGCGGCCACCACGTGCTTCGCGTTGTTCGGATGCCTCGCGGCCACGACGGGCCGGGCACGCGCGACGGCAGAGCCGAAGCGTCACGTGCAGACCGTGTGGGTCGTGGTCGCGGTGCTGCTGCCCGTCGGGACGTGGGGCTTCGGGGTGTCGCCGGTGGATCGGTGTGTGACCATTCTGGAGTACGCCCGCGCGAGTCAATCCGATTCCGTGCACGGGCCTCCGTCGCGGCAACCGGCGCACGCGCTGTTCCGGATGGCCGGCTTTCTGGATCGCCGCGATCCGACGCCGGCTGCCGAAGAGGCGGATTGGCTGCTCTCGCTTCCGGCCGAGCGGGCGCAGTGGCGTGTGGAAGCGTTAGCGGAGGCGACCGAGTCCATCGAGGAAGCCATCGCGCGTGACCCGTGGCACGCGTCGCTGCGCCGGCTGCAGGCTCGGATATTCCTTGCCCGGGCGGAGGTGGCGCGGGATGGAGGCCTGTATGAAGCTGCGGTCGCGGCCGCCCGCGAGGCGCTGCGACTCTACCCGCAGGACCCGACGGGACTGGTGCTGGTCGGCGATTGCGAGCTGGCAGCCGGGCAGGCGCTGAACTCGACCCCGCACCTGGAGGCGGCTCTCAAGGCCTATCAGGAGTCGCTCGCCCTGGATGCGCGGCGTCCGGCTTGGGAGGTGATCCGGCGTTTCTCGCCCCGGATGCAGGCGGAGATCGAGGCGCGGATCGAAACGGTGCGCACGCTGCTCGACGAGCGCACGCCCAGGCCGTGAGTTCATGCGGTTCCGCCGCCGAGTTCGCCCGCGGCGCATCCCCCGGGGGCATCCGGCGGCAAGCGCAGGTTCCCCGCCGCGGAGCGCCGGCCTATAATCCGACCGGAAGGCGAAGTCCGCTGCTCAGAGCCGGGGGCTGCGTGCGCTCACGGGGCGGAGGCGTGGGGCGTTCGGCAGTTGACCCCTGTCCCTCGCAGGGAGAGGGGCGGGAGTGAGGGTGGAGGAGGCGAGGACGCGACCCTGGGGCGGGAGCCTGCGTACCCGCGACCGCCGTCGCGGGGCAAGCACGGCACGCTCATCGCCGTACAGGCTGGACACGGTCGGCGCCCGCTGCTCCGATGGTTGGATCCGGGCCGGCGGCGTTGGACGCGTGGGTGTCCCACGTGCCCTGACGACAGCGAGGTGAAGTCATGGCCGTTCGACGCCACGGCAGGACATACCAACGCGAGACGGTCGGCATGACCGAGCAGATCGTCGCGGTCGTCATCCTGGGCCTGCTCGGGACGATCGTCGTGGCGTTCTTGGCGACGGGCTTCCGGCCGGGGCCCGCCTTGTTCGCCTCCCAACTCGCCGGCGACGAAGCCGTGCCCGCCTCGACAACAACAACCGTCACGCCCGCGTCACCGGACGCCACCCCCCCGCCGCCCGGTCCGACGACCGCCACTGCCCTACCGGCGCCACCGACGTCGCCCGACACGACGGCGGGCACCGGTCCGCCGTTCCCCGCTGTGCTTGACACGGATTGGCTGCCGCCCACCAATGCTGCCACCTACACGGCCGATGATTTGTGGGAGAAGATCAACGGCCGGGCGGACCTCTACCTGGCATTCCACGTGGCGCGGTTGTGGTTCGGGACCTACCGACGGTCCAGCGACCCGGACGCGGCGCTCGACGTGTACCGGTATGACATGGGTTCGCCCGAGAACGCCTTCGGCATCTACCAGGCGGAATCCGGCGGGGACGTCGAGGCGGTAGACGTGGGACGCGAGGCATACGTCGCCGGCGGCAGCGTGATCTTCTGGAAGGGCAACCACTACGTCCGCGTCGAAGCACCCGACGAGAGCGACGCATACGCCCAGGGGGCGCTGGCCGTCGCGCGGGCGCTGGCGGACGCGCTCCTCGACGACGGGCAACCCCTGTGGGCGGAGAGCTTGCTACCGTCCGCCGGGCGCGTGCCCCGCTCCCTTGCGTATCAGACGGGCGCGGCGTTCGGCCTCGATTCCCTCGGCGAGGTGTTCCACGGGCGTTACGAACGTGAGGGAACCACCTTCGTACTGTTCATCCATCGCGCCACCAGCCCCCAGGAGGCGCAGGGTCTATACGAGGGGCACCGGGCATCCCTGCGCCAGCTCGGGATCCTGCAGGACGGAAGTACCGAGTCGCCCGGCTTGCTGCTGGTGGAGGCGCCCGACGGCAGGTTCGAGGCGGTTTTTGTTCACGGTACGTATGTGGCCGGGGTACTGGAGGCCGGGAGTGCCGCCGCGGCAGCCGAGGCCGCCCGGTGGTTTCGCACCCAGCTTGCACAATGACTGAAACGCACCAGCAAGTCCCTCCGGCGGAGACCGGACCGGGGCGGCAGTTGTCCCGGCGGGAGTTCCTGCTGCGCGGCGGCACCACAGTGGCGGCCGCCACCGCGACTGCCGGACTGGCCGTGTGGCTCCATGATGACATCGGGACGGCCGGGCTAGCGCAACCGCGGCCCGCGACAATCAAGAACTACTTCGCCGCCGTGGATTACCCTGAGTCCGCCCCCCGCGTCAGCATCGTGCGCGACGCACGAGACCGCGTTGACGGAATGGTCGGGGCAGCCCTCGCACCGCTGGGCGGCATCGAGCGCTTCGTACGCAAGGGCGACTGCGTGTTGATCAAGCCGAACGTCGGCTTCGAACGCGACCCGCGCCTCGGCGCCACCACCCACCCGGAGGTCGTACGCTCGGTCATCCGCCTGTGCCGACGGGCGGGCGCCCGCCGCGTGCTGGTCACCGATAACCCCATCGAGCAGGCCGCGGCCTGCTTCGCGCGGACGGGGATCCGGGCGGTCGCCGACCAGGAAGGCGCCCGCGTGGTGCTGCCGGTGGAACGGTACTTCCAACCGGTGGCCGTGCGTCCCACGCCACCCGACCCGGCCCGCAACGAGGCGCTCGGCACGTGGCCCATCCTCTGGGCGCCGCTCGAACAGGCCGACAAGGTGATCGGCATCGCGCCCATTAAGGACCACAATCTCTGTAGCGCGTCCATGTTGATGAAGAACTGGTACGGCCTGCTCGGCGGGCGGCGCAACCAGTTCCATCAGGCGATCCATGACGTGATCTCCGACCTGGGTCTGCTGGTCAGCCCGACGCTGGTGATTGCCGACGGGTTGCGCGTGCTGATCCGGAACGGCCCCACGGGGGGCAGCCTAAACGACGTTCGCCCGGCGCACACGCTGGTGGCGGCCGTGGACCAGGTCGCCTGCGACGCCTGGTGTTACGAGAACCTGCTGCAGCGCGACCCGACCCGGCTGCGCTACCTGGAGCTGGCGCATCGGAAGTTCGGTTTGGACGCTTACTCACAGTCGCGCCGGTTCGGCCGGCACGACTGGCGCGAGTATGAACGCACCGGCCTGCTCGTGGAACAGGACTTGAGTAATCGGCTCGCCTGACGGCCGTCACGGGGGCCCGCCGCCGGCCGGGCTTGCCCACGGAGTGTTCCGGCGCGGCCGGGCGGGTGGAAAGTACGGCGCATGCGCATCACTACCGCACGCATCATCAGCCAGAGCGTCTTCGCGGCGCTGTTCCTGGCGTTCATAACGCTGACGAGTCTCTCAATGCTGAGTGACTACCCGGCGTTGCGCTTCTGGTTGAGCAAGTTCCTGGAGATTGACCCGCTGGTGGCCGTCTCCACCGCCATGACCACGCACACCTTGTACAAGGGCCTGCTGTGGTCGCTGGTGGTGCTGCTGCCGACGCTGTTTCTGGGACGGTTCTTCTGTAACTGGGTTTGCCCGTTCGGGACGCTGCATCATCTGACGGGGTGGCTGTTCCATCGGCGCGGACTCCAGGCCAAGATCGACGCGAATCAGTACCGGCGCAGCGCGGTCCTGAAGTATTACATTCTGGTGGGGATGCTGGTCGCGGCGCTGTTCGGCACCTTGCAGATCGGGCTGCTCGATCCGCTGGTGTTCGTGCATCGGGCGTTCACGGTGAACGTGTTGCCGTTGCTGGGCCGACCGGTGCCGGCCCTGGAACTGCCGGGCGGGGCGGTGCTCGGCGGCGGACGACTGCACCAGTTCGGCTGGATACTCGGCTTCGCATTCTTCGTGCTGCTAACGCTGAACCTGGTGCGGCCGAGGTGGTTCTGTCGCGTGCTCTGCCCGTTGGGGGCATTGCTGGGCGTGCTGTCGCGGTTCTCCCTGTGGCGCATCGAACGCGACCCGCGGCGCTGTGTGAACTGCAACGTGTGCGTGCAGGGTTGCGAAGGGGCGTGTGAGCCGGACGCCCGGCTGCGCCGCAGTGAGTGCTTCGTCTGCTTCAACTGTATCGAGGACTGCCCGCACGGGGCGCTGCGCTTCGCGTTCCTGCCGTCGCGGGCGAGCGAGGTGACCGGCCCGGACGCCGGACGCCGGGGTGTCGTGCTCGCGGCGCTGAGCGGGCTGTTCTTCTGCTCGTGGACACGCGCCGCCGGCAAAACCACGCGCGATTTCTCCAGCCGCGTCATCCGGCCGCCGGGAGCCGTGGAGGAACTGGAGTTCCTCGAACGCTGCCTCAAGTGCGACCAGTGCCTCCGTGTCTGCCCCACGAACGTGCTGCAACCGGCCCTGTTCGAGACGGGCCTCGAGGGGCTGTGGACGCCCGTGATGAACTTCCGCATCGGCTTCTGCCAGCTTCATTGCACCGCGTGCGGCTACGTCTGCCCGACGGGGGCGATCCAGCACCTTACCGTGGATGAGAAGCTCGGGCTCGGCCCGGCCGCCGAGCAGGGACCGGTGCGCCTGGGCACGGCCCACTTCGACCTGGGCCGCTGCCTGCCCTGGAGCAAGAACACGCCCTGCATGGTCTGCGAGGAAATCTGCCCCGTGTCGCCGAAGGCGATCTATTCGGAATATCAACAGTTTCTGCTGCGCGACGGAAGGAAGTCCGTCACGGCGGCAACGGCCAACTCCGTGACACTGGCGGAAACCGCAACAGGAGTTGACTCCACCGGCGCGCCGTGCCGGTTCGTTGCCCATCAATTCCGAGGCGACGAGACCGCCTCGTACCACGTGCGCACCACGCCCGGCCCCGCCGGAACGGGGCAGAGCGTACGCATCGCGGACAACAATGTGGATACGCTGGCCCTTGCCGCCGCGCTTGAGGAAGTGCCGCCGCCGGGAACTGAGGTCGGCATCTACATCGAATACAAGGTGCCGAAGATGGACACGTCGCGGTGCATCGGTTGAGGCCTCTGCGAGCATGCCTGCCCGGTGGTCGGCGACCGCCGCGCGGTGTACGTCACACCCGAGGGAGAGACGCGCTCCGAGCACGAGGGCGCGGCCGACCGCAACCGCTCCGTCCGCCTGCGCAAGAGTCTTTAAACGCCTGGTGGGCCTGACGGAACCCCTCTCCCCCCTGGGGGAGAGGGCAGGGTGAGGGGGATTGACACAGTCTGTTGGGAGAACCCGTCGTGAACATTCTCGCCTTCGACATCGAGACCTCGAACGTGTTTGACCTTCGCCCCGGCGAGGATCTGGACAAGTACGCCCCGTTCGACGTGGCCGTCGCCGCCACGCAAGTCGCCGGCGGCGAGCACCGCCTCTGGCTTTCGCCCGGTCCGGGCGATAGGCCGCTGGTCAATCTGGAACGCCGGCACGCGCGCGAGCTGCTTGACTACCTCGACCAGATGCAGCGTGCCGGCCATGCCGTCTGCGCGTGGAACGGGCTGAGCTTCGATCTGCGCTGGATCGCCCGCGCGGCCGACGACGTGGCCACCGCGTCGCGGATCGCCCGCGCCCTGTACGATCCGTGCTTCCAGTTCTACAAGTTGAAGGGTTTTCCAGTGTCGCTGGCGGCCGTCGGCGAAGGGATGCGCATCGGCATGCAGAAAAGCATGGACGCGGCCGACGCTCCGCGGCAGTGGCAGGCCGGCAACCACCAAGCCGTCTGCGATTACGTATTGGGTGACGTGCGCATGACCATCGAGATCGTCGCGGCCATCGAGCGCCGCCACGAGATCGCCTGGGTCACCCAGCGCGGCAAGCGCTCCACCGTCCCCGTCCCGCGCCTGCGCACCGTCGAGGACTGCCTGCGCGACCCGCTGCCGGATCAGTCCTGGATGGGCAGCCCGCTGCCGCAGAAGAAGTTTGTGGGCTGGCTCGCACTGTAGAGCAGCGGCGCCCCCGGTTCGGCGCCCATCGGCGCCAAGGTCACCCCAGTCAGCCCCTCCGACAGCGCCAGAATCGATCGCACTGATTCGCTCCGCCGCCGAAAGGCGCCCACTTCGGGGCGTGGCGCCCACGTGCGGGAGGCAGGCGGGTAGGCTTTTCCCCGCCGAGCCAAACGCAAGCGGATCACGTTGCCTGGTGCCTCCCGCTAGTAGCCCATGCCAACCAGACGTCCCTCCTTCATTGGTGGCCGACCGTCGGGGCCGCCACCACGATCGCGACCGAGATACCGGCCACGCGCGTTCCTGGTGGCTCCCCTCCGCCCAGGACCGGAGGCGACCGCGGCTCCTAACGGCATGACGAGACACGGCTCCATGCCACCTGGTGCACATGCAGCACACGAGAACCCCGACGTTGTCTCGAAAGAAGAAACGCAAGAAACCCCGGAAAGGCCAAAAAAGCGAGAAAAGCGTTGACCACCACTCTTCACCGTGCTACACTTTACCTACCAGAAACCGAACGAGGTGAGGCATGGATCGCCGACAGATCGGAATGAGGCTGGCGTTTGACGTGCTTGGGGTTCCGTTCAAACTTGACACCTTCAACCACCGTCTCGCTGTCCAGAAGGTCGTGTACCTTGCCCAGGCCGCCGGAATTCATCTCGGCTACGACTTCCACTGGTACCTTCGAGGGCCGTATTCGCCTGACCTGACGCGAGACGTGTTCGCCGTGGACGCAGAGGCCGGAGAGGGCACCAACGAATGGGCGCGCTGGCAGTTCGACGATCAATCGAAGGCTCGGCTCGAGGAGCTGAGCAGCATCGTGCGCCCGAGAGGCAACCCACGCTCCCCTGCTGACCTTGAGCGTTTGGCGTCTGTTCACTACGTGATTTCGCGACAAGGCGTATCGCCCGATGACCACACGCGGCTTGCAGAGAGGGTGCGGGCTTTAGGCAAGCGCTACGACCAGAAAGTTGTGTCTGCGGCAGTCAACGAGCTCTCCCAGTGTGGGTTGTTGAAGGATGTTGTCGGGCGAGACCGTAGTCGTTGACTCGATCCACGGGGACATTCACCTCAAGCCCCGTGAACAACGCATTGTCGACACTGCGTCCTTCCAGCGTCTGCGCCACCTCAAGCAACTCGGGATGGGGCAAGTCACGTACCCCAATGCCACCCACACGCGTTTCGCCCACAGCCTCGGCGTACTTGGCGTAATGGCGCGGATTACGCAAGTGGCTCACGACGCGTTGCACTTGTCCGATGAACAACGCGATGACGTCCGCCTGGCTGCCTTGCTGCACGATATCGGCCACTACCCCTATTCTCACTTGATGGAGAAGGTTGACAAGGTGCGGCTCACCGAGGAGCTCGTCGCCGAAAACCCGACGGCGGATTTCAGTTCGCTTCCATATCCGGGGCACGAGGAAGTAGGCGAACTGATTCTCACCAGTCAGCGTGATCTGATTACCGCCATCGGGGGCAAAGAACGCGCCCAGAGAATCGCTGGTCTGTTTAGAAGCCGCCCTCCTGGACAGGAGCAACTGAGCAAGCTCGTGCACAGCAGCTTGGACATGGACAGGCTTGACTACCTGCTGCGGGATGCGCGCGCGACGGGCGTCCCATACGGCATGATTGATCTCAACTACTTGCTGAACAACCTGAAGGTGAGCCCGAGCGGGATGCTCGGTGTTTCTGACAAGGCGCTTCCTGCGGCCGAGCAATGTCTCTTTGCGCGGTTCTTCATGCACCGCGCAGTCTACTACCACAAGACCACGTTCGGGCTTGAGGAGGCCTGCCGACAGTTGCTGCGACGTCTGCGGGATGCGGGAACTCGGGGGCTCGCACGCGACGGGGATGCCATTCGGACGACGGTCACATCGACGAGACTCGGGGAATTCACCGATGCCTATGTAGACGGGCTCGTGCTCAAGGCGGCTCGATCAAGGAATCCTGTCATCGAGGCGCTGGCGAACGCGATACGGAACCGGCGCCCGCCGAAGCTACTAAAGGAAGTCTGCGTGCTGGAAGAGAGCGGCAAAGAGCACCACGCAGGCGCGACCTTCAAGCAGCGATGCAAGCATACTTTGGGCGAGTTGGCTAGGGAGAACAATATCCCGCTTGAACTGTTCTTGTTCTGCGAACTCCCAAAGCCGCTCGTGCTTGAGCAGCGCGGCAGCAGCGTGACGGCAAAACAGGCGCGGAAGTTGGTGGCCGAGGAGCGCGAGGACCTGATCAAGGTCTTTCTCCCCGGCGAGGATGAACCGGTCTCACTGGTGGACATCCCGTACAGCCTGCTCAACAAGTGCTCGAACTACTTCTTTCAGGCGTATCGTTTGTATATAGTTCGGGAAGATCTCGAGGATGACAAGCTGAAGAGGCTGCGCGATGCGGTCAAGGACTGGGACGAAACGTAGCGTGTCGGCGGGCGATGCCCACCCTACGCCGTCTCCGACGTTGCCGGTTGCAGGCAGGGGGCGTCGCGCGGATGACCATCGAGATCGTCGCGGCCATCGAGCGCCGCCACGAGATCGCCTGGGTCACGCAACGCGGCAAGCGTTCCACGGTCCCCGTCCCGCGCCTGCGCACCGTCGAGGACTGCCTGCGCGACCCGCTGCCGGATCAGTCCTGGATGACCAGCCCGCTGCCGCAGGAGAAGTTCACAGGCTGGCTGGTGCAATAGAGCAGCAGCACGCCCCCGCCCTTACGGAGTCCTTCTTCGGCGCATGCTGAGACGGCTCAGGCAGCATACCCCCATGACGCCGGGCAACATCACCGTAGCGATGCCTGCGCCACACCCACCTCCGGAAGGTGTCGGGGGAGGCGGCTCGCACGCGTCTCCAACGCCGTCGGCGTCAGCGTCGGCCTGGTTGGCGTTAGCCGTCGTCGGGCAGTTGTCCACACAATCCGCAATACCATCGTCGTCCGAATCGACGTCCGCCACGCCGCAACCGCACTGGCCAGGATTCTGCTTTTGCGGGTCGTCGGGACACTCGTCCACGCAGTCGGGTACCCCGTCCCTATCGGAGTCCACGTCCGCCACGCCGCAACCACACTGCCCCGGTTCCTGTTTCTGCGGATCGTCCGGGCATTCGTCCGTGCAATCCAATGTTCCGTCCCCGTCGGAATCGATGTCCGGCACACCGCAGTCGCATTCCCCGGGGGCGACCTTGTCGGGGTCCTGCGGACACTCGTCGCACACATTCCCCACGCCATCTTCGTCGTCGTCGCGCTGGTCAGGGTTCAGAGCTTCGCGGCAGTTATCCGTTTCATCGGGGACACCGTCAACATCTGCGTCCGCGGGCGGACCAGTGTACTCGCCTCGCCGGTACACGACGCCGAGTTCGGCGTCGGACAGCCACAACTCTGGATCGCCATCCGGCGTGACGGTATCCTCCGCGAGTGCTTGTCTGAACAGGGAAGACCCGGTAAATGCCGACAGGTCTAGGTCCGAGTAGACGATTGCGGTATCGTCACCAGTGAAGCACGGCCATCCCGGGTGTCCGGGACCGACGACAAGCCCGCTGTGCAAGGTGTTATACCGGTCGTACACCCCGACGTACGACCACCCCGAAAGAACCTCGTCGGCCTCAAAGGTGACGTACCTGTCGCTGGTGTTGCTCAGCGATGGCCATGCGAAATCGTAACCCACCAGGGGTGGAAGGAGCAGTTGGATCGCGCCGCTCTCTACGTCGAGCGAGTAGATCGCCCAAGCTCCGTAAGTCATGCCGCCGCCGAGGTCGATTGTCGTCAAAGCGTCGTACACGAGGAAGCGCCCGTCAGGCGTGAAGTCCAGCCCGCGCGCATACTGCACGGTGTCGAGCTCCCCACCATCGAATGTCGGGGCCTGTAACGTGAACGTCTCCACGTCAGACGTGGTCAGATTGGCAACTCTAATCGCGTTCTCCGGTTGCCCCGCCGCGTCGAGAAGTACGAATGCGGCAAGTTCGTTGTCGGGCGACACTGCGATCGAGGAGGCTGTTCCAGGGTCCCCCAAGCAGGACGAGGATTCACTCCCATCGGTTGGGATCACGCACACATCGTTCAAGATGTCGATGTAGACCGCCCAGGTGCCGTCACCGCTGATCGAAGGTCGCGAAACCGGGGCGTCTATTACCAGTGGCGTACCCATCGAGCCGTCCCCAAGCGCTTCTTCGCGCCGCGCCAGCCAAACCACCCCGCTCAACGAGCTTCGGTACAGGAAGAGCGTGGCGTCCGGCCCGGACACGGGGGCGAACCCCGGTGGAATCGACGTCGCTGGGGCCTCGACCACCTCAACAGCATCGAAAGCCTCCGCCACCTTCTGAACCTGGACCGAGCCCGCCCCGAACAACTCCTCCGCTGCCTGCACACACTGGAGCCGGCAGTCAACGAACTGCGAATTGGCGACGAGGTGCGTTGTCAGCGCCCGATAGAAGATCCTCTCGGCGTCCGCCGTTCCTATCGCGTCTGGCAGCCCTGCCGCCAGCAGGTAAAACGCGTGGCTGATGACCGTACTGTTGTAGTGCACACCACCGTAATCATAATCCTCCGAGACGGGCCCCAACCGCATCTCGCTTGCAGTGGAGGGGTAGGGGAGATTAGTTTCGTACTCGAGGCGTGACGGGTTGGCGTGGTCGCGCAGGGCCGGCGTAAGCCCGCCTCCTGTCACCCAGTCAGGAGCACCGTACGTGCGGGCCTCAACCATCTCGCCGAAGATATCGGAGAATGCTTCATTGAGCGCGCCCGACTCCGCATAGTACTCCAGGTTCGCCGTATACGTCGTCACCCCGTGCGTCAGTTCGTGCGCGACTACATCAAGCGAGCCCACAAAGCCGCTACCAAAGTAGGCCACGTTCTCACCGGGAGACCAGCACGCGTTGTTGGGGCGGCGCGGGTCTCTGGCAACGGCAAGGATAGACCCACCCTCTCCGTTGAGGGATGCGCGTTCATGGCGCTCGAGAAAGTAGTCGTATGTTTCGGAGAGAGCAAAGCCCAAACTCACGACATCTGAATCCCACGCAGACGCGCTTGGGCTACTTGGCACGTCGGGCGACCCGTTCTCGTATGCGCCAACGTAGACCGCGCCGACCGTGGGGTCGAAGGGCAAAGGGTCGGAGCCCGCGTCGAACATCGACTTGGCGGCATCTACCATATAGTAGACGCCGTCTTGCTCCCACACGTTGAAGGAACGCAGGTTCCCGCCTAGATCGACGGCGGAAGTGGCGACAACAGCAGTCGGGACAAGATCGTAGGCCAGTAGCACGATTCCGGTTAGTCCGTCCACGATCACCCGCCACTGCGCCCTCTCCGGGGCGGAGACCTCGACCTTCCACGCAAGGCGACAAGGACGATCACCGGGAGCGTACACGATGAGCGTCGGGTCTTCAGCGGAAGCCTCAGCGGCAAAGGGGACCGCAGCGCGGGCGATTTCCTGAGCTTTCGGCGCGTCGATCACGGGCCGGTTGGGCAGGTCACGCGGCGTCGCAACATAGGCGCCGTTGACGAGGTCTACGTTTCCCGCTGGGTCGAGGTGTACGATCAGGTCGGCCGGCCATACCGGGACGCCTCGGTAGCTCTGAGCGAACCGCACATGAGTACGCCCCAGCGCATCGCGATCTGTCCGGGCCACAGACAGTTCTTTGTCCGGGTCGGCAAGCGCGAACAGGGTGCGCTCGGCGCGCAGAAACTCGCGCGCAGTCTCTTCTGGGGAGAAGGTTTCGCCGTTCGCCCGCACGCGCGATCGTACCCGCGCGGGTTGCTGGATTTTCACCTGCCTGGGTGTACCTGCGCGTTCTCTGATCCACACGCTTCTCGTATGAGACGAGCTGGCGCTCGATCTGGCGCGTGATTCGGGGGTCGAGCGCGCCTGCGATTGGCCCTTCCGCCCGACACCGTGCTCCTGGACGTCACCTCCATGGGTGGAGCGTGCCGCTTCAAGAAGCTCTCTGAGACGCAGAGCGATTTCCCTTGCCCGGGCGTCGGTTGGTTGGTCGGGAGCGTTGACCGGCGCCGTCACGGTCGGTGCCGCGCCCTGTGTCTGGACACACATGGAATCAAGGTCGGGAGGCTCCCCGTATGCGCCGCTCCAACTCGTAGGAGTTTCGAGGGCTACGTATACGAGGACAAGCAGAAGCACCGATCTGTTCCCAATCGCGCCGTGGGTCGCGCGACACCCTTGAACGACTTCCAAAGCCACTGACCTGTCGATGTTCATATGACACTGTCCTCTCTGCTCGACGAGTTCGGAAAGGTTTCGTACGTCGCAAGCGACGCTCAGATTCTCCCCAACCTGAATAGCTGAGTCAAGGGCTGAGGAAACCGCGGTGGGCGATGCCCACCCTACGCCGTCTCCGACCGGGCCCATTGCAGGCGGGGGGCGTCGCCCCAGAGGAGTTCGAGGTCGTAGTATTCGCGCGAGCTGCGCGAGAAGACGTGGATCACCACGTCGATGAAGTCGAGCACGATCCAGGAGTCGCCGCCGTAGCCGGAGAGGCCGAAGGGCTTCTCGCCCACCCGCCGGCCATACTCCGTCACCCGGTCGGCCACGGTGGCCATCTGGCGGTCCGAGGTGCCCGTGCAGATCACCACGTAGTCCGTGATCATGCTGATCCCGCGCAGGTCCAGCAGGACGACGTCCTCACACTTGTGGTCCTGGGCAATACGGGCCGCCTCGACGGCGAATTGGGGCGCGGTGATTCTGGTCACGAGGGCAGCATACCCGATGCGGAAGGCAAGAGGCAAGAGGCAAGAGGCAAGAGGGGGGAGTAGGGCGGGCTTTGCCCGCCGGGGAATAGCGAAGTGCGAATAGCGAGTAGCGAATGGAGGGGGGGCACCGGGCCTGGGTGGAAGGCGAGGGGCCGGGGCGGCACTGCGGGTGGTTGCCCTTCCGAGCCCGAGCGGAAACGGGTGCTTCGCTAACCACGGGCGGGACGCCCGTGCCACGCTCCGTCCGAACCCGAGCGGGAGCGACGGGCCCGGCCGCTGTTGACGACTGACAACTGAGAACTGACAACTGGCTACCCGCCGGGTGCGTTGCGGCTTCCTACGTCGGCCGCGGGGGGCCGACGCTACTGCTTCAGCGGCCTGCCACTGCCGACGGGGCCCGGCGGCCGCCGCGTGCTACAATACCGTGTATGCCGTCCAGCGATGACCAACGCGTGCAGGCGCTGCGGGAGCGGATCGCCCAGTTCCCGAAGGCACCCGGCGTCTACCTGATGAAGGACCGCGAGGGGCGGGTGCTCTACGTCGGCAAGGCGAAGGACCTGCGCAGCCGGGTCGCCAGCTACTTTCAGCCCTCGGCCGACCTGCTCAACACCCGCGGGCCGGACATCTGCCGCATGGTCGCCAACGTCGCGGACATCGACTTCCTCGAATGCGAGACGGAGGTCGACGCCCTGCTCAAGGAAAGCCGGCTCATCAAGGACATCCAGCCGCCCCACAACGCCCAGCTCAAGGACGACAAGACCTTCCCCTACCTCGAGATCACCACGGGCGACGACTTTCCCGGTGTGTACCTGACGCGGGCGCCGCGGCTGAAGGGGACCAAGCTGTACGGCCCGTTCCTCGCCTCGGCCGCCCTGCGCGACGCCGTGAACGCCCTGCAGAAGGCATTCAAGTTCCGCACCTGCACGCTCGAGATCCGGGCGGACGACGAGTCGCGCCGCTACTTCCGGCCGTGCCTCCTGCACGCGATCAACCAGTGCACGGCCCCGTGCGCCGATCTGATCAGCAAGGAGGACTACCGCCGCGACATCGCCCGCCTGCGCAAGCTGCTCGCTTCCAAACGCAGCGTGCTGATTCGCCAGCTTACGCGGGAGATGGAGCAGGCGGCCGGCGAGCAGCGCTTCGAAGAGGCCGCCCGGCTGCGCGACCAGATCAAGTCGATCGAGTCGCTGTCGCTTTCCGGTGATCCGCAGGTGGACGTGCAACCCGAGGTGTTCTACGTCGATCCCACCGAGGGGCTGGAGAAGCTGGGCGAGTTGCTCGGGCTGGAGGCTCCGCCGCGCAGCCTGGAAGGTATCGATATCGCCCACTTGCAGGGGCAGGAAACCGTAGGGGCGCTGGTGTGTTTCCTCGATGGCCGGCCGTTCAAGAGTGGGTATCGGCGCTTCCAGATTCGCACGGTCGAGGGCGTGGACGACTACGCGGCCATTCGCGAGGTCGTCCTGCGGCGCTACCGCTATGCGGCCGAGGGGGAGGAACTGTACCCGGATGTCATCCTGATCGACGGCGGGCTGGGGCAGTTGCACGCCGCCCAGGAGGCTTTCGAGCTGATGAACGTGCGGCCGCCGATGGTGATCTCATTGGCCAAGCGGGAGGAGGAGTTGTTCATTCAGGCGCGTTCGTCACCGGTGCGTCTGGCGCGGAACGACGCGGCCCTGCGGCTGCTGCAGCAGGTGCGCGACGAGGCGCACCGCTTCGCCCAGCACTATCACCACCTGCTGCGCTCGCGCAAGCTGTTCGATGAGCAGGTCGAGCAGGGCCGGCGCGTGCCACGCCACAAGAAAGCAGGACCGGCTGCGCCTGAGTCGACATGAGTGCGCATGGGCCTGCGCCGCGCGGCGGAGAGGCATGACGACGCTGCGTTTGGCCATGCCACCCAGGCCTCGTGGTCGGTTTCCCTTATGCGTGGAGCTGATCAGACGCTTCGTGAGGGATCTTCTCAACGTCCCCAGGCAACCCCCATCCACGCCGAGCACACCCGTATCGACACCCATGGCATGCGGCGCGTCAGTCCGTCGCGCCGGCCACGGCAAGGGCGGGAGAGAACGCTTCAGCGCAAACGGACGTGTCGGCCGCCGCGCCAACCGGCGCCTGACCAAGCTGGGTCAGCACGATGCGGCTGAGTCGCTCTACGACGGACTCCCAGGACTCCGTCTGTACGCGCCGGCTGATCTCCTCCCGACGCCGCAGGTCGCCGCCCGCCCGCAACTCATCGCAGGCCCGCGCGAACTCGCCGGCTGACTCCACGATGCGAATCGGGCCCCGGTAACGCTCGGCCTCCGGTAGCGGCGTCGAGATCACGCCCAGCCCGGCCGCCAGGTACTCCAGCATCTTGATGGGATTGACGTGCGCGGTCATCGCGGTCTGCGTGAACAGCAGCATGCCGGCCGCGAAGGCCCGGCAATACGCCGGCAACTCCTTGTAGGGTCGTCGCCCCAGCAGATGCACGTTGGGCAACGCCCGCAGCGCCGACACGTCCACCTGGGCATCCCCCAGCAGCACGAACGAGTACTGCGGGCGCAACCGCGCCACCTCGGCCAGCAGCGCACAATCCACCCAGTGGTGGATCAGTCCGAAAAACCCGAAGATCGGCTCCGGAATCCCGCTTAAGTCCGCGGGGCGGGGCAGCGACCGCCGCCACGCCGCCGCGAAGTGCTCGAAGTCCACTCCATGACGCACCAGGTGGGCATCCGGCCGCAGCCGGCACTTGCCCTCCTGCAACAAGGCCGAGGTCGTGACCACGATATCCGCGCGCTGCAGCAGTTCCTGCTCGGCCGCGGCCGTCCGCTCGCGGTCCACGCCCTCGAACTCGCTGTACTCGTCCACGCAGTAATAGACGAAGCATTCCTCGCCGAATCGCCCCACCAGGTAAGGGACGTCCGGGGCGAAGGACCACACTTGCACCGGTTTGCGGTCGGCACTCGCCAGACCACGAAGTGCCCGGCGAATCTGCGTCACCAGCAGTTGCTCGTGCAGGCGGTGCAGCGGCCCGCCGTGCGTTCCGGGGATGACCAGCGGCGTCACCTGCACCATGCTGTCATGGACGCGCCGCACGCCGCCCAGCGCCCGCCGCAAGGCCGACCAGGCCGCTCGGGCGTCCCGCAGGTTCACCCCCGGCCGGCGCGTCCCGTGGTAGTTGACCCAGACGATGTCGTTGTGACGCGCCAGACGCCTCATGATCTGGTGCTTGCTGGTGGGGTCGTAGTCCCAGGCGCTGGCCAGACAGATGATGACCCGGTCTCTCAGCACGACCGCCCTCCGTAACGCCACGTCCGACCGGGTCCGCACCGGGGGGGGCGACACTCAGAACGAGGACGATTCAGCGGCCCGCAGCCCCCGCGCCGGGAGCCCGCCCCTCGGCGATCGCCAATCGCCAATCGGCAATCGGCAATCGCCAATCTCTCTTGCCTTCCCCCTAGCTCTCCTCCTGATAGTACTTGCGGTAGTGATCGTAGTAACGGTAGTACCGGTAGTAGCCGTACCCGTACCCGTATCCATAGCGCCCGCCGGGGGCATCGCGTCCGATCACCACGCAGCCCAGAATCGGTATGTTGTTCGCCTGGAGAAGCCGGGTGGCACTCTTGGCCGCCGGCTCCTGCGTGTAGCCCAGACGAATGACCAGCATGACACCCGAGGTCATCTGGCCAATGATCCCCACGTCGGTAACCGTTGTCGCCGGCGGAGTGTCCACAATGGTGTAGTGGAAATCGGTCTGCATGCGTTTGAACACCTGCCGGACGCTGGCGGCCGTCAGCAGCTCCGCAGCGGACCGCCCGCGCGTCTTGCCGGCCGGGACGAACATCAGGTTCGGTATCGGCGTCGGACGCAGCACTTCCTCGTAATTCGCATCCCCGGCCAGGACGTCCGCCAGTCCCAGTCCCTCCGGTTGATTCAGCATCCCCGCCAGCGAGCTGCGCCGGAAGTCGCCGTCCACCACCAGCACCCGCAGGTGCCGAATCTCCGCCAGGATGCAGGCCAGGTTGAGCGACGTGACGCTCTTACCCTCGCGCGGCACCGCGCTGGTGATGGCCACGATGCGGTGTTCGTACAGCGGGTTCTGACTCAGCAGCCGGGTCCGCAGCGAACGATACTGCTCCGTGATCAGCGAACTGCGGTCCTGCCAGGGCACCAGCGACTCGCAGAGACCTTCCACCAGCGCTACGGGCTGTTCGACCTCCTGCCCCGGCTCCGGCGGCACCGCCTCGGCCGGCGGCGCAACGGACTCCCCCGGCGCCGGCAAGTCCACCACCGGGCGATCGGCCCGTCTCGTCGCCGGCCGGGTCGCCGTCTGCCTCTCCGTCTCCGCCCGTTTGAGCGCCTCGGCTATCCTGCCCATTACGCTCACCCCGTCCGCCGCTTCAGCCGGACCTTCGGCCGAACCGGAGGAAATCGCTCACTCACTCTTGCCCCGGCCTGCTCACCTCCGCCCCTGCCTGTCGCACCGTCGCCCACCCTCATCCCTGTCACCAGGCACGCTTCGGCGCCGCTATCGAGCCGCGGGCTTGCTCCCCTTGACACCGAGTGTCAAGGGCAACCCGCGCCGTGCGGCGCTGCCCTGATCGGCGCGCGATCGCGCACGGTCGTTCAGTCTCCATCCCGGTTGTCATACTTGTCCTGGGTTCGCATCAGCTCCGCCGGGCCCTGGTACACGTTCTGCACCGGCGTGAACGGGAACAGCAGTTCCCGCAGCCGCAGCCCCGCCCAGGCCAGTGGCGTCGGCGGGATGTACACCACGTCGTTGGGCTCCAGCAGGATGTTCCCGCTCCAGTCGCCCGTCTTGATCATCCGGTCCACGTCCACGCGGATCGTCGTGACGTCCTCAGGCGTCGGCCCCGGACGGATCACCTTCGTCTGGCTCGTCCAGCACTTGAAGTTCAAACCCGCCCGCAACGCGGCATCCATCAGCGTGTCCCGCCCCGTATACGCCTTGGGACCCGGAGAGTCCGGCACCCCGGCCACGTAGTACTTCTTGCTCGCGTACTCGACCACCCGCACGCTGACCTTCGGATCCACGTAATACCGGCTTAGCAGTACCTGCAGCTTGGCGGCCATCTCCTTGGCCGTCATCCCCACCACTTTCACGTCGCCCAGCAGGCGGAGCGTGATCTTCCCATCCGGTTGGATTCTCTGCGTCACCCCGTCGATCTCGCGCGCCCGCGGAGCGCTGACCTCCACCGAGTCGGGGACGCCCACGCGGTACTCGATGGCCGACACCTCGTGCTCGTGCTCCCGCAGGAACTGCAGGATGTCCTCGTTCTTGGATGCGCAGCCGGCAAGACCCAGCACCGCCGCCGTGATTCCCACCAGCGCTCTGCGTGGTATGGTCATGGCACGTTTCTCGCAGGCAACGCAGGCCGTCATTGTTGGTCCTCGCCCACCGGGCACGCCGGCGGCACTCACTCTGACTGCCTGTTGAAGAACCGGCATCGGCACCCTGACCAACGTCGTGGGCGCCGAACGCACCGGTCTTCGAGGCCGCGCCTTCGGATCCCACGTTCCTCAACACGCCGCAAGCCCCCGCGGCCTCGGTACAACTCCGGTGGCCGCACAGCCTGACGGCACGGCTCGGCGTCCGCGTTATGCGACCCTTCTCCGGGAAACGTTCTCCCGGCCAGTCAGACGTCCCGCGGGCGCACGACCTGCCGGTCGGCGTCCGCTCCACCCCGGCTGCACTCACTCGACTTATCGGATTGTGTCTAGCGGACCTGAACTTCGCGTGCGTTTAGCGCGGGGGCCACACGCTCAACCGCCGCGTCGAGGGCCGCTCCCGCCCGCACCAACCCCCGGCTATCTCACCGCCCGAGAACCTCTGAACCCCTCTCCTCGCGGGAGAGGGGTAGGGGTGAGGGCAGCGGAGGCCATCCCCCCTCTGCTGGATCAACATACTCCCCCGCCACGCGCCGCAGCCCCGCTGAGCCTCCACCGTCGTCAGGCGGCCCCCCCTCACCAAGCCAACAACGTCCGAGAATCACCTCCCCAGCGTCCCCGCGTCGCGGCTCGCTCCCGACCGCACCAACCCCCGGCCCTCTCACCGCCCGAGAACCTCAAGCACTCCTCCACGGGGGCCGATATTCGCGCCAGGCTCGCTGCCCCGGGGGAGCAGCCGGCGGGACAGCACGCTTCGTTCAGGATCACTGCATGTACGCCGACTATTTCGGGCTTCGTGAGCTACCGTTCAATAACACGCCCGATCCCCGCTTCTTCTTCTCCACCCCCGACCACGAAGAAGCCCTCGCCTCCCTCATCTACGCCGTCAATGAACAGAAAGGCTTCGTCCTGCTCACCGGCGAGGTCGGCACCGGCAAGACCCTCATCGCGCGCATGATGCTCCGCCAGTTCGGCGACCGCATCTGCTTCGCCAACCTGAACCACACGATCAGCAACGGCCGGGAACTCCTCGAAGCCGTCAGCACCGAGTTCGACCTGCCGTTCGACCACAAGACCAGCAACGCCCAGCTTGTGCGCCAGCTCCACGACCACCTGCTCACGCGCTTCGGCACCGGCACGCCCGTCGTCCTCATCGTCGACGAGGCCCAGAACCTGCCCGTGGACGCCTTCGAACTGCTGCGCACCATCGGCAACCTCGAAGCCGACGACGCCAAGCTCCTCCAGATCATCATCATCGGTCAGCCGGAGCTGCAACGCCGCTTCCTGGAGCCCAACCTGCGCCAGCTCCGCCAGCGCATCTTCCGTTGCTTCCACCTGCCCAGCCTCAGCCGCGAGCTGACCGAGGGCTACATCCAACACCGCCTCACCCTCGCCGGTGGGCAGAACCTCGATATCTTCGACACCCGCGCCATCGACCGCATCCACGAATACACGCAGGGGCTGCCCCGACTGATCAACACCCTCTGCGACAACGCCATGCTCAGCGCCTATTCCGCGGACCGCCACCAGATCGACGCGGAGTTCCTCGAATCCGTCATTGCCCAGATGATGACGATTGAACCGCCGGCGCCGGCGGTCGGCCTCCCGCCGCGGAGTGCCCAAGGTGCGGGCGGGCGGTGTCTGACGGGTGGCACGGCCTCCTCTCGCCGCAGTGCGAGCGGGGCCGGCTTGCCGTCCGGCGCGCTAGCCGCTGCCCGCCCCCCCGCGGGCCAGCCCACCGGCGCCCGATGCGACGAGTCCGTGACCGCCTCGCCGTCCTCCGTCCGCGAAGCCCAGGCCGTCCACGCCCGGCTGCACAGCGCGGTCGAACTCGCGCGCACGCTGCTGGACCGCCTCCAGCCGGCGCTCGCCGGCGTCCAGGACCGCGATCACACCACGCACGAGTTGACCGAGACCGCCAGGACGACGCTCCGCGAGACCCGCAAGCTGCACCGTCGCATCGAGGACATCGCCGCTCAAGCGCATGACTTGCAGACGCAAGTGCGTAGCAGTCTCGATCGAATCGCGGAGCAGTTCGAGCGCACCAATCGTTTGGCGCTCTCCCTCAAGCAGACTGCGGATCGCACCGAAACTCTGGCTGCCGCGCGGACCCGTCTCCCCGAACTTCAGGAGCACGCCCGCTCCGGCACCGGGCGGCCCCGCCTGGCGGCACCCCGGGATGCCGGTCGCGTCGAGCAACTCCTGCACGAAGGCCGCCAAAGCCTTGCTGAGCTGCGGTCGTTGCTCACCGGCGCAGGCGGTGGCCCCGGGGCCGACCCCCTACTGTCCCTTCCCGTATCGGCCGCGGCCTCCGCCGGTGTCGCGGACCCGCCCGCGGCCCGCCTCGCCCAGCAGGTGCAGGGGCTGGTCAGCCTGATGGAGCAGCACGAAGCTCATGCCGGGCTGGCCGATTTCGTCCCCGCGTGAACCTCGCGCATGTAGTTGTCGCAACCCCGCCGCCGCCGCGCGCCGGTGCTTGCGGGTGGCCCCGGTAGCACCTATGCTTAGGGCTTCGCCGGCGCCGGGCTGCGGTGGACGGGACCGCGCCGCGGCGCCATTGGAAACCTCCCGTCCCAAGGCAGGTGGACCATGATGCGACTTACGCCTCACCGGCGGTGGCTGACCCTCTGGACAACAGGTGCAATCCTCATGACCAGCTCGACTGTGCTCGCCCAGGAAACCCAGCGCGTGCGGGAACGCGGTGAGATCGAGAAGAAGTACCTCTGGGCAACCGAGACCATCTTCCCCGACGTGCAGAAGTGGGAGGTGGAGTTCGCCGCCGTCGAGAAGGAGGTCGGCAACGCGGCCGCCTTCAAGGGCACCCTCAGTCAGGGCCCCGAGCAACTCCTCAAGTTCCTCACCTGGCGCGACCAGCTCGAACCGCGTATCGATCGCGTCTACGTCTACGCCAGCCTGCTGTCCGACCAGGACACACGGGACAGCGGCAACCAGGGCCTCAAGAACCGGGCCCGCTCCCTGGCCATCAACTACAGTGCCGCGGTCTCCTGGGTCGATCCCGAGTTGACTGCCCTGCCGCACGAAACCATCCAGTCCTGGATGGACAAGAACCAGGACCTGGCCCTCTACCGCCAGTACTTCGATAACCTCTTCCGCCTCAAAAAGTACATCCTCTCCGCCCGCGAAGAGGAGCTGATTGCCCTGGGCGGCGAGGTGTTTTCCACGCCCTACACCGCCTACAACCTGCTCGCCAACGCCGACCTGACGTACCCCACCATCAAGGACGAAAGCGGGCAGCCGGTGGAGTTGAGCGACTCGGCCTTCTACCGCTTCATGCGCTCGACCGATCGCCGCGTCCGCAAGGACGCCTATGACGGCATCGTCAGCGCCTACGCCGGCATGCGCAACACGGCCGCCTCCCTGCTCAGCGGCGCGGTGCAGAGCCACCTCTTCCAGGTCAAGGCCCGCGGCTACCCAAGCTGCCTGGCCGCTTCCCTGGAAAACGGCGCCATCCCCGTTGAGGTCTACCAGACCCTCGTCAACACCGTCAACGAGAACCTGCCCCTTGTGCACCGCTACACGGACATCCGCAAGCGAGCCCTCAAGCTCGACGACGGCGTGCACGACTACGACCTCTACGCGCCCCTCGTCGGCGACGAGGGCAAGCTCCACTACACGTATGAGCAGGGCGTGGACACCATCCTCACCGCCCTCCAGCCCCTGGGCGGCAACTACTTGAGCCCCATGAAGAAGGGCTTCGATTCCCGCTGGGTGGACGTGTTCCCCACCAAGGGCAAACGCAGCGGGGCGTACTCCTCAGGCACTTTCCTGACCCAGCCCTACATCCTGCTCAATTTCCACGGCGATTTCGACGACGTCTCGACCCTCGCCCACGAAATGGGGCACTCGATGCACTCCTTCTTCTCCCGGGGCACCCAGCCCTACATCTACGCCGATTACAGCATCTTCTGTGCGGAGGTCGCCTCCACCTGCAACGAGATCCTCCTGCAGAACTACATGCTTGAGCACACCACCGACCCGAACCAGAAACTCTATCTGCTCGTTGAATTCCTGGAGGGCTTCCGTGGCACCGTGATCCGCCAGACCATGTTCAGCGAGTTCGAGCAGCGCATTCACGAGCTGGCCGAGCGGGGTACCCCGCTCACCGCCGATACGCTCGGTGCCGAATACGGCAAGATCATGAAGAAGTACTACGGCCCCAGTTACACCCACGACGACCTCGTGGACAACTACTGGATCCGTATCCCCCACTTCTACTACAACTTCTACGTGTACAAGTATGCGACCAGTTACTGCGCCGCCACCAACATCGCCGAGCGCGTCCTGGCCGGTGAACCCGGCGCCGTGGACGCTTACATGGAGTTTCTCAAGGCCGGCTCGCACAAGTACCCCATCGACGTGCTGAAGCTGGCCCGCGTCGACATGACCAAGCCCGATGCGATTCGGGCGGCCATGAAGCACTTTGAGCACATGCTCGACCAAACGGAGGCCCTGCTCAAGCAGGTGAACAAGTGACGAAAGCGGGGACGCAGCAAGTTGCTGCGGCCCGTGAGAGCCTCTCGATGTGGCGATCGGCCGCACCGGCGAGGCGCCGGGTCTCGTGCACTACACTGATCTGCCGGCTTCACGCTTCCCACGCGGGGCACGCCCGGGTTATCAGCCCGGACGTGCCCCGCCGCGTTATACACCCCCGCGACGCCAAGCCCCGACGCCCTCCGAGCCCGCGGAGAGGCGAGGGCCGCTGCGGGCACAAAGCCCCACCGGCAGCACACTGACCGTCTTGCCGAGAACGCCACGGTCCATCGCCGCCGCCGGGAGGTACGCTGCCCGACGTGCTCAAATCCGGAAGAACCGCTCCGTATTCGCGGTCATCTGCGCCGCCAGCGCTTCGTAGTCCGTCCCGCGCAGGTCCGCCAGGAACCGGGCGATGTGCACCAGGTACGCCGGCTCGTTGGTACGCCGCGACCGCACCGGCTCCGGCGAAAGGTACGGTGCGTCCGTCTCGATCATGAGCTGGTCTGGCGGGCAGCTTCGGGCGATCTGCTGCGTCTCCACCGCCCGGCGAAACGTCACCACCCCGGTAAACGACGCCCACCATCCCTCGTCTTGCAGTACCGCGTACTGCTCGGCCGAGCCGCTGAAGCAGTGGAACACGACCGGCCGTCCACTCAGCCCGTGCTCGCGCAACAGGGCAACGGTGTCGTCCCAGGCCTCTCGGCAGTGCACCACCACCGGCCGATCAAGCTCCTGCAGCCACGCAAGCTGCCGCGCGAACACCGCCCGTTGCACGTCCCGCGGGGCGAAGTCGTAGTGGTAATCCAGACCCACCTCGCCCAACGCGACCACGCGCAGATCATCCAGCATCCGCCGCACCTGCTCGAAATCGGCCTCCGCGGCCTTCGCGGCTTCGTGGGGATGAATGCCGGCCGTCGCCCGCACCTGCTGCCCGAACCGCTCCGCCAGCGCGACCGCTGCCAACGCGTCCGCCGCGGAGAGCCCGATGCTGATGACGCGCTCGACCCCGGCCCGCCGCGCCCGCTCCAACACGTCCTCAACCTGCCCTGCTAGGCCGGCGTCCGTCAGGTGCGCGTGCGAATCAATCAACGTCACCGTCATCTGCACACCTCAAATCGAAGCCACTCACTCATCCAAGCCGCTGCTGGTATCCCACGCCAAGCCGCACGCCGCAAGCCCCGCGAACACGCACCCCGACAATGCTGCGCGCGTCGGTGTGCACGCGACCTCCGCCCTCTCTCCCTTGCAGCGAGGTACGTGCTCAGCGTGTACGGCGCTGAGGGTGCCATGCTTTCCCGCGACCGCGGTCGCGGGTAAGCACGCTCTGGCGACCGATCGCATGCCCACCCCCGCCTGCGGCGGGGGTGGGCATGGCACCCACGCCAGATACGTACCCTCCCTCCGGGACAGGGGCAGGGGTGAGGGCCGCCGAGGCCCACACGCCCCTTGTAGACAGGAGCGTATCCGCCGTCCGCGCCGCGGAAGAGAATAGCTCCCACCTCCGTCCTCAGCTACTTACTACCGGAAACGCGTTCTCGAAGTGCTCAAGCACCGGGCGCCCGCCCTGGGGCCAGAAGACGCACACCACGTCAAACCGGCACGGTCGATGCTCGAGATGATGCTGCCTGACGAAGTACCGCGCCGCCCGTTCAATCCGGCGACGCTGTGTCCACTGCACCGGTTCCTCCGGCTGGCCGCCGTCGCCGGCCGTCCGCGTCTTCACCTCGACGAACACCAGCGTGTCGCCAAGGAGCACGATCAGATCAATCTCGCCCTGGGGACAACGGTAGTTACGGGCCACGATCCGCCCGCCCAAGCGTTGCAGGTGCCGTCCGGCCAGGTGCTCACCCCGCCTCCCCAGCCGGCCTCGCAGGTTCACGACGCCGCGCCCGCCGTCGCCACCGACGCAGCCGGCACAGGTGCCGCGGCCTCCTCGGCGGCCTCGCCGCTCTTCCGCTGTCCGCGCAGCTCCCGCAACCGGCGCGCCTTGCCCACGCGGTTCCGCAGGTAATAGAGCTTCGCCCGTCGCACCTTCCCGCGCCGACGCACTCTCACGTCCACCACGTGCGGTGAGTGCAGCAGAAACGTCCGTTCAACGCCCTCCTTGCCGACCAGGCGCCGCACCACGAACTTCTCATTCAGCCCGTGCCCCTGCCGTGCGATCACCGTACCATTGAACGCCTGGATGCGCTCCTTGTCACCCTCGATGATCCGGCACATGACGTCGACCGTGTCCCCGACGCGAAACTCGGGCGTCTCCGCCTTCAGATAGGGTTCCTCAACCAAGTCCAACACACGCTGACTCATCCCGCGACTCCCATCAGAATCCGAAGACCACCCGCCCGACCCGGACCCCCTGGGGCCCGTCCCCGGCAGGAATGCGTCCCAGGACGCTCACCCGGAACCCCTCCGCCTCAGCCGATCGGTTGATCGGACGGGTTCCTCGACTCCGTCTTGCGCCCCCGCGGCTCTCTACACGCCGCAGTCCTGTTTCCTGTCGTCCGTATCGGCGTCCGGCCCCAGCAGGTCCGGCCGCTGTTGCCGGGTCCTTGCCAACGCCTGCTCTCGCCGCCACGCTTCGATCCGGGCGTGGTCACCCGACAGCAGCACCTCCGGTACGCCCATGCCGCGAAAATCCCGCGGCCGCGTGTACTGCGGATACTCCAGCAGGCCCCGGGCAAATGACTCGTCGCCCGTGGCTCCTTCATGGCCCAAAGCCCCCGGGAGCAGCCGCACGATCCCGTCGATAACCACCATGGCGGCCGGTTCCCCGCCCGACAGTACGTAGTCACCGATCGAAACCTGCCGCGCCCCCAGCCCCAGGCGGATCCGCTCGTCGAACCCCTCGTAGTGCCCGCAGATCAGCACCAGCCAGGGCTCACGCTCCAACTCCGCCAACAACGCCTGGGTCAATACCTCGCCCTGCGGCGTCAGCAGAACCACCAGCGGCTTCTCCGGCCGCTCCTGCCGCAGATGCTCAACCGCCTCAAACACCGGCCCGCAGCGCAACACCATACCCGGTCCGCCGCCGAAAGGCCGATCGTCCACGCTCCGATGTCGGTCGTGCGTGAAATCGCGGTAGTTCACGCACCGCACGCTTACCACCCCGGCCGCCACCGCCCGGCCGACAATGCTGGATTCAAGAAACGGGCCGAACACCTCCGGGAACAGCGTCAGCACGTCGATCCGCATGCGTCTCCACCCGCGCTCCTCGCCCGACGCCACCCCTGGATGAACGTTACACCGGGGCCGGCCCCGAAGCGGCGCGCGCGCCGGCTCGATCGGACGCGCGGCTCGGCATGATGCCCGCCTTTTCGAGTAACCGCCGCACCGTGTCACTCGGCTGGGCGCCCACGCTCAGCCAGTACTCGATGCGCTCCCGGTTCAGCACGACCTGCTTCTCCGCTTTGGGATGCGCCGGCTGGTACTGACCCAATTCCTCGATCACGTCGCTGTCCCGCGGCCGGCTGCGGTCCATGGCCGCCAAGCGGTAGCAGGGCTGATGTCGCCGACCCGCCATCTTCAATCGAATGCGAACCGCCACGCCTGTCTCCTCAACACGCCGGTGGTCACCGTTACGCACCGGCAGAAAGCCCGCCGGCACCCGAGTCCAGTTAGTATACCCAACCCCGGCCCGCTCGCAAGCTGGCCGGCGGCCGCGCTCGGCGCCCGGCCCCCCGGGCGCCTCGCGCCCCGGCGCCCACGGCGCCTGGACCCCTCCCCCCGCGGGAGAGGGGCAGGGGTGAGGGCCGCGGAGGCGAACCTACCCCCGAACAACCAGCACACCCCCTTTCCGCGGGCGGGCTCCGCCCGCCAAGGCGAACCCACCCCCGAAGAACCGGCACGTCCCCGAGCTCTGCCATCAACACCGCCACGCGCCGCCAGCGCGGCGAGGCAGTGCGCCGCGCGGCCCCGCCAACCGCCGGGCATCCGCCAATAAGAAAGCACCGCTCACCCGAAGGCGAAACGGTGCTTTCCGGAGGGGAAAGAAGCCAGTTTGTCGATCGAACCGAACGTCTGGCCCGTTGGCCAGCCCCTCAATGAACCAGATGAATGATCGCTTTCAGCTCTCCCGCCGCCGGCTGTCTCTACCGGCCTGCTGCTCTATATCGTCCGAAGCACCGCCGAATCTTTGATCCGGCATCCCATTATACACGTCAAGCACGCCAGCGTCCGAGAACAAACGCCCTCGCGGGCGATTTCTCCTAGCATTCCGCGTACCCGCACGAGTCACAGCGGATGCAACCCTCGCTAAATCTTAGGCTCGAATGGCAGTCTGGGCAAATAACCTTGTACTGGGCCTGCTGCCAGTGTATCCCGCCGACGTTTCCGCATCCGCATCCCAGAATGTTCCGATCCGCCGGCAGCCGGTGCTTCGCGTGCCCGTGCCCACTCCCATTGCCCTTGCCGTTCCCGCCGAGACTGGAATCGCCATTCCCGTCCGCCAATGAACCGCTCCCGTTCCCCTTCGGCGACGCGCCCGGCGCGCCGGCCGCGTCCAGGCTGCACTCCCCCATCAACAGCGCCTTGAGCCCAAACTGCGCCTTCACCTGCTTGTATTTTTGCAGTGCGCGTGCAAGGCCGTCGCCCAGGCTCATGATCCGCCCCTCCTTCGTGGACACCTGCAAGCTCGATCCGATGCCGTGGAGCTGCCGGATCACGGTGTCCAGCCGACCGCCGGAACGCAGCCAGAGACTGACCATTCGGCAGATGGCCTCCAGATCGCTGTTGGCCAGATCCCCGCCCTTGCCGAGTTGCGCAAAGACCTCCAACTCGCGTTCCGTGCGCGGATCAACCGTGATGTTGATGTGCATGTTGCCGAACGGCGTCAGTTGCCGCACCCGCACGCCGCTGGTGATCTCCGGCAGGGTGGCCGGCTCGAGGTCCGCGTCCGCCGGGATCACTCCACGCTCGCTGCGCTTGGCTCCGGGCTTGGCGCCAGCCTTGAGCGCCATGGGTTGCTCCTCACGGCAGCGGTCCCGATACACGGTCACACCCTTGCACTGGAGTTGGAACGCCAACTTGTAGATCAGGGCGACGTCCTCTGCGGTCGCCTCGTGCGCGAAGTTGATCGTCTTGGAAATCGACGAGTCGCAATGCCGCTGGAAAGCGGCCTGCATGCGAACGTGCCACTCGGGGAAAACGTCGTGGGCACACGTGAATACGCGCCGGATGTCCTCGGGAATGTCGGGAAGGTGGGCGAGGGTGCCGTCCGTGGCAAGACGCTCCATCAAACCCTCGCTCAAAATGCCCCGTTCCCGCGCCACGGCCTCGAAGACGGGGTTGATCTCAATCATGGGCCCTTCACCTTCGTCCTGACCCCGCAGCACGTTGCGGTAGAACGCCAAGCTGAAGAGCGGCTCGATCCCCCCGGAACAACCGGCGATGATGCTGATCGTACCCGTAGGCGCCACCGTCGTGCAAGTGGCATTCCGCTGGGGACGATGATGCTTGGTCTCGTAGATGCTGCCTTCCCAATGGGGGAAGCAGCCCCGTTCGTGGGCGAGCAGCTCGCTGTAGTTGTGCGCTTCGTCGTTCACGAACTTCATGAAGCGCTCGCCCCAGGCCACGCCCTCCTCGCTGTCGTACGGCACGCGCAGCAGGTACAGGGCATCCGCAAACCCCATGATTCCCAGGCCGATCTTGCGGTTGCCCCGGCACACCTGGGCGATTTCGGGGATCGGGTAGTTGTTCACGTCGATCACGTCGTCCAGGTAACGCACCGACTCGTGCACCGCCTGCCGCAGGGCGTCCCAGTCCACGCTGCCCGGGCCGTGATCCGCGCCGCGCACGAACGCCGCCAGGTTCACGCTCCCCAGATTGCACGCCTCGTAGGGCAGCAGCGGCTGCTCGCCGCACGGGTTCGTCGCCTCGATGGAACCCAGTTGCGGCGTCGGGTTGTGCTCATTGACGCGGTCGATGAACACCACGCCCGGTTCGCCGGTCCGGTGGGCGTTGGTGACAATGATGTTCCAGATTTCGCGGTAGGTATAGAAACGCCCGGTCGGTTGCGGACTGTCCTCCTCCCACTCCACCAGCGTACGCAGATCATAGCCGCGGATGTCCAGGTCGCGCGGCAGCAGGTAACGCCGCCCCGTGCGCGGGTTGCGTACCACGTGCGGCGCGTCCGGAGTGGCTGCCAATACCTGCATCCACGCATCGCTCACCTTGACCGAAATGTTGTAGTTGGTGAACTGGGTCAGGTCTTCCTTGGCGTGCAGGAACTTGAGGACGTCGGGGTGTTCCAGGCTCAGCATGCCCATGTTGGCCCCGCGCCGGAACGCGCCCTGCTGAATGGCGTTCGTCGCCTCACTGAACGCCCGCCAGAACGAGATCGGTCCGCTCGTCGTTCCCCCCGAACTGCTGATGTAATCGCCGGTGGGGCGCAGGCGGTCGAACGCGAAGCCGGTCCCGCCCCCGGCCTTCTGGATCAACGCGGTGTTCTTGATGGCGTCGAAAATCTCGTTGACGCTGTCTCCCACGGGGAGCACAAAGCATGCGCTGAGCATGCCCATCTCGCGACCCGCGTTCATGAGCGTCGGGCTGTTGGGCAGGAAACGCCGTTCCACCATGAGATGATAGAAGCGCTCTTCCCACTCGCTACGGCTGTCCGGGTCGGGGTTGTAGCGGAGCTCGGCCTCGGCCACCGCCCCGGCAACCCGTCGAAACAGGTCACGCGGGGACTCGACGCACCGGCCGGCCTCGTCCTTCCGCAGGTACCGCGCCTTCAATACCCGCAGAGCATTGGCCGACAGGCCAAGGTCCGACTTCCGCACCGCATCCGTGCCACCCAGACCGCACGTTGCCATCCCGGCTTCCGACATACCGCCACCACGCTCCCACCGACGATAGCAGCCGGCCCTCAAGGCCCATCCTTACGCCGAACAGGCACGACCAAATCACACCGCCAGCGGCCGTATCCCTACGGCCGCCGCACCGAAACCGGTTGCCGCACCTGAGGCTGAAACCACTCTCCCACCGTCCCAGAACGGGACGTGTCGACCGCAGCTTGACGCTCGCTCAGCGTCGCTCCGACAGGTTGATACTACCCCACGATTCGGTAATCGTCAAGGATAAACACTAGATATTGGGTGTCGTTCTTACGTGAACACAAGCTTATGTATGACACGTAGTTATGGAATCAAAGAGCCTGTGAAATTTCTGCGGCAACGCATTGCCCAAAACTGCCCACAACCCCAGCGCTCCCAGCCCAAAACGACCGTTCGTCCGCTAACTTCGTCCCCTGCCGAAGGTTGCGCAACTGACGTTCCTTAACCCACAGTTCGCGCCGTTTGTGGACGTTGCGCTTGAAGTCAATGAAAGGAATCTGCGCCTGCGTCGCCAGAATCCCAACACCCCAAGGTGCCTGCCGGCGGACCGGTTCGAGTAGGCTCCGGCCTGCGCCGACCGGCCCCGCCGGCGGCCCGCACGCCACCGGGGGCACCTCGAACGGGGGGCTCCGCGCGGGGGCGTGTGATCTCGTCTGCCCACCGCGTGCCCCCCCCATCGACCGGGGTGGACCTCCCCCGCGCCCCTCCGCCACAGCAGCAGGTACGAGTGCAGCCGTCAACAGCGTACTTGAGGATGAGGCAGAACGCGTGCGGCAGAGACTACGGGCAGTTCTCACGGCGGCGGGTGTCATACCAGCGTTCGTTGGTGACGGTCCAGACGGCTTCGCGTTGGTAGCGGGTGTCGGCCAGCAGGTAATCCACGTGCCCGTCCAAGAACGACACCATGTGGCGTGACCACTTGCCGTGGAGCCCGAGCGTCTGGAGCCCGGTATAGGCGTGCTGAAAGTCTGGGCCCGCCTCGCCGTCGGCCGAACTGGACAAGCTCTGGGCAATGCCCCAATCGAACGGGTCCTCGGCTAAGGTCACGAACCGTGAGGCCCCGGCAAACTCGTCCGCCCGTCGCCAGATGTTCCTGCCGATGTCGAAGGCCGCCTCCCAACGCCGCTTGACCGCACACGGACCGGCGCTCACCACCGCCCGTGCGCGGGCCTGGTAGAACCAGTAGTAATTCATCTGGTAGCTCGATCCGCACTGCTCATACGCCGACATCTCGCGCACTGCCGGGGGCACGTCAGCGGTGTCCCAGTTGCTGCCGTAGTTCCAGCGCCACTGGGTGGAGACGGTGTCGGCCGGGCAACGATACACCGGCATCTCCGTCACCTGGTCATCGGGCGTGCCGAACACGTTGTCCGGCCCTTTGCGATCGGGCGCCACGGCGTACGGCTCCAGCATGTAGACGCTGAGCGGACGCTGGTACGTCTGGTAGCAGTGGGTGCCGCTGCCCTCCGCGTCGCAGTAGGTGAAGTAGTCCCGTCCCGTCCAACCGCCGAAGCTCCAGGTGGCCCAGCTCACCCGGTTGCAGTTGTTGACGTTGACGCGGAAGAGCACCGGGTAGCAGTCATACTCACTGACGTAAGCCAGCAGGGCGGTGTTGATGGAGCGCAGATTGGCCCGGCAAACGGTCTGCTTGGCCTGATCACGGGCGCCCCGCAGCGAAGGCATCGCTATGGAAATCAGCAGGGCGATGATGGAAATCACCACGAGCAGTTCGATCAGGGTGAAGCCCCGCCGGTGTCGTTGCCGAACGCGGCCGGTCAAGCAGCATGCGACATGGCAGTGACCGTGACGCATCTTACGGGCTCCATCCACCGGCCGGACATGCAGGCGACCCCTCGCCGGCCCCCACCGGCGACTACGGGTATCATACGCACTTCACGGCAGACTTGCCAGCGGACGGATGGCTGCCGTGAGGGAGTCGAGGGTCGCGGGCTTGCGCAGATCGAGCGGCAGGAAGACGCCGTGGTTGTGGTCGCTGGCCAGGATCACCAGGCGGTCATAGAGCACTTCGTAGCCTGCCTCCTGCGGCTGGTGCCCGCAGATGAAGAAGTCGGCATCCAGGGAGGCGCGGAGGGCCTCGAGGGACGCTTCCGTCTGGTAGCGTCCCCAAACCAGGGCGTGCACCGGGCCCCGCTCGAACAGATCCGCGTCCGTCAGCGAGCGCTGGAGAATCGCAGGGTCGAACGCCGGCAGATCGCGGGGGCCGGGGACCGAATGGGCCACAAAGACGCGATGGGCGGTGCGCCCGGCCAGGGGCAGCGAGCGGATGAAACTCCGAATCGCCTCCAGGACGCGCGGGGCATGTGCCGCCCCGAAGACGGCGGCCAGCCCCGCCTCGAAGTCGGCGGTTACCACACGCCCGTTCTTGCTGATCTCGTGCCCGGTCAGTTGCGCAAGCTCATGATTGCTCTGGAGAAAGTGGACTTGGTCGGGAAACGCGCACTTCCAGGCGGCCGCCGCCAGCAGCACCTCGCAGGATCGGTCGTGGCCGGTGACGTTCGGGTCCTCGTGGATGATCTCGTGCAGCACGACGTGGCGGGCCCCGGCATGCTCCAGGTCGCAGTAGCGCTCCAGCCGTTCGAAGTTCCGGCCGTGTCCGTGCAGGTCGCCAGTGACCACGAGCTGCCCGAAGTCGGGAAACCGCAGCAGGCACCCACGCAGCAGGGGATCTTCCCGATTGAGTTGGGCGGCCTGGGCGAAGGTGTCGGCGGCTTGGGCGGCGTCGTTCATGGTTCCTCCTCCTCCGGCGAATCGGGACCGAAGATCGGCTCGTCGGGCGGCGCGAGGCTGGGACCCTGCGTACCAGTGGGAGCCGGCCGGGTGAGGGGCGGCAAGCCCAGGGAGCGACGATACTCGCTCATCAGCTTGTCGCGCTGCTTCAGCCACAGTTTCTGCACGGTTGCCAGACGCGCGTCCAGTTGACGCATGTCCGCGGGTCGGTCGAGCGGATTCTCACTGCAACAGTCCATGATCAGCTTGGACAGGGCCACGGGGATCTTCTCGTTGATTTCGATGGGTGCCAGGGGGCGGTCGGCCGTGATGAGGTAGGTACCCCCCATCGAGTCGGGCACGCGCAGCTCCGTCGGGAAGTTCTCCAGCGTCAAGGTCCAATACATCGTGGCCCCCAGGTTGAAAACGTCGGTGCGCTGGTCCAGAGGTAACCGACGGACCTGCTCAGGGGCAATGTAGTCAGGGGTACCCTGGATGCGGTCCTTGCGCTGCCCGATCGGACAGGCGTGCCCGAAGTCGATGATCTTCACCAGTCCCTGCGGCCCGCGGAGGATGTTGTTGGGCTTCATGTCGGCGTGGAGGTAGCCCATCTCGTGCAGGGCATTCAGGGCCGTCGCCACCTTGCGGAAGAGCACCAGGAACTGGTGGAGGCGGTTGGGGACCTGTCGGTCCAGCCCGACGCCAAACACGTACTCCATGACCAGCAGCACTTCCTTCGTCTGCAACCGCTTGCGCAGCCGGTGCAGGTGGAAGCTCTTGCGCAGGAAGGGATGCTCCAGCCGACTGCTGACCTCGAACTCCTTCTCCACCTGGTCGATGAAGCGATCATCGTCCGGGGTGTTGCGGACGACCCGCTTGACGGCGAACTTGTTCCCGGTGGCTTCCTCCAGAGCCTCGTAGATGCGCGAGCGGGCACCGATGCCGATCACCCGTTCGATCTTGAAACCGGGAAGTTCAACGTCCTGCACGACACCCGCTCTCCGCTACGGCCCGCTACAGGGCCACCCGTACTATCGGGCCTGTACCGATGTTTGCCCGAGCCGGAGAAGGTCGGCCACCTGCATCCTGGAGCGACTCCGACCCCGCGCGCCGCATTGACCTTCGCATCGGGCACGCCGAGCAGGCTTCCGGCTGCGGCGCCCGCGAACGCCGGGGATGCCCCCACTGCCCGCATGTGCCTGCCCGCTGCCCACGGGGACAGAGCGAGTAGGGACTCGCAGCAGGGATGCTCGTACCCTCGGGGCGCGGCCTCCCGGTCGTGAGCACAAGGAACCCGCACGCGGCGTAGTGCAGGAGCACGGTGCTCAGGGGTGCGGCCAGTTCAACGCCCACGGCGCAGGTCGTCGCCGCGACGAGAGGTCGCCGGTGGCCCCAGCTTGCCAACTTGATTACGGCTCCGAACGGCATCGGGTACGATTCGCTCCTGGCAAAGTGGACGCAACCGGGGAGAATGTAGCTGTCTTTGACCGCATACGACAAGGGGGCGACAGTCAGGAGCGACCGCGTGAGTCCGGGGGGGCCTCCTGAGGTAGCGGGGTTGTCGCCCCCGGGGGGTTGCGGCGGCGTGGGGTACGGCCGCCGTCGTGCGTCCGGACGCATCCCGGCGCGGACGCACCAGCTCGGCCGGGCCGCGCGGTCGTCAGGGGAAGGGTATCACGGGACGCCGGGCCGTGCCGATAGAAGGTGGCAGTGGCTTACCGCGGGGCTCAGGGAACAGGGGCGACGAGGTTGCGGAGGCGTACTCATGGCAAAACGCGAAGACCCAGGCATCGAGAAGTTCCGCAAGAAACGGGAGCGGGACGAGGAACACCGCAAGCAACTGCCTACGGAGGATGAACCCCCGCTTCCGCCGCCGGTGGAGCCGATCCAGGCGGAGGGGAAGACCAAACGAAACGATCCCTGCCCCTGTGGCAGCGGTAAGAAGTACAAGCACTGCTGCGGGAAGAGCTGACGGCGTGCGAGGACACCGAATCCCTGGGGGCCGCGTTGCGGGCGTGGCAGCCCGCCCCGTGCTCCCGGCTCCGGCGCACCACCCATCCGGACCGCAGCGCCCAAAAGAGCGTGTGCCACTGCCCGCTGGTGCGGAGCGGTGGCACACGCTGGTTTCATCGGGCTCGCGCTGGTCGTCGACCAGCCACGGCACCTGTTCTCGTTGCCTTACGGCATAGCGGGCAGCGTCTTGCCGAAGTAGGCCGTCGGCGACGGGCTTACGCCGTTCAGCAGGTTGATCAGACTCAGCATGTCGGCAACGGTAATGCTCCCGGACCGGTTGATGTCGGTCTCGTGCATCAACGGCGATCCGCCGCCGAATGCCAGGTTGATCCGGTTAATCACCTGGTTAATGTCCTGGGCGTTGGCGGTACGGCTGCCGTCGCAGTCGGCCGGCAGGAAGCCCAGCCGGACCCTATCGGTGCCCGAACCACCAACGAGGCTGATGGTCGTCCAGGTCTCGGGATCGATCGGACGGTCGAAGGTTACCGTAGCTACGTTGCCGGCACCGCTCACGTTGGCAACGCTCGGGGCAACGCCGTCGCAACGGCCGACCTGGCAGATTTCGGTCAGCGCGAAGTCCGCCGCTACCAGACCGGACGCATCGCACTCGTCGTTGAACGTGATCTCGACGGAGGTCCAACCCACCGGGTCATAGGGGGCCGTACTGCTCACCGGGGTGCGTGCGTCAATCCAGCCATCCACCGGGTTGCTGCCGGCGACGTGGCAGTCCTCGACGCTCACGACGATGGTCAAGTTGGTGATCGTGCCCACGCCGGCGGCCTCGGTGGCCCAGAACGGGTTGCCGTCCTCGCCGTCCTTGATCACGTTGGCGAACAACGTGGCCGGGTTGACCGACAGGGTGTAGGTAGCCAGAGTCATGGGAGCCGTCAACGAGCCGGTGACCAGCACCTCCGAGGTCCACGCCACACCGGTGACGACCGGACCCAGCGGGTAAGGCGGGTAGCTGGGCGGACCCGGGTTCATGATGGTGTTCTGCCCACCACCAACCTGAATGAGGTTGCCGCCGATCACCGTGCCGCCGAAGCCCTGCGGGTTGTTGATACCCTTGTTGTTGGTGCCTGCACCGCTGGCGAAGGCATCCATCGGGGCAGTGGTCGGAATGTCGGCCGGGGTCAGCGCGCCGCCCGTGAACGACAGATCCAGACCAAAAAGGGCCAAGCCTTCGTTATTCGCGTCGCTCAACGTTCCCACAATTGCGTAGTTGACCGTCGCACCCGGTGCCACGTTGACCTCGCTCTGGCCACCACTCTGCACCTGGATGTTCAGGTCCGCGCCGAAGGCGGCCGTAGCGCCGCACAACAACGCACACACAAGCGCCAAGTTCCTCATACGTTTCTCCTCAAAAAAGTCCTGGGACTGCTGTCAATATCCGGTGGGGGAACCTCGTCCCTCTGCGTTGATCCCTCACACCCCACCCTGGCCACGGCGGGCGCACGTTGGGTGCGTCCGCCACGTCACCAGAGCCCCCTAATCTACTAAGTTAGTCGCACCGCCAACGACTCGGCGCGAAACAGGAGAAAAAAGTTAAACTTCCATAAAGGATTTTAGCCTCTAATCTCGTTCCACCACCCCATTAGTGCACACGCATCCCCGCAGGTCGCTCTCTCGTTGTGCGCAGGCGGAAACCTAGGCGCATCGCCAGAGAGACGGCATCGCTCGCGAGGTCACGTCAGCGCTCTCTTGCGAGGCGCTGAAGCATGGCGTGGGCTTCCGCGCCGCGGTCGAAGCGTCGCTCGGCCGCGCAGAATTCGGGAGTGTGTGCGGCCGCCCGACCGGTGGCTGACCAGTTCACCCCGAGTTGCTTATGGAGCAGCTCGTGGTAGACGACGAAGTCGAGCACCCCCGGGGGCACGTCGGGGCGGTCGAGGGTGCAACTGATCATCACGCTGTCGCGCACGGTGTCGTAGTGGCCGAACTTGCGCCCGGAGAACGTGCGGCTCCACGTCAGTCGCGGGCGGGCAAGCGCACCGGCGAAGTAGCGGGCGTTCACACGCTCGAACGCGGCAACGAGGTCGTGGTGCAGGCCCCTTGCCTGTTCCGGCTGCCCGCCGAGCACGTCCAGTTCCGCCTGGATCACCTGGCATTCGTCGCTCCCGAGGGCTTCCACAACCGGTTGCCGCGAGCCCCCGTTGAGGATGGCGTCGGCGAGGGCAGCGAAGAACTCTGCAGGCAGTGCGATCATCGGTGTCGGAAGAACGAAACGGGTCGCGTTGCGGTAGGCGCGGAGGCGGTAGAGAGAGGGAAGGGGACGAAAATGCACGACGGCAGGCGGCCGGTAACCGGGGTGTCGCTGGAGCGCCGCGTCCAGGATCGGTCGGGCACGAGCTACGGCCGCCACGTAGGCGTTGAAGTTCTCGCGCGGCCGGAAGTAAGCCAGCCACCCCAGGACCATATGGGAGCTTGCGGTCAGGGCAGCGTCATCGAGGCCGTTGACATGCAAGTGGCGCTCGACGCTCTGGCTGGTTGCGACAATCGAGCGATAGAGGGCGTCTTCCTCGTCCGGCGTGCGCGCGTGCGCGAGATGATCAAGCAGACGGTCCCAGAACGCCTTGAGTCCGATCAGCTTGATATCGCCTCGTGGCTGGGGTGTTGCCGGTGCCGGGGATGATACGACTTCGTCCAGTTTCAGGCCGGCCAGGAACTGATACGCCCGCCGCGTGGGCGCGGGCATGGCCTGCAGGGTCGTGTTGTGTGCGGCCAGGATGCCATGAACCTGGGCCAAGGCCTTGGCAACCGTATGGCGAAGGTGCTCACGGCGGGCAGCCGTGATGGGCTGGGCCAGCTCGCGCCGTACGTGCTGGGCGAGGCGAACGACTCCCTTGATACGTAGCGTCATCGGTGACTCCGCGGACGCCGACCGCGCCGCGCAAGTGAGAGCGCGGCGGACGCGTCCGATGCCCTTGGGTCCGACGGGCTATGGCGGTGGTCCACTCACCACGGCTTGGTCCACCCGAGACAGTCGAACCTCCTCGTACGCACGATTATAGGTGATGAAGCGATCGACGTCGTCCGGGTCGAGGACGCGCACGGCCCGGTCGCACGCGATGGCGATCTTGCCGCCGGCCACCGCGATTCGCGGTATGGTTTCTTCGGAGCGGCCCAGGACGCACAGCTCCTCCCCGGTGGGCACGTCCCAAAGCCGCGCAGTCAGGTCGTCGGATGCAGTGACAAGCTGGCGCGGTCCGAGCGCAATGCAGCGTCGCACCGCGTCACCGTGCCCGACCAGAGTGGCGCAGCGATTGCCGGAGCGGGGATCCCAGAGATGCACTTCGCGGGGCCGACCCGATGTCGCAATCAACAGACGGCCCGAGCTGCCGCAAACGAACGTCAGACTCCAAACATGCCGGTGGACGGCGAACTCGCTGACCGGTTGGATGCCCGCGTCCCCTGTTGCGCCAGCACCCTCTGCAAGCCGAACGATGTCGGCGACGCGCCAAAGGCAGACATGACCGTTCGGCTCAGCCTCCTTTCCGCCCTCACTACAGGCAGCCAGCCATTCGCCACGGCTATCGACCGCAAAGCGCGTGCAGGCCGTGTTGAACTGGTGAATCCTGGTAAGCGACGCAGCGGCGTCAGCGAGAGTGCGATCAACGGAACAGATCGCGGCGCGGCCATCGCCGAGCGCCACCAGCAGGTGTCGACCTTCTGGGCCGAGCCACTCCATTGCCGTCACTGCCTGGGTGGTCTTCGCGGCCAAACGCCTATCCGTCCAATCCGGAGAGCTGAGGATCCAGATGCCGAAACCGGGCTCCCCGGCGAGCAGTTCTTGCGCGCCTCTCTTCGATAGGGCCAGGCGGCTTCCATCCGCGCATAGCGCCATCGCGCAGTCTGCATCCCAGGGGGTGCGCCTGATCGGGGACCCGCTGGACCACAGCTCAATCACCGAGGAACGCTGGTCAGGCGGCAAGGCGTCCGACGGCTCGACCGTGTGTGTCGCCACCAGCCCGTCGACGGCGAGCGCGACGTCGTCGCCCGTCCCCAGCGGCCAAGCAAGGCGTATGTCATCCTCCGCCCTTAATTGCCAGACGCTTAAGCCGTCGAGAGCCACCGACGCCACAAAGTGGCCGTCCGGCGAGACGGCCACGTCGACGTCATCAGCGACGTCGATATCGTGGTATCCTCGCCGCGCGAGAAACTGCCCGGCGGACGCGTCGTAGAATCGTAGCGAGCCGTCACCACAACCGATGGCCACGCACCACGCGACCGGGCCCACACCCGCGGCCAGAGATCGAATTCCCCAGGTCCTCCCCATCGGATGCCTATATTCCGCGTCGCCCTGAATGTCCCACTCGAGGAGGCCACCCTCTCCGGTGAAGAGCCTGCTCGCGTCCTCGGAGAACAAGACGCCGCGTTGCGTTGTCGTGGACAACTTCGGGGTGCCTGTCACCTCGCCGGTCGCAGTGCTCCAGACAAGCGAGCGGCCGCCCTGCGCATACCCTTCTTCGTGACGTGCGAAGGTGGCCGCGAGCATCAGTCCATCGCCGGAGAACCCGAGGCCGGTGAGTGCCCAGCCCGGCTCATTCCACTCATGTGTTAGTTTGATCTCGTCGAGCCGCCAAAGGCGAATCCGCGCATCGGCCGGCGCTGGTGCACCTGTGTCGGTCTTCGACGCATCGCCGCCGGCAGCCAGCCAGCGCCCGCAAGGTGATAGCGCAAGCGCGCCGACTGCGCTTCGATTCGCCACCTGCTCGTCCCACAGATCCACCGTGCGCAACCCACCGCTTGCGCAACCCTTGCCGTCGTCGAACGCGACCTCGTGCACGAAGCCTGTGGTGTCTCCAGCGCACAGTCGAGTTGCCTCGGCCGTCGAGAACTTGAGACAGGTGGCCTGCTCTACGCCCTCGAGTTCCCCTTCGTACAGCACCTTCCCCGTGTCGGGCTCGACAGCGAGCACATGTACATGCCCGTCATTTGTGACCACAGCCAGCCAGCGCCCCGATGGCGAGTACTCGACGTCGACCAGCGGACCGAGGTCGGCATTGGCATACACGCGCGGATACTTCAGGTAGAACTCCCACAGAGCGAAGCGTGTGCGGTCGCAATCTCGCGTCAAGAACTCCTTCCACAAAGCTGGAGCCGCCGCGACCGGTGCGTTGTCACGCGTCCAGGTGCGGGCCAGACTCAACACGGCCCGCATGCGGGCTTCCTCACGCTGCGCGCGCGACGAGATCGCCCAAGCACTGGTCACAATCGCGCCAAGGGCGATGAAGAACACCGCGGCCGCCCACCGGTGTCGATACAAGTGCCGCCGCAGCACGTAAAACGTGCTATCCCGCCGGGCCTCGATCGGCTCGTGTCGCAAGTGCCGCCGCAGGTCGCCGGCCAAGTCGGCCACCGACTGGTACCGCCGGCTCGGCTTCTTCTCCAGGCAGCGCAGGACGATCGTGTCCAGGTCGCCGCGCAAGGCACGGCTCAACGTGGAGGGCCTGAGGGGAGGCCGCTCCTTGATGGTCCGGGCGGCCTCGTAGATGCCTGATTTCGTCACGTCATAAGGGAGCTGCTCGCAGAGCAACTCGAACAGAACCACCCCCAGCGCGTACACGTCGCAGCGCACGTCCACCGCATGGGGGTCGCCGTCAATCTGCTCCGGGCTCATGTACTGGAGCGTGCCGACAAGCTGCCCGGTCGCGGTCTGCGTGGCCACGGCCGCGGCAGGGTCCAGCATGCGCGCGATGCCGAAGTCGATGATCTTCGGCTGTCCGGTCGCGGAAACCAGGATATTCGCAGGCTTCAGATCGCGGTGGATGATCCCCTTCTGATGCCCGTAGTGGACCGCCTCGCACACGTCAATGAAGAGCTCGAGCCGCCGGCGCAGGTCCAGCCGTTGGGCCGTCGCGAACTCCGTGATGGTCGTCGCGTCCGGTACCAGCTCCATGGCGAAGTACGGCAGGTCCGATCCGCCCTCGGCGTGTGTACCGGCCTCGTAGACTTGTGCGATGCCGGGATGCTGCAAGCGGGCGAGGGTCTGCGATTCATCTTCGAACCGGCGGCGCGCCGACGGCGATGACAGACCCGCCTTCATGACCTTCAGGGCAACAACGCGGCTGGGATGCTCCTGCCGGGCCTCGTACACCACCCCCATCCCGCCAGCGGCGATCTCGCGGATGACCGTGTACGCCCCGATCCGCCGGCCGATCACCGCGGGCGTGTCACCGTCGCCCCCGCCGTCCGTCACGACGCGCAGCGCCGCCTCCTCGAGGAAGCTCTCCGCCTGGTCGCCGTGGCGAAGCAGCGACTCGACCTCCGCGTAGAGCTCTGCATCGTCGCCGCACAGCGCCTGCAAGGCAGCCCCGCGCCGCTCCGGAGCCTCACCCCGGACCAGCGTGTAGACGCGCTTGACCTGCTGCCACCGTTCGGGAGTCATTCGAGTTTGCTCCATCACCGCGCGCCGAATAACCAGAAGGTCGCTTCAGCCACCGAGTGGAACCAACTCATCATACTACGAAGTTGGCGACCGACGGGACAGCCCGCGCTGGCCGCAGTGCATTACCGTAAGTGCCAAATTGGCATAGCCTTACGAACTCAGGGCGAGATGTCGGAACCCGCCGCCGGCGGTCGTATCTGCGGTCGCCGGGGCGTCCTACCACTCCCGAGAAGATCCCGCTGGAGTTCAGGCAACCCAGGGGTAACGCGCACTTCTAAGGAAGCCGAGGTCTGCCTCGCATCAACGCCCCGGAAGGCACGGAGTCCAGTGGCGGTATCCCAGGCGCACTGGGCCTGGGCCCGGATAGTCGGTTCGGGTTTGCAGGGGTCGGTTCCTCGGCTCGGGAACAGCCCAATGTCACGGTCATCGTGTGTTTCCGGTACGCGTGGGGTAGTGTTGGTGCGGCACGGGGAAGCCGGAGAGGTCAGGGGATCGACTCACCTAGGAGGCGGGTGGGCAGCCACGGGGGCGCTGGCGTCCGTCCTGACGCAGTCTCTTGTGCTTGCCTTGCCAGCACCAGCGTCTTCGGGCGGGGTGGGGAGCCAGCGGTTGCTCGAGGGCGATCGTGGTGCGGGTCTCGTTGGGGTTGCCACGCAAGAGCCGACCGGGGCCGACCCTGAGGGCGGCGGTCCGAGCGGCGGGGGCTCTAGGGACAACGAGCTGCCGACCGCGAATGCCGGGCCGGAGGTGACCGGGCTGGCGGACAATGCGGTGACGTTTGACGGCTCGGGCTCGAGTGACCCGGGCGGGCGGATCAATGGCTACCACTGGTGTTTCGACGACGACCGTTGCGTTCAGTGGCAGTCGACGCCGACCGCACGGCACGTGTTAACCGCGGCGGGAACCTACAGCGTCAGGTTGTGGGTGCTCGACAACTGCGGCGCCATGTCCGAGGCGGACCTAATCAGCGCCATCATCATCGGGACGGGCCCCTGCCTGAATGACCTGCCGCCGGTGGCGGTGGCCGGTGACGACCAGGAAGGGGAGGTCGACGAGGAGCTCACCTTCGACGGCAGCGCCTCGTTTGACGCGGACGGCGGCATCGTGTCGCACGCGTGGAGCTTCGGTCACGGGCAGACGGGCAGTGGGACGCGGTTGAGGCACGCTTCCGCGGAGCCCGACCAGACCGTGATGTTTACGATCACGGACAACTGCGGTTCCATCTCCGAAGCGCCCAGAAACGTATTGCATATTCAGGCAGGAGTTATAGGACGGGGAGAGCAGCAGCCACCGGGGAATGCAATGTTTGCGGCGCGTGGGGTCTTCGGGCGATTCTCACGCCATTCTGCACGACCTGCGAACTCGTGCTGTGGAGCAGGATCGCGTCCGACTGTGAATGATGCGTGGGTACGCAGTCAAGAAGGGTCGGTTGCGTGGGCATGCCCCCCTATTGTAGGTTCAGCCGCGCGTCGAGCGTCCCGCGCCGATGGTGCGGGTGCAGCATGCTCGCGCACGGTTCGCATGGTCAACGTAGTACGCTCGGGATGGGCGATCGGCGCTTTTTTCTTGCGGGTTTTACAGCCGGTTCCTGCTGTCACACACAGAGCGGCAGCGAGTACGACTTACCGGTCATGCGGACCGACAACTGTGCAGGGAGCCTGCTCGCAGGGCAAGGAGGGTAACTGAGCAACCGCTTGCTGGTGCTTCAGGGACCGTCGGGAGGGCTGTGGTGCCCCTCAGGGCACGGTGTGATGCGTGAAGAACAAGCGCAGGCCCCACCCTATGGGGATGCGGGCGGAGCTGACAGGCAGCCCGGGTGGGCCGGTCTTCGTGCGTGGGATGTGAGGATCAGCCAACGGAGATGGCCGGGAGTGGTAGCGCGCCGAATCGCCTCTTCCACTGCCGGGGGATGGGTTCCTCCAGACGACCGGCCGGATGCGTGAGAAGGCGCGTCAGCCCATCGCGCAGCCAAGCCGAGGGATCAACGCCGACGAACTCGCTGGAGACGCGCCAATGCCGTACTCGGGCAGGGTTCCATGGGGAAGGAGGGAGGACTGCTGTTGGCGGGTGGTTCTGCACCGTCCATCCCCATGGGCATGGGCAACCCTGGTCGGCACGCATTCTCTTCCAAAGGTACGAAGTGTGTGTTCCGGCATGCCCGTGTGAGACGCGTCGAGCAAAGACGACTCGAGACTCGCGAGTGCGTACGCGCGAGCATCGCAGGTGATTCTGGCAGTCGCGCCCGAGAGGAAGCTAGCCTGTTTGGGCGCGCAAGAACCAATTGCAGCATTGGAGGTGACGTATGTCTCGTTATGTCCTGCCCTCATGCCTTCTCCTCGTGGGAGTAGCAGTGTCATGCTCTTGGCTTCCGGCGGGCTGTGGGTCCGCGCAAGTGGCTGACTCAGCATTGTCGAAGGATCTCTCGGTGGCGGAAGCCACAAAGTGCGTGGCGAATGGGTGCGGCCCAAATAGCTGGTGGGGACTTGGGGGCTGGGTGATCCCGGACACGCTCGTCGTCCGGTCACCAGGATCTTGGACTCCAGTGTGTGTGTTTACGTTCAACGCGGCCTGCAACGCCCACGACAACTGTTATATGAATACCAACTGCGCGCAGACGAAGGAAAAGTGTGATAACGAGTTCCGCAGGAGTTTGGAGCAGGTGTGCTCACGATCATGCAGCGTGCCCAACGCTCAAGCGTCGTGTCTTGCGCAGGCCTGGGTCTACTACCAGGGCGTGAAGAGACTAGGCAAGAAGGCTTGGTCAAGTGCGCAGCGATGCAACAAGTGCGAGAGACGGAGCATGGCGGACACGGGGGCCTGCGAGGATAGCATGGCGCCCGAAGGGAGTCAGACCGAGGAAGAGGCGCTCGACCCACCATTCGCTGACGAGGACGGCGACCTTCTGCCGGACGAGTGGGAAGTCCAGGTTGGACTCGAGATCGGTAGCATCGACACCGAGGAGGACTACGACGGGGATGGGCTCAACAACGTGTGCGAGTTCCTATGGGGGTCTGACCCATTCTTGCGGGACACCGACGGGGACGGGATTGACGACCTGAGCTATGCCTTGAGCCAGATTGACACCAGCGTCGGCGGAACCCCGGACTGACGAGCAGCACACTGTGTGCTATCCTGCACACCTTTGATCAGCAAGATGCTCGGCAGCGCACCCGTAATGCTGAGCACGTCGGTGAGGTGGGTGGCGCTTCCGTGGACGGACTTCACCGCTCCGACCAGCTCAGCAGGGAATACGCCGCGCGGCCCGGCAAGAAGGCAGTATGACGAGGCGCCCGCCGGGCACATGCGCGTGCCCGGTGCCGCCTCCCTTACTTGAGCTGCCGCTCTCCGGAGTCATTTGCCGTCTTGTCCCCGATCTCGCGCAACAGCCACGCCTTGGCGAGGTGCCACTCGCCTTCGACCGTCCGCAGCGACACGCCCAGGGTGCCGGCCACCTCCTCGCTGCTGAGGCCGCCGAAGAAACGCAGCTCCACGATCCGGCTCTGGCGCTCGTCGAGGGCCGCCAGCTTCTTCAGCGCCTCGTCGAGAGCGATGAGGTCGAGCGAGCGGGTGTCCGCGGCGATGACCACCTGGCTCAGCGGCGTCCGGCCGCGATCGCCGCCGCGTTTGGCGGCCTTCCGGGCCCGCGCGTGGTTAACGAGAACGTGCCGCATGACCCTGGCCGCCACCGCGAAGAAGTGAGCACGGTCTTCCCAGCGAACCCCCTGCTGATTCACGAGCTTAAGGTAGGCCTCGTGCACGAGGGCGGTCGCCTGGAGGGTGTGGTCGGTCCGCTCACGGCGAAAGCACCGTTGGGCCAGGACGTGCAGTTCCTCATAGACGGCCTCGAACAGCTCCTGGGCCGCCGCGCCGTCCCCATCGGCCACCCGCCGCAGCACGGCCGTGACTCGGCATGAACTCGACTCGCCCATGCGCTCATCCGTTCCTCCCCTCCGTGGGACAGGTGAAGTGCCCGAGATCCGGGGCCCAGATGGCCCAACCGGAGCCCAGAGCGAGCCCGACAGACGGCTAGCGTTCGAGCCTTGCCGATGGCCAGTCGGGCCCCGCCGTTGGACGACGCCCCAGCGCCGCCGCCCGCGCTCGGACCCCGCAAGGCCTCATTCTACCAAACGTCGGGTGCCACTGTAAGCCCCTCAGGCTGCCAACAGAACCCCTCTCCCTTGGGGGAGAGGGCAGGGTGAGGGGGAATGCTGCGATGACCTGACCCCGCCCCGACCCCTCCCTGACACGGAGCCCGGCTGTTTCGGGGATTCCGCTGGGCAGCGACAGTTGGGGCACCACAAGCGGCACCCCTGACTCAGGAACTGCCGCTCGCTGTAGCGTCCTTGGGTATCCCCGTAACCCCCTCGACCTCGGACAGAGCGTGCCCGCTGTCGTTCCCGCTTCTGAACACGGGTGGGCTGACCTCACTTCCGCACCCATGCGTCCATGCCCGGCGCCACCGAACTCGTTGCGCTGCCGCACGTTACGGTCGGCGGCTACCCAGCCTCCTGCCGCCGGGACCAGCCGCGTCTGGCGCCCCGGGGCGCCGGGAGGACGGTACGAGGAGGGCGGTATGGTCGAGATTTCCCTGCGGGCGACGCGTCGAATTCCTGCTTGCAGAGATGGCGGACGCTCCGTGAGGCAGCCGCCACCTTCCATTGGGAGGGTTTGGCTGAGCAAGCGGAGATTGTGCCGGGTGCCGCTCCGGCCATTCGTTCACGAGTCTGATACGGGCTTCGGAGTCTACGCGGCGAGACCCGCGCTCGTGCGAGGGAGAAGACCGATGTCATGCAACTTCATTAACGGTGCGGTACCGTGTTTCACAGCAGTCGGGGATGGCAGGTCACGGCCCGCAGGCGTGTTCCGGTTGGTGTGCATGGTTGTTACGCTCGGCGCCAATGTGCTCCCGGCAGTTGGGCAGCTCTCTGAAAAAGACATTGAGGCGCTGCGGAAACGCGGTGAGCGGGAGGGGTGGACGTTCACGGTCGGGCTTAACGAAGCCACGCAGTATCCGCTGGACCGGTTGTGTGGTGTCGCCGCACCGGAGGAGCGGCCCTCTTTCGCCCCGTCGCGCATGCATGTGTCCACGGTCGATCCCCCATCAACCTCGGATCTGCCGGCTTCCTTCGATTGGCGCAACGATCCCTCGGGAGGATGCACGCCGATCAGGAACCAACTCAACGGACCTTTCTGCTGGGCGTTCGCAACCATTGGGGTGCTCGAAAGCGCGATCCTCATTCACGAGGGCGTATCGGTGGATCTCTCTGAGGAGTACCTGGTTAGCTGCGGCTCGGCTGAGCTCTATTTCGCCTGCGCATGGGAGAGAAGCAGTAGACTGTGGCTGTCGACGTCCGTTTCCGATGGACCCGTTCTTGAAACCGACTTCCCCTACCGGGCTACTCGTATGCATTGCCAACCGCCCTACCCGGTTCTGCCGCAGTACCGCCCGAACGCGTGGGCCTATGTCTCTGACGACCCAAGCGTCGTTCCGACCGTCGAGCAACTCAAGCGGGCGATACAGCAATATGGGCCGGTCTCTACAACACTTCAAGTGAATCCTGCGTTCAACGCCTACACCGGCGGCGTATTCAACTACTGTGTGGTGGACGAGATCGCGTGGTGCGGCTGCGGGCACTCAGTTGTGCTGGTCGGCTGGGACGACAGCCAGGGATCGAACGGCGTGTGGATCTTACGCAATTCCTGGGGTGCAGGCTGGGGGGAGGGCGGTTACATGCGCATCGAGTACGGTTGCTGCGCTGTGGGGCGTACGGCCGCATACGTGGACTTCCTCGGACCCGACTGTAACGGCAACGGTCTGCAAGACGCCTGTGAAATCGTCGACGCCACCAGCCAGGACGGGAACGACAACGGCATCCCGGATGAGTGTGAGGACGTCGACGGCGATGGCGTGCCTGACGAGTTGGACAACTGCCCCCTGAGCGCCAACGACGGCCAAGCCGACGAGGACGATGACGGAGTGGGTGATGCATGTGACAACTGCGTGCTCGACTGGAGCGAGGGGCAGGACGACGCGGATGAAGACGGCGTGGGTGACGTTTGCGACAACTGCCCTGACTACGCCAACCCCGATCAGAACGACGCCGATGGGGATGGGGTGGGGGATGTGTGCGACGCTTGCCCCGACAATTTCTTCAAAACAACCGAACCGGGCGTATGCGGTTGCGATTGGGACTCCGATGACTGGGACGACGACGAGGACGGCGTGCTCGACTGCATCGACAACTGTTCCTGGTACGCTAACGCCGATCAGGCCGACGCCGATAGCGATGGTGCAGGTGATGCGTGCGACCTGTGCCCCCTCGATGCCTTGAAGACCTGGACGAACGCATGCGGTTGCGGTGTCCCCGACACGGATAGCGACGGGGACGGCGTTCCCAGTTGCATCGACAATTGCCCTGAGCACGCCAACGCCGACCAGGCCGACAGCGATTACGACGGTGCGGGGGATGCGTGCGACGCCTGCCCTGACGATTGGAACAAGATCGAGCCGGGCGTATGCGGCTGCGGTGTTTACGAGTCCGATGGCGACGGCGATGGCGCGCCCGGCTGCATCGACGCCTGCCCGTTCGATCCCACGAAGGCCGAGCCGGGTGCATGCGGTTGCGGTATTGCCGACTGGGATCGAGACGGGGACAGCGTGCCCGACTGCATAGACAACTGCCCGTTTGATCCCGCAAAGACTGAGCCGGGCGCATGCGGCTGTGGGATTGCTGACTGGGATGGCGACGGGGACGGTGTTCCCGACTGCATCGACAACTGTCCAGAGCACGTCAACGCCAATCAGGGCGACAGCGATGGCGACGGAATCGGCGATGCCTGTGAGCCGATGTTCCTGTGGGCAAGCGGGTTCTGTGGCGCGGGAACCATGGGAATGGTGCCGTTTATGTTCCTCGGGCTCGTCGCGCTAGCCTCCGTCGGCCACCCGCCGCAGCACGGCCGTAACCTGGCATGAATTCGGCTCGCCCATGCGTTCATCCGTTCCTCCCCTCCCTGGGATGGCTGAGGTGCTCGAGGCCCGCGGCCAAGATGGCCCCACCGGAGCCGATAGAGCGAGCCCGACAGACGGCTAGCGTTCGAGCCTTGCCGATGGCCAGTCGAGCCCCGCCGTTGGACGACGCCCCCGCGCCGCCGCCCGCGCTCGGACCCCGCAAGGCCTCATTCTACCAAACGTCGGGTGCCACTGTAAGCCCCTCAGGCGGCCAACAGAACCCCCCATGCCACGTTCGCCCTGGCGGGCGTGCGCGTTTCGTCGAGCTGGTCCGCCGGACGCTGTACGTGCCGGCCGGGGACCTCGTCGAGTCAGAGGGCGTGAACTCCATCGTTGGGGAGCCGGTTCGCCGGGTCCCCGAGGGGAACGACTTGAGGCCCGGCCGACGAAGTGTGCCGGTCACCTAGACGAAGACGGCGGAGACCTGGGCGTAGCAGGTGCGGCAGTGGGTCGATCATCCCCGTTGTCATGGCCCCAAGCGGGCCACCCTCACCCGCGTCGGCCTCAACACGCCTGGGCCGGTGTCCCCACTGTCGGGCCTGCGCGTCGGCGAAGGACTTCTGGATCGCGCGGGCGACGGAAGTGGGAGGCGACTGGCTGTGGCGCACGTGCAGACCGGTGGCATCACCACGGATGCCCCCCCATGCAATCAAAACACCTGCGTCTTGAAGTCAGGCACTGACGAACTACCGCAGCACCGTGCGCGATTCGGCGCTGGCGATGGGGACCTTCCCGACGCACGCTGGGGTTGTGGAGCGGCCGACTGCCAACGCCAGCGGCGCGGGTCTGCGCAGACGCGCTCAGGGCTCCAGGACGGGCTCGACAAGGCCAACGGGGATGACCAGTACCGGTGCGGAGGTCGGTCCGGTGCCCGCCTCGTTCGTACCGGAGCAGGTGAAGGAGAAGGTCACGCCGACGTCGGACTGGTCAACGATAAACGACGCGGTACCCCGCGTGCGGTCGATGACGAGCCGGCCGGTGCGCGGGGCGAAGTCGAAGGTGACGCCCGCGCTGGTGCCGTCGGTGACGGTGCATCGCAGGGTGATTTGGTCGCCGGGCAACGGGTGCGGATTCGTAACGGTGAGAACGACACGGACCGTCGCGGGTTCGTCCGGCGATTCTCCCGAGGAATCGCCGTCGCCAGCGCCGTTGCCATCGGGTGTGGATCCGCCGCCGCCCGCCCCACCGCCTCCTCCGCCCGGCAGGAAGCCGCCGTCGAAGCAGCCGGGGGTGAGGGTCAGGCAGCACGCGGCGCCCACGCCGAGCATCCAAAAGCAAATTCCCAGCCACTTCCCTGGGGAACCACCGGTGGAACCCGGATGTCTGTGCATGATGGCGTCCTCCAGCGAGTGCCGTACGTCACGTCTGGGGTGTGGATACCCAGAGGCCGGGGCATAGGAGCTGGCGCAGTTGTGGACTGCGGAACTCGCGTAGCCCAGGATGATTATATCGACGACGCGAGTCGTGGGGCACCCCGCCATGTGATGGTCCACCAGGTCCATGCTCTTGAAATGTAACTGCAATCAGTATTGACCGGCTGGCGCCCGTGGCCGCATCGGCTTGTCTGAGTGGTTTTAGCGCAGACGCGCCATAAGAGATAGCTAACCCGGCACGGGTCAGGGCGAACGGCGGGCTGCACCTCGCTGGCGCTGGCTGGCCGCCGGCCGCGCCGAGCCCGAGGCCGTGGTCGGGGCGGGAACGGCACCGAGGGGTTGCGGGTTTCCGCAGTCTTGCTCGGGCCGAGCGTCCTGTGCTAAGCTGCCGCGCGCGGCCAATGGGGTGGCGCGGGCAAGGGAGAAGCCGCTCCGGTGGGCCGTAGTTATTAGGGCTACCTAAACCGGGCCGGAAATAGAAACCGATAAACAGCTTGCCTGTTCCGAAAACCATTGAATGGACGAGCGTTATCGCTCGGACCGACGTAGTATGAGCCGGGATCGGCGTGGGAAGGCGCTGTCGGAGTGGAGAAGCTGCCAAGGGATGGGTCTACCGTGATAATGCGATTGGTTCAGTATGGCTTGTTCTGTGGCATCGTCGTGGCGGCGTGCGGCGGCTGCAGCTCGATTCTGAACGGATGGTTGGACCCATCGGTCGTCGGGACGTTCGATCGCAATCGGATGACTGAGATTCGAACGACGCTGACGATCGAGGACATGCCGCCGGGGCTTCCGGGGGAGATGGCGCCCACGCAGGAGGATTTGCAGGTCCATCTGCGGGAGTATCCCATAAGTTCCGGCGACGCGCTGGGTATTGAGATCAATCAACTGCGGCAGCGGCTGGTACCTTTTCAGGCGCAGGCTCAGGTGGACGAGGTAGGGCAGGTCGTGCTGCCGGTGCTGGGTCGGGTGCAGGCGGCCGGGCTGACCCCGCGCGAGCTTGAGGTCGAGCTGGCGAGGATTCTGCGGGAGCGGGGAATCTTGCAGGCGCCGGAAGTGATGGTGACCGGGCTGTTTCTGTCGAATGCGACGTATTCGATCTTCGGTATCGGCGTGAGCGCGGCCACCAACGCCCCCCTGCGGGCGGGGACATTTCCGCTGCGCCGGCCGGACTTGCGGATCCTGGACGCCATCAACCAAGTCGGCGGTCTCAACGAGTTCGTGACGGACATTTACGTTTTCCGGTACGACGAGGCGGAAACCGGCTGGATACCGAGCGTGCGGCCGCCAGCGGCACCTGAGCGCGGGGCCGAGAATGGAGGGCCGCCGGGAGAGGTGCCGGCAGGGGTAGTGCCGGAGACGGACGGGGACGAGCAGGAGGTGCCCACGGCGGAGCCGAGACCGGAGCCTTTCGAGGGCGCCGTGGCTCCCGAGGCGGAGGAGGTGATGGCCGCGGCGGATGCCCCGGCGTCGCCGCCCGTCGTCGGGGCGCAGCAGGTGCCCCCGGAACTCGAGGTGGACCCGTCGCAGCCGTTCATCTGGGTGGGGCAGGAGTTCGTGCCGAACCCGGCGTACCGGGTGCCGCGGGGGACCGGCGAAGAGCAGCGGCAGGTGCCGCGGTCGTCGTTGCCGCCCGCCATCGAGGCGGCGGGTCCGGCGGTGAACTGGGCCCGGATTGCGGGGGAAAACACGTTCCGGGTGATTCGCATACCTGGCGATTCGTTGCGCTCCGGTGATCCGGAGTCCAACATCGTCGTGCGTGGGGGCGACGTTATCCGGATCGTGAGCGGCGAGATCGGCGTGTATTACATGATGGGGCAGGTCTTGCGGGTGGGCCCGTTCGCGTTCAACTCGGAGGCGATCACGCTGAAGGCGGCGATCGCGACAGCGGGAGGGTTGACGAGCCTCGCCTGGCCGGATCGGTGCACGGTGTACCGTCGGGTCGGCCAGCGGGAGCAGATCATCCAGGTGAACCTGGACCGCATCTTTGCCGGCAAGGATCCGGACTTTTATCTGCGGCGCGGCGACGTGGTCAATGTGGGGACGCACCCGTTTGCGCCGTTCCTGCAGCGGATCCGGGCGTGGACGCTGCCGACGCCGGTCAACAACCTGGGGTACAGCTTCACGTATGCCCGGAACTTCGCAGACATTGACTCGTACAGTGTGAAAGTCAATCCGGCCAACCAGGAGGAGAGGTTCCCGAACCTGTTCCCCTAGGAGCGTGTGATGCCGTCGCTGCTGTCTGCCGAGCGTGCCGTACCACGGAGCTGGGGGGAGTTCATCCCGCCGGCGGCGCGGGTACAGCTTGCGGTGGTGGCGGCATTGGTGCTGATGACGTACGCGAGCCCCATCCGCAGCGATCTGGTCTGGAAGTGGACGCATGACGGGAACTGGTCGCACGGTTGGTTGGTGCCGCTGTTCAGTCTGTATTTTCTGGTGACGCACCGGGAAGAAGTGTTCGCGAGCGTGCGCCGGCCCAACTACCTGGGCGCGGTGGTGATCGCCGGGTCGCTGGCGGTGTATCTGGCCTGTGCCTGGTGGCTGCAGATGTCGTATCCGCAGGCGGTCAGCATGCTGGGGGTGCTGTTCGGGCTGGTGCTGCTGTTCGGCGGGTGGGGGCTGCTGCGGGTGACGTGGTTTCCGATCGGGTTCCTGCTGCTGGCGGTCCCGCTGCCGGAGTCGGTGTACGTGGAGGTGACGATGCCGCTGCGGATGGTGTCGTCGGTGGTGGCGGCGAAGGTGATGCCGCTGTTTGCGAGCGGGTTGTACACGGAGCCGCAGGGGGTGGTGATTGACTACGTCATGGCGGGTGGTCGTCCGGGAAGCCTGAACGTAGAAGAGGCGTGCAGCGGCATGCGGCTCATGATGGCCTTCGTCACGCTGGGTGTGGCGATGGCGTACCTGGGGGACCGGCCGGTCTGGCAGCGCGTGATCATGGTGATCAGTTGTGCTCCCATCGCGATCATCTGCAACGCGCTGCGGGTGACGATCACGGGCTTGTTGCACGTGTACGGGTATGAGGAATACGGACGGGGGACGGCCCATCAACTTCTGGGGATCGGGATGCTCGTGGTGGCTTTGGGTCTGTACGCGCTGACGGGGTACGTGTTGAGCCACCTGGTGGTGGAGGAACCTGAGACCGAGGACGGGGAGACTGCGGACTGACGGCAGTCTGCAGCCGGGCGTGGTCCTGTGGCGACCGAGGCACGAATATGACGACATTACCTGCTCCTGCCACCGTGTCGGAGCGTCTGGCCCTGCCGGCAGGCTTGCCGGGACGGGGTGCGGAGGGGGGAGCGCCGATAACGGCCGGCGACCTGCTGGGTATCCTGCGGCGGAAGCTGGTGCGGATCGTGGTTCTGGCCACGTTGTTCTGCGCACTGGTGGTCGGCGGGTTCGTCGTCTGGTGGGTGTACTTCCCGCTGTACCGCGCGACGGCGCTGATTGAGTGCATTACGAACGTGCCGGAGGCGGAGCTGACGGTGACGCCGGAGCGTTTGCGGCTGGACGAGCATGAACGCTTCGTGGCCACGCAGGCGGTCCTCCTGAAAAGTCCGACGGTGCTGCTGGACGCCCTGGCGGTGCGTGAGGTGCAGGAGACGGACTGGTACAAGTCGGTGCCGGTGGGGGAGCACCTGCTGGAGTTGACGGACGATCTCGGGGCCAGTCCGGTGCGGGGGACGAACTTCCTGCAGGTTTCCATTGAGTGCCGCAAGAAAACGGATCCCAAGACCATTGTCAACAACGTGGTGAACCGGTGGCTGGCGAAAGTGACGGAGGACGCCGCCCGGGCGTATGCCCGGCAGCTTGCCGGGGCACGGGAGGATCTGGCGAACCTGGAGCGGCAGATCGAGGACAAACGGAACAGGTTGCGGGGCATGGCGGAGCGGCTGCCGGCCGGGGCCGCCCAGGGGGTCGCGAACGTCACCACTCAGCAGGTGCTGCAATACGGCGAGCAGGTGGGGATGCTGAACCTGGAGCTGTCGCTGTTGGAGCAGTACCGCGCCATCTATCGGGACGAGACGATTGCGGTGACGGCGGAGGACCGTCAGGCGGTGGAGCAGGATGCCGAGGTCAGTTTGCTGGTCCAGCGCCTGTTTATTCTGCGCCAGCAACAGGAGGCGGATCGGGAGACCTTTGGTCCGGAGCATCAGGAAGCGCGGCAACTGGAGGCCCAGATCAATGCCGCAGAGGCGGAGTTGGACCGCAAGCGGACGCAGAAGCTGAACGAACGACGGGCGGAGGCGCGGGAGGCCGCCGAGACCGCGTACGAGAGCAGCAAGTATGCGCTGTTCCTGGCCCGGGAGAACCTGGCCAAAGCGGAGGGTGCCCTGCAGGACCAGGACCGGCTGCTGTTCGACTACGCCAACCTGACGGCGGAGATCGAGCAGGACCTGGAATACCGCGTGAAGCTGCGGGACTACGTTGAGGAACTGAACCGGGTGGTGAACCTGAGGACCGCCCTGAAACTGAACGTGTCGCAGTACGCGATTGATCCGCTGGAGCGCAGCTCCCCCAGCTTGTTGTGGCTGCCGATCGGGTTCTTCTTCGCGTTGCTGCTGGCGGTGGGCTCGGCGGTGGCGGCGGAGCTGTTGGATACCTCAGTGCGGACGACGCAGGACATCGTCCGACACCTGGAGGTGCCGCTGTTGGGGGCGGTGCCGCACACGGACGACGAGGAAGTGGGGATCGAGCAGGTGGAGACGGCCTTGCAGGTGGCGCCACGCTCGATGGTGGCGGAGGCGTTCCGTCGCATCCGGGCAAACTTGCAGTTCAGCGCCCCGGCCGCTCAACAGCGTTCCATTCTGGTGTCCAGTCCGCACCCGGCCGACGGCAAGACGACGGTGGCGTGCAACCTGGCGCTGGCGGTGGCGCAGGGCGGGCGGCGGGTGCTCCTGGTGGACGCGAACTTCCGCCGGCCCGGCCTGAAGCGCGTGTTCCCCATGGTGGGGGCACGGGGGTTGAGCAACATCCTGGTGGGTGAGAGCGGACTGGCGGACTGCGTGGCCAAGAGCGGGTTCGCCCAGCTCGACTTGCTGGGCACGGGGCCGACTCCCCCGAACCCGGCGGAGTTGCTGGGTAGTGAAGCGTTCCGGGCGTTCCTGGATGATGCAACGACCCGGTACGATCAGGTGTTCATTGACTCGCCGCCGGTGTTGCTGGCCAGCGATCCGGTGGTGGTGGCGACGGCCGTCGATGGCGCGATCCTCGTCGTCCGGGCGCGGGAGAACTCGCGGGGGGCGGCCCGCCGGGCGTGCGGCCTGCTGACGGCCGTCAATGCCCGCTTGTTCGGGGCGATCCTCAACGCCGCCCAGGCGACGCGCGGCGGCTACTTCCGTCGGCAGTTGCGGGAGTTCTACGAGTACCAGGCCGAAAGCGAAGAGAACGCGGCACCGGCAACGTTGCCGGCGGGCAACGGGAAAGGTCAAGCTGCTGCCGGCGCGAACGGTTCCGGCCCCTCCGCATAGCAACCTCTTGACGAACCCGCGGGCGAGCCCGAGCGGCGCGCAGGGCGGCGCGTGTTCGGCTCGGGCGTCCCCCGGCGCGTTTGGGCTTGGCATCCCGCCCCGCGCGTTCGGCCTCGGTATGGTACCTTCCCCGTGTCCCCCCGGCGTGGTCGTGTTGAGTGTCCCTCAGACGAAATGAGGGGGCGTTGCTACCCCACCGGCGACCTCTCCTCTATAATCGGCCTCGGCTCGGCGCGGTCGGCGCGGCACGATCTTGCGGGAGGCGTGCGGCGGACGCTGGCAGGCAGCTTCCTGGCTGCGCTGGAGCCGCTAGAGGGGCACGGCATGCGACAGGTGGGGATGTTGGACCTGCGGCGGGAGTTCGAGCTGTTTCGCGACGAAGTCCGGCGGACGACTCTGGAGGTCCTTGATAGTCAGCAGTTCATCGGCGGTCCGGCGGTGACGGAACTGGAGGATGCCCTGCGACAGCGCGTGGGCGTCCGCTGCGCGGTAGCGGTGAGCAACGGCTCGGACGCGCTGTTGTGCACGCTGATGGCGCTGGGGATCGGGCCGGGCGACGAGGTCATCGTGCCGGCGTTCACGTTCTTCGCCACGGCCGGGGCGGTGGCGCGCGTCGGGGCGACGCCGGTGTTCGTGGACATCGACCCGCGGACGTTCAACCTGCACCCCGAGCGCACGGCGGCGGCCATGACCGCGCGGACGAAGGCGATCATGCCCGTGCATCTGTACGGGCAGTGCGCGGACATGGACGCGCTGAACGCGCTGGGGCGGCAGCACGGCGTGCCGGTGATCGAGGACGCCTGCCAAGCGTTGGGGGCGACGTACCGCGACCGGCCGGCCGGGGCGCTGGGCACGGCCGCCTGCATCTCGTTCTATCCCACGAAGAACCTCGGCGGGTTCGGCGAAGGCGGCATGATCTTCACCGACGATGAGGAGCTGGGGCGGATCGCGCGCCAGTTGCGTAATCACGGCGAGTCGCAGCGCTACGTGCATGAGCGGGTGGGCGGCAACTTCCGGCTGGATACGCTCAAGGCGGCGATCCTGCTGGTGAAGCTGCGTTTCTGGGACGAGTTCACACGGCGCCGGCGGCACAACGCCGCGCGCTACGACGAGCTGCTGCGGGAGACGCCGGTGACGCCGCCGTACGTCGCGCCGCCGTGCCAGGCGGTGTATCATCAGTACACGATCCTGGCCGACCGGCGGGACGAGTTGCAGGCGTTTCTGAAGGAGGCAGGAATCGGGACCGTGGTGTATTACCCCGTACCGCTGCATCTGCAACGCTGTTTTGCGGCCTTGGGTTATCGTCCCGGTTCGCTGCCGGCGACGGAGGAGGCGTGCCGGCGCGTGCTGTCGATTCCTTGTCATCCGATGCTGGAGGACGAGGATCTACAGTATGTGGCGGGCACGATCGCGCGCTTTTATGGGCAGCAGCGGGCCGGGGCACGGGATGCTGTCTGTTCGACGCGCAAGGCGTAAGGCGCGGCAGGTAAGACTTCGCCGCGGGAGGGGTGGAGGCAGGGAGGCTGACGATGAGGGTGCTGGTGACGGGCGGGGCGGGGTTCCTGGGCAGCCACCTTTGCGACCGGTTGTTGGCGGCCGGGCATGACGTGGTGGCCCTGGACAACCTGTTCACCGGGTCGAAGCGGATGATCGCCCACCTGCTGGGGCGGGCCGATTTCGAGTTCATCCGCCACGACGTGGTCAACCCCATCATGCTGGAGGTGGACTGGATATTCAATCTGGCCTGTCCCGCCTCGCCGGTGCATTACCAGTATAACCCTGTAAAAACTGTTAAGACATCGGTGATGGGCACGCTGAACATGCTGGGGCTGGCCAAGCGCGTCAAGGCGCGCATTCTGCAGGCATCGACCAGCGAGGTGTACGGCGACCCGCAGGTGCATCCGCAGCCGGAGGAATACTGGGGACACGTCAACCCGATCGGTTCGCGCAGTTGTTACGACGAAGGCAAGCGCGTGGCCGAGACGTTGATGCTGGACTACCACCGGCAGAACGAGGTGGACATCCGGATCGCGCGCATTTTCAACACCTACGGCCCGCGGATGGCGATCGGTGACGGGCGGGTGGCGTCGAACTTCATTGTCCAGGCGCTGCGGGGACAGAAGCTGACGATCTACGGCGACGGGACGCAGACACGGTGCTTCTGTTATGTCGATGACCTGATGACCGGCCTGCTGGCACTGATGGAGTACGAGGCGCCGGATGCCTGGGAACCGGTGAACTTAGGCAGTACGGAAGAGCGATCGATGAACGACCTGGTGGCCGGCATCGGCGAGGTGCTGGGTCGGTCGCTGCCGGTGGAACACCTGCCGCTGCCGCATGATGACCCGGTGCGCCGGCGTCCCGACCTCACGCGGGCGCGCACGCGCCTGGGCTGGGAGCCGAAGATACCGCTGCCCGAGGGGCTGCGGCGGACGGTACGTTACTTCCAGGAGGTGCTGCAACTCGGCGTCGGTACCGCACGTGGGTGAACCCGGAAGCGGCGCCGAGGCCGCGCGCGGCTGTGGTTCCCTCGGCCGGCCACCTCTCCGGCGGGTGGTTACGCTTATGCCGACTCCGCGGCGGCCGGTTCGATCGTCTGCTCGATGCCTTCGAACAAGGCGCTGCCGACGCGGATGAGCGTGGCGCCCACCTCAATGCCGTACTCGAAATCCTGGCTCATGCCGAGGGAAAGTTCCCGAAAGTGCGGGCCGCCGATGCGCTCGTGGACCATCTCGTCGAACAGCTCCCGGGCCCGGCCGAAGGTGTGACGGATGCGCTTCTCGTCGTCGGTGAGCGGCGCCATGGCCATCAGGCCGCACAGCCGCAGGTTGGGCAGGGTACGGAGCTGGTCGGCGAGGTGGGTGGCGGCCGCCACCGCCACGCCCGACTTCTGCGGCTCGTTGGCGGCGTTTACCTGGAGCAGCACCGGCGTCACCCGGTCAAGCTTGCGGGACTGGGCGTCGATCTCTTCCGCCAGGCGCAGGCTGTCCAGCGAGTGGATCAGGTGCGTGAAGGGCAGCACGAGCTTCACCTTGTTGCGTTGCAGGTGACCGACCAGGTGCCAGCGGGGCAACGCGGGCGGCGTGGAGGCCGGCTCGAAGCCGCGGCGGCGCTGCCATTCGGTAATCATGCTGGCGCGGCGGACCAGTTCCTGCACGCGGCTTTCGCCGAGGTCCTCCGTGCCCATCTCGAGGAGGGTGCGGATGACGTCGAGGCCGACGGTCTTGGTAACGGCCACCAGCCTGATCTCGGCGGGGCTGCGTCCGACGCGGGCGCACGCTCGCTGGATGCGCTCCTCGACCCGGCGGATGTTCTCCGTGAGCTTGCGTTTGATCATTGTCGGTGGCCTCCCACGGCCGGCGGCGGCGCTGCACCCCGGACGCCGACGGGTGGGTCGCCCATCGCCGCCCGCTGCCTGCCAGTATAGCGGGGTGTCCGGACCTCGTCACGGGCGTTCTCGGGGTTGCCGAGCAGGCCGCGGGCGGGGACGATGGCGGCGTGGTCACCATCGCTGACATTGTGGCCGCTCCTCCGGGCGAGGGGCAGGTTGTCGATCCGCGGCTTTGGTTTGCCGCGCCCGGCCCGCTGGAAGTCGAGATCGGTTGCGGCAAGGGCGGCTTTCTGCTGCACCGGGCACGGACGCAGCCGCACGTCTGCCTGCTCGGCATCGAGTGGGCGAACAAGTACTTCCGCTTCTGTGCCGACCGCATGGCCCGCTGGCAGCTTGCCAACGTGCGCGTGATGCGCACGGACGCCCGCGAGTTCGTGGTCCACCACTTACAGGCGGAGTGCGTGACGACGCTGCACCTGTACCATCCCGACCCGTGGCCCAAGAAGCGGCATCACAAGCGCCGGCTGGTGCAGGCGCCGTTCGTGGCGGCCGTGGCGCGGGTGCTGGCAGCCGGCGGACGCTGGCGCATCCAGACGGACCACGAGGACTACTTCCAGAGCATCCGCGAGGTAGTGGAACAGGAGCCCCGGTTGCACCCGGTGCCCTGGGACGACGATCCGACGCTGGTCGAGGAGGGCTGGTCGGGCACGAACTTCGAGATCAAGTACCTGCGCGACGGCCGGGCGATCCACAGAGTGGCGTATGAGAAACGCCGTCAGGAGCCGTTTTCGGGGGCAACGGGTGCAGTGTAACCCGCGGCGCGTTCACCCGGCACTGAGAAAACGGGTCCTGACCCCTGTCTCCCCTTCTTCTCGGCGAAGTACCGGCGCTGGAAGAACAGGGCTACGTTCACCAGGCCGATCAGTACCGGCACCTCGACGAGCGGGCCGATGACGGCCGCGAAGGCCGCGCCCGAGCTGATGCCGAAGACCGCCACGGCCACGGCGATCGCCAGCTCGAAGTTGTTGCTGGCGGCCGTGAAGGCGATGGTCGTCGTCTTGCCGTAGTCGGCGCCGAGTTTCCTGCCCATCCAGAACGAGACCAGGAACATGACGACGAAGTAGATGCCCAAGGGGACGGCGATGCGCACGACGTCCAGCGGCAACTGCACGATGAACTCGCCTTTCAACGAGAACATGACGAGAATGGTGAACAGCAGCGCGATCAGCGTGATCGGGGAGATCTTCGGGATGAACTTGCGTTCATACCATGCACGCCCCTGGACTTTGAACAGGACGAATCTGGTGAGCATGCCGGCGATGAACGGAATGCCCAGATAGATGAACACGCTCTCGGCGATCTGGCCGATGGTCACCGCCACCGCAGCGCCTTGCAGACCGAACAGCGGCGGCAGGACGGTGATGAAGAACCAGGCGTATACTGAGAAGAAGAGCACCTGGAAGATCGAATTGAACGCGACCAGGCCCGCGGCGTATTCCGTGTCACCCTTGGCCAGGTCGTTCCATACGATGACCATGGCGATGCAGCGGGCCAGGCCGATCATAATGAGCCCGACCATGTATTCAGGATATCCGCGCAGAAAGAGGATGGCGAGCGCAAACATCAGGATCGGTCCGATGACCCAGTTCTGCACCAGCGACAGGCCGAGCACACGGACATTGCAAAACACGTCGCCGAGTTCCTCGTACTTCACCTTCGCCAGCGGCGGGTACATCATGAGGATCAGCCCGATGGCGATGGGGATGTTCGTGGTGCCGACCTGAAAGCGGTTGATAAAGCCCTCGACGGCGGGAAACGAATAGCCGCTGAAGACCCCGACGGCCATGGCCAGGAAGATCCACAGCGTGAGAAAGCGATCGAGAAACGAGAGTCGAGTCGGGCAGGCGGCATTCATTCGGGACTACTCCGGCTTGCGGGCGGTAACATTGAGACTGGTAACGTAGTCGGCCGGCGCGTGGCCGGGCGGCAGAGCCGCGGCGATCTTCTGGTACAGCGGGTCCTGGAGGTCCGCCACGGTGCGTACGTAGTCGGGCTTCTGCGCGAGTTGGATGTCCAGCAGCCCGGCCCCGCGTGCGAACCGCTCGGTGTCGGACACGAGCGCCGCGCCGGTGACACAACCAACCAGGGCCTCCACCATGGTACGAACCGCGGGCGGCAGCGGCCGGAGCAGCGCCAGGTCGGACACGGCCACGCGTCCGCCGGGCTTGAGCACCCGGGCGATCTCCCGCCAGACCTGCGGCTTGTCCGGTGAAAGGTTGATGACACAATTCGAGATGAGCGCGTCCACGCTCCGGTCGGCCACCGGCAGGTGTTCGATCTCGCCGAGGCGGAACTCCACGTTGTCGAGCCCGGTGGTTTCCCGATAGGCGGTCAGATTGCCGCGCGCCTTGCTGACCATTTCCGGCGTCATATCCACCCCGATGACGCGCCCGGTGGGGCCCACACGGGGTCCGGCCAGGAAGCAGTCGAAGCCGCCGCCGCTGCCCAGATCGAGAACGACTTCGCCCTCCCTCAACGCCGCCAGCGCGGTGGGATTGCCGCAGGACAGACCCAGGTTGGCCCCGTCCGGCAGGGACGCCAGCTCGGCGGCGCTGTAGCCGACCCCGCGGGCGATGTCGTCGGCCGTCGTTGCACCCGACCCGCAGCACGACGCCGGACCGCAGCAGCTCGTCCCACCCGGCGCGCCGCCGGCGCGTGCGATCTCGGCGTAGCCTGCGCGCACCTGCTCGCGGATGGCTTCCCCGGGAGAGTTCGTCTTGTCCGTCATGGTACTCCCCGAAATTCCGTCAGGAGCCATTTCCGGTCCAGCAAATTAATCCTGACACCTTTTTCACGCCAGGAACAGCGCCCACAATCCGACGGCGATGATCAGGATGCCGGCGACGCGGCGCAGGATGTCCGTGCCGCGCGTCCAGCCCTTCGAGTCCGCCAGCTTCTGGACCAGACCGATCGACGTGCCGCCCACCAGCACCAGACCGCAGTGCCCCAGGCTGTACGCGACCAGCAACATGACGCCAAAGACCATGCCACGTAGCGGGGTCACCACGATCAGCGCGCCGAGCACCGGCCCCGCGCACGGCAGCGAAATCAGGCCGAACAGCAGCCCCAGAAGCAGGGCGCCGAGGAAACCCTTCTGTTTCGGCTTCCAGCCGGGGGTCGGCACGGTGAAGTGCAGCGCCCCCAGCAGGTGCAGTCCCATCAGCAGGCAGACGGCGGCCGCGATGTACTTCCACCAGCTTACGGGCAGCAGCGAACTGGCCGACCACACGCCGAACCAGATCAGGCCGAACATGATCGTCAGCCCGATCGCAAACGTCAGCGACAGCAGGAACGATCGGCCGACCGTGCGTTTCTCCTGCCCGGCCACGTAACCCACCATCAACGGCGCCGCGGCCAGCACGCAGGGATTGGCGGCCGTGAGTAGTCCGCCGACCAGAGCGGCCAGCGGCGCCAGCCAGATGTTGGTCTCAATAACTTTGGCGAGTTGTTCCGCAAACGAGTCCAGCATCTACACAACTCCACGTCAAGGGCGAGGTAGCTTCCGATCCGGGTGGCATGGCCAAGCGCAACGCCGCCATGCCCTCCCCGGCCCCCTGCCCGCCAGCAGAGACCTGTGGCCCGGGCACGCCACCCAGCGCGCGGGCCCCGAATGTGGCCGTTGGGCTTGTTGTCCGGGCGCGGCGACCTCCTCATTTCACTCCCAGCTCGGCGAACTTCCTGATGAACTCCTCCTTGGGCAGGAACCCTTCGTGGCGCCAGACCTCCGTGCCGTCGGCGGCGAAGAAGATCTGCGTGGGGATCGTGCGGATCTTGTAGGGCTCACCGGCCTTGGGGTTCTTCCAGACATCAATGAAGTCAACTGTAACTCGCCCCGCGTACTCCTTGCGGAGCTGCTCCAGGATCGGAGCGAGGTCCTTGCAGGCCTTGCACTTGTCGGCGCCGAGGTCCACCACCCGCGGCAGCTTAACGGGTGCCGCCGGCGGGGCGACCGTGGCCGGCACGGTGGGCGCTTCGGCGTCCGGCATCGGCGGCGCTGCGCCCGGTGCGACACCCGGCGTTGCCGCGGTCACGCCCGTGGGCGGCAACGCCTGGTCGGCCGGAGCGGAAGCGACCGCGGTCGGTGTCAACGTAGATGGCAACCCCTCCGGGCACAGCTCGCCCCGTTGCGCGGGGGTTGAGCTTGCCACGGGAACCGCGACGGGTTCGCCGGGCGTGACTGCCTCCGTGGGCGAGCCGGCGGACCGGAAATAGGCTACGCCGGCCACCAGCGCCACGACGAGAAGTACAATCAGACCACTCGCTACTTGGCTTCTCATGCCGTCAACTCCACGGGCTTCCCGCCTCTTGCCACTCGGTCCCGACCGTTGTGAACGCGTCTGCCGCGGGTCATTCGCCCAGGAAGGCCGCTACCTCCCGGCGCACGTAGCGCTCGAACTCGTAGGGGTCCTCCACCAGCTCCCATACCCGCTCCAGCTTCACGAACCGCCGCACTTCATCACCCTTCATCTCGGCGAGCAGCAACGTTTGCGTCTCCAGCGCGAAGTCCCCTTCAAAGTGCCTATTACCGTTCTGCGCGATGTTGACGACCAGCCATGCGAGGCGACCACTCGCGAGCTCCTTGGCGAAGCCGGTCTCGATAGCCTGGCGGGCCTGCTCCTCAATCGACAGACACGTCGCGCAACGCAGCGTGCGGTGGAAGTAGTACGCCATCACGGGATCACGCCGGGTCGGGGTCTCACCGGCCGTAGGCACCGGCACGGGTGCCGGTTCGGCCGGGGGCTGCGGTGCCGCCGGTGGCGGCGAAGTGACCGCCGAAGCCGAGACGGCCGCAGACACCGGCGCTGCGGACAACTGTCCGGCGCCCATGCTTGCCGGCGGCGCCTCGGGCGTTGCCGAGGCCTGCGGCCCGACCACCGGGTCCGGCCCGCGCTCCGGCGCGGGCTCAGGGGCCGTGCTTGCCATCAAAGCAGCATCATGTGCGCCCCGCGCGCCGCTTACGTGCGGCGTTCGGCGCTCGCACGCGCCGCCGAGCGTCAGCAGACTGAAAGCAGTCAGCAGCACCCGGAACACGGCGCTTGCCGGCATAGACCTGTCCTGCAGTGGCATGGCTCGTTTCGCCATCCCCTCGGAGGCTGAATTACCGGGCACGATGCCGCGCCGCCGATCCGAACCACGACCGTCAGGGAGCGGCCGAGCTCCAAGGCCGGGGGTGCGTGTCGGCGCACGGTCATTCAGCGGCACAGTTCCTTCTGGAACAACGCCGTCAGCTCCACCTCGGTGGCCACTTTGCCGGTGAGCTTCACCTTGCCATCGATCGCCAGCGCGGGCGTCATCAGGACGCCGTAGGCGACGATCTGGTTGAGGTCCTTCACATGCACCAGTTCATAAGGGGTTCCGAGCTTGTCCGCGGCGGCCTTGGCATTGGCCTCCAACTGGTGGCACTTCCGGCATCCGGTACCCAGGATTTCGATCCTCATCGTCGTCCTCCGGAAAAGGGGGCAAGAGTAGTCTCTGCCTCTGAAAACGGCTCCTGACCCCTCTTTCTCATCTCATCCCACGCGGCCGAAGAGCAGCCCGGTAATCGTTGCCATCACCACGATGAGCAGGCTGAACGCCGCGGTCTTCTTGACGCCCATGACCTTGATCAGCACGAGCATGTTCGGCAGCGACAGCGCCGGACCGGCCAGCAGCAGCGCCAGTGCCGGCCCGCGGGCCATGCCGTGCTCCATGAGCGCCTGCGTGATGGGCACCTCGGTCAAAGTCGCGAAGTAGAACAGCGCCCCCACCGTCGCGCCGATGAGGTTCGCCCGCACGCTGTCATCGCCCACAAGCTGCCCGATCTGCCTGTCCGGCAGCAGCGCGGAGATGAACCCCACCACGAACACGCCACCGAACAGCAGCGGCACCAGCAGCTTGGCGAAATCCCACGTGTTGTGCATCCACGTTCCGAACTCGTCGCGCGCCACCCAGCCCCAGGTCATCAGCACGACGGCCAGCAGCAGCGCACCCGCCAGGTACCAGCGGACGTGGTACACGTCCATCACCCAGCTTCTCGCTTCGTCGATGCCGGCGATTTCCGCCTTGCTGAGCGTGAGCCGGTCGCCTGCCCGGACGCCGCCGAAGGACTCCTGCACCTGGATCATGACCTCTTCCCGCATTTCCTGCAGGACGACGCCCTTGATGGCCGTGCCGTCGGTGCGCCGGATGACCGCGTCGCCGGGGTTGAACCAGTCGCTGAACACCAGGAACCCGATCATGCCGCCCAGCAGTAGGGCGTTCTGCCACAGGCCGCGCCGGCCGGACGGCGCTTCCGGCAACGCCATGGCCGCTTCGAGCTTCTGCTGCTCCTCGCGGCGGAAGAGCAACGCCATCCCCAGGCCCACCACGAACGCGAACCCGACGGCACCCAGCGCGCGCCACAGGCCAAGGTCAAGACCCAGCACGCGTGCGGTCAGGAAGATCGCCAGGACGTTGATCGCCGGCCCTGAATACAGAAACGCCGACGCTGGGCCCAACCCCGCCCCGAGCTTGTAGATGCCCGCGAACATGGGCAGCACGCTGCACGAGCACACGGCGAGCACGGTGCCGGCCACCGACGCGACGGAGTAGGCCGCCAACTTGTTCGATTTCGGCCCCAGATACCGCATCACGGACGCCTGCGACAGGAACGTCATGATGCCGCCCGCGATGAACAGGGCCGGCACCACGCAGGCCAGTGTGTGATTGCGCGCATACCATTGCAGCAGCTTGAATGCCTCGACGACCGCGCCGCTGACCTTGGGGTCCGCCAGGGGCAGGTAGTACGCCACCAGGAACACGACCAGTATGGCGCCGAAGATCTTCCAGTCTCTCACCAGTCGCTCTCCAGACAAGCGGAACCGGGGCATGTCCGCGGGCTGGCGCCCGGTACGTGTTCAGCGTGGGTGCCATGCCCTCACCCGCCGCAGGCGGGGGTGGGCAGGTACTGCGGCATGCAGAGGCATGCTTACCCGCGACTGCGGTCGCGGGAAAGCATGGCACCCACAACGGCAAAGACGCTCAACACATACAGCGCCCGCGGCCCAGATCGTCCCCAACAGCCCGATGCTGCGGCGCGCTACATCCTGGCGAGCGTTACCGCTGGGCTACTCACCGACCGATTGCCGCCCGCTGCGCCCGCAGGTTCTCCTTCAGGACGCCCTCGATGCACTGCCAGAAGCCCTCCAGGCAGCAGACCTTGATGCAGTAGAAAGTCTGCACGCCCTGCTTGCGGTCCTCGACGATGCCCGCCTGCTTGAGGATGGCCAGGTGCTTGGAGACGGTGGACTGGTCCGCGCCCGCCAAGTCCGTCAACTCGCAGACGCACCGCTCCCGGTGCCGCAACTCGTCGAGGATCAGCAGCCGGGTGGGATGCGCCAGGGCCTTGGCGATGCGTGCCCGGGCCTCGTACCGTCGAAGCCGTTTCTGGTCTATGGCCATATGGCCATAATACCATGGAATGCCCGTCGGTCAAGCGTCGGCAACGATGAGGTTACCTCGCCGTGACGCGCCCGAGCTGAGGGCGCAACGCCTCTCTATCAGCGTGCGCGATTCCGCGCCACCATCGAGCCGCGGGCTTCAGCCCGCGCGGTGCGACGCGACTCTGAGCGGCGCAAGATCGCGCACGGTCGTTTCAAGGCAGGCAGCGAGGTAGCAGGCTGGCACCACGCCCACCACCCACAAGGGTGCGGCTTGCTTGGCGAGTGGCACCACGCCGGGTACCGTGCCGGGGTGAGCGATGGCGATCATCTCGATGACGCGGGCATCCCGGAGGATCGATATCCGATCCGGTGTGCTCATTGCGGTCAGGAGCTGCCCGGCCTGGGTCCCCGCGGCCGGTGCCCCGCGTGCGGCACCGAGTTCGACCGCGCCCAGAGCCTCTGGGACACGTATGGACCCGAGGCGTTTGCCAATCCGCCGCTGACGGCGGAGGAACAGGCCGACGGTACGATCGCGTCACCGCTGATCGCCGGTCTGTTGTTCGCCCTGGTGCTCATCGTGGCCCTGCCGATCGGCTGGGCGATGTGGCTGCTGCTGTTCGGCGCGTTCGACTACAGGGGCGGCCTGGTCACGTGGCTGGTGATCGCGGCCATCCTGGAGTGGCTCTTGGTGGTGCGTCTGCGTGAGAGGCGGCGTTCCAGCAGCAACGAACAAGGCGACCGGACTGGGGATGACGGCGGGTCGCCGGATTAGACGCTGCAACTTACCTAACTTTCCCAATCCAACCGGCTGGATCGGCGCGACACGCCGACCTAATCTTCCGGCAGCTCGTTGCGCGGAAGGCCACCACGTCCGTCGCCTCATGAAAGCAAACCCCCGCACCCGACTGTTACAGGGCGCGTATAATCTCCGGGCGGGCGTGGCGCGCCGACTTGGAGTACCTCGCCACGGCGCCCCCGAAGGCCGAGAAGCGGGCTTTGCGGAGCGCGAGGTGCGGGCCCGCGCCGTGCGGGTTCCTGCATTGTGCCACTCATCTGTGAATACGGGTCGTTTGGCAGACGAACTGGGCTGCGTTGACGGGCTCCGAATCGTATAATGGTGTGACGTGATGATCGAGGTGCATCCAGACCGACGCGTGCCGGTGGCAGCCAAGGCTCTGTTCGACCACACCCTTGACTCGCTGGGATCGCTGTTGGCCGACTGGAACGAGCCCACCTATCGCGCCCGGCAGGTTATGGAGTGGGTCTACCGGCACGGGGCCGAGGCCTACACTGACATGACGAACGTGCCGCGCCGCCTCCGGGAGAAGCTCTCGGTCGCGGCGCCCATCTTCGAAGGCCAGATTCTCCGCAAGTCCGACTCGGACGATGGCACCGTGAAGCTCCTGCTCGGCTGGGCGGACGGGGGCAACAGCGAGTGCGTCATGATCCCCGACGAGGAGCGGCGGACCGCCTGCGTCTCGACGCAGGTGGGCTGCCCGGTGGGGTGCAGCTTCTGTGCGAGCGGGCTCGATGGCCTGCAACGGCAGCTTTCGGCCGGGCAGATGGTCGAGCAGGTCATGCGGATTCGCCGCTTGTGCGAGCCGGAGGACCGCCTCTCGAACGTTGTCTTCATGGGCACGGGCGAGCCGCTGGCCAACTACGACGCGACGCTGGCGGCCGTGCGGACCATCAACGCCCCTTGGGGGATGCAGATCGGGGCCCGCAAAATCACGATCAGCACGGTCGGGCTGCCGGCCCAGATGCGGAAGCTGGCTGACGAGCAGTTGCAGGTGACCCTGGCGCTCTCCCTGCACGCTCCGAACGACGAACTACGCCGCCAGATCATTCCCTGGGCAAGCCGGGTAACGATCGAGGAACTGGTCGAGGCGGCCCGGTACTACTTCGACCGGACCGGGCGGGAGATCACCATCGAGTACGTGCTGCTGGGCGACGTGAACGACCGGCCGCAGCATGCCGAGGAGCTGGCGGCCGTGTGCCACCGGATGCGCAGCAATGTCAACCTGATCGTCTATAACCCCGTTCCGGGGCTGGATTTCCAGCGGCCGGCACCCCGGGTGGCCGAGCGGTTCCTGGATTCCCTGCGTGCCCACGGGGTCAACACCCATCTGCGTCGCAGCCGGGGTCTGGACGTGGACGCCGCCTGCGGACAACTCCGCCGGCAGGTGCCCCAGGTCCAGCGGGCCAGGACGGCCGTGGCGACCAAGCCGATGACCTCCCCTTAGCGGACGTTCCCACGAGACAGGTCGGTGGGGCTGTACCTGCCCGCGGCGGTAATCGCGGCGGTCCATGTTTGCGCGTTCGCGGCGCGCGGGTCCGTGTCGTAGCCGCCCGGCGGGTGGAACCCGCCCTACGAGCCAGGGCGTGTGCCCGCGCCCCGGGGGCGCGAGCGGTTTTGACAGGTAGCCGACCGGCCGGTATATTCGGCGCGTGACTGCCCACCTGACACGCAAGTTGATCGTGGAGGGGCGGCGGTGACCACGATCGCGGTCATCCCGGCCCGCTTCGCCTCGACGCGATTCCCCGGGAAGCCTCTCGCCTCACAGACCGGTAAATACCTGATCCAGCACGTGTGGGAACAGGCGCGGGCCGCTCGGCGCATCGATCGCGTCATCGTGGCCACGGACGACGAGCGCATCGCCACCGCGGTGCGTTCGTTCGGTGGGGAGGTGTGGCTGACGGCGGCCGACCACCCGTCCGGCACCAGCCGGGTGCTGGAGGTCGTCGGTGCGCTACGCCTTGCGGACCGCGACGTGGTCCTGAACGTCCAGGGGGACGAACCCGAGTTGGCACCGGCCGTGCTGGACCAACTGGTCAGTTGCCTGGAGCAGGGCGAAACCGAGGTGGGCATTGCCACGCTGGCGGCACGGTTCGCCGAAGACGGCCCGCGCGACGGCGCAGGATCGCCGGCCGATCCGAACTGCGTCAAAGTCGTGGTGGATGCCCGGGGTCGGGCGCTGTACTTCTCCCGAAGTCTGATTCCCTATCCGCGCGCCACGGGCGGGCGGGTGGACCGGCCGTCGCGGTGGCTGTTGCACCTGGGGGTCTATGCCTTCCGCGCAGGGACGCTGCACTCGATTGGGACCCTTGCCGGCAGTGGCGACCTGGACGCGACGGAAAGCCTGGAGCAGCTTCGGTGGCTGCAGAGCGGCTTGGAGATCGGCGTGCTGCGCGTGGACCACGCCTTTGTGGGCATTGACACGCCGGAGGACTATGCGGCGTTTGTGGCACGCGGGCGCGGGCGCGCCGGCGAGGTTGGCGGGCAGGGTCGCGGCGTGGACGCCGCGACGTGCGCCGAGTAGGGCCGCGCGAATGGGAAACAGGGAGGGTGGCATGCCCAAGCCGAAGGCACCGGCATGCCGTTGCAGTCGGCAGCGTCAGGCACGTAAGAGAGCATGGCGGCGCTGCGCTTGGCCATGCCACCCTGGCCGCGCTGTCGGCTTCCCTCTTGTGTGGAGCTGTTGACGACGCCTGAGCGGAGCTAGCGGGCTTGAGGCGGGTCCTCGGATGCGGCGGTGCGACTCGGGGGCGTGGTCGGTCCGCTTGCTGACGGTCGCGGTTCGGATCGGCTCCGGATCGCGTTGGGTGATGTACTTGTTCGACAGGTTCGTGGCTAAAGTGCAGGAGGAGTGTGCACGCTTATGAACTCTGAGGAGATGCTGGCCAATCTGGGGCAGACATCGGACGACACGGAGTTCTTCACGCCGATGCCACCGGGGTACGTCCCCGGGCGCAGCAAGTACGTGGTGGTGTTCGGCACGGTGATGAGCGGGTTGGGGAAGGGAATCTTCTCGAGCTCGCTGGCCAAGATTCTGCAGGACAAGGGTCTGGTCGTCGCGCCGATCAAGCTGGAGGGATACCTTAACCGCGACAGCGGCACGCTGAACCCGTTGCGTCACGGCGAGGTGTTCGTACTGGATGACGGGATCGAGTGCGACATGGACTTAGGGACTTACGAGCGCATGCTCGACCAGGACCTGTCGCGGCTGAACTTTGCCACCAGCGGGCAGATTTTCTCCTCCGTGCTGGAGAAGGAGCGTGCCGGCGCCTACCTGGGCCGCGACGTGCAGATGATCCCGCACGTAACCGGCGAGGTGAAACTGCGGTTGCGGAAGCTGGCGCAGGCGGCGGAGGCGGACGTCGTCTTCGTCGAGATCGGCGGCACGGTGGGCGACGTGGAGAACGCCTACTTCATCGAGGCCGTGCGCGAGATGTCCTACGAGGAGGGCGTGGGCAACTTCTGCTTCGTGGCCCTGACCTACATCGTGGAGCCGCAGATTCTCGGGGAGCAGAAGTCCAAGCCGGCGCAGCTCAATCTGAAGCTGCTCAACGCGGCCGGCATTCACCCGCACATCATCGCCTGCCGGGCGAGCGTGCCGGTGACGCGCAAGGTGCGGGAGAAGATCGCGCTGTACGCCACGGTGCCGACGGAGCGCGTGTTCTCCATGCATGATTGTGAGAGTGTGTACATTGTGCCGGAGATGCTGCGCGGGGCGGGGATCGACGCGGCCGTGCTGGAACTGCTGGGCCTGCCGGAACGCGGCCCGTCGGATGCGGAGCGGGCCGCGCGGGCGGCATGGAACCAGTACATCACCCGGCTGCGCGAGGCGCGGCAGGCGGTGACGATCGGCATCATCGGCAAGTACACGTCCGTGCGTGACAGCTATGCCAGCATCATCCAGGCGCTGGAGCACGCGGGCACGTACCTGGGGGCGAAGGTGCAGCTTACCTGGGTGGACAGCAGCGACCTGACCGACGCCACCGCGCAGGAGCGCCTGGCCGGCATTCACGGGGTGATCGTGCCGGGCGGGTTCGGGGTGCGCGGGGCGGAGGGCAAGATCACGTGCATCCGGCACGTGCGCGAGCGGGGCATTCCGTACCTGGGCATCTGCTACGGGATGCAGCTCGCCGTGATTGAGTTTGCCCGGCACGTGTGCGGGCTTCAGGATGCCAACAGCACGGAGATCGCGCGGCACTGTGCCCATCCGGTCATCGACATTCTGCCGGAGCAGAAGAAGATTGAGGGATTGGGCGGCAACATGCGCCTGGGTGGGCAGGATATGGTATTAACGCCCGGCAGTCAGGCGTGCGAACTGTTTGGCGGCGCCGAGCGCATCCGCCTGCGCTTCCGCCATCGTTATGAGGTCAACCCCGAGTACGTGCCGCTGATGGAGAGGCACGGCATGCGCTTTAGCGGGCGCAGTCCGCAGCATCCGATCATGCAGATTCTGGAGTTGCCGGCGGCGCAGCACCCGTACTTCCTGGCGACCCAGTCCCATCCCGAGCTGAGCAGCCGCCCCGCCCACGCGCAGCCGCTGTTCGTCGGCTTGGTCCGGGCCGCGCTGATCTACGCCGGCGTCCCGGCGGACGCCCTGCCGCCATCACCAGCGCCCCCCCCGCGTCCGAAGCAGCCTGACCCTGATGCGACCCCGGCGGTGCGGACGTGCTAAACAGCTCTACACAAATGGGGAATCGGCACTCCGACGGCGGTGGCATGGTTAAGCGCAGCGCCGCCGTGCCCTCCAGGCGGCGGGTGCGAGCGTCGCCGCAACATGCCGGCGCTCGCCTGCGGCGAGCTTGGGCATGCCACCCTGGTTTCTCCTTGGTGTGGTCCTGTGCAGCCCTGTGGTGCGTGATAAGCGGTGGCTCTGCGACTCCGCTGCACGCGGACGTGCGTCTCCCGCGCGTTATCGGTGACCACATGGTGTTGCAGCGCGACATGGCGCTTCCCATCTGGGGCTGGGCTGATCCGGCGGAAGAGGTGACCGTCACCCTCGACGGACACTCCGTGAAGACAACCGCCGACGCGGCCGGACGCTGGCTCGTGAAGCTGCCCGCCCTGGCGGCCGGCGGCCCGCACGACCTGGTCGTGGAGGGTCACAACCGCATCAAACTCGAGGACGTCCTGATCGGTGAGGTCTGGCTGTGCTCCGGGCAGTCGAACATGGAGATGGGCGTCGGGGTCGCCATGAACGCGGCCGCGGAGGTCGCGGCGGCCGACTACCCGGGCATCCGCCTCCTGGAGCTTCCCCACCGACCGGCCGGCGAACCGGCGGACGACATCGACGTAACCTGGCGGGTATGCAGTCCCCAGACGATCGCCGATGGCTGGTGGGGCGGTTTCTCGGCCGTCGCGTATTACTTCGGGCGCGAGGTGCACCGGGAACTGAAGGTCCCGGTGGGGTTGATCGACACTTCGTGGGGTGGCACCGACATTGGCCCCTGGACGCCGCCGTGCGGCTTCGCGGCCGTGCCGACCCTGCGGCAGGTGGTCAGCGACGTGGAGCGGAAGGGCAGCCAGTACAGGTCCGTCGATCTACCCGCGCGGCTGAGCGAGATCGAGCACTGGGTTGCCGACACGCGCACGGCCCTGTCCCAGGGGAAGCCGCTGCCGCCTGCACCCGACTGGCCGAGACATCCGCTGGCCAGCGAGCGCGAACCAACCGGGCTGTTCAACGGCATGATCCAGCCGTTGGTGCCTTTCGCCATTCGGGGAGCGCTGTGGTACCAGGGCGAGGCCAATGTGTATCCTGACGACGGGCCGCTGTACGTGGAGAAGATGAAGGCGCTCATCGGCGGCTGGCGCCAGGTCTGGGGGCAAGGCGACTTCCCCTTCTACTTCGTGCAGATCGCGCCTTTTGACTACGCGCTGCACCGTCCTGACCTCAAGCCCGAGCAGATGCTGCGCATCTGCGAGGCGCAGCGTGCTGCCCTGCAGATTCCCCATACCGGCATGGTGGTGACGAGCGACATCGGCAATTGCCGTGACATCCATCCCGAGAACAAGCAGGAGGTGGGCCGGCGGCTGTCGCTGTGGGCGCTCGCGAAGACGTACGGGCGCGAGCAACTGTTGTGCTCGGGGCCGCTCTACCGGTCGATGGCCATCGAGAAAGGCGGCATCCGCGTTCACTTCGACTACGTCGGCGGCGGGTTGACCACGCGCGACGGACAGCCGCCGAACTGGTTCGAGATTGCCGGGCGCGAGGGGAAGTTCGTCCCGGCCGACGCCCGCATCGACGGTGAAACCGTGCTGGTATCGAGCGCGCAGGTCACCGACCCGGTGGCGGTTCGCTATGCATGGTCCATGTGCCCGGAGCCGCTGCCGAACCTGACGAACAGAGAAGGACTACCCGCCTCGTCGTTCTGCACTCCGGGACCCTGACAATCCCGTGCCGGCGCAGCCCACCGGCTTCAGACGGTGTCGCAGCGCGTGCCCTGAGCACATGGCACGCCGAGTCGACGCGTCAACCCGTTAAGTGGCTGTGCGCCGCACGAAGGCTCGCAGTGGAACAAGTGGGTGCAGAACCGCCAAGCCGCTGCCCGAAGGCCTCAACGTCGAAGCCCTCGCGGCCGCGACCGCGGCGCGCTGAGGCACCTTGCTCGTACCAGTCGTTATCCTGCCGGCCTGGTCCGGGCCGCCCTGATCTGCGCCGGCATTCCCGCCAGCGCACTGCCGCCGCTGCCCGCACCCGCGCCGCGCCCCAAGCAACCTGACCCCAAGGCCACCCCGGCCGGGCGAACGTGCTGAACTGGCGCGTCGGATCGTGGGGCAGTCGTCCGAACCGCCGCTGGGTTTCGGCTGGACCCACACCGGCCACAGGGAGGTTTCGGGGTTGCAGCGCCTACCCGACGTGCAGAACCGCCAGGCTACTGCCCGAAGGCCCCAACCCCGAAGCCCTCGCAGCCGAGACCGCGGTGCGGTGAGCCCGGGGTCGCTCACGCCGGGATGGGTGCCGCGCCGGTAACTGCTGGGCCGCCCAATCGCGCCTTGGTCAATCACGCCAAGACAGAGGGCGTACGGGTCGTGTTGTCCAGCGAGGGCACTTCGCTGTGATTGACGTGCCGCGTCCGGCGGCGCTAGAATCGGGGATTGAGACGGGAGTGCGCGTCGGGGGGAGCTGGAGCGGGCAGACAAGGCACCCTGATGACCAGTGAAGCTCTGACGGGGCATCCTTCGCTATCCTCCCGCCGATGCTGGCAAGGGGAGTTCTCTTCGGGGGATGGGGGCGAGACCGCGGGCGGCGCGCCCGCAGCGTGACGCGTGCGCAGGAAGGCAGACCAAATGCGTAGAGTCCGATTGCGACCGCCGGACGTCCGGCGTCAGTATAAGATGACGGTTGCGGGGCAGTTGTTCAAACACCTCGGGCTTCAGATGTACGCGGGCGCAGTCCCCGCCATCTCGGAACTGATCTCCAACGCCTACGACGCGATGGCGAAGAACGTGTGGATCACGATCCCCACGGGGCGGCCAATTGAGACCTCCGACGAAATCGTCGTCGAGGATGACGGCTACGGGATGACCTTCGAGGACTGCAATTCTCTCTACCTATCCGTGGGGCGAAACCGCCGTTCGGGTACAAGCGAATGGACGACGGCCTACAACGGGCTGAGTCCCCGAAAGGTCCAAGGGCGAAAGGGCATCGGTAAGTTGGCGGGATTCGGCATCGCGGAGCGAATCGACGTTCGCACGATTCGGGACAAGCAGATCTCGCATTTCGCGCTGGATTTCAATGCGCTCACGCAGAGTCAGAGCTTCGCCGACACGAACGGGTACGCCCCAGAAGCGCTCCCCGACGATGGCGCGACGACCAGAGAGAAGCCCGCGACGAAGGTCACGTTGTCGCAATTGAAGATCACCCGCACCATAGAAGAAGACCAGTTCAAAAAAGGCATCGCCCGACGGCTGCTCGTCCTGGAGAGGAACTTCACCGTTCACGTAAACAGGAAAGCCATATCGAGACAAGAGATCCCGTTCCAGTTTCGATTCCCCAAGAAGCCGGGAACTTGGGAGACGGCCGATCTCGGAAATGGTCAGCAGATTCAGTGGTGGGCGGGTTTCTGCAAGGACACGATTCCCGAAGAGGAGCAGAGGGGCTTCGTCGTCTATGTCCGCGGCAAGCTGGCTCAGACGCCGTGGTTTTTCGACTTAAGTGGCGGCGTGTGGGGCCAGCACGGCATGCAGTATTTGACTGGCGAAGTCAGCGCCGACTTCCTCGACGACAACGTCGATTTGATCGCAACCGACCGGGGGACGATTCGCTGGGAAGACCCGTTGGCGGTCCCGCTGAAGGAATGGGGACGTAAGAAGATACGAGAACTCCTCGAAGCCTGGACGGACAAGCGACGCGACGCAAAGTACACGAGCCCGAAGATCACTCAGTACCTTCAGCAGGCCGAGAAGCTCCCCGAGAAAGAGCGAAAGGTCTTCAAGGCGGTCGTCGACAAGATTTGCGCAATCCCTCAACTCGACAAGGACAAGGACGGCAGGGACATTGCGGATGAGCTGGTCGAGTTTGCCTACAACGCGCTGACGAATCGTAGCTTCCTCGAAGCCATCCGCCGCCTAAACGCCGCGTCCCCCGCTGATTTGCAGCAGTTTACCGACGTTCTCTCCGAATGGGACATTATCGAAGCCGTCAACACCGCGCATCTCGTGAAGGGCCGCGTCGCAATCATCCGCAAGTTCGACCAGATGATCAAAGGCAAGGTGCCTGAGAAGCCCGACATGCAGGACTACCTCAAGCAGTATCCTTGGCTCATTGATCCCAAATGGACGATGCTCGTTCATGAGCAGGCATTGGATACGTTGATCGTCGAGAAGTTCAAGCTGCCGAAATCGGGGACCAAGGAAGGCTCACGTCGCCTCGACTTCTTCTGCCTCGGCGACCGATACCGCACGGCGCATGTGGTAGAAGCAAAGCGCCCTGGCGATCTTGTTGGGCGAAAGGAATTCGATCAACTGCGCGATTACGTGCTGTTCCTGCGCAAGAAGCTGCATGAAGAATCAACGGACCCGGATCAACAACGAACGCTGGTTCGTGGACTCTTGATTGCTGATCGAATCCGCAGCGGCGACGAGGAGCATGCCAAGAGTCATCGAGATGCCGCGACTTTCGACATTCGCACGTGGAGTAATCTGCTCACGACGACGGAGGCCATGCACAAGGAGTTCTTGGATGTCGTGAAGCTCCGCGCTCCTGCCGACGATCCGCGGATGAAAGACCTGTCCGCCGAGGACAATGAACCAGCCCGGACACGAAAGCGTGGAAAGCGTCGACCAAAGGCCGGCAAGAACATAGGATCGCAAGGGAAGACGCGGCGGAAGAAATGACCAGCAGAAAACCGATCGCCATTGACTTGTTCGCGGGATGCGGGGGCCTCACGAGGGGGCTCCGCGACGCGGGGTTTCATGTCGGTGCGGCTGTCGAAATCGACGCAATTGCGTCTCGCACGTACCGGCGTAACAACCGCAAGACCGTCCTCATCGAAAGGGACATTCGCGAGGTTTCGGCGCGCGACTTGGCAGACGCTGCGGGTGTGAGGAAGGTGACGCTGTTGGCGGGCTGTGCGCCGTGCCAGGGGTTTTGCTCACTAACTGCCAAATACGCCAGGGAGGATCCTCGAAACCAACTGCTTCTCGTCATGGGGCAGATCATCGCGGCGGTCCAACCCGATGCGATCATGATGGAGAACGTGCCGGGATTGGCGATTCGGGGTCGCCTGATCTTCGAGAAGTTCCTGCGCATGCTTCGGCGGCACGGCTATCGCTGCAAGTGGCGCATCGAGCAGATGGCCGACTTCGGCGTTCCGCAATCGCGTCGACGATTGGTCCTCCTCGCCGGTCGCGGGTTCGAGATTCCCTTCCCTGCGCCGACGCACGCCTGCTCACCGAAACCGGGGTCGGCACTTAAGCAGTGGGCGACGATTCGGACGGCCATCGGCCACCTGGGCGCACCGTTTACGCTGAATCGAGCGAGGCAAGAAGGTGGTCCGGAGGCGTGCAACTGGCACGTCGTGCGTGACCTCCAGTCTCAGACCAAGATTCGACTCAACGCGGCGCAGCCAGGCGGAACGTGGCTCAAGGTGGACGAATCCGTGCGCCCGCCGTGTCACCGTGACGGATACGACGGGTTTACGAACGTTTACGGGCGAATGTCCTGGGACGAGCCGTCGCCCACGATCACCGCCGGGTGTACCACACCCTGCAAGGGACGTTTCGGGCATCCTGACCGCCGCCGTTACACGATCTCCGTACGCGAAGCCGCGCTGCTCCAGACCTTTCCCGAGCGTTACGGTTTCGTGACGGACCAGATGGACGCCGTGTGCAACTTGATCGGTAATGCGGTTCCGCCGCTTTACGCCAAGCTGGCGGGGAAGGCCGTGTTAGCGGCGCTTCGGAAGCACCACGAGGGAAAGGACGGTCACCGACAGTGAGTCACTGGCCAGGAAACGCCAAGACTCAGCGGACGACGTTCGGCAGCTTGTCCCGCGCCCAGTTAATGTCGCGCGTGCGCAGCAAGGGGAACGAGACCACCGAAGAGCGTCTCGCCGCCTTGTTGAGGAAGACGGGGCTACGCGGGTGGCGCAGGCACCAGCCCCTTCCCGGACGACCGGACTTCGTGTGGGCAAGAAACCGGTTCGTCGTTTTCGTCGACGGATGTTTCTGGCACGGGCACGACTGCGGGAGGAACGTTACGCCCAAGACGAACGCGAAGGCGTGGAGGAACAAGATCGATCGAAACAAAGCACGCGATCGTTACGTCACCCGGTTCCTGCGACGGCACGGATGGAGCGTGCTGCGCATTTGGGAGTGTGAGCTTGCCAGAAACCCAGAACGTTGTGTGGACAGAATCAGACGGGCGCTCAGACGGAACCGATCGTCAGGCACTAGGGATTGCGCCAGCAGTCCAGTGGACCGCGCCGCAGCCCGTCATGCCGCGCCGCCGAACTTTGCGAGAGGCATCCTCTTGACCACGGTGAGTTGACGCCAGTGCAGGCGGATACGCTCGATCTCCTTGAGGGTGTCGGCCGTGAGGTAACTCTCGCCGCACGACGGACACGTAACAAGCGGCACGTTTTCGATCAGGAAGGTCGACCGACCACGCCCACAACTGCGCGTCACGCGGCGGATGCGAGCTCCTTTCTTGCCGCAGATGTCACATACCATCGACACACCCCTTCGCGCTACACCAGGTAGGCCGTGATGATGACCAGCTTGCCGGTCGGCGCGATCTTCGCCACGGCCTGTAGATTCGCCTTGGTGAGGGTCTTGCCCTCGATCGTGTACTTCCATTCGCCCGTCCCGCGATCACGCTGCCTTTGTACGATCTTGCCAGTCAGAAGGCAGCGTTCGACATCGAAGATCCGCAGACCGTCGGCCTCCATCTCCTCCACGGCGTGCGTGGTTGCCACGTACCGACTCGTTCGGACGAGTTCCCGCATGCGGAGGAGGATTCGACCGAACACCGATTATCCTCCTTATGCATCACCCAAGATGGTGAATCGATGACCCGACCTACCCACGTCCCGCTTTGCAGTTGATTCCCGGCAGCGCCCACTTCGCCCAATCCTCGGGTCTCCTGCTCTTCCTGCGTGCCGCGATGCTTCCCCACGGAAACCGCCCGAGGCTAAATGCTGGATGGGTTCGCGTCAAGGCGTGGCGGGAACGAAGGGGGGTAGGGGTGGGCCGCTCGCTGCACCTGTCGTCGGGCCTGAAGGCACGCAGCGGCCGGCGGCGGCCAAACCGACACCATCGTGGGCGACACGGTGGTTGTGCGGTTAGGGAGCGGCCGGGGCGCTGTCGCGGATGGGCGGCGGGTCGAAGGCGATGCAGTATTGGGCGTTGAGCAGCGGGTATTGGACGCGGACGCGGTAGCCGCGGAGGCGGTTGCTGTCCCAGCCGAGTTTCTGGCAGACGTACTGCACCATCTCAACGTAGCGGCCCACTTCGCTAGCGCGGAAGCGGGCGACGCCGGTGCCCAGCGCCTGCAGAGTCTCCGCGCCGTGGAGGCGGTCCAGCTCCCGCGCGGGGTCATCCGGGCTGGCCATGCCGCGCACGTGCATGTCATAGATCAGCAGTTGCGGATCGTTGCCCGGCCAGACGTCCTCGTGCAGCAGGATGTTCATCAGCAGGACCTTGGCCGGCAGATTGACGCCGCCTGACAAGTGCGGCCGGACCAACGGGTCACCCGGGCCGCGATACAGGGGCCGGCCGCCGCGCACGACGCTGGCCGCGAACACATCCACGGCCGAGTTCGCCCCGATCTCGTTGCCGGCCAGCACACAGGTCGTCAGGTCACCCGTGCGGATGGCCTCCAGCTTCGGGCAGGGCGACGAGCAGAACTGCTCCAGCAGCGGATAGTGGTCGCCCGCGCGCTCCGGCGGCACGTCCTCCAGCACATAGGCCAGCGGACGGGGAGCACTGGGGTTGGGGGTGTGGACGGCAATGGGGATGCGCACGCTGGGCCGCAGGCGCCGCACGTTCACCATCCCCTCGAGCAGAACGATGTCGCAGCGTTCGCCGCGGGCGTCGGGGTAGTAGATGCCGGTGTCGAGCTGGACGTCGGCGCGCATGCCCAGCAGGTTGGCCATGCCTTTGAAAGCGAGCTGCTTGTTGGCGAGCTCGAAGCGGGCCCGGGCATCCGGGAGCCACTCGGTGACGGCCGCCTCGAAGCCGTCCCAGCCGCCCAGTTCGCCGTGGACGAGTTGCTCGAACGCCGACAGGGCCGCCTCCGCCCGGGCGATGGTCTCCCGGGGGACACTGGGTTTGGCGGCCTGGAGGATCATCCGGAGGCCTTCGCTACGCGGCATGCGGCCGATGGCTGCGAGGGGGTCGTCCGTTCGGATGGCGCTCAGCAGCCGGCTGGCGAGGGTCCGGTGGACCTTGAGGGTGCGTGCTAACTCCTGCGGGCTGCGTGACTTAGCGGGGATCTGCTCGACAAGCACCTGGAGGGCGTCGTGCAATTCGCGTCCGACGCGTCTGAGGTGTTGGGCGACGGCGGCCTCGTAGGGGGGCGAGGTGCCCGATTCGGTGTGGGTCACGGCAGCGCCAGACGGGCTCATGGTCGGCATTGAACGCGATATGGGGTAAAAAGTCAAGGGGTGCGTGTGCGATCTTGTAGAACCCTGGGCACGCTCTGGGCACACTCTTGACATGTGCCGGGCGCTGCAGTACATTGGGCGGTGCGCGCGGGAGCCCGGCGGCCCGCGGGCGGGCAGCAGGCTCGGCTTCCCGCGACCGGGAGCACGCGGACGGGGGTGGCCGCAAGCGTGGTGAAAAAATGGGGGCAGTCGGCGCGGGTTTGCCCCGGGCCGGCATCACAAGCAAGCGAGGGACCTATGACTCGAAAGCAGGAGACGACGCTGGCAGTGACCGTGGGGGTTGGTCTGATCGTGCTGACGTTCGCCGCGTCGTGGGCGGCGGCGGCGGATCCCAACACGACTTCGACCGGCGACCTGCGGGCGGCGACCGCCGGGACGGGCCCGACGATTCCCGCGCCGGCGGCCACGCGGCGAGGGGAGGCGGTACTGTTGGGCACGTACCCGGAGTTTGACTATTGGAACCTGGATACGGGGGCCGTGCGGGACAGCGCCGGTCTGTTGCACTTCAGCGTTCGGCTCTGGGAGTACAACCACAGCACGCCCAACTACGACCGTTACGTGATCAACCCGGCGGGGCAGGTCGTGCAGACGTGGCTGGACTGGTACGGGCTGGGCGGCGTACCGGCCTTTACCGACGGGAACGGACACAATCTCTTCGTGCGGCCCAGTTCCACGTCGCAGTACTTCGGCGTCACCGATCAGGCCGAGAACATTCACGTGTTCAACACTTCGGCGCAGCCCACGGGGTGGGAGGTGCACTACTCCAAGCTGAATCCGCAAGGCAACACGGTCATCCCCTGGACGGTGGTCACCACGGGCGCCGACTGCTGGAACTGGTACGTCCAGCCCATGGTGAACCATGCGAACCAGATCATCGTCACCTGGATTCGGGACACGCTGGACATCTGCGCCATCGTCAGCGACGACGGGGGCGCCTCCTGGTCGGATATCCGGGTGCTGTTTCCCAACGCCGGTGTCGACCAGGCGGCCACCGTCAAGACCCTGGTCGCCGCGGATGATGCCCTGCACTTCGTCTGGCGCACGCTGAACTGGACGACGTACGTGGAGAGACTCTGGTACGCCAAGACGCGGGCGGACTGGTCGGTGGCGGTGGACGAGACCATGTTCTACGAGGGCACCGGGGCGTGGTACCCCTACGCCTCTCTCGACGACCAGGGCAGCGTGCACGTCACCTTCGCGCCGACCTACGACGTGGCGACGGACATCTACTACACGCGCCTGCACGGCGACCTGGATTTGAACGGTGCCCCGGCGACGGATGCGCTGCTCACCGCACTGCCGGAGCGAGTTGTCCATAGGGACCCGGACTACGCGCACTATCCGATGAACCTCGTGGACGCGTACGGAACGGTACACGTCGTTTACGAAGGGGGCGACTACGGACGACTGACCGACAAGAACCTGTACTACTTCGCGATCTGCAGTCTGGACGGCGATGTGAACTGTGATGAGTTCGTCGATCTGAACGACTTCTGCATTTTCATGCAGATGCTGGTGGGCCCGGGCGCACCGGCACCGGCGGGCGTGGACCCGACGGACTTCGCCAACGCCGATCTGGACCACGACGGGGACGTGGACCTCGCGGACGTCGCTGCCTTCCAGAACGCGTTCGGCAGCGGCGAGCCCCACTGACGCCGGGAAGCGGGATTTCGCGGACGAGCAGGACATGGAGAGGGCGCCGGGGCGCCGGACTGCTCGACCTTGACTGTGTTGAATGAGGAGGAAGCATCATGAGGGTAGCGTGGTTTATGCTGTTGGTCGCGGTGGGACTCGCCGGCTCGGCATTCGGCGAGATACTGGGCAATCCGGCCGATGGCACCGCGTCGCGGAGCCTTGCCCAGGACTGGGTCCATCCGGCTTTTGCGGCCCAGAACACCTGGGTGGTCTCGGACTTCGAGACGGCGGTCGACTATTACCTGTACGATGTCACGGCCGTGGGGCAGACGACGCATTTGCAGGGCGTTGATGGCGATGGTGCCAACTTCAACATCTGGGACGGGCTGCCGTGGGAACGCGGCAACATCGTGCTCAGCGCCGCCAACGGGTGGGAGCACTTCGGCAGTGAAGGTCTGATGGGCGCCGACTTCCTGGGCCAGGTGCTGCCGGCCGGAGACTACTACCTGGTGTACCAGGCCGTGCGGGACTTCCTCAACACGGGCGGTCAGTCTCTCGTCATGCAGACGTGGACCGGCGAGGAGAATGACTGGCAGTGGAATCCCCTCCAGGGGCAGGGCTGGGGTCCGTATCGCCGCGTCCAGGACACCGGCGGCGTGTACATGGACGTCAATTGGCAACTGCATGCCGAGCCGGTCCCCGAGCCGGGCGTGCTGGCGCTGGTTGCCCTCGGGGGCCTGGTGGCGCTGCGGCGGCGCCGTGGCGTCTGAAGCGACTGAATAGCGTTTCCCGCGCCGCACGGGGGCGAAGGCGCGGTGCAGGCATGCAGGGAAGCGAACGTGCACGGTGCGGGAGTGCGCTGGGCGCTGGTGCATGGGGTGCGCAGCGCTCGGCGGGCTCCCGCCACCTGGCGCTGAAACGAGCGGGGTGAGCGGGAAGGCGGCGGTAGCGCGACGCTCCCCCGCCCTGGTCACGTCCAGTGGAAGCGTCCCGACGCGCCGCCGGCGGCACCGTGCGGTTTGAGCGTGGGGTGTCGATCAAGCGCGTGCGCGCGGGTGTGCCTCTGTGCGTTTGAACAGTTGCGCGACGGCACTGAAGACGGGCGCGGATACCAACGAGACGATCATGCCGAGCGTGCCGGCCTCGGGGGATTGATGGCCGCGGGCGTAGAGGACGATGCACGTTCCCAGGCCGACGAAGGCCGAGCCGACGGCGCCCACCGTATTCGCCCAGCGCGTGAACAGACCCCAGAGGAACGGTCCCAGGAAGACCGAGCCGATGGCGCCCCAGGAGATGCCGAGGATGGCCACGATGGTCTCGAAACGCCTGGCCGCCAGCAGCACCGAGACGACGACGAAGAGCACGCTGCCACAGCGCATGAGCAGCGTCAGGGTGCGGTCGCTCGGATCCCTCCGCACGAACCCGGCATAGAAGTCCTTGACGACGGTGGCGCTGGAGATGAGCACGAGGGCGGCCAGCGTGGACATCGAGGCCGACAGGATGAGCAGGAGGATCAGCACGGAGAGCGACTCGGGGACGACGTTGGCCAGCAGTTCCGGCATGAGACGATCAAAGACGGGCTGACCGGCCTCGAAGGCGGCAGGGGTGACCTCGGGCGACAGGAACAGTCGGGTGGTCGCCCCGCAGAAGTAGGCCGTGCCGCAGATGAACAGTGCCAGGACGGTCGAGGCGACCATCCCGATGCGGATGGCACGCGCGCTCTTGATGGCGTAGAACTTCTGCACCAGTTGGGGCATGCCGAACGGGGCGACGCTGGTGAGGAACACCAGGCAGAACAGCGGCCAGGCGCCGCCGGGCCCCACCCAGCCGGTGAGGCGCGGGTCGTGCGTGGCCAGGCCGGCCGTGATGCCGCCCAGGCCCCCGCCGGCGTGCAGCGTGTAACCCAGTAGAATCCCCACGCCCACCACCATGATCATGCCGAACACTACGTCGATCATGGCCATGGACTTATAGCCGCCGAGTACCATGTAAAAGGCGGTGAAGGCGCCCATCACCAGCAGGGCCACCGGGAACGACATCCCGAAGTGGGATTGGAAGAGATACGACAACCCCATGAACACGGCCGCCGAATACGGGATGAAGAAGACGAAGATGCAGACGGCCGCGAAGAGCTTGAAGGCGCGGCTGCCGTAGCGTTTCTCCAGAAACTCGGGCATGGTGTGGGCGTCGTATTCCACCGAGACGCGGCGGACGCGATTGCCCAGCAGCCACCACACTCCCAGGACGCCGACGAGGGCGTTGCCGACCGCGATCCACAAACCGGAGTAACCGAAGCCCCAGCCGATCTTGCCGGCGAAACCGATGAACAGCACGGCGGAGAAGTAGGCAGCGGCGTAGGTGAACGCGGTCATCCAGGGTCCGACCGCACGCCCACCGAGGAAGAAGTCCGCGAACGAACGCGTGCGCCGCATCCCCAGAATGCCGATGCCCACGATCATCAGGGCGTAGGCGGCCAGGACGATGGTCTTGATCAGCATCGGCAGCCTCCAGCGCGAGCGCCGCGTGTCCGCGTTCCCCCGCGCGGTGGTTCAAAAACTGAACATCAACTGCGCCCGCAGGAACAGGGCCGGGTCATTGCGGGCATCCGTGTAGTAGTCTCCCGGGAAGAGGAACTCGCCGAGCAACTGCCCGCTGAGCCACGGCGTAAACTTATAGTTGAGCACGGTGCTGAGCAGTTGCCCGCGGAAGCAGCCGCCCCCGCTGAAGCCCGGCCGGTCGGCAAACGTATTCTGATCGGCGAACAGCAGATGGTAGTCCGAACAGAGTTCCAGCTTGGCGTTGGGATGGCCCGTCCAGCCCAGGGCAACGCGGTGTAGGTTCGTCATGTCGCCGATGCGCGTCTCGCCGGCGTAGGTGTAGATGTACATCTCGCTGAACCGCGGCCAGCGGCCCCAGAGAATGTCGAAGGCTTCGTTGGTGTCGGTCCCCGGCTTATCGCCGGAGAGAAACTCATAATCGAGACGCAGGACGCTCTTCCAGGGGTCGTCGAGATCATAAGAGAGGCGGTCCAGCGAGCCGAATGCACAGAGCGGCTCGCCGTTCTTGCGGCCAAACTGACCGGCGAGGTTCACATAGCCTTTCAGCCGCTCCTGGAACTGATGCCCGGCGCGGGCGCCGACCGTGTAGACTTCCGCCTGGTCGCCGTTGGCAAGGGCCGGCGTGCGCCGCGTATAGATGAAGTAGGCGTCGAACTGCGTCTTCGGCAGCGACTTGTTGGTGAACCAGACGATCGCGCCCGTTTCATCATGCTCGACGATATAACGGCGCTCGTCGTCGAGCGGGCGGAACCAGTTGTCCTCCTCAGCGTCCTGTTCGAGATAGACCAGATTTAGCGTACTGTGGATACGGTCCCAGTCGAACGTCAGGCGGACGGCGTCAAAGTAGGCGTTGGACGAACCGACCAGCGGCGTGCCGTCCATGACGAGCCACTGCTCGCCGAGCATGAGGTCCTGCCGTCCGGCCTGCAGCGTCAGGCCGGTGTCGGCGATGTCCTTCCACTTGACGTTCAGACGGTCAAAGACGGTCGAGGTCGGGCTCCAGTTGGCGAAGCTCAGCGGTCGGTCGAAGTGTTTGCCCTCCCAGGCGATGCGGGCGTTGAACTCCAGGTTGTCGAGGGGCGTGAACGTGCCCCACAGGCGGATGCGCTGCCGCTGCCAGTGCCATTCGTGGTCAGGATTGCGCTTGTCGAGCGTGATGGCGTTGCCGATGTAGGTCTCGCGCAGCCGGAGATCAAAGCCCCATGTCCACCACGGCAGCGGGTGCTTGAGGTCCTGCCAGAGCCCGTCGGCGGGCGGCTTGTCCGCGGGCGGTTCAGGCTTGGCGGCCGGCGCCGGGGAGTCGGTCGCGGGTGCCGGGGACTCCGTTGCGGGCGCCGGAGAGGGCGACGCGACCGGTTCCGGCGGGGGTTGGTCCTGCGGCTGCGTGACTTGCCCCCGCGCGGGCGGCAATGTCGGCAAGAGGACGAAGATCGCCATGGCGGCCATTGCGGTTCTTCGCCGGGGGTGATGACGCACGCATCGCCGGGTCGTGCTCACGTATGCGGGTGATTGCGTTGGTGCGCTCCGTCGGGCGTACGGGCAGCGCGATGCTGAGGGTTGGTTCATCGGGCTTCCACTCCGAGCCGACTACGTCGAGGCTTGCGCCGCGCCGGCGCGCAAGCGTCGCGGGTTGGGCATCCTATGCGATAGGCCGGTCTGAAGGCAAACCACCCCGGCCGCCTTGGGAAGCACACTCCGCCGCGAGCTGGCGGCGTCCGGCCCCCTCTCCCCCTGTGAGGTCTGTGTTCAGCGTCTTCGGCGTCGTGGTTGCCATGCTCGCCCGCGACCGCGGTCGCGGGTGAGCATGCCTCTGTGGCCGCGGACCATGCCCACCCCCGCCTGCGGCGGGTGAGGGCATGGCACGCGCGCCAGAGAGGTACTCGCCCCCCGGAAGAGGGGTAGGGGTGAGGGCAGCGGAGGCGAGGGCGTCCCCCTGCTGCGCAAACCCGCCCGTCGTGAGGGACAGGGGTTGAACTGCCCGGCGCGCGGGCGTACCGTTGTGTGCGTCTGGTGTGGACGGCCGAGCGCGCCGATCCAGAGTTGAGGTCACCGTGCAGTCCGACGTTCGGGTTGGGATTGGATACGACATTCACCGCCTGGTGGCGGGCCGGCGGCTGCTGCTGGGGGGCATCGAGGTACCGTTTGACCGCGGGCTGGCCGGGCATAGCGACGCCGACGTGGTCCTGCATGCCGTGATGGACGCCCTGCTCGGGGCGGCCGGCCTGCCGGACATCGGCGAACTGTTCCCCGACACGGACGAGGCGTTCCGCGGCGCCGACAGCCGGGAACTGCTCCGGCTGGTGATGCAGCGAGTGCATACCCGGGGGGTTCGCCCGCACAACGTGGACGTCATCGTTCACGCAGAGGCGCCGAAGCTAACGCCTCATAAGCGCGCGATCGCCGAGTCGATCGCCGAGTTGCTGAACCTGCCCGCCGATAGAGTAGGTGTGAAGGCCAAGACGGGCGAGGGACTCGGCGCTGTGGGCACGGGTGAGGCCATCGCCTGCACGGCGGCAGCGCTGCTGGTTGGATCGCCGCGATCCGTGTAGGCAGACCGGCTTGGGCGAAGAGGAACCGGGGTGCCATGGCCAAGCGCGGCGCCGCCATGCAGTGCGGCAGCACAAGTGCGCCGCGCACAACGCCATGCCGGCGCCTTCGGCTTGGGCATGCCGCCCGGTGTCTTCGGCCTGACCGTGGCACCCGGTGCGTTCCCCGTCCGCCGCGGCGGGCTGACACTACCTGACTGCGGGAGGACCGAAGCTACGTTGGCAACGGGCGTTCGGGCCCGACAACCGCCGGATGACGTCCGGCAGACGAGGTTGAATCTATGGCACTGGTCGTCGAGAACACGTTCACGCGACGCAAGGAACCGTTCGAGCCGTTGCAGCCGGGCAAGGTCGGCATCTACGTCTGCGGGCCGACAGTCTACGGGCACAGCCACCTCGGGCACGCCAAGAGCTACGTCAGCTTCGATGCCATCGTGCGCTGGCTGCAGTGCAGCGGCTATGCGGTCAGCTACGTGCAGAACATCACCGACGTCGGCCACCTGACCGACAACGCCGACGAAGGCGAGGACAAGGTCACCAAGGAAGCGCGCCGCCGCGGCCTGCACCCGATGGCCATCGCGGAGACCTATACGCGCAGCTACCTGGACGACATGGACGCCCTCCACATCCGCCGGCCGGACATCATGCCGCACGCCACCGGGCATATTCCCGAGCAGATCGCCTGCGTCCAGAAGCTGCTGGCGAAGGGGCACGCGTACGAGGTGAACGGCAACATCTACTTCGACGTCAGCTCGTTCAGCCGCTACGGCCGGTTGAGCGGGCGGATGGTGGAGGACATGGAGGCGGGGGCGCGCGTCGAGGTCAATCCCGAGAAGCGTCACCCGTCGGACTTCGCCCTGTGGAAGCGGGCGGAGGCGGGGCACATCATGCGCTGGCTGAGCCCGTGGGGTGAAGGCTATCCCGGCTGGCACCTGGAGTGCTCGGTGATGAGCCAGAAGTACCTCGGCGAGACGTTCGACATCCACGGCGGCGGGCTGGAGAACCAGTTTCCGCACCACGAATGCGAGATCGCCCAGGGCGAATGCGCCACGGGCAAGCCGTTCTGCCGCTACTGGCTGCACAACAACATGTGCACCATCAACGGGCAGAAGATGGGCAAGAGCCTGGGCAACTTCATCCTGCTCAAGCAGCTCTTCTTCGAGGGGCATCCGCTGCTGGAGAAGACGTTCGAGCCGGCCGTGGTGAAGCACTTTGTGCTCACCAGCCACTATCGGGCGCCGCTGGACTTCTCGAATAGCGCGCTGAAGGCAGCCGAGAGCGGTTCGTACAAGCTGCGCGACGCAGCCCGGGAGCTGACGCGGGCGGCACGGTCAGCGGCGCCGAAACCGGCATCGGAGAAGATTCGCACGGCTCTGGCGGACATCGAGAAGCGCTTCAGCGACGCGCTGAACGATGACTTCAACACGGCCGTCGGCCTGGCGGTGCTCTTCGACTTCGCCCGGCAGAGCGGCACCTGGATCAGCGAGGGCGCCGGTCAGGAGGACCTGCTCGCCGCCGACACACTCATGCAGCGGCTCACGGGCGACGCGCTGGGCCTGAAGTGGTCATCACCGCTGGGCGGCGAAGGCCAGGAGTCGAAGCAAGACCAGCTCATAAAGCTGCTGGCCGACCTGCGCCACGAGGCCCGCAAGCAGAAGAACTTCGCCCTCTCCGACCAAATCCGCGACCGGCTCGTCGCCCTCGGCGTCAACCTCCGCGACACGACCGACGGGACGAAGTGGTAGGAGCCCAGGCCAGGCGGGCGGAGCGCAGGCGATGGGCCGCCGGTGGGACGGGGCTGCCGCTGTCACGCCTCTGGGAAGTTGGGCGGGCGAGTCCAGGCTCCCGCGGGGCGGCAGGTGCAGGCGTTCGGGCGGGCGTCCATCGAGTGCTCAGCGGCGGGTCGGCATAGAGGGCCCAGCACGGACAGGCCGGCCGCAACGTCTCCCCATGCGCTGTTGCGGGGAGTGGGCCGTGGAGTACAATCCATCGTCTAGCGGCCAGGTTTCGCAGTGAACCACGCGGTGAAGGTGGGTGGAAACGCTCATGGCGGACCCTCCCGTACGTGCCTCGACCCTGAAGCAGTACTTGGTTGACGACTGCGGCTACGGTCTGAAGCTCATTACGGAGAACTACACCTTCGCCGCCGACAAGACCGTCGGTCTGGCAGCGTTCGCACACCGACCGTTCGACGCCCGTTCTGCTTGCATCGCTGCAATCGACACCAACGCGGATGGCGCGCAGTCCGCGGTGATGGCTTGCCGGGAGTTCGGGGCCCCCGTTGTGTTCGCCTGCCTGGGCAATCGGCTTCAAGTGTGGAAGCCGGGGCCAACGACGGCCGAGCCCAAGGAACCCGGCCTCCTGCCGCGCCAGATTCCCCGCTTCTTCAAGGACCACAGGGCGGATCTCGCCCCAGGCCGAATCTATGAAGCCAAGACCATTGGTCGTATTCCCGGCAGCGGACGGCAACTCGACTTCGTGGATGCGGGACTGCTTCCATTCGCCGAAGGGCAGATGGGAGAGAAGCTCACCCAGAAAGTCGCCGACGCGGCCTCGCTTCTCCGTGGTGTTTTTCCGGAGAACACGCCGCTAACCTTGAGGCAACGCGAGTGGATCGTCAAATCGACCTTCCGCCTGCTTGCAGCCAAGGTGCTCCAGGACAAGGAAGTCCCGAATTTCAGGTCGCTGCGTCTCAGCAATCTGGACGACGTGTTCCGACGTGTGCAGAGGCACTACGGATCGCAGGAAGAGGTCGAGATCGGCGGCGCCAAGAGGCGCGCCGTGCTGGAGCAGGCCAGCAAGTTGTTCCGTAATCTGAGCAGCCTGCGGAACCTGACCACCGAGGCGCTCGCTGACGTGTACGAAGAGGCGCTGGTCACGCCGCGTACGCGGGACCTGCTGGGCACGCACAGCACACCGTCCTATCTCGTGGATTACATCATCTGGCAGTTGGCTCCCTGGATCGAGAAGATCGATCCGGGCGAACTGCGCGTGCTTGAGCCGGGATGCGGCCACGCCCCGTTTCTCGTAGGCGCGATGCGCCTGCTGCGGAACTTCGACTTGGGCAGGGATCCGCGTGAACTGAGTGCGTTCTTTCGGGAGCGCCTCTGTGGTATCGAGCAGGACTCATTCGCGCTGGAGATTGCCCGTCTATCACTCACCGTGGCTGACGTGCCCAATCCCGACGGTTGGCAGGGCCTCCAAGCCGGCGACATGTTTGAATCCACAAGGCTTCAGGACGCGGCAAAGCAATGTCGGCTGCTGCTGGCCAACCCCCCCTTCGAGGGCGGCAAGCCGCTGCGACTTCTCGAAAACACGCTGCCGTATCTTCCCCCAGCTGCCGTGTTCGGTGTCGTTGTGCCGGCAACGTTGCTGCATGCAAGAGGCGTGAGGCATAGGAGCGTCGTGGACCTTCGTCGGTGCCTTGTGGAGAGGTGCCAACTTGCAGAGGTTTCGCTCTTTCCCGACGGGCTCTTCACGTTCGCGGACCAGGAGTGCGCCATCATGCTGGGGCGTCGTCTCGCGCGGGGCCCTACGCCAGCGACGCTCGTCAGATGCAAACGCGTCCGCGAAGACCAGCGGGACGGGTTCGAACAGCGTTACGAATTCCCGTCCGATCGTCGCATCCAGCAGGCGATGTTTGCAGAGCGCAGCGGGTTTAGGCTCTGGATCCCGGAACTGCAGGAGGACGTCTGGTCGTGGCTACGAGAGTGTCCGCGGCTTGTAGACATCGCCGACGTTTCGCAGGGCCTCGCTTACAAGAGAAAGCGACGAGACCGGTACGACACGGACGGGCGTCCTCCGAATTCGAAGACCGTTGAGCCCAGATCGTTTGCTGGCGGTGTCATGGGCTACGCCCGTCCGCGCGGGCAGTGGATGACGTACTCCCAACCGGCACTATCATGTCTGAACCTCGCCGAGGATGTGATAGGTTGCGCGAGGTTAGGGGCGGACACGGGGGTGGGTCAAGTGCTCATCGTACGGCACCCTCCTCGTGGGATCTGGAGGCTGAAGCCGTTCATCGATGAAGCAGGACGACCTTTCACGAGCAACTTCAACACGGTGCGTCCCAAGGCGCTGAATCAGCACCCGTTGCACTACATCTTCGCTCTGTGCTCCTCCCCGCTCGCAAATGCGTACGTGTACACGCACAGCCTCAAACGCGACATCCAGGACGGCGACTTCCGCGAGCTGCCGGTTCCGCGCGCCGATGCGGACAGTGTTAGACGCGTGGCCCAGGCGACGCGCGACTACCTGGAGGCGGCCGGTCACTTCGACGGGTCGGCTGGCGAGGCGACGCTCCCGCTGTTTTCCGGTTCTCCAAAGCAAGACAAGGTGGACAGAGAATCGCTCCACCGGTTCCTCATGCGTATGGACGCGGAAGTGTTACGGCTGTACGACTTGCCGGCGAGGGCCGAGCGCAAGCTGCTGGACCGATTCTCCGGCAAGGTTCGTCCTGGGGTGCCCGGGCAGTTTGCAGGCTATTATCCCGACGGCTTCACGGCGTGCGTGCCGCTATACGTCTACTTGACCGATACCTACCAGCGGTTTCTACGGGAGGGTACTGGGGGCGTGCCGGCCGAGCTTCGGGCACGGTACGACGAGTTGCTGGACAAGCGGTTGCAGACCGAGCTGGACCCCGCTGAACGGGATGAGCTGCACCGGCTAGAAGCCGAGATGGACGGCGGAGATTATGCCGCCCAACCGCCGGATGACTCCTGGCTGGCGGCCCGCGAAGCGGAGCAACGGGCATCGCGCCAGACGATGGACCAGATCAGCGCCAGAATCGTCGACCTCACGTAAGCTGGGGAACCGCTCCATGAGAATCGTTCGGGGCTCGGATCCTGGACCGGTCACCAAGTACGGAGACTACAAGCCACACCTGCAACCGCTCTTCCGGTTCCGTTGCGCCTACTGCGTCTCGCACGAGGAGCTGATGGGCGGGTACGACGCGATGGAGGTGGACCACTTCCGCCCCTGCGGGCGGATTGAGTTCGAGCACTTGAAGAAGGAATGGACGAACCTCTACTACGCGTGCCGGCTATGCAACGGGTCCAAGTCCAGCCACTGGCCGAGCGCCGAAGAGGAGAGACGCGGTCTTCGGTTCATCAACCCGTGTGAGGAAGACCCCGACAGCCACGTTCGGATCACGCGTCATCCCGCAAACGGCGACCTGTGCTGGCTGCGTGCCTTGACTCCAGCCGGACAGTACACTATCGACAAGATCAGGCTGAACCGCAAGCAACTCCTCGACATTCGCCGCGAGTTGGTTCGACGGGAGCGCGACGCGGAGGAAGCGTTGAATCGAAACCGTGAGCAAGCCGAACGCCTGGCCAACGATGTCAACCAGCGTGGCGCAACGCTCGATGTAGTAGAAGTTCTGCGTTCATTGCGAGAAGAGCAGCAGCGGATTCTCGGCAGCATTGAGGAACTCCGCTCGCGTTATCCGTTCCCATTTGACGTACCTGCTGCGTGATGGTGGCGGGCCTTGCTCTCCGTGTGGCAGCCAAACCCCGGGTAGTCAGACGACAAGGGATGGGACAGGTTTGTCTCTCGTGCCCATCCGGTAGCGCGATCTTCCACGCCTCACGCGGCGAGAACTCGAGAATAACGAACCTGTCCCGTTTTTCCCGTTTCTTCACCTGCGCGGGCCGGCACTCTGGGGCACCGGCGCGGACGCGGAGGGGCTGGGGCGCTGCGCGTCCGCCGCAGCCGGGGCCTGGTTGAGCCAGACCGTCTGCGTCGGGAACGCGAACTCCACGCCCAGGCGCTCGGCCAGGCGCAGGATGTCGAGGAACAGGTTGTGCCGCTCGCGCAGCTCGATGCCATAGTCCGACACTTCGAAGAACACGTACAACATGATGTCCAGCGACGACGCCCCGAAGTCGTGGAAGTACACGTGGTAGTAGTCCTTCCGCGTGTACGGATGCAGCCGAACCAGCTCCCGAATGCCCTCGCAGAACGCGTCGATGCGCTCCGGCGGCGTCGAGTACAGGATGGAAAGCGTGGTCTTCGCCCGCCGGTACCGGCGCGCCCCGTAGTTGTCCACCAGGCTGTCCACCATCTTCGCGTTCGGGATCGTGATCAGCGAGTTGTAGAACGTGCGGATGCGCGTGGACCGGAAACCCACGTGCTCGACCGTCCCGTCCACGTTGTTCACGTTGATCCAGTCGCCGACGCCGAACGGCCGGTCAAACAGCACCGTCAGCGACCCGAAGAAGTTCCCCAGCGTCTCCTTCGCGGCAAACGCCAGGGCCACACCTCCGATTCCCAGTGCCCCGACCACCACCGACGGCGGCTGGTTGAACCCGTAGTTCAGCACGAACAGAATCACCACGAGCACCACGGCCAGGCGCAGCAACGTCCGCAACAGCGGCACCAGCATCTCATCGAAACGACTGAGCCGGATCTCCTTCGTGCGGGCAATGTACCCACCGATCACGTCCACGATGCGGTAACCGCACCCGACGGCCATGATGGCCAACACGAACTTGCCCGTCGGTAACGCGATCCGCAGCGCCACCTCTGGCAGGCCCAGAAGCTGCACGCCGTAGTACCACACGAACACGGAGGCCAACCAGCCCGTCGAACGCAGCCCGCGCCGCTGGACGGCCGGGTCGATGGCGATGCGCCGCCGGCGCAGCCACGTCGTCATGCCTTGCCCCGCCAGCCAGGCCGCGAACCTGCCGATCAGCCAGCCGACACCCACGAGCAGCGCCAGCGTCAGCCACTTCCATCCCTCCAGCCCCAGCAACGTCTGCCGGAGCTGTGCGGGCATGTGACCGCGCACCCACAGACCCCAGGTGAGGTGTTCCTGCACCCCCTGGGCGCGCAACTCGGCCACGATCGGGCGACCTTCGTATTCGTCGTACAGGGCCGCCAGCGTGTCGAGCGTCTTGCGCGTGAATCGCCACTCACCCGGCTTGAGTTCCGCGGCGAACGCGGCGGGCACTTCATCAATCCGGGTCAGCACGATGTTGCCTGTCTGGCTCGTATACCACACGAACGGCGGGGCGTCCGGCGCGTCGGGAATCTCGGTGAGGACAACGAGCTTGATCTTGTCCATCACGTTCTTGAGCTGGGTCGCCAGCGTCCGCGCGGTCACCGGCCAGGTCTCCGCGTCGCGCCCGGTGGGGTCCAGGCATTGCACGGCCGACTTGAGGTCCGGCGGCCGTGCGCTCATCGCGTCCAGAAACGTCACCATCGTGGCCCGCGGCGTGCGTCTGGCGGCCGGCACCGTGCTCTCGGCCGCCGGTTTGGCCGCCTGCTTGATGAGCGCGTCCTCCAGCGCGGGGATGCTCTGCAACGTGAAGTCCGTGAACACCCAGTTGCCGCTGTCGCGGCGGCGCAGCAGGCGGATCTCCGGCGTGGGTACGACCTCCGGCTTCGGCTCAAGCTGGAAGAACAGGTAGCCCTCGTGCTGGTCCGCCCGTTCGGGCACGTCGTCCAGGCGGACGGTCTGGGTTTCGAGAATGGTGTAGAGCCGCCTGGCCAGGGAACGAGCCCGCTCCGCCCGGTCCTCGCCCTTCAACCAGGAGATGTCCAGGCAACTGAGGGCATCGTTGATCCGCTCCGGCTTCGCCCCGGAAGCGTCCTGCATCGCCAGCAGGAACGCCCGCATCGTCGCCCGGGGAGTGCTCAGATCGAGTGCGGCCGGCGGCTTGGGCTCCGCGCCGACGGGCTTCGCTTCCCCGGCAGGTGGGTTGGCCTCATCGGCATTGGTCTGTCCGCCGGGCACAACCGGATCCGCCCCGGGGGGCGTGGTCGCCTCTACAGCGGCACCGGCCGGTGTCGGCTCCGTGGCTTTCGGTGCTTGCGCCGACGCCAATCCAGGCAAGCTGAGACCAAGAAGCAGTCCCCAACACAACCAACCCATGTTCAACAGATCGCCCGGTTTGCTACTCATGCCCTCCAATGTACCAGATTCGGCCGGTAGGGCAATCGCGGGCTGCACGGCTGCGCCGCCGAGGCACCCGAGCCGCCGGTGCGGCGCGGCGCAGGCAGCGACCGCGGCGATCGTGCGACCTGAAGCCGCGGACCGGAATGTGAGGAGATGTGACGCTACGCCGGACCGTCCTGAAGCTCCACCGGCAGATGCGGAGGAAACCTGGGCGCCCCGAGCCCCGCCACCGGCTCCAGCTCGTCAAGCCAACACGCCCGATCGTCACGCCGGTAGCAGAGCGTCTGCCCGCGGAGTTCGGGATCACGGGCGCGGTGGTACTGCAGGTGGATCTGATCGTCGTCGACCGTGACGATCTCGAGCTTGCCGGTCGCATGCGACATGACAAACCGCGCGCGCCACGCCAGCCCCGAGCCCAGGTGCATCGCTTCCTTGAAAAGCTGCCAACCCCGCACGATCGGCACGGTGTACGGCTCGTTGCCCAGCGTGGGCCGGCATTGGAACAGGTAATACGGCGGACAGCCGACGAACGACAGCTTGCGGAACAACTCGGCCAGCACCCTGGCGTCGTCGTTGACTCCGCGAATCAGCGGGCACTGGTTCGTGCAAATGACGCCGTTGCGAATGAAGCAGTCCAGCCCCTCGATCGCCAGGTCGGTGAGCTCACGCGGATGGTCGAAGTGCGTCATCAGGTACACGCGCTTCCGCGACGTCGAGTACAACCGCAGGGCGCTTTGCAGTTCCGCATCGTCCAGAATGCGCCAGGGAGCAAAGGCCGGCATCTTGGAGCCGATCCGGATGATCTGCACGTGCTCGATGGTGCGCAGGGCACGCAGGATGCGCACGAGCCGACGCGTGCTCATCAGCAGTGGGTCGCCGCCGGTGAGCAGCACGTTGGTCACTTCCGGATGGTCCGCGATGTAGTCCAGTCCCGCGGAAATGTCGTTGCTGGCCTCGTCGTTCTCGCTGGCGAACAGCCGTTTGCGGAAACAGTACCGGCAGTACGCCCCGCACACCTCGTTGCACAGCAGCAGCACCGTGTCGGCGTACTTATGCTGCACCCCGCGGGCAACGGTCACCGCCTGCTCGTTACTCGGGTCAAGGCTGCCCCAGTCGCTCAACTCCTCCTCGCTTGGGATCACGATCCGCCGAATGGGGTCGTGGGGATCGTTCCAGTCGATCAGGCTGAGATAGTACGCGTTCGCCCGGAACCGGTACCTGGCGGCCACCGCGTCCAGGCGGGCGCGCTCGGCGACCGTGAGCGCCACCAAATCGCTTACCTTGCTGTAGTACCGTCCGTGACGCGATTGCGTCACATGTCTGCGGGCGTGTGCTTCCGGTCCCTCGAACATGGAACACCTCCATTCTGCGTGGAACGCTCGCACTGGCGGTGCGCCGTCGGTGTCCGGGCGGCGCCCGCGTGCCCTCTGCGAGGGGCCGCGCGCGCTGATCAGCATGAATGAGATGGGAACGGCGCGGCTGCTCCCTCCAACGCAAGTATAGACCATGATCGACCTGACGACAAGCTTAATTCCATGAATATCAGTCTCAATTCACTATGGCCGCAATGGCTGGCATTTCGGGACTGGACGGACAGTACGCCTGCAATTCGCAGCCTGTGAGGAACGATGGAAAGCCTGTGCGGACACCGCGGCGTTCCCCTTGACGCTTGGCGTTCGCGGTCAGTGTCCAGCGCCAGCGTCTCTTGACCACCGGGTTGGAGCGGCCGCGAGGGGGCGGGTATCCTCAGCCGGCTGCTTGTCGGAGGCGTAGGTGATGCCGGAGGTACCGCACGGCGGGGTTTCGAGGACATGGTGGGCACGTGGCGGGAAGCGCGTGTTTGACCTCGTCGTCTCCCTGACGCTGCTCGTGGCGTTGGCGCCGGTACTTGTGGTGGCCGCGGCGCTGGTCCGCCTGACGAGTCGCGGGGCGGTGCTGTTCGTCCAGGACCGTGGCGGGAAGGACGGGCGGGTCTTTCGGCTGTACAAGCTGCGGACGATGCGCGGCGGGCGCGTGCCGGATCCGAAGGAGCTGGTGCCACTCGATCACGCGGAAATCACGGCGTTGGGCAGGGTGCTGCGGCGGTTCAAGATCGACGAGTTGCCGCAGCTTCTGAACGTGGTGAAGGGTGACATGGCGTTGATCGGTCCCCGGCCCACGCTGGTCGACCAGGTGGAAGCCTATGACGCCTTCCGTCGGCAGCGTCTGCTGGTCCGTCCGGGCATCACGGGCCTGGCGCAAATCCACGGCAACACCGCGCTATCCTGGGACGAGCGGATTCTGTTTGACATCGCGTACGTGCGTCGATGCAGCCTCGGTCTGGACGTGCGCATCGTACTGGGGACGGTGCGGGTCCTGCTGCTGGGCGATCTGCGGACGGCCCGGCCGATTGCGCAGACGGAGTACGCCCGCTACGTGACCCCCCCACCGGGCTACGGTGGCGGCGCGGAGCAGTGACGACGCCGGCGGTCTGTCTCGGCGACGTAACGAACCGACCCGGGCATACGAAGTGCCCTTATACTGGGCAATAGGTGCCGGCCGGCCACGTTGACCCGTGGCGCGGGCGTCTCGCCTGTGGCTTGAGTGTCCCACGGGTCGTGGCACGGGCGTCCCGCCCGCGACCGACAGGCGACGGAGCGGCAGTGTTGGCGATGGTACCGGGTCAGCCTGGATCGTGTGGTGCGCATCGTCGGGTTGTAGTTACGAAAAGGGAGACAGGGATGAGCGTACTTGGGAAGCTGTTGACGTTGGGTGCCATGCTGGCGATGAGCGTGGCGGCGGTGGCCTGGGCGGGGCCGGTCGAGGAGGCAGCGGCGTTGTTTCGGGACGGCGAGGCGCTCTTAGCGCAGGGCGACTTCGAGGGGGCGGCCAAGGCTTTCCAGGGTTCGGCCCGCCTCGATCCCCGGAATGACACCTATCGTAGCGAGTACATCCTGCTCTGGCGGATCAACTCGTTGCGCGCGGGCTTGAAGACCACCACCGAACTGCCCAGGTGGTTGGCGACCGCCGGGCAGCTTCGGGCCTACTACTACGACCACAAGCTGCTCAGCGAAGCACTGACGCTCGACCGCGAGCGTCACGCCCGCCAACCCGGCGCGGAGTCAGCCGTGCTGCTGGCGGAGACGCAACTGCAACTGGGCCTCGACCACGAGGCGGAGGGGGCGCTGGCCGCACTGAAGGCGGAGGAGACGACGCCGCGCGCCCGCGTTCTGCTCGGCATTGCCCTGGCGCGACAGGCACGCCTGGAGGATGCGCGTAAGCTCGCCGCGGCAGTGGCCTTGGCGGCCGAAGATGACGCGCAACTGGCATTCGATCTGGCCCGCCTGCGGGCGTTGGTGGAAGACCGGCCCGGTGCGGCCGCGGCACTGGTCACCTGTCTGGAGCGCACTCTGCCGAGTCGTCTTGAGGTGACGCGCAGTCAGGTTGCGCAGTGTCCTGATTTTGACTCCATGCGCGCGGGGACCGAGTTTGCCCAGGCGTTGCGTACCGAATCGAAGGTACCGGAATCCAAGTGCAGCACCGGCACCTCCTGCGGGAAGTGCCCCAGCCGCAGTGCGTGTGCTCAAGGGGACAAACCACGCCCCTAGGTGGCTCCACGCGTCGGGGAAAGCGACAACCACGCTAGGGTGGCATGGCCAAGCGCAGCGCCGCCATGTCTTCCCCGCCGACGGGCGGTTGCCGCAACGACAGGCCGGCGCCTTCGGCTTGGGCATGCCACCCTTTTGGTTTCCCATTTGCGTGGTCCTGTTCAGGACCGAGGGGACGAGGATGAACCGCAACCGCGTAACCAGGGGCAAATTGCGGTGAAGGCGACCCGGCGCGTCATCCAGGCGGCCTTTCTGGCGCTTACAGTGATCGGCGTCTACCTGGTGGGCGGACACGCCGAGCGCTGGTGCCCCTTCGGCGGGGTCGAAGCGTTGTACGGGTACCTCGCCGAGGGGAACCTGATCTGCTCGTTGGGCATCTCGAACCTGTACATCCTGCTTGCGGTGCTGGTGATGACGTTGCTGCTGCGGCGGGCATTTTGCGGCTACATGTGTCCGGTGGGGGCGTTGTCGGAGTGGGTGCAGCGGGGAGCCCAGCGGCTGGGCATTCGTCCTCTCAGCGTACCACGGCCGCTCGACCGCGCTCTCTCCCTGCTCAAGTACGTGGTGCTGGCGGTGGTGCTCTACTTCACGTGGCGTACCGGCGAGCTCGTCCTGCGCGGCTACGATCCCTGCTACGCGTTGATCAGTCGGCATGGTGAAGACATCACGGTCTGGGCGTATGTGGTCAGTGGAGCCATCGTCGCGGCGTCGATCATGTTGACCGTGCCGTTCTGTCGTTGGCTGTGCCCGCTGGCCGCCACGCTGAATCCGTTCTCGCGCTTCGGGCTGGCGCGCGTGCGGCGGCAGGCGGAGGCGTGCCTGGATTGCGGCCACTGCGCGCGGGAGTGCCCGATGGCCATCCCGGTGGACGAAGTGGAACAGGTCACGGCCGCCCGGTGCATCTCCTGCCTGAATTGCGTCTCGGTCTGCCCGCGGAGCGAGCCGGGGGCACCCGCGCTGGTGTGGGGTCCGCCGGGGCGGCACCCGCGTGCCTGGTCCCAGGCTGTGTTGCTGGTCGTGCTGCTTGCGTGTATCGGCGGCGCGGTGGCGGCCAGTGCGCTCATTGCATTGCCGTCGTTTGTCAGTGCACGCGGGGAGCCGTCCGCCCACACGGAGACCGTCGACCTGAAGATCACCGGCTTGACCTGCCGCGGGCGGGCGACGCTGCTGCTGTACTTCCTGGAGCGGGACGACGAGTTTGCGTTGCCGGGGTATGTGCGGGTGGAAGCCTGGCCGGGCCCGGACCCGGCCGTCGCGCGCGTGACGTTCGACCCGGCGGTAACGACGGCGGAGGCGGTCCGACAGGCGATCAGCGCGCCCTACTTTGACCACACGGGCAATCTGTGGCGGATGCCTCCTTTCGCCCTTGAAGGGTACGACCCGTTCGGCCTGGCGCCCTGACCAAACCGTTGCCCCGTCGCTGGCGTCACCTGCCCCAACCGAGCCGGATGCCACGGGTACGTTCCGCCCGATAAGTGACCGATTGCACGTTGAAACGTGGCCGCACTTCGGTTACAGTGAGAGTCTACTGGGATGCTGCGGCCGTAGCATGCGGTCACGGCGAAGTGGGGGCGTTCGGCTCGGGGGGAGCTGGGGGTGTGAGCAGCCCTGCGCGATCGCACAACCTCGCGTTATCTCCGTTGGACGATTGACGGCAGTCTTCCGTATCGAGGCAGGAGCGCACGGGTGTCCCTGTGGGGACGAGAGCGAGGGCTCAGCCGTGCTGGACTTCACCCGCGGTGCAACTACGTGAAGGAAGGAGAAGAGGGTATGAGACGCTTGGCGATGTTGGCCTTGGTAGCCGGCTGGGCCGCGACGTGGGCGGTTCCAGCCTGGGCGGGCGACCTGGACCCGACGCTCGAGATGGTGCTGCAGGGCGCCGGGGAACGAGAGGTGGTGTCTGCGCTGCTGTACCTGGCGGACGCCGTGGACCTGCGGACGCTGGAGGCGGAGCTGACCGCGCAGCGGGCGGCTCCGGAGGTGCGGCACCACACCGTGGTGACCGCGCTGCGGGATAAGGCGGCCGCCACGCAGGGCGCGCTGCTCGAGGAGTTGAAGCGCCTGTACGTGCAGGGCGAGGTGGCCTTCTTCCAGCCGTTCTGGATCGCCAACATGGTCCGCGTGGATGCGGCGCCGGCGGTGCTGGAGTCGCTGGCGGCGCGGTCCGACGTCGGCATGACGTACTACAACTATGAGATCGAGTCGATCACGCCGGTTCACACCGAGCCTTCCCCGGAGCCGCCGGGCATGCGCACGCCGGAGCCGGGGCTGGTGGCGATCCGGGCCCCGGAGGCCTGGGCGCTGGGGTTTGACGGGACGGGCGTGCTGGTGTCCTCGCTGGACACGGGCGTGGCGGGCAACCACGCCGCGTTGGCGTCGCGTTGGCGCGGGCTCGACCCGCGTTACACCGGCCATCCCGGCTGGGCGTTCTTTGATCCCGTGACGAACTGGACGTTCCCGCAGGACAGCGGGTCGCACGGCACGCACACGATGGGGACGATCTGCGGTGGTGCGCCGGGTGACCAGGTCGGTGTGGCTCCGGGCGCGCAGTGGATCCACGCGGCCGTGATTGACCGGGTGAGCCTGTTGCAAACCTGCACGGATGCGATCCTGGCGTTCCAGTGGGTGATTGACCCGGATGGCAACCCGGGCACGTTCTGGGACGTGCCGACGGTGTGCTCCAACTCCTGGGGCATTGGGAGCTGGCACAACGTACCGCCCTACAATTCGCCGTGCGACCCCTCGTTCTGGGGCTATCTGGATGCATGTGAAGCGGCGGGGATCGTGGTGGTCTTCGCGGCCGGCAACGAGGGCTCCAGCGCTAACACGTTGCGCCGCCCGTCGGACCGCGCCACCGATGAATACCGCACCTGCGCGGTGGCCGCCCTCGACGGGAACAGCCCGCCGACCTATCCCATTGCCGGCTTCTCCTCCCGCGGACCGACGTACTGCACGCCGACCGGCGCGGCCGCCATCAAGCCGGAAGTCGCGGCTCCCGGCGTGAGCGTGCGGTCGTCCGTGCCCAGCGGCTACTCGAATTCGGACGGTACGTCGATGGCCACGCCGCACGTGGCCGGCGTGGTGGCGTTGATTCGCCAGGCGTGCCCGCAACTCACCGTGGATCAGGTGAAGGAGATCATGTACGAGACCGCGGTGGACCTGGGTGCCGTAGGCAATGACAACGATTACGGGTACGGCATGGTGGACGCCTACGAGGCCGTGGTGATGGCCGTGTCCATGTGCGGACCGCATCCGCCGCGCGCCTTTGACGGCTACTTCGAGACGGGCGTCAACGCGCCCGTGCTGACCACGCTCAGCGCGATCGACTACGACGGGCAGCCCGACCCACCGGGCGCGATCACCTACAAGATCACGGTGCTGCCGGCGGCCGGCAACACCCTGACGGATACGGGCAACGGACACGTGATCGGCGCCGGCGAGCTGCCCTACGCGTTGGTGGGCGGCGGCAATCAGGTCCTGTACACGCCGACAGGCGGGTACTGGGGCAATGATACGTTCCAGTTCGTGGCCAGCGACGGCGGCGTCCCGCCCGACGGCGGGGACTCCGACCCGGCCACCGTCACGGTGCTGGTGAAGTTCGGCCCGCCGGTCATCACGACCACGGTCCTGCCCGACGGGTACCTCAACTACGCATATGCTCCGTTCCCGATGCAGGCGAGCGAGGGTCAGCCGGAACTGACCTGGGTTGTGCTGGGGGAGGACTTCTACCAGGAGGTCAACCTGGGCAGCAGCCAGTTCACCACGGTGGGCACCGCGCGCAGTTGGCGCGCTGATGACACCTCCTGGCCGTACACGCTGCCGTTTGCGTTCCCCTACTACGGTGTCGACCGCACTACGGTGAACGTGTGCAGCAACGGGTTCCTCGATTTCACCAGTTCGACGACGGACTGGACCAACACGGACGCCGAGTTGATCGCGGCCACCCGCATCGCCGTGATGTGGGATGACCTGATGACCAACCAGAACACCGGGGACGACATCTACATCGACGAGACGGTGTCCAACCAGGTGACCATCCGGTGGCAGGGCATGACCTATGCCTCGCCACGGGTAGCCATCAACGTGGCCGTGACGCTGTACGCGGATGGGCGCATCCGCTTCCACTACGGCAGCGGCAACACCAACCTGACGCCGACGGTCGGCATCTCGAAGGGTGCCGACGGCGCCTACCTGTTGTCGTCGTACAACAATCTGACGGTGCTGACGAACGCGAACTCGCTGGAGATCTTCCCGCCGTCGCCGTTGCCGGAAGGCATGTACCTGACACCCGCCGGCGTGCTCATGGGGACCCCGACGGAGTTCGGCGTGTTCGCTCCGCGCATCAGGGTGACGGACTCGTTGAATCGGTCGGACTTGGCCGAACTGGACCTGACCATCCACGAGCAGGGATTCATGTTCGTCACCGGTAGTAACCCGCCGAGCGGCTGGGTCGACGCCCGGCAGCCGTTCGACCGCGTGACGCTGGAGCCGCAGGGGCTTACCAGCGTGCAACTGACCTTCAACCTCAACGCGGAGAGCCTGACTCCGGCGCACTTCTCGGTCACCGAGGCGTGCAGCGCGGGTGAGTGCGATCACGTCGCCCCGACGCTGGCGAGCGTGGTCGGGGCGGGCACCACGGCTGCGTTGACGTTCGATCGTCCGATCGACCCCAAGGCGTGGACCGTGGTCACCCACGTGGGCAGCGGCACGAGCGTGTCACTGGGGTTCCTGCCGGGGGATGTCGACGCCAGCCGGACGGCCACCGCCGCCGACATCGTCGCCCTCGTGAACTACGTCAATGCGGCCTTCGCCGGCGGCACTCCGCCGGTGCAGAGCAGCGACATCGACCGCAGCGGGAACGTCACCGCGTCCGACATCATCACGGTGATTAACCTGCTCAACGGCGCGGCGCCGTTCGAGGCGTATTTCGGTAAGAGCCTGCCGTAAACAGGCAGCCCCGGTTCCGAAGGACCGGCGTGCGGACGGGCTGTCGGACCGCGGCGTAAGGCCGCGGCCCGGCAGCCCGCCGCGTTTGACGGTGCCCACGGCGGCCGCCAGCCGCCCCAACTTCACTCGCGGCCGACGGCGGGGCACGAGCGTCGTGCGTGTTCAGCGTGGGTGCCATGCCCTCACCCGCCGCAGGCGGGGGTGGGCATGTGCTACGGCAAGCAGAGGCATGCTTACCCGCGACCGCGGTCGCGGGCAAGCATGGCACCCCCAACGCCACAGACGCTCAACACATACCGGGCGTCTCGCCCGTGCGTTTCCCTGCGTGTAGCGGCGCGCAACCCGCTTGGAGGCAAGCGCGCATCGGTAGCGCGGGGCATCGCTCACCTCACGGGCGATGCGGCACGGTCCGGGCCGGTTAGAACTCGCGCCGATGCCGTGCGGAGGGGATGTTGAGCTGCTGGCGGTACTTAGCGACGGTCCGGCGGGAGATGTCGATGCCTTCCGCGCTGAGCTTCGCGGCGATCTGGTCGTCCTTGAGCGGGGCCTTGCGATCCTCACCGTCGATCAGGTCGCGGACGCGCACCTTGACGCTGTCCCAGCTTGTCGTCTCCCCGTCGCCGGTCTCGGTGCCGCCGGTGAAGAAGTAACGCAGCGGGAACACGCCGCGCGGCGTCTGCATGTACTTGTCCGCAACGGTACGGCTGATCGTGGAGGGGTCGCACTCCAGCTCGGCCGCCAGGTCGCTCATCCGCAGCACCTTCAGTCCCTGGGGACCCAGCTCGAAGAACTCCCGCTGCTTCTCCACGATGGCCCGCGCCACGTCCAGCAGGCGATGACTGCGAAACGCCACGGCGTCGATCAGCGCCCCGGCCGCCTCGACGTGCTTGCGGGCGAAGTCGCGCGTCTCCTTGCCGTTGCCCCGCGACTTGGCCAGTGCCAGGACCTCGTCGCTGATGCGCAGGGCGGGCAGGTTGCCTCGTGCCAGCCGCACCGTCACGCCGCCCCCCGTCTCGGCGTACTCGACGATCACGTCCGGGCGGATGGTGGGCACCGGGCGGTCGCCGATCTGCAAGCCCGGGTGCAGGTGTAGCGTCGAACGCATCGCCCGCAACGCCTCGTTGATCTCGCCTACGGTGAAGCCGGTAGCCTTGGCGATGGCGGGCAGTCGGTTCCGGGCAAGGTCATCAAGATGGTTCCGCACCAGCGTCTTCTCGATCGTGTTGTCCCCGGGCAGGGCATCGAGCTGCAGCAGCAGGCATTCCACCATGTCGCGGGCGCCCACGCCGGGCGGGTCGAGTTGCTGGACCCCCCTCAGCGCTACCTCCAGCGCCTCCAGCGGCAGGGAAGGCCGCGTCGTCCGCGAGATCTCGTCGAGCCGCACCCGCAGGCAGCCGTCCGGGTCGATGTGGTTGATGATCGCCAGCCCCGCCTGCCGGGCCACCGGGTCTGCGTGCTCCACCAGCGACCACTGGTCGCTCAGGTACTCATTGAGGCTGACGGCACGCCCGGCCGTGTTCGCCATCGCGTCCACCTTCGCGTCCCGCTCGCCGCTGCTCTGGACGCGCAGGGCGCGGACCGGCGGTCGCTCGGCCCAATCCAGCTCGTACTCGCGCGAGTAGCGTTCGAGGCGGGCAAAGCGGGTGCCCTCGTCATCCGGGGGCTGGGTCCGGGGGTGCCTGCCGGGGCGACGTCCCTCGGCCGTGTCAGCGGGCGGTCCCTCCGCCTCCAGGGCGGGGTTGCTCTCCAGGGCCTCCGCGATGTAGGTCTCCAGGTCCGCTACCGGCTTCTGCAAAACAGCCATGGACTGGATCAGTTGCGGCGTCAGCCGCTGCTCCAGCCGCATCTGCTGGGAGAGAACCTGGGACAGTACCTGTGACATTCACCACAGCCGCCGATAGCGGCACCCATCTGCGCCGAGCCGTCGGTCGCCAGGACGGGCGCAGACCCATAATGCCCCCGCGGCCCCGGCCGTTGCGTCTGCGCAATTATAGCATGCGGCGGCGTCTGCGGCGCCTGACCCTCGCCCGGCCGTGGTACGCAGGGTCCGTGGACGATCAGGTGGCCTGCTGCGCGTGGCAGGATCGACGGGGTTCGCCGCGTCGCCGCCCCGTGGCCGAGTCAGGAGGTGGAAGCGCTGCCGAGCACGACGTCGGCCACGGGGACCCGCCGGCCGGCTGGCAGGGGCGACGCTACGTCTCTTGCCCTCAGCGCCGGACGCTTCTGTCACGCGCGCCGGTACGCGGGACGCAGCGCTGGGTTGTCGGCGGGGGGTCCCGTGCCCGATCGGCGGCGGACCGGCCGGGTGTGGCAGCCTGTGAAGCGATGGGCGCTGATGGGTGCCGAGGGTTGCTGCGGGTCGCTGCCGGAGGCGGAGCCCCGCGGCTACGCCGGCGTCCGACCTCGAATGGCTGCTTCGAGCATGCCCGCCGTGGCGAACTCCAGTTGCCCGCCGACGGCCAGCCCGCGTGCGAGGCGGGTGATCTTCACCGCAAGGTCAGCCAGCAGGCTTTGCACGTGCAGGGCCGTCCCGTCGCCCTCCAGGGTCGGGTTCAGCGCCAGGACCACCTCACGCACCGGCCCGCGACGCACGCGGTCCCGCAGGGCCTCCAGCGTCAGGTGCTCCGGACCGATGCCCTCCGCGGGGGCGATGTGCCCCATGAGCACGTGGTACGCGCCATGGATCAGGCCGGTGCTCTCCATGGCCAGCACGTCCCGAGGCTGCTCGACCACCCAGATTTCTTCCTGGTCCCGCCGCGGGTCGCTGCAGATGCGGCAGGGGTCCGTCTCGGTCAGGTTGTAGCATACGCGGCAGTGGATGACCTTGTCCTTCACGTCCAGCAGCGCCTGGGCCAGGGCGGCCGCCGCCTCCCGCGGCTCGCGCAGCACGTGAAACACGAGGCGCTCGGCTGTGCGCGGTCCGATGCCGGGCAACTTCTGAAACTCCGCCTTCAGCCGGGCCAGAGACTCGATGGATTCGCTGCTCATGTCTGTCGATTCACCCTGCGCGATTCCGCGACACCGTCGAGCTGCGGGCTTGAGCCCGCGCGGTGCCCGAACACCTTGGAGACTGCACCCTCGCGCACCGTCGCTCCACTCCGAGCGACGTGGGCGACGTCGCCGATGAGCCTCAGCCGCCCCCCCGGCCGAGCAGGTCCGTCAATCCGGGCGGCAGCGGCAACCCGCCGGTCAAGGCGCTCATCTCCGCCTTCATGCCTTCCTGGGCCTTGAGAATGGCGGAGCCGACGGCCGCCTTGATGAGGTCTTCCAGCAGCTCGACGTCCTGGGCGGCCTGCGGGTCGATCTTGATGTCCATCAGGGCGAGCTTGCCGTTGACAACCGCGCGGACGAGCCCGCCGCCGGCTTCCCCATCGAAGCGCTTCTGGGCAAGCTGCGCCTGCACTTTCTCGAGGTTGCCCTGCAAATCCTTGGCAACCTTCAGCATGTTGGCGAGGTTTCCGAGCCCGCCGAGCATAGGTTCACTCCGTTTCCGTGTTTGAGGGAACTGAACGGCCTTCGCTCGCGGGACCGGCGAGCGGCGTGCGGGCAGTGGGGGCGACACCGCCGGGGCGGCGCACGTCGAACAATGTCCCGTCCACGGCCTGCAACACCTGCTGTACCACCGGATCGCGCAGCACTTGCTGAGTCTCTTCGGTACTGAGCGAGCGCCGCGGCGGCGGCGTTCGCGGCTCCTCGGGTAGGCCGGCGTCCTCCGGCGGCACCCAACTCGAACCCGACGGCTCGCCGTGCGGTTCCGGCTCCCCCCCGCTGCCCGGCCCGGGGCGGCCCGGCTCCGGGGCGGCGTCGCCGGCACGGGACGCACGGGAAGACGCCGTGCGACCGGTACGACGAGCGGGCGCGGCTGCGACCGGAGTCTCAGGGGCGACGACGCCCCGCGACGAGTCCGGGCGCGAACCTGGCGCAGACGTGGGCGACGCCCGGCCGGCAGAGCCGCTCGGCGCCGTCGCTGCAGAGCCCGCGGTGGCTTCGCGCGCTGAACCGCTCGCGCCACGCAACTGTTCGATCCACGCGCTGATGTCCGAGAACTGCCGGCTCATCGCCATGCGGACGATCACCGCCTCCGCGAGCGCCCGGGCCGTGCCGCTGAACTTCGCGTTCCGACGCAGTTCCTCGGCGAGCGTAATCAGGTACACATACGTCGGGGCGTCGAAGCGCTGGGCCTGGGCAGCAAGCTGCGGGCGCAACGTGCCGGCGACGTCCACGAGCTCCGTTTCGGTGCCGCACACCCGCAGCAGCATCAGGACGCGAAGGTGCTCGATCAGGTGGTCACAGAACCGCTCCACCGTCTGGCCCTGCTGGAGGGCGGCATCCAGCGCGGCGAGTGCGGCCGCCGGCTCCTGCCGGGCCACGTGGTCCACCAGCGCGCAAACCAACTCGTCGTGCGGTGGCGGCAGCAGCTCGTCGATCACCGCCTCCGTCAGGTGCTTCGCCTCGTACGCCAGTACCTTGTCCAACAGCGACAATGCGTCCCGCATCGACCCGTTGGCCAGTCGCGCGATCCGGCGGAGTACGACGTCCTCGGCCTCGATCTTCTCCGCGCTGAGAATCCGCTGGAGGTGGGCCGCAATGATCGACGTGCTGATCGCTCGGAAGTCGAACCGCTGGCAGCGGCTCTGGATTGTCGCGGGGACCTTCTGGACCTCGGTAGTGGCCAGGATGAACTTAACGTGCGGTGGCGGCTCCTCCAGCGTCTTCAGCAGGGCGTTGAATGCCCCCGGGCTGAGCATGTGTACTTCATCGATGATGTAGATCTTGTAGCGCGCCCGGGCGGGGCGCAGGGCCGCGTTGCTGCGCAGATCACGAATGTTGTCGACGCCGGTGTTGCTGGCCGCGTCGATCTCGACAACGTCGACGTCCTCACCCTCGGCCGTCGCCACGCAGACGTCACACTTGCAGCACGGGGTCGCGGTGGGCGTCGCGGTCGCCAGACAGTTGAGCGACTTCGCCAGGATGCGCGCCATCGAGGTCTTGCCCACGCCGCGCGTCCCGGTGAACAGGTAGCCGTGATGCACGCGCCCCGAGGCAATGGCGTTGCGCAGCGTGGCGGCAATCGCATCCTGCCCGACGATCTCGTCGAACGTGTTGCTGCGGTATGCCCTGGCCAGCACGCGATACGACATCGTGACCTCTGAGTACGCAAACCCGCCGGGCCCCGTGCCCACCCGGCACCCCGAGCCGGCGGCCGATGACGACCAGGTTGACCACGGCACCTGGTTGCACCAAGTGGGCTGCTCTGTCTCCAGCCTGACCCGTTGCCTGGTGCCCCCACTGCATGGGACCTGGCCGTCATCGGCCGCCGTCCGAGGCAATCCGTCTCCCTCCAGCACCACCCGCGGTGCCGCCGCCCGCCGTTCGTCCTCGCCTGCGGAGTCGGAGGAGATCCCGGCAGGCGCGTCTGCCTGGCGCGACTCGAGCGCGAACAGCCAGGGATGATACCGCCGGCTGTGCGCCGACGCCAACCTTGACGACACTAGCGGGCCCCACCGCCCCACGGAAATCGTGGGTGTGCCCCACCGTGAGCGCGGCGGGATCGGCTGGCTGATACGTTGTCGAATGCCACCGCCCCGGGCCGGCGGGTGTCCCGCGGTCTTCACCCCGGCCCTCGGAGCCGGTTGAAGACGTAGCGTTGGCCTCCCCGCGGCCGACGCGAAGTGTCCCAGACGCCGCGGCCGTCCAACGGATCAGCCTCTGACCGCAAGGTTCTCGGTGGGCCGCTGGTGGGGCTGACACGGGGTACTCTGCGGATGGCCGCGTCCGTCCTGCCGGACTGAGCCGTATCTCGTTGTGCGCCAGCGGTTTATGTAGACTGCAAATCTCGCAAACACGTATTGACTTCGGACGGGCAGGTCCGGTAAAATCGCACTTTGCGGTAAGCTTGGGCGACCTGGCGGTGAACATTTCGGTGACCGACGGCCGGGATCGCGGTGCAAGCAGGGGAAGGCTTGCGGGAGAGGGGCGCTTTACTCGGGTCTTTCGTTTCATGCGTCGACGGATTTCACTTCTTGGGGCGGTAGCGGCGTTGGCAAGCGCGGTCGGGCCGGCGTTGCAGCCTGCGCGGGGCGGCACCGTTCTCATGGTGACGGATGGGCAATCGAGTTATAACATCGCCAGGGCGCAGGCGCTCGGTCACACTGTGACGACGCGCACCATGAGTTCTACGATCGCCACGCCGGTGGCCCAACTCCTGGGATTCGACGCCATCTTCCTCAGTCCCGGTGCCCCGTCCGCGACGTTCGACCTGCTTCGCTTCGGGGTCACCGACGGCGGCAGGTTGCAGCAGTACGCCTACTACGGAGGAACCCTGGTGCTCAATGTGTCGTGCAGCCAGGGCCAGGGGCTGATCGCCCCAGGCGGAGTGAACTTCTGCTGCACATCGCCCGGGCATAACGCCGAGCAACTGACCACGCCGGACCATCCCTATCTGACCGGCGCGGGCTACGGGGGGCAGGTGCTCAGTGCGTCCCGGTTTCTGAACTGGAACCAGACGGATCACGGATACCTGTCGGACGTTCCCGGCGGTGGCGCGGTGATTCTGTCCAACAGCGACGGGCCCGCGCTGGTCGCCTACCCGGTGGGCGGCGGCGCAATGCAGGGAAGGGTGCTGGTGAGCACGCTGAACTACGGCTGGGCAACCGGCGGCGATGCCCGCGGGGCGCCGCTGGACAACCTGCTCGACTACGCCCTGGTGCCGGAGCCGGTGACATTGCTGCTGCTGCTGGGGGGAAGTGGAATGGTGCTCCGCCGCCGCCGGGCGGCCTGACCCCAAGGATGCCGACCACGTGGGCGCGGTGTTGCGCATGCCGCACCCACAACACATGCCCCGCCGGACGACCGCAAGCGGTCGCGCCCGGCGGGGCAGTTTGTTGCACATCGGCTGGGCAGCGCCGGTACTACGGACCTACGAGCAACGACGCGAACTCAGCGAAATCCGTCGCGTCCACCAAGCCATCGTAATTGAAGTCGAGTGCCTCGCAGCCGGCGGCATACGGGCCGCCGGCCGTGCCGGTGAAGCAGTTCTGGAGCGCAGCCACGTCGGCGAGATCCACGTCGATGTCGCAGTCGTAATCCCCGATGCCGAACTCGTAGGCGCCCATGTCCACCCGGCCACACAGCTCGCGGGCGTGACCATCGAGGTCCCGGTCCTCCACGTCCGGCACGAACGTGGGATCACCCGTGTCGATGCCGGAGGAGCCCACCGACAAACGCAGGTTGTCGTCCAGGGTGCCCGGCAGGTTGTCCGGCCCGTCGATGTCAATCAGCAGTGGGTTGGCACCCGTATTGCCCGTGCCGCCCAGGCTGCCCGTCCAGCCCTGCACGCAACTGTAGTTGATGACCACCGCCCCGCTGCTGATGTACACCTGCGAAGACTGCCCACTGCCGCTGTTATCGGTATTGCCCCACAGCACGCAACTGGTCGCCGTCGCCACGGACGTCGAGCCGGCGAGGAAGAGGCCCGCGCCGACCATGGCCGTGTTGCCGGCAAGCGTGCCATGAATGAGGGTGAGCGTGGAACTGCTGACGACGGCCAATGTCCCCACGGCCGCCGAGTTGCCGCTGAAGGTGCAGTTGATGAGCGTGGGGCCCGCGCTGGTGGTGTTGTACATGCCGCTACCCTGGTTGCCGCTGTTGTTCAGGATACGGCAGTTGCGGAAGGTGGCGTGGCCGCCGACGTTGAGGATGCCGCCGCCGTTGATGGTCGTGGCGCCCGTGGGGTTGCCGCCGCGGATGACGAAGCCGTCCAGCAGCGCGGTGGCGTCGGTGCC
>Ga0116144_10000090_pt1 | contig 116658 bp, 100 predicted proteins | sample AD_UKC035_MetaG_FD_89746 | JGI IMG/M metagenome (GOLD analysis project Ga0116144, IMG submission 89746) | Active sludge microbial communities of municipal wastewater-treating anaerobic digesters from USA - AD_UKC035_MetaG | ecosystem: Engineered > Bioreactor > Anaerobic > Digestate | place...
TCTGAATTGACGCGCTGGGTTTATGGCTACGAGCGTAATGGCAAGTAATATACCCACAATACCAATAACCACCAAAAGCTCAACGAGTGTGAAACCTCGAGAACGATTTTGCATAGATAAAAATAAAATAATAAATCGATAAACTTACACTTCAACTAACAGGATAGTGAAAATTATTTCTCCTGTCAAGGTGTACGTGTTGGGCTGATGGTCTGGGACGGTGCCGACGGTGCATATGCACCCAGCTGTAACACCACATCATACTCATCAACTTGCGCCTCTTGTGTCGCAGCAGAAACACCCACGCTTTGCACCAAATCAATAATGCGCGTTGTTGTTTCAACATCAAAGTTTGGACTGATGAGCATTTTGTTTTCGGCAATGGGCAACGTGCTCATTTGATTGCTTATTTGATAGGCCCCAACCTGACGAAGTTTGTTGTACACATCATCGAACAGTTTTTGTGTTTGTTGCGTATATATAATTTGTACGCGGATTAGTTTGGATTGTGCTGGTGTTGCCGACTCACCAACCGGCGGAGTTTGTTCGACTAATGGTGTATTTATGGCCGAAACCGGCACCACATTTTGCTGCTCTTGCTCTGATGCTTGTTCTGCTGCTTGATGGGCTGCAATAAGCTGGGCACGTTTGCGCGCAATCGCAATTTGATCCTGTCGTGCACTTTGATATTGAAAATACCATATGCCCGCCGCACCTAAAACAAGAAATAGTACGATGACGACCGCCACCCAAGGTTGCACAGGCTGTCGCGCAGCCTCTGCAACATTAATCTGAGGAAGCGAATGTGTGGGGCGTTTTCCATCGAGTTCGAATGCGGGTTGATGAATAGATTTTAACGCATAGAATTCAAAGTGTTTTTTGGTTTCTTCGATGAGATCTGTAGACTGTCCTTTTGGATTTTCTGATTCGTTTAAGACAAGATTAAGATTGGGAAAAATACCAAGCATAGAAAATGCGGATTTTTCAAATGCATGATAAATTGTCGAGAGCAGATCTCTATTGGCGACAAGAACCTTGGTGGAGTAGTCTTTTTGGGGCAGTCGCACAACAACAACTCTCTGCAACGGAACCGCCTCAATAAATGTGTTAATGGTTGATTGATCGAGGATGCGTGTGTGCGTTGATGATGGTTGAAAGGTTTTTTCAAATGTTGCTGATTCTTGAACAATACAGAGTGTGTCGGCCGATCGGATTTGAGAATCAATAATCCATTTGGTCACCGCAGCCCTAAAATCCTCTCTTTTTAAGACGTCTCCATCCATAACCATGTCGGGTGGGTACACATAGTCCCTCACTACTTTATCAGGAATGGTAACTGCTGTTACTTTTGTTTTACCAATAAAAACAACACATCGCCTATGTGGGCGATCCGGAAGTGTTTTGTTTGACTTGAAAAAGGGTGGTGGCATATCTCGTATTTGCATTGGTTCCGTGTGACACAGTCTTGCTGAAAAAGCTCAGTGTAAATAGTATACGAGATAAGCTCGTAAGTACCAAGCATTAATCAATGGCTTGCCAACTCAGAATGCTTGGACCCCCATGAAGAATGAGATATTGAATTTTTATGTTTCTTACGTATCCCCCCGAAGTCCCCCGGGCATGGATGGTGTGTGGTTGGTTTGATTCTGTGGGTGGTGTGTAAAACACCCGCGCTGTTGCTCCGTTTATTTCCAATGTGTCATCTGATGAAAATGTTAATTCGGGGTTTCGTATGAGCCGCAACATGGTGTCTTCGGCGATGGATTCTGCTGCGATTTGCGCATATATACTATGCTGCCATCCGCTCATGGAGTATAAAATCAGACTCACCAAAATCGTGGTTGCGCCAATGATTGTGAGCGATACCACCGTAATGATTATGACCGCCATGAGGCTGCTTCCACTTGTTTTTTTCATACATGATTATAGTTTCAAACTTAACGGAGTCGCACAGTCATTGAATAGTTTCTGGCTCGTTGAGACTGAACACCTATGCCCGCTGCGCTTCTCATTTTTACCACAAATTGTATGGTCACGAGCTCCTGACCATTGACTGATGGTTGGTGGACAAATCGAACGTCTTCAACAACTGTGGTGGGTGAGTTTAGTTTTTCAATAACACCATCCATAATCATAATAAGATTGTGGCCAGTTGGATCATTGTCTTCGCAGTAGTACTGTTCTTTGTTTTGTATGGTGGTACGCAAAATCTGTGATTGGTCTACACATGAGGGGATAAAAGGAATAGGTGGGGTGGGTGTGAGCGTGGGTGTTGGAGTATTTGCACTCGTGGGGCTTAACTCGGGACCGGGCGCCTCATCTTCGACATATATTGTCGCCGTTGACGTGTTATTGGTTATGTCATCATCAACAAGTGTGGTGTAATTGGTGGGGGAGCTCATAAAATTAACTGTGTAAAAATGATTCTCTTCCCAACCAGGATACGACACGACCGATGCGGTATTTTCAATAAGAGGGGGTGCGTTGGGGGCTATTACACCACTTACCAGAATACTCAGGCGGCCACCAGGATGAATAAGCGGGTCTGCATTTGAAGAATGCGAAAAGGCAATGATGTTGCCAGTGCCCGTATCTTCCAACCCACAACGAGCCGGAAAAGCCCTCATGTCTCCTGTGGGGATGCCCGTATTTGCCACAACACAATCCCACACCACACCCATAATGGAATTGGGCACATTATTGACGTATCCAAACGCCCAGGCAGCCTCTGTTGCATCTTGATCGTTTTCAATATCAATGCGCATTTGTATAGGACCACCTCGTACAATGGGGTTGTTGAGCACTGTTTGAGTTACTTTTACACCAAAGCCTCCTTGGCTAATGAGAAGATCATTCAGTCTGAAAATTGCTGTTTGCGCTCTGTTGGTGGTTGACCCAGCGACAAACACATCACCGTCTTGACTTACGTGGGCACCACCCAGATTGGCAACGCCACCATATGCCATGGTCGTTATCATGTTGCCCGTCACCTGACCGAGACGTATAAATCTCAAGTTTTGACCAACCCATGCACTTCCAAACCACCCTGCCCGATCCATTTGATCGTTGGCAGTTACTATCACTTCATTATTAACCAATGAAAGGGCGCTGCTTCCCTGCCAATAATAGGTTAGTGGAAAATCATATGTCCATACAAGACTTAAGTCTGTGAGTCGTCTTTTCTCAACATGAATTCTGGTGCGCAAACTACTTGAATACATGCTTGTTCCTGCGGTTTTTTCAAATCCACCCAGGTACAAATATGTTCCATCGGTTACCATTCCATGCATATCGACCACTCCATTTATACCTGTATAGGAGGTTACTAAAGAAAGGTTGTTCTTATTGAGCTTCTCAATGTACCACTGGGGATTGTTATAGTTGCGATACCCCGATGCATACACATAATCTCCTTCAACCAATACATTAGTGACCGCATTCCAATCGTCTGAAAGATCTATGAGCCGAGAAGCAACAACTTGGCCATTTTGTTTAGATTTTTTTACCAAACTAAAATATGTTTTTGAGTCGCTTGATGTTCGGTTTTCGGCGACATATAAGTGCTCTGCATCAGCGTCAAGGCTTTGTCCTGCATAAGGAAACCATGTCCATCCCAGATTGTCCTCGGTGGACCACACTTTACTTCCGGTCAAGGCGTTATATTTACCTACATACAATCGTGTTCCCCACCAGGTATACCCACTCACATATACATCGGGCCCATCGACCAATATGTCATACAAGCCGCTGCTACCAAAGATCCAGAAATTACTCTCCACGCTCTGTTGCCACACCAACTGTTTGTCTGATTTTCTTATTTTTTGAATAACACCATTTCCCGACTGAAACCAACCCCACGGGCCCCCAATGTTGCTTTTGCCTACGAGGTACACATGTTCATCAGACTCATCAGAGACAACTTGAGTTGCGTATTCGGGAAATGAAGAAATGTTAACCGAATACCATGGTGTCAACGTTCCGCCCACAGGGCCGGTTGGGATAGGGGTGGGCGAGGGAATGGTTACCATCTGACAACTGCCTCCGGCAAATGCACTATATATCTGGGAGAAGCCGGCAACCCGAGCTCGAAAATGTGTAGAGCCCGTCAGAATTTCTTGAGTTAAATCAGCGGTGGTATACATAGTTTGCCACATCGTTTCACCCGCAAGAAGTCGGGTGAACGCAACGCCGTTTGTGCTATATTGCACGCCAAATCTGTCCCCGGGGTTTGCGACCCCCATTGATATGGCAGAGCGCCCAGGGAGCATAATGTAGATGTCGTTGCCCGAATAATATGGCGCATACCAACTGTAGTCGATCCACCCACCGTAGCTTGTGGTGGCAGATATGCCCCACATTGCTCCATAGTTGGGGTTTAGCTGGGGAATCTCTGTATATCCACCGATGGTCGCACCCTGCGCGGCAGAGAAATTCGCATTTGCTCCATTTTCAAAATTCCAGGCGGGGTATGTGGTGCCAGTAAATGAATTGGCAGAGACAGAAACATTGTAAGGGGCCGACCAAGAAACGGCGGTGCATCCTGGGAAAAGCAAGGTGGTGGGAGTGGGGGTCGGGGTGTAATTTACTTCATTAAGCAAAAACAATGCTCCATCTGTGTAGCCCATAAGTGAGCCAGCCAAAAACATCTGCGCACTGGGGTCTGCACCAACTCCACCTACCATTCCAACACCCGTATAGGTGACGTTTTTTGTGACGTTTCCATTTGAAATATTTAAAAACAACACTTTAGCATCTTGCCATGTGCCCCCCGTATTTTCCCAGTCGTTATTAGCAGCAACCACTAGGGTTGATCCGTTGATAAGTGGGTGCGCGTTTGATTGAAAAGTCCCCTGATCGGGCTCTGTATATGACCACGCACTGTTAAGATTGGATATTCTTCGCTTTTCGACACGAACTCTCCCGGTGCCAGCAGGTGTTGATTGGTGTCCAGAAACATAGAAAAATGTGCTGTCTGCAACAACAGAATCTGTGGAAACAAATCCGGAGACACTTGTCCTGGATGAGGCTACAGTGAGATTGCTTTTGTTTAATTTCTCATAATACCAGGTGCCGTCTCTGTCGCCCACAACCACCGCGTACGCCCCACTTAATACCAGATCGCGCGCGATGTCAAAGCCTCCGGTCAAATCAGCAACCCTCGTAGCCTGTGTTGATCCATTCGTTTTGCTTTTTTTTACCACATACCAGCGTTCAAGTGTTGTTTGCCCGCTCACTTGAGTGTCGCTTCCCACCACATATACACTGTCTGAGTCTATCTCCAACCCCAAACCCCTATTTTTGTTCCAACTTGTGGTTGGGCCGATTACATCAGTCGACTCCCAAATTGGGGTGCCGTCTGAGGGATTTAGTTTAGCAACATATAGCTTGCTTCCCCATTCAACATATCCACTCACATACAACCCGCTCCCATCTTCTTTCACATCATGAATCGCTCCGACATAATATCCCAGATATTGTCCGATGGTTTTTGTCCACACGGTGGATTTGTCAGATTTTCGAATTTTCTTAACATAACCCAGACTACCCTCTTCCCACCCGCCCCCATTTTCACCAATATGAGATCTTCCCACAACATATAAATGGGTGTTTGTTGTGTCTGATGTGACCTTAGTAATTATTTCTTTCGATTCTGAGAGATTGTGAACGTACCATGGAGTGAGCGAACCTGTATATATGGTTGGGGTGGGCACTGGAGTCGATGTGGGGGGGGGAAAAGTGGGAAGATTGGTGGGGGTTGGAAACTGGGTTACCAGTGGTGTCGGTGTGTTGGTGGGAAACCCAGATGAGGTAATACAGCAAAACATAGTTTGCAGGAGTCCGCAGTTTCCTCCGATAGTACACACCTGAGAGCCTGAGCAGGTTCTTGGCAGCGAGTTGGGGGCGCACATAGTTTGAGCTAATATGGAAGGCCCCGTTATTACAAAATAAACATTCATCAATAAAAGGAGTGTTCCTATTAGGCGTGCAATGCGAATTCGATTAACGGTGTGATGAAACATCATAATTGTTGTGTAAGCGTTGGTTGCCATGAAGCTAATTCAGACACAGCCCTGTTTACTTCAATATAGTTTTCTGTCGGTTCTTCAAACATCGCCATAAATGATCTAACCACCTGTGCAATATAGAGGACTCTTTGTTCCTCCGCCTTTAATCCGTTGTGATATTGTGCGTTGGCTCCGACAGTTAGGGTGAGCGTGCCCGTTTCAGAGTCGTACTCTTTGCGTGACGATGTCAAAACAATGCCTTGATAATCTTGGGTTGGCTCGTCTGTGTGTGTGTTTAAGTCAGTTTGAAGAATAATCTTTGTTGGGTTAACTTTCACCCCGTTTACCAAAAGTCCGGCGGCTTGATCTTTACCGAGCGCTTTATAGAGCGGATCGCCGGTAGTGATGACACAGGTGATTTCTGTAGTCGACAAACATCCAAGCCCCAGCGGATACATCTGAGTGGTCTCATTACGACCTGACAAACCGCTGTTGTTTGTATCACTCGAAGAGGTATTATTTTGGGATGTTTCATCATCTTGCATCACGCCGGTCATTTGAGCACTTTTTGATGTGACCCCATCTGATTCTTGCTGAGTAAGATTATTGTTTGTTTGAGGGTGGTCGATAGTGTTGCTTGATGGTTTGGTGTCTTGGTTTACGAGCGAAACGTCTTGATTGTTGGTTGGTTGAGTTAGCAGCACATATAGGGTAATGAGCCCTCCTACCACAAAGACAATCAGGATAAGTAATCTTTTGTTTCCATTTTGATTAGCATAAGAAGGCGCTGTCATATAAGATGATTACAATATTGACATAGATTGTTCTGATTTGCAACACTTCACCACCGTCCAATCACCACTTCTTGCAGAGTGGGAGTTTCTGTTGTTTGCGTATTGAAATATGATTTATAGCGAATACATGAGCCAGGGTTTCTGTATGTGGAAGCATCTGACTGTTTGGGGACCTCAAAATAGTCTTGCGAAAAGAAGGTGCTGTCATCACCACCTGGCCCCACATATGCATATTCAACCTGATCACACGACCCGCCACTTGCTTCAGCGACTGCAATTTGGTATGTAATACTGGTGGCTGTGGGTTTTCTTGTTGTTGCAATAAAATAATCAACGCTCGTGGGGCGGGGTAACGAAATAATTGGCGATGTGTATTCTCCGTTTGTTGAACCCTCCACTAAAAAAATACCACCATCATCTGTTTCCCCCTCTTGAAGATTGATCAGCAGGGCATCCTCGTGGGCAAATTCTCTTGGTTTAGATTGACCATATAATCTTTGTAGGTTTTGCTGGGTGGCTGCATAACGAAATCGTGCCAGAATGTATTGACCATCTTGATCGACCGCACTTCGCGCCTGTGTCGCAGCGTAACCCTCAAAAACCGCGGCAAGGGTAAGTGTGATTATCCCAATAATAGAAACAAGCAGTAACGAGCCAACCACCACCTCAACCAGGGTTGTGCCTTGTATACTTCTCAACTTCATAACGAGTACACAAAATTAATATTATATAGTTTCGGGTTGTTCTGATCATCATGGCTCATGGGAGAGAAGAAAAAGGCTTTCCAACGAAAACATCGCGCAGGGTTTTGAAACAGGCTCTCCGTCGACTGGCTTGGAACAAGCGCTGCAATTGTCTGCCCTCCCAAAGAAGCGGTTGTGAAATATGTTTTTGCGGTGCCGTCTGGCCCAACAAACTCATGAGGAGATCCGGCACAACTATTGTTGAGGGCATCAAAAAGGGCTATTTGTGTTTTGATTTCCGTATTTTCCGGTTGAAGAATGTCGGCACGCATTGAGTAAAAAAGGGCGGATCTTTCCATGTCTTTTGTGGAGGATGTATACGTTGAGTATAAAAGCCCAAGACGCTCTTGTTCATCAAGCGCAATGGTATACAGCTGAACATCATCAACAAATCCTTGAAAGTTTTTGTTTGGTGAGTTGGGGTTGCGACCGATAAATATCGGATCTGTGATTGATGGGAGCACCGCAAGGCCTTGCCCCACATCTTGCCCGGACTGACCATCCACAAACAGATTGAGTTTTTCGCCATCATACACAAACCCCACGTGATGCCAAAGGCCATCTGCAACATATGACTGATGTTCGGTGGTGATTGTTTGGGAGCTGTTTTGAACCATTGCGACAGGATAACCTTCGGGGTCTATGGTTAGGGAATAACCCTCTCCCTCCGCTGTTTGTTGGTGCACAACCGTCGCGGAGTTTGGGTTGACTAAGTTGGTTTTTAGCCATGTAAATACGCTTATCTGACCTGATGATGTAAGCATCGCAGAAGATGATGCGGTCATGTACTGAGAAATTGTGGCAAGTTGCGCCGTGTTCCCAAATCTTCCCACCTCAAAATTGGGAGGGCCGTGTAGCTGCATATTGTGTGTACCGCTTGGAGATATGTCTAACTCTGACAACGAGCCCACCAACTCTCCAGACATCTGCCACCACGCCGCAAGCCCTATGGGTATTTCTATCTGACCGGGCCCAAGTGTAAGGTGTGTTTGGGGAGATGATTCATCGACACGAATCCCCGCAAACGAAGATCCGGGAGCATCAAATTCTTGTGTATTCGAGTAACTGTCTGTCTCTATTCTGTCGGTTCGAGACAGATATATGTCAGTGATAAGCGGTGTTTGACTTTCGTTCCACCATATATATATTGATGCTTTTTTTGTTGCAAGGTCAATGTTTTCTCCTTGTGGGGATATTTTTCCAACATCGTCTCTCAAGACATTTTGTATGCGTATAAAGCTCATGAGCCCTTGGGGGTCGGGTGTGGGCGAGATGTCTATGGGCACCAGAACATCTTTCTCTTCTGCGTCCAATTCAAACACGTAGTCTCCGTTTGTTGCTATGGCGCTCCACTCTCGTGATTTAATTTGTTGGATTCGATTTTTTAGTTCTTCTGTTTTCACAATCGCGTCAAAGAATATATTTCTTTCGGGTTGACTACTTGCCATAGCCCCCATGGTGTAAAGAACACCAGGCAACACAATGGCAAAGATTGCAATAGCAAGCAGTATTTCTAAAATAGACTCTCCTTTTTTGTGAATTAGCATATATATGTTGTGCTGTTGAGTTTATATTATTCTATAGAAACAGTGCCCATCCTATTCAAACGAACCGTGTGCTCAGTTCTATCAACTAAATTTTCAATGGTAACGTTGTTTGACGCTGGGTCATAATCGAGTATCTCTCCGCTTTGTGGGATAAATATTAATTGGTTTCCAGTAAGTGAAACTTCACGAAAAACCAGTGTTTTTCCAAGGTTTTCTATGACATTGTCCGGTCTTCCCGGGGTGTAAGAGCAGTTTTGCACATGGGGGCATGAAAATAATGTGTACACACCAGATCCTTCTTCAAAATGAACTCCATGGGGTATGGTTTTTGATTGATTTGGGTCGCTCCCCAACATCGCATATATTCTTTGTGTTTTGATGTGTGCCGTGAGCCTGTCTGCCGCAGTTTGTGCATCTGTTGATGTTTGGACGGTATTTGTCGAAAAATACAACAGGCTTGTCATCATGCTCACAATGCCTACCACCACCAACAACTCAATCAGGGTAAACCCCTCGGTCGCTTTTTCATCTACTTCCAATGGAGCTAATAAGACCATAAATTGGAGCAACAATTGCCAACATCATTCCGCCCACAAGTACCGCAACCATAACGAGCATGAGCGGCTCAAGCAGTGTGGTCATTTCTTTGATTTTTTTACTTGTTTGATAATCTAAAAAATCAGATGCGTCTTGAAGAGATTTGTCAAGCGAGCCACTCTTTTCGCCCACTTCAATCATTTTTCGCAAGATGCCAGGAAACAACTTTCCCTTTCTTCCTATTCCTGATGAAAATTTGCCCCCCTGTAAGACCGCCTGATAACCATCCTCAATGGCATCTTTAACTTGTGGTTTGACCACAACGTCTTTAGAAAGCTCAATTGCACTTGTTATTGGTATGCCTGACAAAAGAAGTAGCGACATACTGCGAGTAAAACGAGTGAGGTCTATGTCCCTGACAAGTGTTGATATTATGGGAAACCCAAATAGCACTTTTAATATTAGCTTTTTTTTAATCTTGTAGATAAGCAATAATGATCCAATTATCAAAACAGCACCTAGAATCGTAATCAGTGTGTTGTTGACCAAAAAATCTGACATTGCGATTAAAACTTTCGTGACAAAAGGAAGGGGTATTCGCAACGACTTAAATACCCCGCCTATCTTTGGAATAATTCCGTAAAGCATACCCACAAGAACAAAGAAGAAGATGAACAGGATGAACATTGGGTACATCATTGCCCCTTTGATTTTGTCACGAAACTCCATGTCTTTGATGAGGGTATCGCGAAGGTCTTTGAGCACTTTATCAAGGGTTCCCGACTCTTCTGCGGCTTTAATTATGCTTATGGTAACTGGATCAAACACACGAGGAAACTGTCCGAGGCTCTCATACACTTGTAACCCTTGTTCTAAGTCGGCTTTTAACGCATGAAGTATGGCAAGCAGGTTTCCTTTCGCATCTTCGGCGAGAGACTCAACCGACTCGATGATAGATATGCCAGACGACAGCATGGTGCCAAGATTTCCAACAAGCACCAGTTTTTCATCGTTGGATAAAGATATTGTTTTTGGATTGATGTGTGAACCAGACATACTTGTTAAACACTTTCTGTTTTGGTAACTCGAATAACCTCTTCCATTGTGGTTAATCCTTGCAAAACCTTGATGAGACCATCTTCAAGCATTGTGGTCATCCCTTCTTCTATGGCCGTTTGCGCTATGTGATCAGAGCTGGTCTTTTGAGCGATGAGCTCTCGAATTTTTGGCGTTACAACCAAAACTTCAAATAGGCCCAGTCTTCCAGAGTATCCCGTGTTTCCACACATTTTGCATCCCACCCCACCAAACACCTCTGTCTGCTCTTGATTTGTCACGTGCTTGTTTGTAACAACAACACCAAAACAATCTGTGATTTGCTTTGTGTCAATTCGTTTGGAGTTTCGACAGTTATTACATATCTTTCTAACCAGCCTTTGTGCGATAATAACGTTCACTGTAGACGCAACCAAAAAGGGTTCGACTTTCATTTCAATAAGGCGGACCATGGCGGTTGCGGCATCATTGGTATGGAGCGTTGAAAGAACAAGGTGCCCCGTAAGAGCTGCGTTTACCGCAATGTTTGCGGTTTCACCATCTCGAATTTCACCCACAAACACTATGTTGGGGTCTTGTCTGAGGATTGACCTAAGACCTGCTGCAAATGTCAGATTAGTTTTTGGATTAACATTGATTTGGTTTACACCTTTTAATCTATATTCAACGGGGTCTTCTATGGTGGTGATGTTTTTTTCTCGCACATTGAGTATTCGCAAGATTGCGTAGATGGACGTCGACTTTCCTGCGCCCGTTGGCCCTGTGGAAAGAACCATGCCAAACGATTTTTCGTATGCTGTTTTGACTCGGTGAAGGTCGGGTGGTCGCATGCCAAGATCAGTTAGAGTGAGTGGTCTTCCGTGAGTTGATAATATTCGCATCACCGCCTTTTCCCCATCAACAATAGGGAGAATTGAAAGGCGTATATCAACCATTTGCCCATTAATGTGTGCACGAATCTTTCCATCCTGTGTGCTGTGATGTTCATCTGTGCGTAACCGCGCCAAAACCTTGAGCCGCGATATAATACGCTCGTGCACAACCTTGGATGACACAGCAACGTCATGAAGCATTCCGTCAACTCGATAGCGAATTATTCCTTGATTGTCTTGCGGCTCCATATGTATATCAGATGCCTTTTCTCTGAATGCATGCTCAAACAACATGTCAACGAGTTGAGATATTGGAGCCTCCTCATCTTCTGCACTTGACTCTTCTTGAGCTTGATCATCTGAAAAATCTTCAAGTGCTTGTTTTATGTCAATTTTGTATACATCAAGCGATTTGTTGATGGCCTTTGGGGTTGCACAAAAAACCAAAACTGCCTCACCTGTTTTGCTTTGAATAAGATCAATTATTTGTCTGTCTTGAGGGTCTTCCATCGCAATTTTAATTCCATCTCGACCCCGCTCAAACACCACACACCTTTTCCTTTTGGCGACTCGTTCTGGCAACACATGCAGGAGGTTATCGGGTATGGTGATATCTGTGAGGTTTACAAATGGCGTACCATACGCCTTGGCAACAAGCTCCCCAATCCTTTCATCGGTGATAAGCTTTCTGTCAACTAAAACATCATAAAGCGATGCGTCTGTGTTTATAAGAACATCGTTTACTTCAACAAGCTGTTCTGGAGTAATGAGCCCTTCATTCAAAACCATCTCTTGGAGTTGTTTATCTGAAAAACGCATGTATTCAATCTAGCAGATACGAAGAACCTTCTCAAGGCCAATAAGAGGCTAAGAGGTAATATGTCCTATGGTTTTTCAAGCACACGCAAACCTGTCCCCACTAAACCAACCGCTATGAACACTATTAGGTGGGCGTTGCCTGTTGCCGGAAATTCTTTTGGGGGTTTGGTGGTTTGTGGTGACAGACTGGGGGTGGGCTCTGTGATGACTCTCTCTATCAAAGGGGTGGTTTTCTCACCCTGCACCGATGTGGGTGTGATTTCTATTTCTTCACGAACATCATTTTTTTTTCTTTGAGAAAAAAAGTCAAAAAGCGAATTGGAGGTTTGTTCACCGTTCACCTCTCCTGCTTCATTAGAGGGGACAATCTTGTCATAAACCCCAAATCTGGTGAATACAAAAAAGGCAATTCCAACAACAATAATGAGCAGTAATAGCGCCAAAACAACCTTGTTTAACTCTCCCATATACCCATAGTATAGCATGTTGTGAGGTGTGCTTCATCTTGATTGCTATTCATGCTCTCGAGCGAGGCTTACGGCAATTATTTGAACTGTCTTGTTGTTTTGACGGACCGCTCGTATTGCATCCCGCATTGTAGAGCCTGTGGTGACAACATCGTCTACCAATAAGAGGGCCCCTTTGAGGTGGTTTGCTGCGTCAGAGGCTTGAAAGGCCCCGTGAATGTTTTTTATTCTGTTTTGTCGAGCTCCGCTTCGTGCTTGTTGTTTAGTTTCTTTGGTCTTTATGAGGATGTTTTCTTTCGTTGGAATACCCACCAACAGCTCAATGGCGCGCGCAATAAGGAGCGCTTGGTTAAAACCACGATCCTTTTCGTGTTTTGCATGCAGGGGAATGGGTGTGCAAACTACATTTGGTTGAGTGCGACACAACCCAAACAACAAAGATAGAATGTGCGGCGGCATATGTCTAGCCAGATGCGTCATAATCTGCGGATTTTTGTCGTATTTAACTCTCCATATTGCTCGCGCAATGCTTTTGTCGTATTTCCAACAAGCCAACACCTTCACGCCCTCTCTCATTTTGTGACATAAGACGCAGGGGGATACAACATCACCCGAGCTATTGCCACAGCTTAGACACTCAATTGTGTAAAGGGGCGTCAATAAACACGCACAACGTAAACACAGCCCACACGCCAATCTTCCACAAATACAGCAGGTTTCTGGGAATATGGCGGTGGACATATTCATCTTCTTTAGCATATCAAAACATCTTGTGTTGCATTTTAGAAAATTATGTTTATTATTTGTGGATAAGTTATCCACAAAATAATCACCTTATGTCAGACGTGGCTGTCTCTTGGCAAAACTTTGTTTCTTCATATATTGATAAGGCTCCAAAAAATGACGTTTGGTCGCAAACCCTTAAACAACTTGAGCTTGAGGGTGTGGATGGTGGTGTCGCGCACTTTACTTGTCCAAGTGTGGGTGTGAAAACTATCGCACTCAACAAACAGGCTGAGGTTGTTTCGATTGCTTCAGCAGTTTTAAGGGTCCCGATATTTTCAATCCTTTGTGAGGTAAAAAAGGCGCCAAGGGATCGTCGGGACAAACAAACGAACGAGCCTCTTCCTATTATGAGCTACCAGCCTTCTCTTGATGACTTGTTGGCTCAAATGGGGCTCAACCCCAAACACACTTTTGAGAACTTCGCTGTCTCAAACTGTAACAATGTGGCTTTTGCGGCTGCACAGGCGGTTGCAAGTCAGGTGGGAAAAACCTACAACCCCTTGTTTGTTTGGGGGGGTGTGGGGGTGGGAAAAACGCATCTTGTTCAAGCGACAGCACGAAGAATCGCCCAGATAAATCCGCATGCACGAATTGCATTTTGTCCTGGTGACCGGTTTACCAATGAAATTATTGAGGCTATTCAAACAAGAAGCACACATAAATTTCGATTGAAATATCGAAAACTTGACGTGTTGATAATTGACGACATTCAGTTTATTTCTGGCAAAAATGCTGTTCAGGAGGAGTTCTTTCATACATTTAACGACATAATATCTCGCGCTGGCCAAGTCATGCTCGTCTCTGACCGCCCGCCACAAGACATACCCGATATTGAAGATAGATTGCGATCCAGGTTCAGCGGTGGGCTCACCATTGACATATCTCCCCCCGATTTCGAACTCAAAACCGCTATTGCTCTTATTAAGGGCAAGGAACGTGGAATCGATGTGGATATTGAGGCGGCAAAGCAAATTGCTCTCATCTCCCAAGACAATAGGGCTGTTGAGGGAACGCTTCTTGCATGTTATGCAAAACTAATAGCAACAAACACCGAAGCGACCCCACCCAAACTGGGTGCTTCTGATATCGAGAGGTACGTCCTAAACTCGAAAGATAGGCAAATAACAAGATCCTCTATAGATAGCACAAATGTGGTTGATATGGTGTGCTCTTATTACAAAATAAAACCCCTACATTTGAAACAGCCCAATAGAATTGAGCACGTTGCCCGAGCAAGACATGTGCTTATGTATGTTCTTCGAGAAAAGCTGAAACTAAACTATGAAGCCATAGCGCGTATCACAAAAAGAAGAGATCATACTACAGTAATACATGGCGTCAGAAGGATAAAACAGGAGCTTGCCCACAACCAACAACTTAAGTCACAGATTGTTGAGATATGCCAAAACCTTAGCCTACCCACAGACTAGCTATTCTCGTCCACACTAATAAACACATCAGATGGCTGTTCTTGAAAACACAAAGCTTGTGTTATACACTTATCCACACACCTACTACTACGACTATTTTATATATCGTTCAACCCATGAACAAAAATCTACTGTCCACACCCGAGCTGATTCGTGTTACCAATAATGCAATTAGGGTGGTTGCTGGTGCACGAATACAAAATGAAAACATTGGAGTTTTTTTTCAGATTCTTGAAGGTCAATTTGTTGTGTTGGGTCTTCATCCAACAAGAATGTATCGCGACAAGATTTTGTTTTCAGAAATAAACCACGAAAACACACCCTATATGTCGGTTGATATGAAAAAAATGCTAGAGTTTCTTCAAAATGTATTCTCGCCTCAGGTGGCAGTCTCTGTGAACGAGAGCAACACCCTTGTGATTGTTTCGGAGAATACAAGCGCTACTTTTCCGGTTTCAATAAGAAACACCCTTCCTGAGCAAAAAGAGGTTCAGGGTGATGTTGTCCGTGTGAGCACAAATCTTGTAAAAACAGCGTTGTCTCAGGTGTTTTTTTCAACATCTTCAGATATGTCTCGACCAGTTTTATCTTCTGCTCGTATTTGTGGTGGAGTTGACAACAAGGTTATGTTTATTACTACAGACGGATTTAGATTATCAATGGTTCAGACGGCGTTTGCATCGCCGCTTACAAAAGATGTACAAGCGCCCGCCTCGCTTCTCCGCGATGTTTTTGGTTTTATTTTAAATGAGAAAGAAGATGCGGACATTGTATTGCATACCGATGGTACCATGAGCATAAAACAAGGTTCAACCACGGTTACCACAAAGCTGGTTGAAGGAGATTTTCCTCCTTATGAAAAAGTATTGGTTAAAATATTTCAAAAAGGAGTTGTGTTGTCAAAAAAACAAATGACTCATGCCATAAAATCAATGGCAGTTTTTGCAAGAGACCACTCTAATATTGTGGTGTTTGATATTAACCCAGAACAACTTTCTGTTCGACCAAAAAAAGAAGCGGGACAAAACACCAAATCCCATGTGCCCATACTTACGGCCCACGGTGATCTTGAAAACTTCTCAATTGCCTTCAATCAAAAATATGTGCTTGATTTTTTGTCTTCTGTTGAAGATGAAAACATCACGATCCGTTTTAATAGGTCGGACTCACCAACTCTATTTTTATCTGGTTCTTTAGGACAAGAAGACTCTCATGAAGGTGTGTTTTTTCAGCACATCATTATGCCAGTGCGACTACAGGAGTAAGAATTGTGATCACAGCTCCCCCAAGCTTTCTTTTTTGTCGGCTTCTGACTTGATGAGATTCAAGAACCTTTCTGTTGAAGAAAGTCTTCGATGACCAACGATTTGGGCGATGTATTCAAGACTAGCACCATTGGTGAGCTGGTGAGCTATGAAAGTGTTTCTGAGGTCGTTTACTGTTGCATTTTGGATGCCGATATCTGAGAAACATCGATTGATGATCTGGCGAATATTTCGAATAAGCATGGGCCTTCCTGTTCTTGTAATAAAGATGTGGGTGTCGGGAAACGGAGGACGAACACGAAGATATTCCTTAAGAGCAGCGCTTGCAGCCTTGTTAAGAGGTACCGATCGAGAACTGTTCTTTCCCGACCAAACAACTATTTCTGCAGACTTAACATCTTCTAACTTTAGCCCTGCGAGCTCACCTATTTTCATACCTGTTTGAAGAAGAAGCTCAACGATGGCAAATGTTCTTGGGTCGTCTTTGGCGACATCTCGAAGACCGCGATACTCTAGTCGAGACAAGATGCGTGGCGCAGCATGCTCGTATTTGGGGTGGGTAATGTCGATTGCCGGATTGTCAACAACAACACCAGAGCTCTTCAGGTGTCGAAAGAAAGTTCTTATAGAATTGAGTTTTCGCGAAGCTGACTTTTTCGTATATCCTTTTTGCTCGATGAGGGTGTTAATAAAGGTCTCAATATCTTCTTTTTGAATCTCACGAACCCCCCTCTTTTGTTTTAAAAGAACATACTCGGAAAACTGCTCAAGATCTTTTTTGTAAGCCACAAGTGTGTATTGAGACTTGCCACCAACACGCAAGCCCTCAATAAACGACTCAATTTCGGCACCCAACACGATATTTGAAGACATATAGCCCATAGTCTACCACAAAGAGAGCTTGTTTTCAACAGGCAGAAAACACTTGCCCCCCCACATGTGTTCGTGTACAATGGCCAACACAGTCAAATATTCATTTTTTATCACTTATGCAAAACCAAGTACACGAGATATCGTCCACAAAAGATTTTCAAGATCTACTTCACACAACAAAAACCCTTCTGGTTGTTGATTTTTTTGCACAGTGGTGTGGTCCATGCAAAATAATGGCGCCCATTTTTGATCAAATCGCCCAAGAATATCCTTCAGTTGTGTTTGCAAAGGTTGATGTTGACGCCCTTGGAGATCTTGCCTCAGAATACAACATTAGTTCAATACCGACCCTTGTGTATTTTAAAAATGGCGCCGTCGTGCAAGAGAGCGTGGGGGCTTCCGCCAAATCACAGATCACCAGCACCATTCTTAAACATCTCAAGTAGTGGTGCTATTCGATAATCGCTCGTTCCTCATCACTTGCAATAACCCGAAACCCGACGTGGTTTTGTGCTGCAAAAAACAAACCCTCCCCAACACCCGCTGATAGCAGAAAATGCTTTTCACCACCAGTAAGATAAAACGTGTCAGATATTTTATCTACCGCAGCAGTCGACTGTTTAAGAATTATTTGAAGTGAGGAATTTGTGATGATTGCCTTGCCGTCGTCGGTGCTAAGGAAGTCTTCCACATCTTGAGTGATGGTTGTCATCCCCAAACCATATTTTCGTGCTCGCTTCGCAAAATTACGAAGATATGCAGCAGAGTCCTTGTTTTTAATAAGATACCAAGCCTCATCCACAATCAAAACACGCTGTTTCTTTTCTCTTCTTATTCGACCCCAAATAAAATCCAAAACAACATACATTGCCACCGGCCTAAGATTTTCTTCTAAGTCTCTTACCCCAAACACAGTAAATAAGTTTTTTATATCAAAACTTGATTGCTGATTAAAAATACCCGCGGCCGACCCCTTAACGTACTTTTCCAATCTATCAGCAAGCTCCTTAGCTTCGGGGGTCTCCATTCCTAAAAAGGCTTTGTACACATCTTCAAGATAGGGAGCCTGATTTTTAAATGTTGCCGGATCGGGGGTAATTCCCCTGTTTTGGTATACAGACACCAAGGCTCTATCCACAATTGCATCCTGTATGGGGCTAATGTCTCCCATCATCACTCGTAAAAGAGAGTGAAGATCTAATATTTTGTTTTGAAGCTCGTCGGGCTCAACCGAATCATGGGGCATCTCGAAGGGGTTAATCTTGTATTGTGATGCGGTAGAAAACTCCACAAATTCACCACCCAAGTTTGAACAGGCCTTGGCATATTCATTTTCCGGATCGATAATAATCACCTCCACGCCCATAGACAACAGTCGGGTCGCCTCAAGCTTCACTAAAAAGCTCTTGCCACCACCAGATTTTCCCAATATGACTGAGTTGGCGTTTTCTAGGGTGAATCGGTCAAATATAATAAGACTTCCATCATGTTGATTAACACCATAGAGAATTCCCTCGTTTCTGGTTAATGAGGCCGTCGAAAAGGGAAAGGTCATTGCGAGGGATGTGGTGTCCATATTTCTCCAAACCCTCAACTTGTCTTCAAAAAGCGGTAGACACGACTTAAAACCCTCTTCTTGTTCAAGAAGTGCGCTTTTTGCAACAATAAGAAGTGAAGCTAAAGTAGAATCAACCTCTTTTGTCAGCGAGTCAAGCTCCTCTTTTGAGTCTGCCGCTATTGTTATATAGAGACCAAATTGAAAAAACCGCTCAGCACCTTTTGCGAGTTCAGACTGAATTAGGAGCGCATCATCAAGTTGAACTTGAACCGTTGGATCAATAACATGGCCTGCTTTTATGTCAGACTCAATGGTTGCTTGCATCTGAGCAATCTTTTTTTTAAGTTCGTTCAACATCTCTTTACTCTCCGTTGGGTACACAAACATAGAGACAAACAGCGGATGATCAAATGTAATAAGGCTATAAAGCCAATTTGCAGAAACATATCGGGGATAACCCACCACATACAGAGTTCTGTAGTATCTTGAATCTATTTTTACGAGATTAAAATCGACATCAACAAGAGCGGGGGCAATAAGATCCTTGGGAGACACAGAACCCTCTGATATTAGATTTCCCACAGACTGTGTCTTAGAGATTTCTCGAGCGGCCTTCTTTTTTCCAAATATACCCATATTATCTTTAATAATTACTGACTCATGATTGGACCTGTATATGTATCAAGAGGAGCAAGCTGCCTTCCCACAGGGGAAGGGTTATAAATGTTATAGAACAACTCAACAACCGATTGTTTTTGAGCCACCTCTGCACGAAGACCTATTTTTGCCAAGAGTCTCAGGAGATGGTCTCGTTTTGGATAAAGCGACGTCTTCGCCCTACTCACCACATATTCCTTGCTTAACTTTTGCATACCCGAAGCACCCATTTCGAGAGGATTAAATGGTATGGTAAAAAAGAACCGCTTTTCAAGAACACTGTTTTTTTTGACGGTTGATCGAATAAACTCTTGATAGCTCTGTAGTGTTTTTTGCAGGAGTGGATTTTTCTGTTGTTGCATTTTAGTTTGTACGTACTCAAGATAGTTTGACACATCCATCTTTTTTGACAAAATAACTATTTGCACCGGAAAAGACAGGGAGTTGAGGAGGTTGCTATAGGAATATATGATTGAGCTCTGCTCTTCAGAAGACAATAAATAGAAATTCACCGCCCCAACCTCAATGATGGTTACTGCCGCATTTCCCTTAAGCAGCACCACATCATCAACCAAATCTTCAATTTCCACAAAATCCTGTGTAGAACCCTTTATGGGTGATGTGGGTTTTTTCATATATTGCTAAACAACGAATACATATTAGTTCAAACCACCACAGGTTGCAAGAGCGGAGCGCTTCATTATGGAGTTTCTTTGCTTACAAACTCGAAGCTTGTTTGAGAGTCATTATGCAGGGTTATTGTTGACGGAGAAAACATGTGGTTGCCTGAGGGGTCCACCAAGTCAATGGCATATGTGCCACTTTTAAGGGGCTGGAATGTTGCAAAAATACCATGTGGATTTGTCTTGAGTATTCTGAGCGGTTTTTTTGTTTCGGCATCCTGCACATAAATCAGTACACCAGGAAGAGGGATTTTTTTGGTGTTAATTACCACCCCGGTAAAAACAGGGTGTTTAAGCGGTCTTTGCTCTTTGGGCGCCCCAATATTTTTCAAGGTTGTATTTTTAGAATGGATCGTTTCGGCGATAGAAGGCGCGCTCGTTTTGTGGGGAATTGATGTGTCGAGAGAGTTAAATAGACTACTAATGCGCCCCTTATGCGACTCAGTGTTTTCTGTCCCCACAGTTTTGACGCTGTTTTTTTGAGAATTTACATACGCGAGAAGCTTCTCCTTGCTGTCTATATGAGCCAAAACCACGTGGGGATCTTGATCAAAATACAATTCGTCAAACAACGGGAGAGCATTGTTTTTTTTGTGAAAAATGTACTGAGTGGGAGAGTTGAGGCGCCTAAACAAATTCTTGACAAACACATCCAGAGGACGATCATTGACAGGTACAAATGCGAATAAAAGACCCACACAAAAAATTACAAACCCAACCACAATGTTGAGAATTTGTATAGGAATAGCGAGGAATATCAGATATCCAAATACACCGGCGAGCAACACAAATCCAAACTGTTTCACCGTCATGAAACCTATGAGTTTGAATTCAAATGTGGTGATCTGACGAGGAATAGGATGTGTTTCCATATTGCTCCATCAGTGTAGCAGAAATGACCTCAATGTAAAACAATGTCAACGCTATCTGTAGAGCACAGGTTTTTGTGTTTCGGGTAGAACAAGGCTCATGCGCCTTTCTATCGTGTTTATTCTTTCCACATACACTTGGACTTTTTGTCCGACACCAAGCCCCTCGCTTCCTCGTAGTTTTGAAACGTGAATAAGACCTTCTACCCCAGGAGCGAGCCTTACAAAGAAGCCATAGCGTTCTTGTCGAACTATTTCGCCCTCCAACAGCTTGTCTTTTGGATATCTTTGTTCAATTTCTGACCAAGGGTCAGGAGTAAGGCGCTTAAGTGAAAGATTAAGCTTCATGTCATTGCGATTCTTTTCAACCACAAACACCTTAATAGTTTTACCCGGTGTCACAAACGAAGCCGCATCAACAACCTTCTCCCAGGATATTTCTGATATGTGAATAAGACCTTCAACACCACCCACCTCACAAAACACTCCAAACTCAGATGTTCCCAACACGCGAGCGTCGTATGTTCCTCCAACCTCAATGTCATCAAATTGTTTAAGAATATCTTGATTGGACATACCACTTATTACTGCTTTTTGGGAGACAACCAGACGATTTTTGAGTTCATCAACCTCCAAAACACGAACTTTTATTTTTTGGCCACTCAACCTTTCAGGGTTGTCCATAAACTCAGGAAGAAGTTGGATTTTGGGTATTACTCCACGAACGCCCATAAAATCAACAAAGAGCCCCCCTTTTCCATATTCACCACACACAACCTCAATCGCCTCCTCTGCCGACTTTTTATCATTAAGAATTTTCCATTTTCCTGTGTCAAAAAATCGAGAGAGTGAAACCACCGGATGCCCGTCGCGATTTTCAGGAGAAATTATTCGAACATGGATCTTTTCGCCCGGTTTTAAATAGGGAAGATAGGTGCTAATGTCTTTCGCCTCTCTATTACCCAAAACAGCAAGGGCTTTCCCCCCCACATCAAACCACGCACTATTTTTTGATATTGCGACAATAGACGCATCAAGTTCAGTATTTTTCTGAAGAGAGACCGGTTTGGCTGATGGTTGTGCGAGAAGCTGTGCCATGACAGACTGGTTGGATGGGGTGTGTGCTTTTTTTGTCATAAAGGGGAAAACGCTCCTTTTGTCGTAAGACAAGGCGAATCTTACTACAATAGCTTGTTTTTTTCAACCGATTGAATAATTACCGAACAATTACCGCACATTCTCCGAACACACAATCACAAATTCTGATAAGATTACCCCATGCGCTTTTGTATAGACACTAATGTATTTTTTTCATATCAAAAAGGCATCGACATTGGGTCCTCGCTTGAAGAGGTTGTTTCTCAGTTGATTGTTGCGACAGAAAAGAATGACATAGAGCTTTTTATGCCACCCCGTATTGTGGAAGAGCTTCAGGCCCTCGTTGAGGCGGAAAGATTGTCTACGGTGCAAAAACTTCTCGTTAGCACCACAGTGCAATCTCCCACTCTACAAACGCACACCATTGGTGCACAAACACTCTATGATTTCGTGCGAGAGTATCGAGATCGAACTCAACAAGGTCTTCATGTCGCCATTGAACTCATACACGAAACGACAAAAATTCCTATTTTCGGAGACAATTTGTCAAAAAAAGAAACACAAAAATCATTACAACCAATTATTGAAAAACTGCGTTCTCGTTATCGTAACGCAACAAGAACGGGTTTTGTAGACAGTCTTGCGGATCTGGATCTCATATTTTTGTCAAAAGAAATTGGAGCTTATTTGATAAGTGCGGATGAGGGGGTTGTTTCCTGGGGACGAAAAATAGGAGTTCGTGAGATGGACCTTGTTTCGTTTGGAAAGGTTTTGAAAGGCACAAACTCCTAAATGGGTGTTATTTAAGCTACACAGTGTTTCTTGGTCCTTCAGAAAAAGAGGGTCTTTCTTCAGGTATAAGCCCATACAGAAATCTTATGATTTTATCGGTAAATGTTTTCGGGGGGTTGGTTAAACACATAAGGTGTTGATTGAGAATTTTCGAAACCTTTATGCGAGTGTCCTCATCTGGCATCACCAGATAACTATGCGCATAGTAGGGGCCATGGGTTACCAAAACAACCAAGCGATATCCTAAGCGCTCGTCAAAATAATAGTGAGAAAGAGCGTCCCACCGGAGCATTACACCGGCAGTTTCAACACCAAACACAGTAATTCTATTTTCTATGATGGGAGGTGGAGTTATTGCAAATATATAGAATAAAAACAAAAGTGCCCAAATAGGAACAACAGTAACCAAATCTCCAAAGAAAAACACAACTGCAGATATCAGTAACGCTACCGCAAGAAAAAAGCGCAACAAAGTGGTAGATCTCTTTTTGAATGGTCGAAGGGGAGCGCTCCACGTAAAAAGAGTTTGGTCAGCCATCTCGGAAGCGACAGGGTTTGATTGATCCACACATACATGGTACGCGCACCACCCCCACAATGTCAAGTAATTGATATTTGATTTTTGGTATAATCGACGCGCATGAAATACTCGATGGAAATCTCTACCAAAACCATTATTCGCATACTTTTAGTACCAACGATACTTTATTTGATTTGGATGAATAGAGATCTTGTTTTCGCACTTTTTATCGCATTTATTCTGATGAGCGCGCTGCGGCCAATAGTGTTGTACCTTCATATACGAAGAAAAATCCCATCCTCCATTGCATCGATACTGGTGATTGTTGTCACCACAACTTTTTTTGTCCTTCTCATTGGTTCGATTATTCCACCTGTATTATCAGAAACAGTTATATTCATTGAACGACTGCCCGACATCATTCGATCAATTAATCCCACCGTTTCACAATATGTCCAAATACGAGAAGTTTCTCAATATGTGCCTGCACTCGCGAACCAACTTGTTTCCATCCTGGGAAACATATTCAGTAACACCCTCTTAGTTTTCATGACACTATTTTTCAGTTATTATTTGTTAGCTAATGAGAAAATTATTGATGAAGGAATAATAAAAAACTTTTTGGGAAGACACTTTGCGTACGAAAAGATTCGAGAGACACTCCGTATCGTGCACGCCGCTCAATCGAGACTGGCAGCATGGTTTTGGGGTGAGCTTATTCTCATGTTTGCAGTAGGCACCCTTTCTTATGTTGGATTTTCTTGGATAGGAATCAAATATGCGCTTCCTCTTGCGGTACTTTCAGGCGCGCTTGAGATACTTCCAAACATTGGCCCGACAATAACCGCCATAATCGCAACATTTATTGGTTTTGGACAATCGCCCATGATGGGTTTTGCCGCCCTTGCTGTCTCTTTTGTGGTTCAGCAATTTGAAAATTATATTCTTGTTCCCTATATAATGAAGAAGGTGGTGGGCCTAAACCCCATTATCACTATACTCGTTGTCATACTGGGTATGCGCTTGGGGGGGCCTCTTGGCGCACTTCTTGCTATCCCAACGTATGTTTTGGTGGAGTCAATTTATCGCGAAATCTACCACACCAAAGCATGACACGCGATAATTATGCGGTAAATGTGCGGTAATATTCTTTCACTCATAAATGAAAATTGCAATTCTTGGCGGTGGTGTTGCAGGGCTCGCCGCGGCAACAAGGCTGTCTCAATTGGGTGATTATGAAACTCATATATTTGAATCAAGTCAACAATTGGGTGGGCTTGCGGGTGGTTTTTGGGGAAAGGGCTGGGAGTGGCCACTTGAAAGAGCGTATCATCACATCTTTGGCACAGATACAGACATTATTGAGCTTTTGGATAGCACCAAATATAAAGGTGTTTTTTTTGCCACACCCACCACAAGCAGTCTCTATAAGAGGGGGTCGAGCTATGAAACATACGCCTTGGACACCCCACTGAACCTTCTCAAGTTTCCCCTCATCTCATTTTTCGACCGATTGAGGTCGGGTGCCGCCCTAGCGCTTCTTAAAGTTATGCCACATCTTCCTTTATTAGATCGTGAGACTACCGAAAACTTTCTTACAAAAACCATGGGCAAAAACAACTTCGAAACACTGTTTGGCCAGATGTTTCGGAAAAAATACGGTAAATATGCGGGAAATATTCTCGCTGCATTTATCTGGTCTCGAATCCGCGCCCGTACCAAGGCCTTGGGATATATGGAGGGGGGATTTCAATCAATGATTGACCATCTTGAGCATTATTGTGTTGAGCGGGGAGTACAAATACACAAAAACGCTCGAGTACAATCGATTTCACCGGTGGATGATGACAATTCCTCCATCACCCTGCATCTTGCCGAAAGCGACAACCTCCAAACAGCATTCGATTTTATTATTTCAACACTCCCTTCACCCATTCTCGCGTCTGTTGCAAAACCGCTTCTTCAAGCCCCAGAGATACATAAGCTCACCAAGCTCAAGTATTTAAGTGCACTCAATTTAATCATCGAAACAGATGTCCCGGTTTTTACAAAAGAATATTGGGTGTCTGTTTGTACTGCAGACCTTCCAAACCTTGTATTTGTTCAGCACACTAATTTTGTCGATAAAAGACACTACAACAATAAACACTTGTTGTACATTTCGGGTTACTATGAGGACACCGACCCTATCATGTCATTGTCTAAGGAAGACGTTTTGCAATTGTTTCTTGGTCACATCCGCACCATTCGAAAAGATCCATTTCTGGTGGGCGAATCTTATCTTTGGAAAGCGGGATATGCCCAACCAATTTTTGATTCAGAGTTTTTGAATAATATGCCTGAAATGTTTACTTCACATCCCCGTTTGTTTCTTGCGAATTTGGACATGACATATCCTCACGATCGAGGCACCAACCATGCGGCAAGACTAGGGGTTGAGGTGGCGAACCGTGTGATGCAAGAGGCGTTGAAACATCGTGTATAATCCGCTTCTTATGTCGCAGAAATCACGTCAGTTTAGTGCGGTTAAACCAAAGATGATTGATGTCGCTCAGATAGTTGACTTAATAAACTCTGATCCCACCCATCTTATTCCGCGAACAAAGCAAGAGGTGGTCAAGCTAAGACTTTCTTCCTGGAGAGTGGTAAAAATTGACAATAAAGTGGTGGGGTGTGGGTGTTTGGAAAAATATTCAGAAAGAATTGCAGAGATTAGATCGTTTATTGTAATGTCAGAATATCGAAGCAAGGGTGTGGGCACTGTTATACTAGAAAACCTTCTGAGATGTGCGCAAGAGAACCAATTGGTTTTTGTCGTTACATCACGACCGAGCTTTTTCCAAAACAACTCTTTTCGTTTCTTTTCTCAAGAAAAATACATTCTATTTCATGAGCAGAAACACAATCAGTCCAACAAGAAATTGCTTAAGATGGGGTAGTGGTCAGAGTATCCCTTATACCCATCAAGTCGAAGTGTTCCCGCACATTCTAAGCTGGATGAATGGAGGATGTAATCAAGTTTAAACTTGTGATTGAGAAACATCTTGGACTGCTCTGTGAATGTGAGATTTGAAGTTGCTTCCCGCAGATTGTGTTGTGAAATAAGCCGTTCAAGTCCCCGTCGCATAAACCAGTAGTTGAAGTCTCCCAAAACAAGCGTTGCGTGTCCGGGTGTTGTGTCAAACTGATCAAACACCTCTTGAAGTTGCCTTTGGCGGACCACATTACTTGCTACCACATGGGTGAGGTGCACGTTATACACATTAATCGGTTTATGGTGCGCGCCCGCGTGAACATATGTGCTTCTTAAGACGTTTCGTGGCCCTTTTCGAGTAATAACACCCACAAGGACCTCATAAATAGACTTGGGGAGAGGAATAACCTGAGATCCTATCTGACAAACAGTTTTTTGATTGTAGAATGTTGCGAGTCCGTACACCTGCCTGATTCGATAGAACGAATCGGAAGTGGCACCCAACACATATCCGGGAAGATACCGGTCAAAGACACTTGGTATTCCCAGATTTACCTCTTGCAAACAAACAATATCGGGCTTATGTGATTGAATAATGGAGGGCAGAGCAACCAAGGCTTTATTGAAACACACATTGTATGTAAGCACAGAGAGACTTTGATTTGCATGTTGTCGCTTTGTAGCTCCCAACGACGATAATAATTGTTCCTGCAACTGGTTCTGTCCCCCTTCAGACACCGCAGGCTTCAATCTGTGAAGCTTCATGTGAGGAGTCATGAATAGTATTAGGAACTCTTTTTAAGTTGTGCTTTGAAATAGTCTACGTACGGCACATTTTCGGGGTTTACACCGCGAAGCGCCGCGGTGTATATTGTCATATACGACGAAAAAACCAGCAGTTCTAGCACTTGACCAAGGTGGGTCTCGGCCCTCAGTTTATGAGATAAGACCTGGATTTCGTTTTGTTTAATTACATCATGAGTGATCTCGAAACGTCGCCTAATTCGCTCATCATAGAGTCCACTCAAAAAGCTCACAAAAACAGCAATAGACTTGTGTTCTGCGGGAAACCGCAATCCCTCCATCATATGATGGTTGAGCTCGGGAATTACCCGGAAGGATGCTATACCCTTGCTTGTTTCGTTTACTTGATTTTGTACACAATTTCCCACTCCCACCAAGTGCTCTGCCACCAAAAAGTAGGGATATTTGTTTGTAATCTCACCGGCAAATTTCTTGGCCAAATTTTCCTTAAACGGACAATGTATGCCATACCATGCATCGAAACGTTCAACGTTGCCCAAATCACGCCGCATGTTGTCGAGATAATCCTCAGAAGAGCCCTGAAACGCGTTTAATGCCAACAAAATCCCAAGAGTGCTTCCAATCGTATATCCAAACCCCATACGAGGTTGTTTTGAAGGGTTGTGTTGTTCGTTAAAAGTTGCAAAAGGATAGTGATTTGACTCAAGCCACTGTTGAAGGGGTCCTCCGACACAAAAACCCACAATACAGGCGGAGCGTTCGTGCGCCTGTTTCGCACACGCTAACACCTCCTCGGTGGTTCCAGAGTATGAACTGAGCACCACCAGGGTATTTTGATTTACAAATCCGGGAAGAGAGTAATCATCACAAATGGTAAAGGGAACACGCAAGACATTTTTATACAAGTGATACACAATAAGACCGGGAAATCGTGAGCCACCCATGCCACAAAACACGATATTGTCGTAGCGCATATAAGTAGATGGGTACGCGAGGGCCCGCATTGTTTCGATGGCTGAGGTAGTTTGTGCAGCGAGCCCCTGCACTGAACGAATAGCCGCATCGCCGCCCAAGCGAGAAACGATAAAGGATATGTTGTCGAGTTGATGTGTCATAGTCTTGGTATAGTATCAAAATACTCATGTATAATGCAAACAAGCATCATTTCCTCCCTCTGTTTTTCATGTACACCTCATTCGCACTTCACATCATCAGGACGATGAGAGTTAATCAATGGACAAAAAATCTTGTGGTGTTTGTTGCCATCATATTTTCCGGAAAACTATTTGATGCAGAGCTTTTCGCTCGTTCACTTGTTGCCTTTTGCGTCTTTTGTTTACTTTCGTCGGCTGCGTATATCATGAATGATTTGGTAGATGCACCTGCTGACAGAAGACACCCGGTTAAAAAAAACAGACCCATCGCATCAGGGGAGATATCAACCATACAAGGACTCCTTCTCCTTATTTTTCTTGTTTCTGTTGCTCTTTTAGGCGCCATATTGTTTGACATCATGTTTTTCATGCTTGCAGTAGGTTTCTTGCTTTGGCAAGTGATGTATTCATTCATTCTTAAATCTTTTGCAGTCATAGATATTTTTGCAATCTCATTTTCTTTTGTCATTCGTGCACTTGCGGGGATGTTAGTAACGGGGTTTCATATACCTGTTTGGTTGTTTCTCACCATCTTTTTTATGTCTCTTTTCATTGCTTCAATTAAACGCAATGCGGAGCTTGCTCTCGCGGGTTCTGATGCCCGCCATACGTTGTCAAAATATAACCAAAACTTTCTCAATTTTCTCATATATACCTTTTCTACTGCCACCATCATTGCCTACTGTCTGTACAGTTATATTGAACAACCACCCTATGTCCTGACCCCTGTTTCCATATTCTTTTCTTCACTCTTCCCTGGGTTTGAAGGGAGAAAGCTTATGACACTTACCATTCCAGTTGTTGTGTATGCGATTGCTCGCTATGGTCAATTGTTTTACACCCGTATTGAAGGTGAGCGGCCGGAGAAGGTGGTGGTTTCTGATGTGCCCCTTATGATGGCTATGGCAGTCTGGGGCGTTATGATAATCGTGTTTATCTATCTTCTGTAAAACACTCACCTCATCGGGAGCATGATCCATACTTGATGACATACACAACGATCAATCGTGATGTGTTTTGATATATTGAAAAGACATGCATCATTAAGCATACTAGGGCACTATCAGTTATAAGATATTTATAAATCATGTCCACCGCCGTCACCAAAGAAACCAAAGATCCACGCCAACAGGCTGTTTCTGCAGCGCTTGAAAGCATACAAAAACAATTTGGAAAAGGCTCCATTATGCGCTTAGGCGATACTCCTGCTGAGCCCATGGACGTTATATCAACCGGTGTCATGCCCCTTGATGCGGCGCTTGGTGTGGGGGGTATTCCTAAAGGAAGAATTGTAGAGATATATGGTCCGGAAGCCTCAGGCAAAACAACCATTTGTCTATCAATTATTTCAGAACTTCAAAAGGCGGGAGGCGTCACTGCATTTGTTGACGCAGAACACGCCCTGGACCCTGTATGGGCTAAAACGCTCGGTGTTAAGCTCGAAGACCTTCTTGTCTCTCAGCCCGACACCGGCGAGCAAGCGCTTGAGATTGTAGAAACATTGGTTCGATCGGGAGGAGTGGATCTTATTGTGGTCGACTCAGTTGCGGCACTTACACCAAGAGCAGAGATTGAGGGTGAGATGGGCGACGCGGTGGTTGGATCTCAGGCACGACTTATGTCTCAGGCTCTTCGTAAGTTGACTGCCGTCGTGAGCAAGTCAAAATGCACAATTTTGTTTACCAACCAACTGCGTTTGAAAATTGGTGTTATGTTCGGTAATCCTGAAACAACACCGGGTGGCCTTGCGATGAAGTTTTATTCATCTGTGCGTATGGATGTGCGAAAAATTGAGACTCTTAAGAAAGACGGACAGGTGTATGGCTCAAGAGTGCGGGTGAAAGTGGTGAAAAATAAAGTTGCCCCACCATTTCGTGAGGCTGAGTTTACCATCGTAAGCTCTGGCATTGATAGGCTTGAAGCTTTAATTGACACTGCACTTATTCAAGGGGTTCTCACCAGATCGGGCGCCTTTATTAAACACGCTGACAAGACGCTGGGACAAGGAAAAGAGCAAGTAAAAGATGTTTTGATGCAGGAGGATAAACTTCGCCAAAGCATCGTGAGAGAGGTAAAGGAGAAAATGAAACGAGTGTAGCCCTAGCGCTTGTGAAGATCTCAGTATATAGTGCTTGCATATTTATGACGCGCACTTCATAATAGATACATGAGCATCTCAACTGGCATTCAACACAGGCGCTCTTCCGGCCAAGTGCTCTTGTTGGGCCTCATGCTTGTAGCGCTTATTACCACCATTGTGGGGACCGGAGCTCTTCAGACCATTAGCTCAACTCAAACTACCAAACAAACAGAAGAGGCTCGTCGGGCCGCCAATATCGCGCGTGGTGCGCTTGAGGCGGGCATTAATGATGAAGAAATTGACCCCGGCACCTTTTTTTCAAACGTTAACCCAGACGCCTCAACCCAAAGCATAGTCAATAAGACACCCACGAACCAGTATGTTCACTCTGACGTTGTGCAAAAAGATGGACAACTCTTGTTTTACCTTACTGATTTCAATACTTCCACCAATACATTTGGTTCAGAATATTATGATGGGGGAATTCAGGTGTTTTTTGGCACAGAAGGCTCGTGTCCCGAACTAGAATTACTTGCAATTGGTCCGGATAATCAGGTGATAGACCGAAAATACTCAGGTGCCTTGCCCGGATGCTCGGGCTCTCTCAATCACCCCGATGCAATTGCAGTAGAGAACGCTTCTGCAGAACCGTTGACCTGGGATGGGAATATCACAACGTTTAGTGGAAAATTGAGTTTGACCGTGAATAGCGCCCAAGAAGTCAGACTACTGGTTATTCGTCCGTTTTTTGGATCCACCAAAGTAGGATTTGTTGGAGTGGGAAATGATCTTATGTCTCAGGGAAGGGAAATCTCAAGCACAGTGAGAACCATCGATGGAGCTCAAAGAACCGAGACCGTGTATCAGGCCTATCCTCAAATTCCTTTGTCACTTTTTGCAACAGTATTGTAGCGATGGGTGAGCGGGCACTCATTAATTAAACCGCTCCACAAACACTTCTGATTGGGGATAGTTTGCAAGCACAAACTCCTTAGTGTCCACGACAAAGTTCTTCCCCCCACACACATATATTTGATATGTGTCAGAGGGGAGCGCATTGAGATTTTTTTGTATTCGTCCAAGTGCGTAGTGAAGCCCCAAAGGCTCATCGGGCGGAGAAAGAGAAGTTTGTTGAGAAAGACACACGGTGAATCGACACACGGCATTCATTTTGTTCCATAGTAAAGACCACTGCTGCCACTCATCAAGCAAGTAGAGATCTTCTGTTGTTTTCATCCCCCAATATATGTGCACGGAAGGGGGTTCGTCCATACGCGCCAAACACTGCATCATAGCTCGAAATGGCGCAATGCCCGTTGAGCTTGCGAGAAATACGCGTGCAGGATGCGCGTTCGCGTCTTTGAGCACCAAATTACCAGCAGGACCCGTGCATTGAAATACAGACCCAAAAGACGCGTGTGCCAGCATTGAGGTTCCTTTGCCATCAGCAATATGTACAATGAGCAGCTCAAACGAAGAACAGGTGACCACCGGACCTTTTGGTGACGATGAGATGGTTGCCTTGGTATCAAATCCTGCAAGCGAGTACGATCGCACAAAGCGAGCACCATCTAAGGGGTTTTGGAAAACGAAAGATACAAATTGGCCAGGAATAAAAGAAATCGCGCCACTTTTCACTTCAAATGTATATAAAGAAACTGAAGGGGTGAGCTCTTTTTTTCGTGAAAGTGTGCAGGCGAATTGGTTTATTGGCATATGATTTCAATTGCAATTAACAAGTATTGTCAGTAGAATACCACAGTTGATTACTATTTCGAAGAAGAAATTACAACAAAAGTTCTTGTATACCGTTTTTCATATTTTGCCATGCTACATTTAGAATATATATCTCGTTGCATCAACACGACCCCACGTCGTGCGCAAGGGGATTATGGAGTATAAGGCGGCACTACGTAGAACTTCTATCTTCTTCGGCAACAAACAAATCCTTAGGTTATGTTCAAATTTTTTCAGAATCTATTTATCCCGAAAGAGGCCATTCAAAAAGTTATTGATGAAGCAAAACAAAAGGCACGTGAAATAGTGCTTAAGGCCAATGAAGATGCGGTCAAAGTTCGGCAGCAAGCTGAGGCCGATGCACGCAAAATTACCGCTGAAGCTGTGCAGGCAGAAAAAGAGCTCAACAAGGCGCGATCGCTTCTTGGTCAAGAAAAGGCTGAAGTCCAAAGAGAAAGACAGCTTTTTGAGGAAGAAAAGAAGCAAATTGCCCTTCAGAAACAAACTATTGAATCGGTAAAAAAAGACATTGAGGATAGACGAGAATCTCTGCTTACCAAGCTAGAACACATCGCCTCACTCACCAAAGAGCAAGCAAAAGACATGATCATGCGTGGCGTTGAGGATAAGATGAAAGAGGATGTCGCAAAAAGGTACACAGCGTTTGAAGAGGAATTTAAATTGAAAGCAGCGGATAAAGCACGAGAAATGCTTACTGATGCCATGCGATTTGGTGCAGTTGACTATACCGCGGAGTACACCCTTTCTGTGGTTCATTTGCCCAGCGACGACTATAAGGGGCGCATCATTGGAAAAGATGGAAGAAATATCCGTGCGTTTGAGCTTGCAACTGGAGTAGATGTTGACCTTGATGAAGAAGGCGTGATTAAGCTTTCAAGCTTTGATGCGGTACGGCGAGAAGTGGCGAGAGTCTCTTTGGAGCGTTTGATTCAAGATGGTCGCATCCAGCCAGCCCGTATCGAGGAAATAGTCAAAAAAACCCAAAACGAAACAGAGAAAGAAATGCTTAAGGCGGGTGAAGACCTTTGTCATAAGTGTGGGGTATACAACCTGCCGGTTGAGCTCATGCGGCTTCTGGGGAGATTTAAGTATCGTTTTTCTTATGGTCAAAACATGATATTACACACCCTTGAGGAGACTCGAATAGGTATTGCGCTTGCACATGAGCTTAAATGTGATGTAAACACCGTAAAGCTTGGTTGTTTGTTTCATGACATTGGCAAAGTGATTGCAGATAAAGAAGGAAACCACATCGATTTGGGTGTTGAAATTCTTACAAAGTACCGCTTTCCTCAGGCTGTTATTGATGCGGTCGCCTCTCATCATGAGGATGTTCCGTTTAAATCGGTTGAGGGTGTTGTTGTTTATATAGCTGACGCAGTATCGGGGAGTAGGCCAGGGGCGCGACACGAAGACATTCAACAATATGTTCAGCGTATTCAGACAATAGAAAACATCGCCAAGACTAAACAAGGGGTAAAAGAAGCATATGCCCTTCAGGCTGGTCGAGAGCTTCGAATTATTGTGCGTCCGGACGCAGTGTCTGATGCGGAACTTGTCATATTGGCTCAGTCAGTCAAAGACGAGCTGGAGAAACAATTTGAAGTGTTTCCCGGACAGATTACCGTCACTGCAATTCGAGAAAGCAGAGTACAAGCGACAACAAAAATATAACGTGACATTGTTGGTGAGCACAGAATCATTGTGAGAGTATGGCCCGCTCCAACAATTTATGTTTGATACAGATAGTCACAATAAGATGATTTTATTTGTGCTTGACAGGAAGCCACGCGCCCGCTACCATGCGCATATACGTTTCTTGTTATAACTTGCTGTCTCTATAAAAAGGAGGTGAAATACACATGACAAAAGCTGACCTCGTAGCACATGTTGCAAAAAAAGCAGGCCTCACCGCAAAAGCATCAAAAGACGCAGTGCAGGTTGTGTTCGATACAATCGCAGCCGCATTGAAGCGCAATGAGAAGGTTGTGGTTACAGGATTTGGTACATTTCTCGTCAGAAAGCGCGCTGCTCGCAAGGGCCGCAATCCTCAAACTGGCGCAGAGATTAAGATCCCTGCCACAAAGACACCCGGATTTACTGCAGGTAAATCACTCAAGAGAATGGTGAAGTAAAACCCTTGTTTTGCAACCGTCAAAATACTTTGATGGTAAAAAACCCTGACAAATGTCAGGGTTTTTTTATGCATCATTAGAAAATCCTGGTATAATGATTTTCATATGGGAATTGGGACCATCCGATTCGTATTTTTAGCGATCACCACAGCTCTTTTATTGCTCCTTTTAGGTACGTCATCTGTGGTCGCACAAAAAACTTCTTCACGCCCTGCCGACCTCGTGAATAATGACAAAGTTATTTATTCACTGCCAGATGTGGGAAACGTCACACCAGACCACCCCCTTTTCGTTTTAAAGCAAATCAGAGATAGTTTTGTCTTAGCACTTCCCCAAGACCCCATTTCCCGTGCCAAAACGTTGATTAAAATGAGCGACAAGTACACGGTTTATGGATCTCGACTTGTCTCGTTAAGTCGGATAAATCGCGCTGTTTCAAGCTTTGAATTATCACTGGATCATCAGGCGAGCCTTGAGAAAACACTAACAGAGGAAGCGGCGCGAACATCTCAACAAGAGCCTGAAATAGTGAGCCAATTGCGTGAAACCGCAATCCAAAGCAACATAAAACAAGCTGAGATACTACGCACCCTTATAGATGGGGTACCCTCCACGGAACAACCGACATTTATGGGTCTGCTTGACAAAAATATGCAACTGCGTAAACGATTGCAGACGATAGAATAAAAAGTACTGCTGCAAAAGGCAAAAAACGTAATCTCCGCATCATGAAGTAGCCTAGATAATATACACATCTCCCGATTGACTACGCGCAACAGTTCTTTTGTATCAATGTACATGGACACATTTGTTGTTATTTTGTGTGCTAAGAATATTTCTGTTCGTGCGGGAATTATTTCGTCGAAAAAGACGCAGTTGATATATTCTGATATAGAAAGATAACCTTGCAAACACTATCTGTGGTGTTTAATATGCTTTTCAAACACTATACCATGAAATGCATCTATTGCAAAAATCCAGAATCAGACGTAATGGAAACGCGAGTGAGCGAAGATGGTATGACGGTGCGCCGACGTAGAGTGTGTAACAAATGCAGTAAGCGATTTACCACCTATGAGCGAGTGGAAGATGTGCCCCTATTTGTCATCAAACGAGATAAGAGGAGGGAGCAATTTGATGCTGCAAAGCTTAAAAGCGGCATCATGAAAGCGGTGGGCAAGACTAAGGTGACATTCGAACAGATAGATTCAATAACCAGCGTAGTTACTACCAAACTCATTAGTGCAGGATCAAGTGAAGTTACGTCGCGCAAGATAGGGGAGATTGTTGCAGAGCAACTTAAGCGCATCGATAAGGTTGCATATATCCGCTTCGCAAGCGTGTTCAAGCGTTTTGAGGATTTGGATCAATTTGCTAAGGAACTGAGGAAATTGTAGTGCATTATTTGTTTATTATTAATTTTTTCCGCCTATGAAGCTGTCTGGGATATCAGAAAAGGTCTTTCTCGACCGTTATGCAATGAAAGATAAACAAGGTCATCCTATTGAAAAATCTCCAGAAGACATGTGGCAACGAGTAGCTCGTGCAGTCGCGGGGGCTGAAAAATCATCCAATCTTAGGAAAAAATACGAAAAAGACTATTATGAAATCATGACAGACTTCAAATTTGTACCCGGTGGCCGTATTTTGGCCGGGGCAGGAACCGGATATGATGTGACGTACTACAATTGCTTTGTTATTCCATCTCCTCAAGATTCTCGCGGTGGCATCATCGACTCACTGAAAAACATGGTTGAGATTATGGCGCACGGTGGAGGGGTGGGCATAAATCTTTCTTCTCTTCGTCCGCGTGGTGCACGCGTTACAAAAGTTAATGGCACTTCTTCAGGCCCTATGAACTGGGCGGGACTATTTTCTTTGGCGACTCGAGATATTATTCAACAGGGAGGTACACGGCGGGGCGCGCTTATGCTCATGTTGTGGGATTGGCACCCTGATATCTATGAGTTTATCACCGTCAAACAAGACCTCACCAAAATTTTGGGAGCAAACCTATCGGTGTGTGTTTCTGACGCTTTTATGGAAGCGGTTGAGAAAGATGGAGATTGGGATTTGATGTTTCCCGACACAAACGACCCAGATTACGACAAAGTATGGGACGGAGACATTGAGGTGTGGAAGAAGAAAGGTAAAAAAGTGCGTGTATTTAAAACGGTCAAAGCGCGAGAAATGTGGAACCTGATTTGTGAAGCGGCGTGGCGATCTGCTGAGCCGGGAGTGGTATTTATGGAGCGGTATAATAAGCTCCACAACAATTATTATTGGAATAGAATTAACTGTGTGAATCCGTGTGGTGAGGAAGGGTTGCCCCCATGGGGAGTGTGTAATTTGGGCTCAATCAACCTTTCAGCCCTCGTAAAAGGAGATGGGGTCGATAAACCCGGAGAATTTGATTATGCACTTTTGGCACACATCACTCGCTTAGGCGTGCGCTTTTTGGACAATGTAGTAAGCATGGACCCCTACATTTTTAGCGGTATCCGTAAAACACAACTTGAAGGAGAGCGAAGGATAGGTCTTGGCACTATGGGGCTTGGAGACGCTCTTATAAAGATGCACTTACGTTACGGTTCAGCCGAGTCGCTTCATGTCATCGACAAAATCTATTCAGTGATACGCGACAACGCATATGATGCGTCTGCCGAGATTGCAAAAAGCAAAGGAGCCTTCGGTAAATTTGATAAAAAACTGTATCCTGACGGTGCATATGTCAAGACGCTTCCCGCTCCGATACTCAATAAGATAAAAAGATATGGCATCAGAAATTCCATATTAACGATGCAAGCCCCAACCGGCTCAACAAGCCTTTTGGCGGGGACAACTTCGGGCATAGAGCCAGTTTTTGAGTTTGAATTTACCCGCCGCGATAGGATTGGGACACATGTAATTTATCACCCCCTTTGGGACAAGTATCGAGAAACTCACAAAGATAATCTGCAAATAACCAAAGAAGGTGACAATGAAAGGTATGAGCGTCCTGCATGGTTTGTTTCATCGGCCGACTTGACGCCCGATGAGCACGTTGATGTGCAATCCGTCATTCAAAAATATGTTGACGCATCAATCTCCAAAACGGTAAATGCGCCTAATGCCTATACGGTTGATGACGTCAATAAGCTATATATGCAAGCATATAAAAAGGGTTTAAAGGGGATCACGATGTTTCGAGATGGCTCACGCGAAGCCGTGTTGGAGCGGGGAAATACCGCCGCAAATGCCAAATCGAAAGTTGAAGGTGAAAAAGCACAGATTAAGGACCAACCGCTTATCGACCCATCTATCGTGCCCGTCAAGCCTCGACCTATGGTGGTGAGCGGTGCAACCTATCGGGTAGAAACGCCCGTGGGCAAAGCATACATTACTGTTAATTCAAGCAGCTCAGGAGATCCGATGGAAGTGTTTATTAACGTGGGTAAGCCGGGTGCTGATGTATATGCTATGGCTGAGGCATTAGGCAGAACCATTAGTATGTCTTTGCGTTTCAATACTCAGCTTGCCCCTATTGAGCGTGTGCGCAAAGTAGTTGAAGAGCTGGAGGGCATTGGGGGGAGTCGTACGCTGGGGTTTGGCAAAAATAGCGTCAAATCACTTCCTGATGCGGTCGCAAAGGTGCTGGCCACTCACTACAGCTTGCATGCCACTCACGAACCACATGCGATGATAGCAAATGGAAATGGCAATGGCGCACATGTGCATGCTCAGGCAACACCCGTTGTGTCGACTGTCGCAGCAGTTTCAGCGAGCGATTCTCATGTACAAGTGGCGACAGCGGTAGTCGCCCATGTACCCAAGCGCAAAGTGAGCTATGATTTATGCGGGAAATGCGGAGAGGCGTCACTAGTACATGAAGAGGGGTGTAAGAAGTGCTATAGTTGCGGATATAGCGCGTGCTGACGGGAACATAATACGTTATACGTGATACGTAATGCATATATATGCAGCACATGAACAATGATACGGAATATCACAGAAGACTGAAGAGTATAATGGAGGATTTTGTTCATCACGTGTACGATGTAACTGAGGATTTCCCCAAAAACGAAATTTTTGGTATTACCTCACAATTAAGACGAGCCTCTTTGTCAGTACCACTGAACTACACGGAAGGTTTCGCAAGGAGGAGGAAGGCAGCTCTCAGACAATTTTTAGAAATTGCATATGGCTCATTGAAGGAAAGTGAGTATATAATCCATTTCGCGGGGAAGAGAGGTTACATCAAAGATCAAGATCTGGATAAACTGCTTGAACAACTCGATAAGATAGGTAAAATGTTGTGGGGAATTATGAAAAAAATTGAAAAATAAAAGATGTATTAGGTATTACGCATTAAGTGTCAAGTTTATGGTCAAAATCTATTCAAAAACCGGAGATACTGGTGAAACAAGTGCTTTGGAGGGGGGGCGCATCCTCAAGTCTGATTTGATGATCGAAGCAAATGGTGCGGTAGATGAGGCATCGAGCTTCATTGGATGGGCGCGTGAAACGGTGGAAGATGATAAGGCACGGGCCCTCTTAAGCTCGGTACAACAAGACCTGTATCACATTATGGCCTTTTTAGCCGGCGCAGAAATGTCTGCCGGAGACATTGCGAAGCGCGTGACCACCTTTGAATCGTATATCGATGTGCAAAGCGCCAAGCTTCCGCCACTTCATCGATTTATCTTGCCGCAAGGAGGGGAGACCACGACAAGGCTTCATGTTGCTCGCACTATGGTGCGTGCCGCAGAACGGGCGGTTGTGGGATACATGCGGGAGAAGTTGCGTTATGCCTCCAAAAAAAACACAAAAACCGAACCACCGGAATTGCTTGTTATACGCTATCTTAACCGGCTATCAGATGTGTTGTTTGTACTTGCGCGTAAGTTTGCGCAAGTTGAAAAGAAAACAAAATAATTAGCCATTTTTTTGCTGAAGGAATGCAGTGATCGCCTTAAGTTGCAAGTTAATGTTCGCGGAAGTGAATATTGACCAACTTGCAAATTCTCGGCGAAATTCTGCAACTGTGCCGCAACAGTGATCCGCCCAACTTTCGTGAAAAGTTAGGCGGAGAGTCTGGTCTACAGCAAAAAGCGCGCCCCGTAGCAGGGCATGTGACGTATGTATCACCTAGAGTCTAATCTTCATAAGAAAGAAACCCCATTTCCAAGTGTTCCGTCGAAACCCTCAATGACTGCTACTATCTTTGAGCGCCCGCTCCCTTCTCAAGTATGGACCCCCCATGCAGACTTTGCGTATGTCCAACACCTTGATCCACTTCTGCACAGAGAGCGAATTATCGGTATGGGCAAAGATCAACTGTTAACGGCGGCTGATGAGCATGCAAATCGTTCTGTTATTTCCACACACTTTGGACGTGTGACGCCCCAAACACTTGAAATAAACGGATTTGACATGCTCAAAGCTACTGCAAACGCGCTACGCGCCCAACCCGATAACACCCGAGTACAGGCAGAATATGCAGGTTTACGAGCAGTTCATAATAGACTACAGATTGGTACAGAGCCTCAAATTATCTTATCGCCGCCAAAAGAGGGTATGAGTTATGGTCTAGGCTTTGTATTTATTCCGGGTCACCTGCTCCCTGATGGCTCAGTACCCATTACGCAAAAAATCATTATGTATCAAGAGGATCCTTTAGTGGGAGCTCAGACGAGTCGGCATATACGAAAAGTGTTACGCAGTGAATTTTCTACAAAGGAGAGCGCTATCGTTGAGCCATCCTCACCAGAAGAATATATCCGCTCACCCATAGGGCTTACTCATGTGTCGGGTGCGGCTGTTTTGTCAGATGAGCGCCTTGTGTCACTGTTTGGATCGAATCCTGCTGAAATTGCGCAAGCACGAGCATTTCGACAGACCCTAAAGGCCGATATGGGAACCCATATGCAGGAGTATGGCGAATGTATTGTGCAACACAAGCTTGCACTTCGAGAGGGGGATGTGAAACGGGCAGAAAAGATGGTGCGTCGTGCCGGAAAGATTATGGATACGGTGTTTGGAGTGGCACTTAAACTCTCTTACGCACTCAAGACGAATGACTGGAGCGACTATACCCTCATTATGAATGCGATTAATAAGGGGCCCATGGCAGATGCGGCGATTTCTGCAATGATAGCGCCCTATGCGCATATGGTGGCAGACTCTCAATGCCCACCTGCATACATCGCCTCACCCAGTGATCGAACCGGACTTGGAATACTTGGTCTGTGGCATAAAGATTTATTGGGAGGTAAGCTTGGAGCAGGTCAGTCTGAATGGGTAAAAAGAGACTGTGTTACCTGTCCTTGTTGTAGCATGCAAAGTACCAAAGACAAACCTCACCTGTATCATGCGCGCGAACAAAAGTGGGTATGCGCCAATAGTTCATGTAAGGAGCACAACGCATCCGTTTACAATACCATTGTGAATGGTGTACCATTAGATCATGGCAGACAACAGCACCTCAATCGTCCACCTGCTTGATGACACCCAAAAACCAGCAAGCCCCCCGCCACCCTCATCACCAGCTCCCATTTCAACGGGGGCCACCAAAGAGTCGGGGCCAGGAGGTGCAGCGAAAGAGCAAGGGAAACCTTCAGAGATACAGGAGCAACCCGTTGAGATAAGCACTGAACAGTCAAAAGAAAAACCACACATCAAGCACAAAAAGAATATTCCCGACATCCACCCCGACGCAGCAAAGGCGGGCCTGCAGGTTGCCCCGTCTGCATCTCCCTTTCCAACGATATATGATATAAAGGTGCCCGTCTTATCTGATGAGCAAATAGAACAAAACCTGCATAAAAACTTCTGGACGGGAGCACGATGGCTTGCGGAACTATGCAAGTACTTGCTGCTTCAGGCACATGTTCGTGTAAAAAAGATTGGGCAAAAAGTGGTGCGCGAGCGTTTGCCCGAGCGCTTCTGAAAAACCCTTTATAAACTTCTTGCATTATGGTAAATAGATCTATGGTTTCCAAGACACTCACTTAAGTGAGTGTCCTCTGATACATACTTTGCACATAAAGAGAGTACGTTTTCTAGGCGGACTATCAACGCTTTTTGAAAAGGGTGTTTGGTGAACCACACAAAACAACATGAGCGCATAGCGTTACTATACACATGTATGGCGAGGATAAGACATTCTTGACAATACCCCCCCTGGGGTATATACTCATCACTATGCAATCCAAAAAAAACTTGATACGTCGGCTCAAAATCATTGAAGGCCAAGTGCGCGGGATGCAACACATGGTGGATACGGGTGCATACTGTATTGACATCATTACACAGGCCTCTGCAGTGAAACAAGCGCTCTCAAATGTAGAAGACGCGTTGCTTGAGGGGCATTTGCGCCACTGTGTGGTAAATCAGATTAAGGAAGGAAAGTCAGAACAGGCAACAGCTGAGATTATTAAAGTATATCGATTAAAGCGCAAGTAGAGCGAACAACTTAATTACTATGAAAACAACCCATGTCCCCATTCATCTTGCCACAGGATTTGTTATTGCGGCACTTTTGGTCGGTTTTGCGTTTGGACAGCTTATGACCCCAGAATATCGTGCCCACATGTATGCGCCGGCTCAAATGGATTTGGGACCTGCGGGGGCTTTGGTTGATTTGCATTATCTCAATGCCATGATAGGCCACCATGTTGTTGCGATGCGTCTGGCAGAACAATTGGCTCAAAATTCAAAAAGACCGGCAATGCAAGAACTTGCGAAATCAATCCTTGCCGATGAGCCAGCCGCCATTGCTGAGCTATACGCGTGGAAAAAGCAATGGTACCAAGATACGCGCACTGTGCCCGATCCAGCCGTGCCCAATCTTGGGCCTGCAGGTGAGACATTCGATCTGCGGTTTATAAACGCAATGATCGCACATCACCAGGAAGGCATAAACATGACCCGAGAGATTCGCACCAAATCAATTCGACATGAGGTGCTTGACAATGCGGACAAAGTCGAGGCATTTCTTATTAACGGTACACAAACACTTGAGGCTCTGCGAAGCGACTGGTATACAACTCCTTAATACATCATGACGCGCATCACCATACCAATTGAAGGCATGCACTGTGCAAGCTGTGCGGTAATTATCGGAAAGGAAGTTGCGAAACTCCCGCACGTTACATCAGCGCAGGCACACTACGTTCAAGAATCGCTTACTATTGAATCGGATGGCCCACTTCCGAGCAAAGACGCCATACACCAGGCGATTGCCCCATATGGATACGGAGTACGTTTCGTGGATGAGACAGCCGACGCACCATCAACTGATTATATTCGCAACGAAACTCATCTTGATACGCGGGCCCTGATGGTTTTTCCCAGTGCCCTCATAGTATTTTTCTTGATGCTCTGGGATATGATGGCTAACACGATTGCTTTTGTGCCAGCGATGCCCATTCCGATGCAGGTCTTTGACCGCATGCTTTTTGCACTTGCGACTTTTGTCTTACTGTGGGTAGGCACACCTTACATACGGGCGTTTGGACGGTTTATTCGTTTCCGCGTTGCCAATATGGACACACTCATTGGCTTGGGTACCTTGGTGGCGTATGGATATAGCGGTGCAGTCGTGCTCTTACCCCATGTGTTTGTGCGCTATAATCTCCCCACACACACCTATTTTGATGTGGTAATCATCGTCATTGGGTTTGTGAGCTTCGGCAAGCATATGGAAGCGCTCGCTAAGCGCAAAACAGGGGATGCGTTGCAATCACTGCTCTCCCTTCAGGCCAAAACCGCTACGGTTTCTCGCGATGGTAAGGAATATGAAGTTTCCATAGACAGTATCCAACAGGGTGATATGGTGTTGGTAAGGCCCGGATCGGTGCTTCCGGTAGACGGCACCGTGACGGAGGGGTCATCGTATGTGGATGAGTCTATGCTCACGGGGGAGCCACTTGCTGTTTCAAAACGAGAAGGTGATGCGGTGTATGGCGGAACGCTTAATACCAGTGGTTATTTGGTGTATCGCGCAACAAAAGTGGGCACACAAACGCTTTTGGCCCGCATCATACATATGGTGCGTGAAGCACAGCAAAGCAAAGCCCCTATTGAAGCGGTGGCTGATAAAGTATCGGCAGTATTTGTCCCGCTCGTGTTGGGTATTGCCATTTCGTCGTTTGTGGCATGGCTTATTATAGGAACTAGTTTTCTTGGTTTCTCTCAGTCTTTGGCAATGGGTATTACTTCATTGGTGAGTGTATTAGTCATCGCATGTCCCTGTGCACTGGGCCTTGCGACACCGACTGCAATCATTGTGGGGGTGGGTAAGGGCGCGCGCCGTGGTATTTTGGTAAAAGACGCAGCCACACTTGAGCTTCTGCAGAAAGCTCAGGTAGTAGCAATGGATAAGACCGGCACTATCACAACCGGCAAGCCGACCGTGGTGTCAACACAAATGTACACAAAGTCCAATGAAAAAGATATTATGGAGGTAATACACTCGCTTGAGCGCAAATCTGAACACCCCATCGCACACGCTATTGTGCAATACGCCAAAGAGAAAAATCTTGCCCATCACCCCGTCAGCGCATTTGAAAATAGAGAGGGTGCAGGGGTGCGTGGGGAGGTGCGAGGAAAGATGTATTTTGTGGGGAGCCCCCGCTATATGCAAGAGCAGGGGGTGAATGTCGATGCACGCGCGGTGCGCGCAGTGACTGAGAAAGGCCACACGCCAGTGCTTATTGCTTCAGAGTCAACACTATTGGGCATGCTTGCGGTTGCGGACACCGTTAAGCCAGAGGCTAAGACTGCCGTAGCGAAGCTCATTCAGATGGGTATAGACGTACACATGCTCACGGGAGATGACTCTCAAACAGCAGCTCACATAGGCGCACAGGCTGGTATCACCCACATTCAAGCACAGCTGATGCCTCAAGACAAACTTGCTGTGGTGAGCTCATTGCAGAAACAGGGCAACGTAGTGGCGATTGTTGGGGATGGTGTCAATGATGCGCCTGCGCTCGCGCAGGCAGATGTGGGTATTGCTATGGCAACGGGTGCTGATGCGGCAATTGAATCGGCAGGCATTACTTTGCTGCATGGTGATCTATCAAAACTTGTGACTGCGATACAACTTTCACGCATAACCATGCAGGGAGTGCGCCAAAACTTATTTTGGGCGTTTATCTATAATATCGTCGGTATTCCTCTTGCGGCGGGTGCCTTCTATCCCTTGTTTGGATGGGTGCTTAACCCGGCATTTGCGGGCTTTGCAATGGCAATGTCTTCTCTTTCGGTGGTTGCCAACTCGCTCCGGATTGGGCGAAAGAAGCTTTGATCCTCAAACTCATGTATCCACTGCTCAAGGGTCGCGGCGTGCCGGGAGCCGAATTTTGCCACCCATGCTCGCACCTCATCAAGCGTTTTCTCATGAAACATCTTTTGAGGATGTTTTGAGTAGAACAAATCAGCATAGCTTATGATGCGCTCCTCAAGCGTTTGAGGTGCAAAATCACGATGGGGCAGGGGCAGATTTTCCGATAAGATCTCATCTCGATAAATGCCAACGCCCGTGTGGCTTTCTGCGACACGCGCGTGTTGGGGTAAGCCCTCCTTTTGCAATATCTGTGCACCTAAAACCCCGTGAGTGATGTATGGGCCTCCATGCGTGCTAAGATCTGCACAATCGACACCACTTATGCCAATGTCGTGAAGCATCGCAGCCTCTTCGATGAAAGTGATTTGCTGGGGCGAAAGCTCTAATTTCCTTGCAATGCGAAGCGCCCTTGCAGTGACTAAGGTCACATGCATCATGTAGAGGGGATAGGTCGGTGACTCTGGCGGAATGTATTTCTTGATGATTTCAAGATATGAAGGTGTGTGCATACTACGGTAATCAACATCATTTCGTATGGTGGACCTACGGGGAATCGAACCCCGACCTAGCGCATGCCATGCGCTCGTTTTACCATTAAACTATAGGCCCGCACGCAATAAAACTGTGCCCATTATACCAAGCGGATAGTGGATCGTCTGACGTCAGCTCACAAACCATCCTTGTGCAAAAAGCGCCATAAGCACCATCTGGAGCACACCAAAACAAATCAAAATGACATATCTGAGCTTAGGAGAAAGTGTGGCGATCGTTGGATAGAGTGCCATCCCCACTAATGCATAGCGGGGAATGGAGCCCAAGGTGCCGGTGAGCGTGGGCACCAAGAGATTTATTACAGAGAAAAGAATAAGCCCCCCATATATCTGTTGACGCTCATCAAGATGCTTGTGCTCGACCGCCTTTCTCCACCATGCATATCCTGCATATACAAGAAGTGAGGCCACCAACACAAACATTACAAACTCGACTACTGCCACGACATACACCACATCTACTTGTGCAGTGATGAATATTGATAAATAGCGCCAGATGACTTGAGGCAACAACACGAGACTGGTGCTGCGGGCATTATTGAATTGTTCTTGCACGGTGAAAAAGGCAAGCGCATCCCCCGTTTGTGCCCACAGATATGCCATATAACCACAAAGCCCCATAAGTGGCGCAAGAAATATTGAAACAAGATGTGCAGGTGGGGTGCGGTATTGCTTTGTGTTCCACAGGTGGGCCGCATATATCATAAGCGGTATGCCAATGGTGAAAACCCCGGCAAGCCGCGTAAGCCCCAGCGCTATCCCTGCACCGACCACCAGCCACCATTTGCGCTTAATAATGCCCCATACATATACACCAAACAAAGCCAAAAATAAACTTTCTGTATACACGTTGAGCATAAAAAATGCTGTGGGGAATGTAAGGAGAGAAACGAGTGCCCGCCGTGCCTGGGTTGGGGAGAGTAAAGCCTGAAAAACACGGTACCAAATGAGCAGAGATGCACCGGTAAGAAAGCCCGACAACACAATACCGGACAACAGAGTGTTATCCAAAAAAACAGATGATACAAGAGAGAGAATAAGTGGATACATGGGGAAAAACGCTCTCTGTAAAGTGGAGTAGCCTTCCCGGGCGATGGTCATATAGTGCACCCCATCAAAATTCGCCCGCACCCCCAACCATTCGGGCAGGCCAAAACTTACACCAATATCTGTGTAGCGGTATCCGAGACGCATTGGAATGTCGGAAGATGTGATGGCATACGATAAGATGCTTACCAACACAATCCAAACCACCCATGCTATGAGTGGAAATGCATTGTTATGCGCAAAATTACACACCGTTTTCATGATTTACGTTTTATTAAATAACAATCTTCCATAAGCCTAACTTTTGGCCGCTTGAGGATTTTTTCCATATCTTTGATTTGCGACTTGTGGCATTGCATCGCTTGTATTTTTTGATCCCACACATCAGAGATGTCATACACAACATCAATGTCGTGGCGGGCATAACCGGGTGGGCGATAGATGAAATAGTTTTCCAAAAATTGATTGGTTTGGTATTCGGATAGACAATACAACATAAGTGTTTTGATACATTCGTTTCGATAAAACACATAATGACAGACCATGCTTACCATAATATGATCAATATGCCCCGAAACCCCCATGGGCTCCCAAGTCAAAAGAACTTCAGGCTTCAGAATGTCAACATAATGTTGCACTTTTTCGGCAAGCGCATGGTATGAGTTATTGCACAGATCGCCATCTCGAAACCCCAAAAAATACACATCTTTGGCGCCGATGACTTGTGCAGATTCTCGCACTTCACGTGCACGCACTTCTGCGATGTCTTGGCCCGTGTTTTCTTCGTGATTTTTTCCCACCTCGCCTTTGGTGGCACAGAGGAAATGTATATCATATTTTTGAGCCAACTTAATAAGGCTCCCCGATGGGCCGAATGCATCATCATCGGGATGTGCAAACACAAACAGCAGTGTAGGCTTGCGTGATTTGGTCATAGGATAGGGCTGTATAGGCATTATAATACTATTTAGAGCTTAGAGCTTAGAGCTTAGAGCTTAGAGCTTAGAGCTTAGAGCTTAGAGCTTAGAGCTTAGAGCTTAGAGCTTAGAGCTTCGGGGTGTAGTTTAGATGGTAAAACGCTGGGCTGGGGGTCCAGAGACCGTGGGTTCAAGTCCCGCCACCCCGACATTGATATATCTTAACGACGAAGGAGTTTAGATATATCAATGTCCTCCGTTAATTGAGCGCGTAGCTCGCAGCAAGGACATGCTAGGAGGTACGCCCGAAATGAGGAGGACCACCGAGAGATGTTCAGCCAACTCTAGCCAGAAGCCGTGGAGGGCAAAGGGATAGGATATAGTGACTTCGCGGGATCCGCTCTCCGTAATCCATCTGCTCGTGAAACTCGCATCTGGAAACGGATAGCCTGACAAGTCCCGCCACTAATAGCGTTTAGCGAACAGCTATGAGCTTAGAGATGATATTGAGGGTCTCAAATACGTATCATCCTTATCGTGTAAGTGCTCGGCGATTTGCAAAAATGCGTGTTCAAAATCAATGAGTGTAGTGATGGGGTGCAGTTTGTTAAATACATGATCAATGAAATGGTCCACCGCCAATTTCGCTCTCGTTTCATCAATTTTTACTAATTTGGGATCGATCCACCGCATGGTTTTGCCCCGATGAGCCAGCTCGGCACTAATGTACCACACCAGATTTTGTTCATGAAGATTTGTGGGGGTGCTGGCTAATTGTGTATATGTTTTTCGATACGCATCAAGCAGGGTTTCTGTAAATCGCACCACCTCTTTAGGCGCGACGCTGCCAGTGAGGCCAAACAAATATATTTGGCCCAAAAAGTTAGCCACCGGATACTCAGGATCACACGGTATGCTTCTTCCAAAATCAAACATGATGACGTTCCCCGCTTTATTCACTGCCATATTCTTAGGATGTCCGTCTGTCCAGGTAAAGGTGGAGCGCGCGCGATCAAGAAGCTGAGAATGAACTTGATTGTAGTAGCGCATTCTGCCGTCATAGAGCGACACGCGCAGCTCATCGGTGCGCTCTTCAATCTGCAGTTCTTTGTTTTCAACTCCCTTCACATGGTGCATGTGTGCCATTTCGGATCGGAGATAGGCGAGTGTGGTGCCAATGGTTGCAAAAAGTGAAACATCTGAAGCAGTAAGGCCACGCACGATAACATCCTGAAAGAGTTCATACCCATCATGAGTAAAGTCGCGTAAAATGGTGACACGCTCACGCTCGAAATATGCCACCACCTCAGGCACCTTGATGTGAGCATGATGCTGAAAATGAGTCAGTATTTGTGCGTCTACCTGTTGTGAGGAAGCTGCGAATTTCAAAATATTGCGAGATTCAAGAGGAGAGAACTTATCATTAAGTGCAATATCTGATTTGGTGTGTTTGATGGCGACAGGTGTGCTGACCCCATCTTGGTGGTATGTACCCTTTCCGACCACGGATACTACACCACCAGACAAAAGAGAGTCAATATCAACAGTCACCCTCGAAGCGAAGGGCAATGCACCCACAATAGTTCTCAGTAGGGACAAATCATCCACGCCTTGTGCCATAGGGGTGAATTATACGATAATCTAGCTCCACAAGCTTCGTAAGTGAGGTATCGTATACTTAAGAATATGTATGGTTGCTGAATATCCACAAGAAGGCCCACATGACGGTGGGCCACCTCGAAGTTCGGAAGCTTTACCAATTTATGGTAGAGGCAGTGAGAGTTTGCATTTTATTGCGCTTGACTCACCTGAGCTTGCCCGTCTTTCTGCACCGCGCAAAGACGAGGATTATTCTGACGGCGAACTAACGCGCTTGGAGGGTGTGCAAATGCCCATATGTGCAGCACGTGAGTTATTGGCGGAGGAGAGCATACGCGGCCTTCAGGCCCTTGCTCATCGCCTTGAGACTCAGCTGGGATATGACCCTCACTTGCAGATTGCCATAGCGGGGCCTCTCATGCGATATGAGAGGGCCGATCACCCACATATGTACCCTGCGCACCTTATGACGAGTTTTGAAATGCATGTGCCTATGACACCAGAATGGAGTATCCCCCTGCGTGTGTTGGGGCCAGTATGCGTATCATTGGCTCACCCGATCATGAAAAGTGACACACATCCACTCGAATCAAGGATGAGGGTAACAGAGGGCTTATTGCGAGATTTAGTCGCTCATGCGAATGGCCTTCCTGTGTGTATTGCAATGCCTGAGCGAAAAGAAATGGCACACAAACCCACTTCTGCCAGCCTGTTAAATGGAACAGAGCTTGCTGTCAATGGTTCACCCACTCACGCGCTCATGACACATCTCGCAGGAGAGTGGAAACCTCGTACCATTCAAGTGGCGACAAATGGCACGGACGATTCAAAACCATACACATTGTACCCATTATTGCCCGATCAAGCTACGAGTCTGGGCGAAGTTCTGTTTAAAGATCCAGCCATTTCAATGCATTTGATGGAGGTCGTAACCCAAATTATACAAGTATGGGAATCTAATTTTCAAAGACACCTCGACACTCTCCCCGATGGGATGCCAGCAAGAAGCCCAGCAGAACCTCAAGAAGTAGGAAGGGTTATGACTCTATTGCCGGGATATGAGCGAAGAGGAAAACTAGAGCAAGAAGAGAGACAGATGATCGGCCGACTCATTTCATTTCTCAATAGTTTGGTTGAGTTTGATGGGCTGAGTATCAATTCGGAAAAGGCAGGTCGGTTTGTCCACTATGCCACATTGATGCTTCAGGAGATGTATCTTGGTACTGTGCCACATGAGATACAAGAAGACGTACATCGAGCTTTGTGGGCTATTGTAGAAGAATTGAGCACCGCCGATGTTAGTGCAAATTCTCATAAGTTTGCCATCTCAGAGGTTACCCATGCGCTCTATGACATGCTTTTCACCCATCTATCCGGCTATAAAACCGCCCCCCGTGAAGATGCAAATGCATTTGCGATGCAGTATGCAGACTCAGAAGGCTTGAAGACTGTATCTATGGCGGAAATCCAGCGAAGATATACGGTGGATATGCAACGCAACGTATGGGAATTTATTCGCGCCCACCCAGAGTTTCCTGTTTGTGGACAGATCTTATTGGATTGGGTACACACCATACAGGCGAGTGATCAATCCACGCACCCACTTTTCGTTGATTATAAAACTCTCAAGGCCCGGTTTTATGAACTGTTTGTGAACATGAATAAGGATGTTCCAACAACCGATTCGCAGGTAGATATTGCGCGAACCGCAAGCATTATTCGGTCAATGCATGCAGAAGGGAAAATGCTAAATAAAGCTGCCGTTGCAGGCTCGGGAGATATGAGTCGTTTGGAGGGTCCGCTTTTTATTCTTCTCCGAGAACTTGGTATTACGTTTGATGAAATTGTCGCGGTAGATAGGGTTAACTACGGTGTGCAGATAGCAGTGTCTCATCCTGAACTCAATGTTGATTTTCATCAAGGCGATATCCTTGATGCGAATGCGTTTGGAGGCAAAAAAGTAAATGTGCTTTTATACCCGTGGTCGGTATTTTCTGATATTCTACCCCGTAAGGATAGCGTCCAGGCTTTACACACAGCGGCTGGTTTGATGGAACCAGGAGGGATACTTATCATCGACCAAGCAATACCCATAGGGGAGTCCAGCTATAAAAGGATAGAAGAAGAACAAGCGCCCATGACAGGTGAGCTGGGGGTGTTTCAGCGGTCATTTTCTGGCCCTGACGGCCAGGAGTTATGGAGCACCTTCAATATAATGAACATGGAAACGCTTCTTCGTGATGCAGCTCAGGCTGGTTTTATTCCCCGCAATGTGGGGCCAACAGCACAGGAGCAACGCTCACTCATAGATAAGATCGAATCAGATGAGTCTGTTTTGGTCCGCGAAGCAGAAACAGGAGAAAATCACGACGCAATGAAATATCCCATTTATCAAGCAAATGGATGGAACAGGATGACGCTGGCACTTGAATATGTCGGGCAAGAAGAGGCGCTGCGACGAGCGAAGGCAGCGCCAAGCCTATTTCACACGCTTTCGCTCGCCGTGGGCGAGGCGAAAGATGGATCGCAGTGATTGGGCAATGTTTGCATTCTCGATGATTATCGCAACAAAATCTTTCTTTTGAAACGTCATCATGGCAACCTTATCTTCATAAATATCAATCTCGGCAGGGAGAGGGTATTCTTTTTGATCAACCAGATGTGAAACCCTCAGCTGTCGAGTGTCTTGTTTAGCTATTGCGCGCGCTGATGGTGAATCTGTAAGGATAGTCACTGCGCGTACACCATTGCGAATGCGCTTGGGTATAAGGTTTTTGACGATATGCTCGGGAAATGCCTTATCTGCTTGCTCTAGGTCTACACAACCATACACAGGATCATCCTTTGGCGCATAAATATCCTCAAATACCTCCCGTATGCCTTCCTCACCCTCAAAATATCGCACGGTGGGCCGGCCGACCGCCAGCTTGTACTTTTTGGCAAGTTCGCCCATACGTTGAGTGAGCAGATGTTCAAATGAGCCTAGCTCACTGCGGCGCTTGGCCAACAGTTGTGCGATGGCTGACGGATGTGTTGGTGTGTATACGGCGACCCCAGCACGTTTGGACATCATAACCACCCCCAGTTCAACGAGCTTATCAAGTGCGGCATACGTGATGCCCCGTTTGAGGTGGGCGAGTGAGGCGAGTTTGGATGCAGACTGGGTGCCCACTGTGATAAGTGTCTCATAGAGTATGGCCTCCTTTTCGGTGAGGCCGGCAGACTGCAGGATGGTGGTGAGTGAGGTGGGCGAAATGGTAGGCTTTTTCATATCTTGCGCATTGTAGAGGAAGAGATTCATACTGTCAATAGCTATTGACATAATACCTATAGTATGCTATACTAGGACTGTCTCAATATGAGACATGCACTTTGACAATACGTTTGAACCCTTCAAACGTATATACGCGATAAAGCCTTGCAGAGCAACACATTAGCTGTGTCGCACCTGTGGGCATTTTCGCACATTTATATACATCAGAAGGGGGAAAGGCATGTGCGTTTGTGATGCACGGGAGGTGGCACAGATATGTCAATATATATTGACATATGTTTGCTACCCCTCAGGCACACGACGCGTGTGCTATGGGTAAGTAATTCACAAGGAGAAGCTCCCATGTCTATTTTTGTCTTGGTCTTTGCTCTGTTTATGGTCGGTATGTGTTTTGTCGTTTCCTCCCCCGTGCCCAGCACGTGGGGGAAACGCGCCATTCTTTTTGTCGTCGGCGCCGCCCTCTGGGTTTGCGCCACAATCCTCATTCGGAATCAGGAAGATGTATTGTTGGACTTCTTGTTTTCCGACTATGCGTTGAGTGGTCGCCTCGCCAATCAGGTTATGGCTAGTTTGGTTGTGTTTGGCTTCGGATGGTTTTTCTTCGTTGCAAAATCTTTACGTGCGACGCGTGTGGAGATCCAGTGGGGAGACCCCCGATATATTCTCAACGGGTCAGACAGGCAGTGGGTCCAGGGCGAGCGTAAGTTTCGTCCTTGGCCGAGCCTGTTGGTCTGGATTCCCGTCGTCGCTCTGCTGGGAGTCGTATGGATTGTGCCGGTGCATTTTGCCGGCGTCGAACTGAAGCCTACGGCTACGGCCACCCCGACTCGGACGCCCTGGTCAACCAACACGCCGACTCAGACGCCGACGGCCACGGTCACCCCGCTGGCCACACAAACATCGACGCCAACCGCCATGCCGACCAATACCCCGACGAACACTCCCGAGCCGACGGCCACGCAGGTGGCCATCTCCACCAATCCCAATATGCCGCCTCTGCCTTGTGCAGGGGGTCGCTGGCTTCACACGCAACCCGTCAAGATCGACAGAGGCCCAGCCTTGCTAGGAGTCTGTGTTGACGGCTTTGTGGTGCATGATATAGGAACAGGTTGGGACTTCGGGCCCGTCAAGAGCGCGCTCTTCATGGGCGCGGGCGGTGTCAGAGTTGATCTCGAGTTTGTTGATGGCGAGCTTCTCGTGAATGATGTTCCGTTCGCGCTGTGGCTCGCTACGCAGGGCGGCCGATAGGCCGCCCCCAAACAAGAAAGGAGGTGTTTAATATAACCCCAACTGACCCAAGAGGTGGACTAATCCACTTTTCCCCCTTCTGGGTCTCTTTTCACAAAGAGACCCACGAATGCAATACACATTCATATACGCATAGATACAAACTGTGCGCAGATGGATAGGTATTACTTGTTTTATTTTCATAATGTCACATATCAGAGAACAAGTCACAAAAGTACGTAGTGCATGGCGTGCGACAGGAGATCACTTTGCACAAAAGCAAGATGCAGTTCTCATTACACTGCTGACCCCGCTCGAGCACAATCAACCACCAGGCTATCGGGCGCCGACCAGAGCGGATGTGCGACCACTGAGGCACGGGCTTAATATCATGGGCTCCATATTTGTAGCTGAAATTGCAGCCATGGGGCTTTCTATGGGCGGGCCACTCGCGACAGTTTCAGCAGCTCTTTTGGGTATAAGTGGTGGTGTGTTTCTGCATCAGGCACGAAGATTGGGACAGAAACCATCATGACACAATAAGATAACGTGAGTTATCACTGCTTCGTCAGACGAAGCAGTGGCAGGTAGTACACATTGCATTACTATTTTTCAATCATACATATGAATCATGAATATTATCGAAGCAGGTTTAATCAATATCCACCACTCCCAGATGACGGAGTGGTTTATGGGCCACACCCCAGCCATTGTAATTGGTATAAGCGTCAGTGGGATGCATCCCAAATGCTTCCGGATCAAAATGCGCAGCATCGACCGTATCCGCGCTGGACAAATGCAAACCTGATTGGAGATCTGGGGGATTGGGGAAGATGGCGCGAAGCAAAAAGGCTATTAAGAGCAAACCAACGAGCTGCCAAGCAAGGAAAGCCTGAGCCATATCCTGGTATAACTTCCATGGTGGTTTATGGTGCGAAAGAAACAGCGAGAGAAGCGATTGAATCGGGTGGCCATGCAGATTTAAATGGAGCAGTAGTGGTGGGAACCATTTTCGGTGGTGGAGCAGGATTGTATGCTGCATCTATGGGTGAGCCACTCGACATCGTTGCGGCCCTTGTGCCTAGTGCGATATTTGCCGCTGGTTTGCTAGCTCAAATGGGGGCAGGAATAGAGAAAGATATCAAAGGTTATGTGATGCAAAGTGGCAAATGAACTGCGGTTTCGCATGACATGCCGAGCCAGTAATTATCGCGACAAGTGGTTGATGTTGACGGGTGGAGAATGGTGTTGATAGAATGAGTGTGAAAATTGAGGAAACATGTTCTTATTATAAACATTTTGATAATTATCTATGGACAACGAATTATCAGCATTAATGGCACAGATTGCAGCAGCAGAAAAAGGTGAGAAACAAGTGGATAGCCCAGTGAGAGTAGCGGGGCGCCTACTCGATGTCCCGAGAAGCGGTGCGGATTTTGTATCAACGAATAGAAATGTAGATCTGCATGCGCAGAGAGCGCAAGACATGCAGGGGGTACTCAATGCGCTTGGCCAGTTTGTACGGTTCACCGCCGACACGCAAGTTGTGGTTGACCCCGCGCACTACCAACAGCATGGACCCAGTACGGGTGTTGCCATGGATGCGCGATATGGGAATGGTGCTGGGGATTGGCGTCAAAACGAGATGGCGCAACGGTTTGCCCTAGGTCTTTTTGCAGTGATGGACACTATACGCAACAGATTCACAGAGCTACACCGCAATGATCGATTGAATGATGCAGACCGAGCGGCTTTTACTCAGGCATTACAAGAGTTGCAACGGTTGGCTACGGGGATTCAGTTGGTTGATAATAATATAGCCGCAAGATTACAGGCAGTTGGAATAGAATTACAGAAAATGCAGTCTGCTCAATCTACTGGGTCAAGCAGAGACCTTGATTTTAGGAGGGCACAGGCAGTTGGCTATCTTGCGGCGTTATATGAAGAAAGGTGTAATTCGCAGCACGCGCCCGAATATCGTGGCAAACAAATGCTTGGGCAATGATTATATCCTGTTGTTTCGGCAGAATTGAATTATGGGCGTAAAGCAACTTGAGTGTTGATATCTGTGTGTAAACGTCTCATCGCCTTGGAATAGCTTCATCCAATAGGCCACTCAACTTATCCATCTCTCTCTTGCACCGCTCAATAATCCGCCTTTTTTCATCTGATTGATCCTGGAACCCTCTTAGACGAATTAATTCAGATTTAGAAGCTGAAAATCGCTCTTTGGCTTGTCTTATTCGTTCCTCGATATGCGCTATGTGCTGTTTTTGTTCATCAGCGGTTGGAAATTTCCCTTTTCCAAATCCCATTACCCCTTTCCCGACTTTGGCGCTCTTGGCGTCTTCAAGTTCCTGCGTCAGGCGCTCTTGATCTTCCTTAGCCTGATTCTCATTTTGCTGAGCTTTAGCGATGTCGTCTAAATATTTTTGGGCTTCAGCCTGAGATGCATCAACCGCCCCCATCTTTGATCTGATAGCATGTCGCAAATCTTCTGTAGCTAAGGCCAATTCAGCGGCTTTCGCCTTTGGAACAAGGGCCTGTATTTCTATCAGAGTATTTTGATCTTCTAATAGAGAAGGGTTGCGTTCTGACATAAGCTCACCTCCAAAATTCGCAACCCAGTGAGTTGGAGCCATATTCTTGAGTGCAAGGTGAGCAGTGTCGGTGGTTGAAGCATCAACTGTTATACCAAATTGTCTCTTTATTAACTCTTGCACCTCATTATTTTTATAACCCTTGGGTCCTGAGTAGACGAGAGCGCTTAAAAACTGCATTGCAGGAACGAAGCGATCTGCCATAGCACTAGCAGCTGCAGCGGAGACCTGTTCACGACCAACAAAGCCTGATGGGGATCTAAAAAAAGAGATAAAAGCGGCGACGTCAAGCTGATCTGGCTTGGTGAAGTAAATTTTCTGTTGTTCTAATGAGAGAGCGCTTATTTTGCGTGGATTAAATGGGTCAGGCACATTGTCCGCTGGATTGACGCCATACACAGGCACATACTCGTTATGACTTCCGTGCTGGGGGTCGAATGAGGGTCCATCGTATCGGACATCTATCATTGCTCTTTGAATCTCGGTCTGAACATGTGTTTGAATGGTTCTTTCAGGATGAACACGGCGGGCCAGCTCTCTAGCAATGAGTTTTGCAACTTGGGCCTCAACAATATCGTTGGTCTCAGTCTCAAGACCCCGGACCATCGACTCCCAATTAGTGTCTTTACTCAAAGCCTCTTCGATGTGCTTATCATGCTTCAGGCGCTTCCGAAGTTGTTCTGGTGTTCCGCATGCTTGTTGTGCCCCATACCAGCGATCTCGTGTGAGCACTGCGACAGCTTCCAATCTTCGTATTGCCTCTTCATGAAGCCTCACCATGGCGTCAACACCGAGTAGATTTTGAAACTCACCTGGTGTTAAAGACGCAAATATTGCATCAGCTTGTTGTTTTAACTCAGTAGGATACATCTCATATGCCTTGCGGATGCTGGGAAGATGTCTTGATGTGGCATCAGCTGTAGCTGTTGCATCCTCTGGGAAAAGGCGGCCGACACCCTCGAGCAACTTCAAAGCAGACATAAGATCACCACTACCGAGGGCCGTGGCGACACATGCGTCATATCCCCGCATGGTAAGAATATCTTTTGGATCAAATGATCTTGCAAATTTCTCTTTCCTTTCGGCAATATGTGCGTCTACCGCATTCTTCACAATAGCTACGGGGTCTGACTTCTCTCTGCCTCTTATATCCATAGCCTTGCTTGCGAGACCATCTTTTGACCAACTTAATTTACCGTCCCGATTGGTGTTTGCAAGGACGAGTATGGCATTTATAGCGACATAATCTGCGGGTTTGAGTTCATGGTACACATCTTCGTGACCAAATCTTTGTTCCTTGTATATCACCGCCATTAATCGAGTTTCTTCCGGTGGGTTCCCAACAAATGAATCTTCGTTTAAATGCAAGGGGCCACCCCGACCATTATCATCTCCTTTAATCGCGGGTAAAGAGAGCATGAGTCGCTGCGTTGCAGCATTGTCTTCCGTCAATGCATCATCGGACTCGGTCATAAGACTGGTAGCGCGCTTTTTCTCATCGACTTTGGCGTAAGGATCTTCTGCGGGCGTTGAATAAGGCACATCTATAGATTGTTCGGCAACACGTCGTCGCCATCTCACCTGATCAATTACATTTGGTTCAGTAGGGGGTTGGTTGGAAGGCCCTGAGACTCTTGCAACACCCGGTTCTCTATCAGTGAATGTCGATATTTGAGTATCGATCATAAATATTATCCAACTTATATTATTTCAGTTAGCACACTCAATCAGAGTAGCACATTCAAACCAGTGAATGCAAGTATTACGCATAATTACAAAAGACATCATTAGCTATCGTTTCCTATTGCAAACGTTGGATTTGCTCAATACAATGAGTAGCATTCTTATGCCCAACAAACTCCTCATCTGGATACGTGAACATAAGCTGGCGACAGCACTCATTTTCCTTGTTGTATTCCTCCTTGTTAAAGACTCGGCATTGATGCCATTTTCGTATCGCACCAGTAATTATGGGGGCGAGATAATGATGCAGAGGGGTGCGGTTGGTGTCGCTCCCGCAGCTCAATTTGGCAAGAGTATGGATGTGTATGAATCTGCCCCGCCCGCAACAGGTGGTGGTGGAGGCGCAATTGTACCTGCGCCGGAGCGCATGGTGAGTCGCAATGTGCAGCTCTCGATGGTGGTGAAAGATGTCGCACAAACAGTGCAAACACTTATCGACACCGCCGAGGGAGCAGGGGGCTATATGGTGTCAAGCACGCTCACCAACCCGACTCAAAGCGGCACAGCTACTGTAGCGGTGCGGGTGCTCTCCAAATCACTCCGAGATGTCACTGAGGCATTCAAAAAACTTGGTGTTAAAGTGGTTTCGGAGCGTGTGAGCGGCCAAGATATCACTGACCAATATCAGGACATCAAAGAGCGCTTGCGTTTGCTTGAGGAAACCAAGGTGAAATTCGAAAATATCCTGAAGACAAGCACTGATGTCCAAGACACACTTAGTGTGTTGCGGGAAATTCAACAGTTGCAATATCAAATAGATAGCCTTGTGGGGCAGGAAAAGTACTTGGCTTCAGCGGCACAATACTCACTTGTCACCGTCACGATGTCGCAAGATGAATATGAGCTGCCCTTTGCGCCTGATGAGCCCTGGAGCGCCTCAAATGTCTTTAAGCAAGCCGTGCGTAAACTTATTCGCACACTGCGGATGTTTGCAGAGCAACTCATATGGTTTGGGGTGTTTGCTGTCATATGGCTCCCTGTGGTGCTTGTCGGCTTCTTCATATATCGCAGGTTCCTTCGAAAGTCGGTATAGCTTCCTTGCAAACGTCCGAAGAAAAGGTTTCTCAAGGAGGTAGCGAGCACTTCGGATTTACCGTGTTATACGTTGTATAATCCGCTGGTATGAAAAAGTCACGAGTTTCATCTGCCGGATCCCCACAACTTCCCGATTGGCATCAATATTTCATGCAGATAGCCCGTGTGGTGAAATCTCGAGGGAATTGTGTGCTTTATCAGGTAGGGGCGGTGCTTGTGCAGGGCAGGCAAATTATTGCAACCGGCTACAACGGCACTCCACGAGGGTTGCCAAATTGTATCGAGGGCGGGTGCGCGCGGTGTAAGAATAAAAAGACAGGGAAGATTCGCTCGGGTGAACACAAGGGCACGTGTTTGTGTGTCCATGCAGAGGTAAACGCCATATTGCAATGTGCCTATCACGGTATCTCAACCAAAGGAGCAACGCTATACTCCACAACATCTCCGTGTATGCTTTGTGCCAAAGAGATGCTCAATGCGGGCATTATTGCTGTGTATTATGAGTACGAGGACTCGGGCGAACGCGAGAGCTTGACGCTTCTTAAGAAACACATGAAAGAGGTGGTATTGCTTGTGCCATAGGAAGCGGTGTGCATGCATTTTTGTTTGTCTTCCCATCGTTGTATCACGCGTCATTTGAGCTATCTGGGCTTGTGAAATGGTCCTCCTTGAGTAAAATAGGCCTTGAGTCATATGAATATCAAAAATATCAACATTGTCATAGTAGTTTTTGTGGCTGTTTTGGCCCTATGGGGCATGATTTCTCCTGCCTCTGCATTTGCCCAAAATAACAAATTTGGCATTCATGTGACGGTACCCACAGACACAGATTTGGATAGGGCTGCTGCGCTGGTGAATGGGGACACTGGTGCGTATGGGTATGTGAAATTTGTCATACAACAAGGTGAGCGTGATGCGGGGCAGTGGCAGAGCATTTTTGACAAGTTGCGTGAGCGCAGGCTCATCCCGGTTATTCGCATTGCGACAGAGCCAGAGGGAGAGAATTGGCAGATTCCTCGAGTGTCTGAGGCTACCTCATGGGCACAGTTTCTTAATTCACTCAACTGGGTCACGGAAAAGCGCTATGTTATTTTGTTCAACGAACCCAACCACGCCAACGAGTGGGGTGGCAGTGTTGATCCTACCGGGTACGGGAGAGTTGCTGCGGTCTATGCGGAAGCACTCAAAAATGCATCTGCAGATTTCTCTATTATGCTTGCCGGGCTTGATCTTACTGCTCCTGAGGCGCGCCCTATGTATGCAGATGCCCAAAAATTTCTGCAAACGTCAATCCCTGAGTTTTGTGCATACTTTACTACTCGCAATTTGATATGCAATGATTACATTGATGCAATATCCTCCCATTCATACCCCAACCCGGGCTTTTCAGGCACACCCTTTGACACAGGGCGCAGCTCAATACGTGGATATCAGTATGAGTTGGGATGGTACCGGGGCCTTTTGGGTAAAGAGCTGCCTGTATATATCACTGAAACCGGTTGGGACACCAGCAAGGTGGGCCATGAAACTGCGGCCTCGTATTTTGTGACGGCATTCACCAATGTGTGGCTTCCTGATGAGCGAGTGCAAGCGGTTATACCGTTCCTTTTAAATTATCAGACCCCGCCATTTTTGCAATTTTCCTTCTTAAGCCAGGGTGAAAACCCTCAGCCGTATTCAAAATATTTGCGCATCCAATCACTGGCCAAGGTACAGGGTGCACCGTCTATTCGTGATACGGCGCAGGTTGCCGGAGACATCCCCGTGCGCATAGTGGAGGAGTCATCGTATAGCATTCCGTTTGCCGTGAAAAATACGGGACAAGCGATTTGGGATGCGGGCGCATATACTCTGGTACTTGAAACCACCGATTTTGAGGAGGGTGTGTTGACGGCGCAACCCATACCTTTACCTAAGTTAACTCCGCTCCATGAAACGTATGCGCTTGCCCAGATTAGCACAGGATATACCGGAGAAAAAATGCAGGGCACGGTATCTGCGGTGCTCATGCGCGGCTCAGATGAAATAGCTCGAACACTGCCCCAGAAGGTTGTCATAGAGCCTCATCCCAGCTTATCACTTCGACTGACGCTTTTTGCCAAGGGCCTAAGCACAGGTGATGACTTTGAAGTGCAGATTTTTGATAATGATGAACAGCTGGTATATAAAAAGTCTTCTGTCAAGGTTACATTAGGCAGAGCAACTGTTGAGGGAATATCTAATGTTGCGCCTGGCAGAAAGTACCGGGTGGTCATCCTCAAGCCGTATTATCTGCCTCGTCAGGCCATAAGTACTTTTGCCGATGGCGTTACCATTATTGAATTTGAGGAGCTTTTGCCCCTTGATTTTAACCAGGATGGCAAGCTTTCACTCGCCGATATTCCGGGGCTTTTCACCCAAAAGGACCCAAATGATATGGGATTTTTTGAAAAAGTCCGCCTTCTATTACCCTAAATAGGCACAACCTACATCAATCATTTTTCGTAGTTTGTAATGTATGCAATCTGTGAGCTATTTCATCGTTTGGGGCTCTGGAAAAGTAACTTCCAACACACACGGCAGATATTGGATAGTGTGTTGATACTGTATGCACGAGCGGCATTGACGCTGGATTAATACCCCCATCGAGGAAGATTTTTCCACCGTATCTCGCATCTCGCAGCTTTTTAACTCGCTCAAGTTGTTCAGGGATAAACACCTGCCCTTGGGGGCCGGGGTGAATGGTCATAATTTGTATCGCGGGATAGGTGTGGGCCGGCGCACCGGCAAATATGATGTCTTTGATAGGGGGATCATCGGGGTTCACAGTAGGACAGATTGAAGCATTTTTGATTTGTGAAGTCCAACGCTCAATAATGTCAGGTGGAGCGGGAAAGTTGAGATGGGCGAAGATGTGGCGGATGGAAATAAGTGTGCTTAATTCGGCAAGAGCTTGCAGAGCGTCGTCATAATCAGTAAGCATAAGATGAAAGTCGAAGATCACCTTATGATATACATCCAGCTGGTCGTTTGAAAGACCACGGAGCAGCGTGAGCAAGTCTTTTGCAGAAAAGGTGAGATTGGGCACGAATAAACCATCTTGAATATCAATTTGTATGGTGTAAGCAACTGTTGCGAAGCGAGAGGCATAGAGCGGCACATCATGAACGTTTCGACTGGTAACGGTGGGGATAATTTCGGGAGCATTAGACATGGTATGATTGTAGCATGCAGAAAAACGAGATACTCAAGCTCCTTGCCGATTTCATAGCCATTGAATCAGTATCAACAGATAAAAGTCGTACCTTGGCGATGGGGCAGGCAGGTGAGTTTCTGGCGCGCACGCTCACTCATATGGGGTTTGAGGTTACTGCTCACCGCATTGCAGATGCACCACCTTTTATCATAGGGGCGTACCGCGTGGCGGGAGCACACGAGACTATGGGAGTATATGGCCATTATGATGTTCAACCAGAAGATCCGGTTGATGCGTGGCATTCACCTCCATTCAAACTAACGTCCCGTGACGGCAAGCTCTATGGCAGGGGAGTGGCGGATGATAAAGGGCATATCATTCAAAACATAGTAGCACTCCAGCAACTTATTGCAACCAAAAAGCTCAACAAAAACATTGTGTGTTTTTTTGAAGGAGAGGAAGAGTCCGGAAATAAGCACCTCAATGATTTTTTGGCTCTCGGTGAGGCGCGTATATTGCGCGAGCCAGATGTGTGGCTGGTGACAGACATGGGCGCTTCAGGCTCTGGAGAGCCTCAAATATGGAATGGGCTCCGTGGAATTGTTTATTTTGAAATCACTATTGAAACAAGTAACAAAGACGCTCATTCGGGAATATACGGCAATAGGGTGCATAATCCCGCTCAACTTCTTTGTGACTTGTTCGCTCGTATGAAAGATGCGCATTCCGTCGTTGTACAAATTCCTCATTTCTATGACAACATCATATTTCCCACCCCCACAGAGTACGCGAGCTTGCTAACTCAAAGTGACTCTGACGCGAGTTTGCGCGCACGCTCTGGTGCGCACGTCCTCCCTACAACATGGGGCCCGTTTCCTGGCGCACCCTCTGACATGCCTCTTGCGCTCACCTCCAAACTATTGCCCTCACTTGACATACATGGTGTATGGGGCGGGTACATACAAGATGGGGTCAAGACCATCATCCCCGCACGAGCAAATGCAAAATTTTCATGCCGTATCGTGGCAGGTCAAAAACCCGAAAACGTTGCACGTTTAGTACACGACTTTGTGTGCGCTCATATACCCCCGGGAGTATCTATTAAACTTACTCAAAAAGAAGGATCTGAGGCGTTTTATACCGCTGTTGATAACTTATGGACCAAGCGAATCGCAGGCGCTTTGGAGCACACATTTAAAACTCCTGTCCGATACAATCGTTCTGGGGGCTCAATACCGGTGGCACAAGCTCTTCAACAGAAATTCTCCAAACCCGTCATTCTCACTGGGTTCACGTTGCCCGATGACAATATCCACGCTCCTAATGAAAATTATGATGAACAAATGTTTTGGAAGGGGATTGAGGCTCTGGAACTTATCTATACTTCCTGATTTCTTCTGATGTGTATATATAGCGGTTGACAGCACCGCTTAATAATGGCAATATGAAAGTATAGGTATATTTATCATTTGTTTGATGCTCTAACTTCTTACCGTGATAGATTGAGTTGCGTATGCTTGATACTCGAGCTGATTTAGACTGTTATGGCAATACGTATTAATTCAAAGTTTCATAAACACTTTCGTGAAAGCATCCGCAGATTATCTGTGTGGTGTTTGGTTTTTGTGTACTTATTTTCATCCTTCCCATTTCTCGATCATGCTGTTAAGCCCGTTTATGCTGCCCCAATTACTGTTGAAAAAAACCACTCAGTCTGATTGGCAATCGGGTCGGTATGAATATAATCAAATTGACACACTCACAAGCCCCGGCGATATAACTCTGCCCACAGATCTGGGGCAATGGGATGCACAAGGCCCGGCTGATCTGAACGAATACTCATATACATCAAGTCCCATGGTAAAGGTGGGGAGATTTGTATACATGAATCGAAATAGAGCAACCGGACAGTTTCTTCGCTATGATCTTGACTTGAGGGAGTGGAAAGAGATGGCGTTTGTTCCTCATGGTATGTATGAGGTAGCGGATTTGACGACAGACGGCACAAACACCATTTTCGCTGTTGCAACAAGATATACAGGAAGCTACCCCACGCTCACCTTTAAGCATTTCTTAAAATATGACATTCCCTCAAACACATGGTCATACCTGGCTGATCCCCCCGATTTCTTACGCACATCTGCAACCATCGAGTATGTCGCAGGGAGCCCTAACTACATTTATGCTATTCAGGGCACAGGCACATGGGGGTTTTGGCGCTACAATGTGGATACTAATGTTTGGTCTGTAATCAACAACACAACAGTTCATTGTCAGGGTAATTGTGACATTTTATATGATGGTTCACGATATCTGTATTGGGCAACTGATTGGAACAATCCCGATAGGCTATACAGATACGATACGCAGACAGGTGCTTGGTCGTTAATGGCAAATGCTCCGGGTGACCAGGTGTTTACCACTGGTCATCGCATGACAATATTTGGTGACGATATATACTTTTTGCGCGGTGCCAACACGAAACTTCATTATCGATACAACATCACGGGAAACACTTGGAGTCAGGCCGCTGACTTGCCAGTCTTTTCCACATATCAAACACCCCTTGCCATCCCCGAAGACAATAAGATCATGATTTATGCAGGGATTACCAGTATTATTGACTACTATCCTGCTACAAACACATACAGTGACCCCCTCGGAGCTCCCACATACGGCCAAGACTCCAATGCGCAAATGGTGGCAGACCAGAATGGGAATATTTGGTATTGTGCGGGGGCGGGTCAGAATGTATGTCGTAAGTATGAAATCGCCACAAACACATGGACCACAACTGCAGCAGCGCCTAACACCATGGGCACCACGCCGGTCGCATGGAGCGGGACACGCCTATATGCCGACAGAGGAAATTACGAAAATAGATTTTATGAATATAACCCAACCACCAATACTTGGAGCACCAAAACGAGTCCAACTTACAATATTGGTGATGGCGGTGCAATGGTTGCTGATGCGAACTATGTGTATGCGTCTCCAGGCAGTGGCTGGAATTATTTTATGCGCTACGACATTGCGACCAACACCTGGAGTTTGCTTGCTCCATCTCCTGAGGGGGTATATCGAGGGAGTCGGCTCATTAAACACGGCAACTTCATGTATTTGCTTCAAGGCTGGGGCCGAGGGGGGCTTTTTCGATATGACATAACAGGAAACTCCTGGACACGGCTCAATAGTGTTCCGGTTGGGGTGAACATCGGAGGTGGCATGGCGTTTGATGGGGTTGATACACTGTATACACTTGTAGGAGGCACAAGCGACTATTACTCACGCATGTTCTATGCGTATTCCATCACCACAAATACATGGAAACGGATCGCCGACACTCCAGAGATCATGCGATCGGGGGGATCGCTCGTATGGGCCAATAATTCGGTTTATGCCATTCAAGGTGAATATAGCTATGCTATGTGGCGGTATACACCAGCCACAAACCCCTCCGCTTATCGCCAGTCAGGTCAGTGGTTTTCACCAGTGTATGACTTGGGATATGTCTCAAGCTGGACAAATTTTTCTGCCAATCAAACGACTCCAGCGGGCACGAGTGTGCAGTATTACTCTCGATCATCGCAAAACGGCAATAGCTGGTCTGCCTGGTCAGCTATTAGTGGAGGTGTTATTGCCTCTCCAGCTTATCGATATATTCAAGTACGCATAGTACTTGCGAGTGATAGCGCCAACACACCCACTGTTTCAGACTTTTCTATCAATTATGACTCAGACACCACAGCACCTACTATTTCTGGATTAACTATACGCGGATATACTCATCAAGGAGGAGATGCGCTGGTCAGCGGTAATGCACAGGGATATCCGTACACTAATCCATATTTTGAATGGGATAGTGTGCTTGATGCCTGGGGGAATGCTATTGCGGGATATTATGTGTATTTTGGCACCAGCCCATCAGTTGACCCAGTCACATATGGAGCACTCCAGAGCCACACGTACTATACGGTGGCGACGAGCATGACCAAGGGCCAAACATACTACGTAAGAATAAAAGCAAAAGATACCCAGGGGATCACTTCCGCTGCCTCGACTAATTTTGAATACGTGTATGATGGTATTTCACCTCCAACTGCACAAATTCTCACGACACAAGGAGATGTCGAGCAAGGATCATTGACAAATGTGGTAGCCCAAACTGCAACCTGGTGGAACACAAACTATGCCTATCGTCGACAAATCACCGTGACGAATAATTCAGGATCTTCGCTTCTTAAGGAAGATAGGGTCGCAGTATCCATTGATACAGCGGATCTGATTGATACATCTAAACTTCAGGAAGATGGAGACGATTTGCGCATCGTGTATTGGAATGGGGCATCGTGGGTTGAGAGTGCACGCGGGTGGGAAGCTATTGATTTGACAGATACTTCAATCTACTTTGATGTGCAATCGCCCATTAATGATGGAGCAACAGACGCAAACTACTATGTGTATTATGGACACACAGGGGCGAGTAGCCCACCCGTACTTGCAGTGGTGCGTGATGACTATGAGGACAGTTCAATTGATCCGACCAAATGGGTTGTAAACAGTAGCAACGGAACCGTGAGTGAAACCAGTGGACAAATGCGCTATACAGGTAGGACATCAGGCCAGAGTGGCATCTCTTCTCAATTTCGGTCAACTGCTCCGGTGAGCGGGGATTTTACTTTTGAAACCAAAATACACATTGTGAATAACACAGGGGGGAATTTCAACGGAGGAATATTTTTGGGGAGTTATGACGATACAACACCCAACAATGCTGCGGGTGTGTTGATAGGGTTTCATAACAACGGCAACATGTATTTTTACCACAAAAATAGTGGAGCGGGCTATACGGATTTGGGGCTCACCCGATCATATACCAAAGGCCAATGGTACACCATTAAGGTTGTGCGTAAGGGAACCGGGTGGACTTTTTTTAGAGACGGTCAACCGATTGGCGGCTCTGGCGGGCTGCTGTATGCCGGGGATGTATATTTTAGCTCATTGCGATACTGGAAAGAAAGCCTCACCTCAAGCTTTCAGGGTGATGTGTATTACGACGAAACCGCGTTTAATGCCCATGTGAAAGCAAGCGTAAGCGCATCTTTAGGTTTGGAAACAGAGAAAGACGACACAGCATCAGCCACAATCAGATTAATGCCCGAAACTCTTGGTACATGGGCGGGGTATCAGATGCCGTCGTTGCCACGGGAGGCTCGATTATATTATGGTGCCAGTGTCTATGCCAACAACAAGCTATACGTACTTCGTGGCAATAATTCACCCACGTTTTATGTGCTTGATATACAGTCAGGCCAATGGAGCGCCTTACCGAATGCACCTCAAAATATCGGCTCAAATGGAGGGTCGGTTATGATCTTTGATGGAACAGACGATATATATGTAACACGAGGCAGTAATACAGCCGAGTTTTATCGATATACCATATCCACGCAGACGTGGACGACAACATTAGCTTCAGCGCCTTTAAATTTCTACTATGGCGCTGCGGGAGTAAAAGCGGGCACAAATATGTATTTTTTGAGAGGGAGTAATGCCACAGACTTCATGGCCTACTCAATCACTGACAACACATGGAACGCGCGGTCGGCTTTCCCATATGCAGTAAGCATCGGATCAGGGCTTGTACATGATGGGGGTGACTATATTTATGGATTCAATGGTGGAAACAGTATTGGTTTCGCGCGCTATTCCATCAGTGCAAACAGCTGGGATTATCTTACTAATCCACAAGCACCCTATCTTATTGGAGGTGGTGCCGTAAACAATATGGTGTTGGATGCAACGAATAATGAAATCTACTTATTCACGCATATAACGCTTGCAGGTAAAGATGAACGCCGGCATTTTATATGGAAATACTCTCTCTCAACCAAACGGTGGACGCCCGTTGATGCCGATACTGACTTTGCGCCTCTTGTGGGTTCGGTGGCATATGACGGGGACAGATATGTGTATCTTATTCAAGGATATAGTAGTGATGGGGGTACGCGCTCGCTTTACCGATACGATTTGCGCACAGGGAAATTTTTTCCCGAAACACCACCCATTACTCATCAGCGGGATTTTGTTGGTGATTTGGGCAACTACATTTATTTTGCCCCATATACTGGAGCAGGCATGGCGTTTGATGGGAACGACGCGATATACCTTTCTACAGGCAATGGCTCATCACAAATGGTGAAATATACGGTCTCTCAAAAAAAATGGGACAGAATCGCACCCTTGCCTTGTAATTATGGGGGTGGCGGCATGCAATGGGTAGGCGACAGCATGTATGTAGTGTGCGCATCAAACACACAGCTTTTCTTTAGATACGATCCTGATGAGGGCGATTGGGAAAGGCTTGCTGATACTCTTGCGACTGTTCAAGCGGCAGGCAATCAGGGACTCGTGGCCGTAGGAGCAAATACGCTCTATTTATTGCGCGGCAATGGCTCAACCACGCTTTACAAGTACACCATCCTTACTAATGAATGGACAACAGAACCCACCCCTATTCCTGGCACCATTGGAAATAGCTGGGGAGCCTCAATGACCTTTGATGGAGATGATAATTTATATGTAATACGAGGTAATAATACGAGTTGGTTTTATCGCTATCAGCTATCGACTCAGCAGTGGTATATACTTCGAAGTATCCCCGCCTTATCATTTTATGCGGGGGGATCGTTATATCATGAGGGGAAGATATATGCATTTGCCGGAGATAATACGTATGGATTTTATGTGTATGACGTGGCGAGCGACTTGTGGACTGTGGGCCCACGCACTCCTTCGCAAGTTGGTCCTGGCACCGCCATTGTAAAAGGCCCGGGCAACACCGCCTATGCTACTGCAGGATACTACGATATGGCATTTTGGAAATTCAATTTACCATCGGTAAATTCGAGTTTTGTACACACAGGCTCATTTACTTCGAAGGTTTTTGATTTGGAAAATCCCTATGCATGGGCAGGGCTGCAAGCAACGGTAGCTTCTCCTGAAGCCTCAATGGTGCAAATGTATACGCGTACTTCTGCTGATCAGCTCGTGTGGTCTGAGTGGGAAGAGGCAGGAGAACTTAAACAAGTCGCATCTGATGAGTTTATCTACAACATTGAGTCAGAAGTAGAGAGATATGCTCAGGTGAAAGTGATATTAAGTTCTCAAGAAAGTGCCCAAACGCCCGTAGTTTCCGGAATTGCATTGCATTATTACGCCGATCCTGATCCACCAACGAATCCGACCAGTGTAACAGCATATGAAGACAACTCAAAACAGGAGGAAATCGATGACGGCGAGTGGGGAAACATCACCACACCTTATTTTGAATGGAGTGGTGCCGACGATGGCGAAGGTTCGGGAATACAGGGATATTATGTATATCTTGGGCCCGATGCAAATGCAGACCCAGTAGTAGATGGTGATTTTGTCATCAGCTCTCACTTCACGCCCAACTTGACTGCGGATGGTGAATACTATTTGGCAATACAAAGCGTAGATAATGCTGATAATGTAAGCATTGATGTGTGGCGACCATTTCACTATCGGCTCGATGCAACGCAACCACAGGAGCTCAGTTCAGTTGCCGCAGATCCTCGTACGTATACATCAGTTGATAATTACACCATGTTTTGGCTTCCGGTAGAGGATGTAGAAGCTTACGCCACATCATCAGGATTATTCGGCTATGAATATAAAACAGCCACCGCATCAGGCGCCCTCAGCCAGCCGCAACTCACCACCCAAACTTTAGTTACGGGGATAACAAAATATCAAGTTGGCGCGAACACTTTCTATGTGCGCTCGGTGGACGCTGCCGGGAATAAATCTGAATATGCAACTGTCTCATATTATTACAGCGGTAATGCGCCAACCAAACCTCGGAATCTCGTGGTGAACCCCACGTACTCCACCAGCAACAATTTCAGCTTTTCATGGGATGAGCCGGCAAGCTTCCAAGGATCGATAAAGGAGTATCGTTACTCGGTAAATGCCCCGCTCACTGCTACCAATTACAGTGTTACCAATACCCGAACCCTCACAGCGGGCTCCTACGCTACCATTAAGGGGGAAAACAAGCTGTATTTAGTGGCAGTGGATGAAGCGGACAATGTGCTCTATGAACCTGAGAATGTCGCGGTTGTAACTTTTACTGCCGACACATCAGCTCCGGGTATTCCCATAAATCCAGAAGCATTTGACAACTCTATTCGAGCAACTAAACAATACAAAGTCGGACTGACCTGGGATCCTCCTGAAGATATGGGGACCGGATTTGCAGGCTATGCCATTTATGGTTCGGCGAGCACTGCAACTTGCCAAGAAGATTTTTCAGCATATAGTCTTGCTGGTACGACCGCAGGCACGACATACGTTGTTACCACGCTGAATGCTGTTCCGCTTGAGTCAAAAACATATAATTTCTGCCTCAAGGCCTATGATTCGACGAATCAATATTCTGCAGTATCAAGCACCATTTCGTTGTGGCCTACGGGCAGATGGCTTACTGCGCCTGCTCTAACCGAAGACCCACTTGCCACAGTTAAGACAAAAAGCGCCACCATAACATGGTCAACTTCTCGTGAGGCTAATTCATTTGTTCAGTATGGGACAAAGTCAGGTGAATATGGAAATGAGGTTGGCTCATCACTTCAGGAAATTGCACACTCCATCAAACTCACTAACCTCAGCCCCAGCACGACGTATTATTACAAAGTCATTTGGACGGATGAAGATGGCAATCAGGGATTTTCTGATGAGCAGACATTCATCACTAATGCCGCCCCCACCGTCTCTAATGTTAAGTTTAGTGAAATAGGGCTGACTTCTACTTATGTGTCATTTTCTATCAACAACGCAACAAAAGCGACCATTGAATATGGCACCACCACAGATTATGGCGATCAAAAAGCCATAAGCACCTCAACGGACGAATCTACTCAGTCGGTTCGGATTGACAATCTGACCGAAGGCACGCTATATCATTTGCGCATTGTTGCCGAAGATGAAGAAAACAACACATTCACCGGTGATGACTATACATTTGAAACGCTGCCAATACCCAAGATTTCCGATTTGCGGGTTCAGCAAGTTCTGGGGATGCCCTCGGCGACACTCAGACTCATCTGGCAGACGAACGCCCCAACAACAACAGTTGTTACGTACTATCCAACAAGTGCTGCTTCGGCTGCACGCGATGAGATTAATTTGTCACTGGTCACCAGTCATGAAGTAATTTTGCGTAGCCTTCTTGATGAAACTGATTACACCGTAATGGTGTCAGGAAAAGACGTTGCAGGCAACTCCGCCGAGTCAGTGGTGAAGACACTTAAAACAGCAACTGATATACGAGCGCCAGAAATTTACAACCTTGCAGTCGATAGCACGATAGGTGGGGTGGGTGAGAGTGCGCGGGCGCAGCTGAACATTAGCTGGGACACCGATGAGCCCGCCTCGACACAAGTAGAGTATGGGGAAGGAACAGGAGGAGTATATCGAGCGACTACTCAAGAAGATCCCAATAGAACGGCCAATCACATGGTTACCATTCCTGGCCTTAAACCCGGCACCATTTACCATTTCCGAGTCGTTTCCAAAGATAAGGCGGGGAATATCGGCTATTCTGAAGATACTGTGATTATTACCCCTCGAGCGACAAAGGATGCGCTTAATTTGGTCATTCAGAGTTTGGGGCGTACCTTTAGTTTTCTTAACAATGTAAAAATTAACCGATGACATACACAGATTATTTCGTAAAGACACAAAACATTGACAAGGCCTTCAAGGTTGGCGATGGGATGGTGCCGGTATTGAAGGGAATTAATGTTGAAATCAAAAAAGGGGACTTTGCAGTGATATTTGGCCCTTCTGGCTCGGGCAAATCAACACTTTTACACACCCTTTTGGGTTTAGAGCGGCCAACTGCAGGCAGCGTACTTGTGGAAGACAAGGATTATTATGCCATGTCAGAAGATGAACGTGCGATGTATCGACGCTATCGTGTGGGCATGATTTATCAACAACCTCTTTGGATAGGCTCACTAAATGTCATCGAAAACATAAAATTCGCCCTTCATCTTATTGACTATCCGATAGGACAGGTGGAGGAGAAGGCTTTCTCGGTGCTTCAGATGGTGAAAATGGAGGGGTGGGCGACATATCGGCCAACCGAGTTGAGCTCCGGACAACAGCAAAAAATTAGCCTTGCACGAGCATTGGTGATGAGCCCGGTGTGTATTGTGGCCGATGAGCCGACCGGAAACCTCGACACGGTGTCGGGCCGTGAACTCATGGAAACCTTTATGCAGTTAAATGAAACACAGGGGATCACCATTTTAATGGTTACGCACGAGCTCAGCTATTTGAGGCTTGCCAAAAAGATATTTCATATGATAGATGGTGAGGTGGTAGAGGTGTGTTTGCCTCATAATCAAAAAGACTTCCTGCAAAGATTGAAAACTCAACAAACAGCAGGTGAGACTGATGTGCGTGATCGACAAATGTTAGCTAAAATGGATTTGTAACATATGGGTGTCATACGATTTTTTATACAAACATTTCAGATGACCGTAAAACGCGTAGGGGGATTTTTCGGATTAGTTATCCGTAATCCTCGTGTCATCTTGATGGCACTCAAACATATGGGGCTAACGCTTCTTTTCTTCTCTATGTTTTTTATACAACTGTCATTCTTTTTAATGGAGAAGATACTCTTTTGGCTCATTCATCGAACACCGTTTGGCCTTATCTTAAAACCAATTCTCCCTTGGTGGGATAAACATCTTAAAATAAAAGCGAGAGAAATGCTTGATCGCATTGATAAGGTACGTATATTCAAAATGCGACGATCATACCTAATTCGGCTGGGATATGACAATCTGCGCACCAAACAAACCCGATCACTCGTTACGGTGTTGGGTATGTCTATTGGAGTGGGCATCATTGTTTATCTTCTCTCGTTGGGATACGGGGTTGAGCGTTTAGTGATAAGTAGGGTGGCTGGTTTGGATGAGCTTCGTATGGCCGATGTGTCGGTTGGCACAAGCACCACACTTCGTATGAATGAAGAAACCATGCAAAAAATTCAACAAATTGCACAGGTCGCACAAGCAATACCAATCGTTTCAACCGTAGGCAGAATTAATTTTCAGAAAGCAACCACCGATGTGATGGTATTTTCTGCACCTAAGGACTATTTTGATGCGACACGTATGAATTTCTTGCGCGGGAAGCCCTTTGAGGGTAACAAGATAACGCGATTGCCTCAGCAACGCGCTTCAGAGAATATAGATGATATTGCGGGTGTCTTTGATGAACGTAAGGATGGGACATTTGCCCAACCAACCACCGGGATAACGTTGTACTTCAATGTGCTTCCTACTCAGGTTGCAACGGCATTTTCCGATTGCAGTATTCAATCTGAGGTTAAGGGATATGTGCTGAGATTTCCTTCACCATATACCGGCAGGGAGTATTGGGGGAGTGAGTATGCACCACTTTCGCCCTATGGCAGAGCTGGATATGATGCCGTGAGTGGGCAATACTTGGGTCGATGGATCAAGATACATGCACCACTTCATACACAGTCTGACGAAGGTGTATATGAGCCTGCAATGAATGAAAGCGGGAGGCAAGTGTATGCTGACGTTTGTATACAACGAAAACATGTCCATGTTGAAGGCCAATATGCATTTAGCCAGGTTGCTCAGGTATTGGGCATGGCATCTGATTCTGCGAACTTGACTCAAGAGTCATCGGCGAGTGCACAGCTTGATGATATGGTTCGGCTTGTGAGCACGAGAGAAGACGGTGTTGAATTTGTGGAGCTTGCAGCGAGCATGAGTGCTCAAGTCAAAAAACAGACGGGATCCATACCATTTCAAGGCTCCCCATCGGGAGACGCCATTGTTTCAACCGGCCTTATTGACCTATTAAATATTCCCCTTGCGCGTGCGTTGGATGCAAAATTCGATGTCTCGTTTATTGTTGTTAAGAACCTGCTTCCCAAAATTGAAGGAAGAGCGTTTTCTGAAGAGGCACAATATCGCATTGTGGGAGTTGTTGAAGATGATGACTCGCAATATTTTTACGTTCCGTTTAAAGATATGCAAAGTTTGGGTATAGAGAATTATTCACAACTGCGCGTGGTCGTGAAAGAAAAAGCAGACTTGTCTGCGGTGCGTAAACAAATAGAAACATGGGGCTATACGACAACGAGTACCGCCGACACGGTGCGTGAAATAGAGACACTGTTTACGACCATTAGAGTTGTATTGGTTGCGCTTGGCATGATCGCACTTGGTGTTGCTTCACTCGGCATGTTTAACACACTTACTGTTTCATTGCTTGAGCGCACGCGTGAGATTGGAGGAATGAAAGTGATGGGAATGGTGTCTGATGAGGTGCAAGAGCTATTTATGGCTGAAGCAATGATTATGGGAATGGGCGGAGGCATTGGAGGCCTACTTTTGGGATTTGCGGCCGGTAAAGCAACCTCACTTGCCCTATCAACAGTAGCCATCACTCAGGGCGCTGGCTATATCGACCTCACCTTTGTTCCGGTGTTTCTTGCCGTCTTTATTCTGCTGCTTTCATTTGGGGTGGGTGCGGTGACGGGGCTTTACCCGGCCCGTCGGAGCAAGCAAATATCTGCCATAAATGCTCTGCGATATGAGTGATGATGTCGTGCATTTTGCTTGACATCAGCCTCAAAATCTGTCAGTATGGATGTATAAGTAATATATATCGCTCTCGTCCCCATATGAAGCGGAACCGCATACATTGGCGTTTTCTTGGATTGCTTTTTACAAGGCTTCGCCCTTCATACCTGGCGCTTACTCGTATCCTCACTACGGTGACCAGCATTGCAGTGCTGAGCATCGTGGGCATGCACACTCCTTGGGCACAATCGTTGAGCGAGACCTTGTTTCAGATGCCCGCCCAAATGTTTTTTAACAGAGGAGAGGAAGCAGGGCTTGCGGGATATGATGACGGGGGAGGCCTAGTGAGTGTATTGAGTAATGAATTTACGCTTACAAAAGATCCCACGTGGTGGTCTTTGGATTATCCCTATGCCAAAGACATTACTTTAACTAATTTGTCTACGGTTTCCATCGCCACTGCATCTGCACAGATAACTCTTAATACAAAAGTATTGTTTGATGCGGGTAAGATCCAAAATGATTGTGATGACTTGCGCGTGATATACAACCCAACCCCCACAAGCCACACAGAGCTTCCTCGTAGTTATCATGTGGCATCCGGCGCATCAAGCTGTGCAGATTCTACCGTAACAACGCTTACATTTCCCCTGCGTGAGCCACTAGAAAGTGGCGCATCAACGAGTGTATATCGCATATATTATGGCAACCCGAGTGTAGCAGCACTAACCGGCACGGGGTACGATTTATATCGCGCAGATGACACCATTGTGCAAGCAACCCTTGTCTGTCCTTTTAATGGGTCGACAACATGTATTAATCAATCGGGGACTGTAAATCCCACCACCGCCACAGGAGCGATTCGGTACAGTGGGGGGAGTGCGCTACGGTTTGATGGAATTAACGATGAAATATTGTTTGATGCAACCTCAACTTTGGGAACAACACAGTACACAGTAGATGTCTGGTTCAAAGTTGATGACATAAACAATACTTACAAAAGAATATTGGAGAAGGATGGCAATAAAATGATGTTTTATGTATATGGTTCAACAATTACCTTCACTCAGCAAAGACATACTGTGCCACAATCTGTAGGGCAAGTTTCTGCTACTGGGGTTCAAGCCAACACCTGGCATAGAGTTACGGTGGTGAGGAATGGAACTAATTTCAAGATTTTTCTAGATGGTATTCTGAAGCAAAGCACGACAGGGGCAGATTACGTGGGACTAGCTGGTAATTATAGATTTGGCTATACATGGGGTTCAAATTCAGCTCCAATATCATTAGACGAATTCAGATTGTCCAATATTGCCAGATATAGCACTTCATTCGATTCTTATGCGACACCATTTGAACCAGATCCAAATACAGTTTTATTATGGCATTTTGATGAAAATGGTGATGATCCCAGAAACACAGGTAAAGCTATCGATAGTTCTGGTAATGGTAATCATGGCACTATCACTGGTGCTAAATATGTGAGTGGGTTAGTAGGGGTTGACTCCTCGACAGGCTCAGGGCAGGCGCAGGGAGGAGCGTTTCCGGCGGCGGCTACCACCAGCCATCAGGGTATTTTTATAGAAGAAGGAACTACCAACCTGATTACCAATCCAAGCTTTGAACACTCCACTTACAATACTAACTGGGGCACAAACTATTTTAATTACAATACTGCCTCAGCTACCTTTACTCCCAGCATGGCCAAGAGAAACTCAGCAGGACCGTTTGCTGCGGGACCAATGGTGCAGGGTAAAGCGGACTCAAGCGGTATTGGTGATATATTGGATATTCCCATAGGTAGTCAGATCAACGGAAGGTTCAATGGAAACATAGACCGCACACAGGGATCAATCGTTTTTTGGGTTACACCAGAGTGGAATGGCAATGACGGCTATACTCACACACTTATTGCAGCACCAGGTAGCACCTACAACTTCCATTTAGTTAAAGAAACAAATAGTTATTTATATTTTTATCTTGCAAATAGGTCTTTTGCTGTAGATGTGGCTTCATGGACTGCTGGAACAACCTATCAAATCGTCTTACGTTGGGATACTCAAAATACTCTTGATGGAACCAACTATGGTGCCGTTTCTATTAATGACGTACACAGCTTTGGTGCCAATGCAGCGCCAGCATCAGAAACACCAGCATACCTTAGATTACAAAACAACACCAACGCCGTCATCGAAGGCCTGACTATCTACCGCCGCCCGCTGTATGACGGACAATATGGCATAGATGTTGGTAATGGCGATGAAATCGCTCAAATATACAACTCGGGTACGGGGAAAGACCCTACTTTGGTGACAGGCAGTTGGGATGTAGTGTTTGCTTTGCCCACCAATGCTAGTACGGGTGCTCTCACCACCGGCACTGGCAATGCCTGGAGCCACTCGCATGCTTCCAATTTGCTCTATACCAGTACCACCAATACGGGTGGGTTTATGATGAATGGTACAGCGAGTAATGATGGGTGGGCAAGTATTTCTGGATCTGAGCAGACTTTCGAATTGCAACCAGATAGTACAACTGGAAAAGATTCTGACATTAATCTAAGCTCACCCACCACAAACTATGGTTCATCAAATATCTTAAGGGTTTCAGATGGAAATCATGCATCTTTTATCAGTTTTGATTTCAGTCAGATACCTTCTACAGCTTCGGTTAATACTACAACCTTATACTTAACTAAACAAAACACATTTACTAGCTCTAGGACGAGATATATTTACCCGCTAACTAGTGGTGTTGGAGATTGGTCTGAAAGTGAGATTTCATGGAATAACTACAAATCAGCGACAGCGTGGCCAGGTTCAGGGGGGGGATGGACACCAAATGTTGATTATGTTAGTACTAGCATGGGAAGTTGGAATACTGTAGGCAATGCGGGTGAGGTAGTAGAAATTCCTATTACGAGTTCTGTTGTACAAAATTGGATCCAAAATCCTCTCACGAACTCAGGCATGAGGCTTAGTTGGCATTACCAGGGTAGTGGTTTTGTAGACCAATACTACTCGTCAGATGATACAACGGAATCCCGACGGCCAAAAATTGTAGTGATGTACACTGCTCCTCCATCTATTTCCCAACTTTCTTCTCAAGAAAAAATATATAGCGGGGGGTACAAGGTTTTATCAAATGGAGGTGCCAATCAAGGTATTAAGTACACCCTAGGTAGTCAACCAGTGGGCAGAGACTATGTAGTAAGAGCAGTGGCTAACTCAGATGGTACTAGTATTCCTAAGATTCAAATTTGGGATACGGTCAATGATCATGAAATTACTCAATTAACAGGTACCGCTACTTCTACTAGAACTCAACCCAATGTCTTACTCTTTACCTTTGAACTCCCTTACGTTTCTCGGTATGGTGGTCAACCTGGATATGAATGGGTAACTCAAGATAGTAATCAGTTTGAGGTACGACTGCTTAATACAGAGAGTACCGGCACTACCTATTGGCATCAGGTGGAGGTGTATCAAAATCTAATTGATAATCCGTCATTTGAGATTGGAACGGGCGACCCATGGGTGCCAGCAAGTTATACCAATTACAGTTTTGAGCCAGGTGAGGCAAGTCAAGAACTAATTGAAAAGAAAAGCGGAAACAACTCATTGCGTTTAAATCCTACTGGAGGTAATAGATTGTACCGCCAAAGTGTAAGCGGTATGAGTGTTGGAAATTTTTATGGTATTGGCGGTTGGACATCTGGCAGCAATAAGCTCGGATCAACAAATATAGGTGGGGGTTGTGGGGTAGGAAAAATTCACCCTCAAGATAATTTTACTCCCACAAATGCGACCCTACCTTATACTAATGGAGTTAGTGAGTTTGACTTTGCTGTTGGTCGATACCATAGTAGTGGTTGCCCACATTTTGATATTAATGCAACTAGTGGTAGTAATCGACTAATTGATGATGTCTTCTTGGTTACTCTTACTCCTGTCTCCCTTACCGTCACTCCCGCCAATCAGGCAAATAGTACCGAAACGAGTGGGTTGCGGGTGGATGGGGCGGATACGCTGACGCAGCCGATTACGGGTTTGAGTGCAGATAGGGGGGTGATTAAGTTTAAGTTCACTCCGAGGCATAATTTGGCTGACGCTAACAAATATGGGGCTTCATTTCCTGTCATTTTTTCTTCTAACAATAATGGTAGTAATAGTTTTTGGTTGGTACGAGAGGCTGCAAATCAAGTGCTACTTAGAACATACTTCGGAACCACACAAGTAGACACAAGATGGACTTCGGCTTCTATGACTGCTGGCACAACATACGACTTTGAGCTTTCCTATAGTTCTGGAGACTATGTAAGAATGAAGGTAAATGGTGTTTTGGTTGGTACTAGCTCGACACTTGCTGTTCCATTTACGACAGTTCCCACATTAGCCTATTTTGGATCTTATGTAGGTGGGGGAACCGAAAGATACGACGGCACCATCTCCTCCTTCGTCACCCTCACCCCCACAGAAAACACGACTGCTCCGTATTACAAGTTTGGTAGTAAGAGTGTCAAGTTAGTCAATGCAGGGAGTATGCCGGATGAGTATACGATTGCTATAGATCCCAACAGCACTGCTACCCATACCTTATCTGCCTATGTCTATGATGGGACGACAGGCAATGTGGGGGGTACGGTGTCGTCGAGCATTGCTAGGTTGGTGTTTGGGGGAAGTGTCGTCACACCATCTGCATATACAGACATGGGAGGAGGTTGGTGGAGGCTGACATACTCTGCAGCTACCATAGATGCTTCACTTCTCTATGGTGTCCAAGCTCAAGCTGGTAAGACTATTTATGTAGATGGCGTGCAATTGGAGGCAAAGTCGTATGCCACTACGTATGCGGATGGCAGTCTGGGGAGTGGGTATAGCTGGAGTGGGACGGCGAATGAGAGCGGGGGGGTGAGGGCGGTGGCAAATCTTACATACTCTGCAAGTGGTAATATTAGTTCATCTCAAGGATCGATCTCATTATGGTCATGGTATCCAGATCATCATGGAAACTGTATTAACAATCACTATACATTTTTTAAAGCTGGAGACTTATGGTTTGGAAATGATTGTGGACAGATTGGTGCGATTTTTAGGAACGCGCCAATTACATACTCGACACAGTCATGGAACTCAGTTACTTATGGTAGAGGTAAATGGCATAATTTTACAACCGCATGGAATGGTAGCAAATTAGATTATTATGTGGATGGAGAACTCAGAGTAACGAGAGATTATGGATCCGAGCCTAACTTTGGTTCGGTAATTAGAGTTGGTGCCAATTTTGGAAACACTGGTGGGATTAACTCCACCATCTCCGACCTCCACATCTTCAACCAAGCCCTGACCCCCTCCGAAGTGGCTGTTTTGTATCACCAAGGTCTGTCTACTCACAGTAGTGCTATAGAAGCAGTCGATCGATATGTGGCAGATGGCACATACACCTCACCTGTAATTGACCTGGGAGCGAATGGAGCGTGGGGGAGTGTGCCGTGGAATAGTACACAAACACTCAATGACGGCACAGTGACATACTTCACTCGAACAAGCCCAGATAATGCGAGCTGGAGCAGTTGGGAGCAGGTGCTAGGTTCTGCCATCGCGTCTGCATCGCGCCGATACATGCAGTGGAAGGCTAATATGGTGGCAAATGAGCTCAAGTCACAAACGCCCAAAGTCACCGGTATGACAGTTGCATATGTTGAGGATACCACTCCACCGGTAAACCCAGCAGATTTAGCCCTTGGATATACATCTGTCGCGTCTACATCGGCGACGTTAGTTTCGGGCAATTTTCACAATTTCCCTCAGCCAAAGTTTACGTGGAGTGCGGCGGAGGATGATGCTGCATCGGGGCAATCTGCATCTGGCGTCGCTACGTATCACCTGCTTATGACCACAGATGCTGGTGCTACTCCCAGCGCACATATGAGTGACCCATGTTATGTCGAGCGTGACAGTGATACTCGCTCGTATATTGTGGGCACTGCGCCTGCAGCATGTACCCTCACGGATAACACGTGGTACCTGCGGTTACAAGCGAAAGACCATAGTGGGAACATTTCTTCTCCCGTGACATCATTTGTGTATAAATATGACGGCACTGTGCCCGATGCGCCTGCAGCAATCTCATCTACTTCAGTGGGGTATTCTGCTACTAATTCATTCACCTTTTTCTGGCCGGTGGCGCAAGATAGGGGGGCGAATGCCTCAGGTATTACGCACTATCAGTATAAAACAGGGGGAACAGAAGGTGTCTTTAGTGAGTGGCAGGATTCCAATGTGCCGGGTGATAATATTGTTACTCAAATTGGCGGTATTCAGGCGTATCAGCAGGGACAGAACTTTTTCTTTGTCCGATCTGTTGATAGGGCGGGCAATGTTTCGGCCGTTACAACCAATGTAGCAGTTGCTCCATTTTATTACAACGCCGACGCTCCCACTGCACCGCAAAATATTGTGATATCACCGACAACAAGCAGTGACAGTCCCGCCGCAAGCAACGTGTTTTCAGTGAGCTGGGATGCGCCCGAAACGTATTCAGGTGAAATTGCCAAATACTATTATTGCGTGAATTGCACGCCAAGCGCCACCACCATGACCGAGACGACCAGTGCCGAGACAGTAAATAGGGTGCTGAGCACTATGGCGCTGGCCACGCAACAAGGGAAAAATACTTTTTATCTGGTCGCCGAAGACAACAACATCAACGTATCAACCGGTCATGGCAATCGTAATTTTGAAGCGTATGCGAGTGCAGAATTTTATGCTTCCACTATAGCGCCCGGTGCTCCATCAAACCTTACGGTGTCTGATGCTTCTGACAGGGATGCAAGCGTATGGCGCCTAACCCTGGCTTGGAAAGCGGCGGCGACTGGGGGCACACCTGCGCGATATGACATTTATCGCTCAACAACCGGTGACACATACGCATTGTTGGGGAATACCTCATCAACCGCGTATACTGATGCAGATCTTGCCCAGGGCACCATATACTATTACAAAGTCCGCGCAGTGGATAATGCGGGCTCAAACAGTGTTTTCTCAAACGTTGTCAACCTCGCGCCAGAAGGCAAATACACAGAGCCCCCCGCCGCAGGAGGTGATCCGACTGTTTCTGTGGGCTCAACGACTGCAACGGTTGAATGGGTGACGAGCCGTGCAACATTTGGCACCGTTGAATATGGTAAAAGCACAACGTACGGCTCGGCAACCGCAGAAACTGTTGCCGTCACCAATCATATGCTCAAGTTGAAAGGGCTTGCACCGGGCACCACGTACCACTATAGAGTGCAATCGCTTGATGATTCTGCACTGGTTGGATACGACAGAGGGAGTGCATATACCAAAGATTATACTTTTACCACACTCACTGCTCCGCTTATCTCAAAAGTTGAAGTCAATGATATTGGGCTTGAGACGGCGGTAATATCATGGACTGCAGCGAGTTTGGAGAGCGCCGTTATTGAATATGGTGAAACTACTGCCTATGGTACTCAGGTTGAAGTATCAGTCGGTGAGAAAGAAGGATCACACACAACACGGCTTGCGGGACTCAATCATTCAACGACCTATCATTTTCGTATTAAGGGTGTAGACATCGATGGTAATGATTTGGTTTCTGATGATTATTCGTTTCAAACGATCGTCTTTCCTCGCATAACCGCGGTGGTATTAAATACCGACCAAGAAGAATCAGGCACCACGGCAGTGCTCGCGTGGGCCTCTAATGTGCCCACTTATGGTGTTTTAGAATATCAAATTGCAAAGGTAGACCCAGAGTATGCTCGCACCAGTCTACGCAATGTTTCAAATACCAACGCACTCCTTAATCTAACCCAAGAAGAACTTGCCCAAATACCGCTTATTCCCTCTTCTGCAGTGCAAAAAGTTGCTCAGACAGAGCTTGCTGCACAACATGTGGAGCGCATCGCGGGCCTTTCTGACGGATCTTTGTATATTTTCACCATTCGGGGGAAAGATAAATATGGTAATGAAACAGTGTCTGACCCGATACGCTATGTGACAGGTGCGGATACAAGACCACCACGTATCAACAATCTCGTTTTTGAAACTCCGGTGTCTGGCACTGGTGCTCAGGCGAGTGCTCAGATAATCGTGTCATGGGAAACAGATGAGCCCGCATTTGCACAGGTTGCATGGGGAGAGGGAAATGGCACCGAATATCCCAGAGAGACAGAGCGATCAGAAGCTCCTGCAACAAAGCACGTGGTGGTGCTTCGAGATTTACGCCCGACCAGTTCATATCATCTCAAAATTATTGTGGAAGACAAAACAGGAAATGTTGCAGAGAGCGAAGATACGGTTGTTGTGACACCATCTGCACAACAGGCGGCATTTGACATTATTATTCGCAATTTGGAAGACGTATTTGGTTTTTTGAATTTGTAATATGACGACACATTCTCATGCCCATGGCAGATTTCACAAACCAACCGATGCTGAAATACAAATCGGTGTTGATGTTGGTTCGATTGAACAACACGCATCACCTAAAAAGCATCGATCTCATCATGTGGTAGTGTCTGTTGAAGGGGTGAGTAAGCGATATCAGACTGATGGAGGAGGAGTACAGGCGCTCTCTGATGTGACGCTTCATTTGTATTCAGGTGAATTCGCCATGATATATGGCCCCTCAGGGTGTGGGAAAAGCACGCTCCTTCATACTATATTAGGTCTTGAGGAACCTAATGCTGGTGCAGTGAGCATTCGTGACAAGCATATCTATGAGATGAGTGTAGACGATAGATCCAAATTGCGCAGGCAGTATTTCGGCATGGTGTTTCAACAAAGCAACTGGATAAAGGCATTTCGAGTGTGGGAAAATGTGGGATACCCTCTGTTTTTGGAGGGGAGGCCACATCATGAGGTCAAAAAGCATGTGCTTGGCTTACTCGAAAGACTTGGTATCGCTGAATTTGCGTATCGCAAACCCATGCAACTATCTGGAGGTCAACAGCAAAAAGTGGCGCTTGCACGCGCGTTGGCGACCAATCCTCGAATTATTGTCGCCGATGAGCCGACTGGCAATCTGGATAGTGTATCGGGCAAGGAAATGATTGAGCTTCTTGTTAAACTTAATCGAGAAGAGCATAGGATGATTCTGATGGTAACGCACGATTTGAGCCTATTACCTCTTGCCACCCGGCGTGTAGGGCTTAAAGATGGGCATATTATTTTTGACGACCATGATTGAACAAAAATTATTACCGGCAAAGATAATTATCCATCAACGGTTACTCACTGTAGAGCATGCGGTTGCAGACGAGCTTGCGGTGGATGTGTTTGAAACACGCAAAGGATATCTTTCCTGGCGGACGATATGCACAATTGCCGTTCGTAACCTTACTCTTTCTCGCTCGCGCACCCTCATTACTGTTGGAGCTATTTCTATAGGCATAGGCGCTATCATTTTTCTTGTGTCGTTTAGTTATGGGCTCCAGTCGCTGGTGACAAATAGGTTAGTACGACCGAATTCACTTCGCATCGCTGATATGCAAAGTCAGTCGACAGCCCTTGCGCTACAACGGAGCATAGTTGATGATATTAAAAATCTCTCTGGAGTTGAAGATGTTGCTCCTGCTATAGCGCTTGCCGGTATTGCTGGGGTTTCGACATCAAAAATGGATACGGTTGTCATTGCTACGTTTAATAATTATCTTGAGTATTCTCATGTTGATATTATCGCTGGCAGGTTATTTTCCACAGAGGCCGACGCTGATTATCAAGAAACCACTTCAGAAATTACAGCACTTCAACAGGCGATAGCCCAAAAAGTTGGGAAAAAAGCTGAAGTGGCAGGAGTCTCTGCTGAGGCACCTCGCATCGAACGAGGGCAAAATAAAGACTTACAACCGCGCATATTTCGTATCAAAGACATGGTGTATGTACCAGTGCGCAAAGAACCCGTGCTGGGTGCCGAGATTTTAGGGTATGTGCGGGGCTCTGTGCTTGAGATGTTGGAGGGGAATATGGTATGGGGCAGCGAGTTTGGTGGTATGGGACTTGCAGGAAGATCGGTGCAAGGAGCAGATGGTGTTTGGTATGGCACGTGGATAAAATCCAGGTTTCCGTTGTATAAGGAAGAAGCACCCACCGTTTATTTACCACTGAAAGATGAGAGCGGATCTTGGCGGAAAGTTGAAGGATATATTCCTCAGTTGGATGAAGTGCACGTTCTTACCATAGAAGAAAAGCTCATAGAAGAGGATTTGCGTTCACAAACAGACGATGCCTCGGTATTGGGTGAGTCTACCGCTTCTGGCAGTTTGGAGGCTCCCCGAGAGGCAAGCGCATCAAGTAATTTTGTGATGATCAAAGCTGATGCAGAAGCGACCCAAGTAGCTGCGCTTGAGCAAATAGTGCGAAAAGATAATGCACAACCAGCGGATAACGCTTCACGCAGGACCACTGCGGTTGGCATGGTGTCGGTTAAGCGTAAAGCTCCCAAGGAAGCAATCGTTTCAACCGGCATGTTACAAACGCTTAAGAAAGATCCCTCTGACATGCTCGGGAAAACGCTGGATATGCAATTTATCTTAAGTGGAGGGCTCATACCCGGCATGGACGGCAGAGTGTTATCTTCAAAAGAAACGTATACTATTGTCGGAGTAGTTAAAGACGCGAATACAGCGTTGGTGTATGTGCCGGCATCTGATATTTTGAGTGTGGGTGTGGACAAATATTCTACTGCCAAAGTGCTTGTGCGTGAATCTGCTGTTCTTGCCGACGCACGATCTCAAATCGAGTCGCTCGGGTTCACCACGCAAAGTATTGTCGACACTATTGTGCAGGTCAACAAATTATTCTCCATTATGCGGTATCTACTTGCATCATTTGGCATTATCGCATTTATTGTGGCTATTATTGGCATGTTTAATACGCTTACCGTCACCTTGCTTGAACGCACCCGTGAAGTCGCTGTTATGAAAACATTGGGCACAACCAATCATGATGTTTCACGGCTCTTTATGGTCGAATCATCATTATTGGGGTTGGTCGGAGGGGTGGGGGGAATTGTGGTGGGGCTTCTGCTTGGATTAAGTGTAGATAACGCATTGTCATTACTGCGGGAAGATAAGACGGTGCGCTTATTTGTGTTTCCGCCCATATTTCTGGTAGTTATGATTGGGATATCAATACTGGTGGGAGTGATAACCGGTCTGTACCCAGCACGCCGTTCACGAAGCATCAATGCGCTTGATGCACTGCGATATGAATGATGTGTTTATTTTCGCACAATCAGACTGTCATAATCATGGGTGGGTTTGGTGAGGCCCATAATCTCAAGCACCGTGCCTGCAACTTTGCTCAATCCATTGTCTGGATTTTGATCAAGCTGTAATGCGCGCAGTTTGGGGTGGTTTGGGGCATAGATAATAAAGGGCACCGGATTAAGCGTGTGAGATGTTTTGGGTTGACCCGTTGCCTCATCCACCATTTCATCCGCATTGCCATGATCTGCGGTTATTACACACACAAACCCCTTTTTGGTAAGATATTCGCATAATCGGGCGAGTTCTCGATCTACGGTTTCACATGCCACTACGACCGATTCAAATACTCCAAAATGCCCCACCAGATCAGCATTGGCGAAGTTTATAACGCCAAACCCAATAGCGGGCTTGTCTTCGATGTGTTTTATGACCCCATCGACAATGTCTTTTGCGCGCATCTCGGGTGTCTTATCATACGTCACTTTTGTGCTTTCCATAAAAACATGCTCTTCGCCGGGAAAGACTTGTTCAACACCCCCATTAAAAAAGTACGTAACGTGGGGAATTTTATCTGTTTCTGCGGCGCGGATTTGCGGGATACCCGCCTTACTTACCACTTCTCCCAATGTTTCAGTGAGGTGCTTTTTTTCGAAAAATACGGGGTAGGTGAATGACTGATCGTATTGAGTCATGGTGAAGGTAGGATTATTGGGGAACACTTCGTGGATTTTGGTCACGATTTGCTTCATGCGATCAGATCGAAAATCAAAAAAGAATAGCGGCTCACCTGCCCCAATGCCGGTGAATGTGATGTCAACCCGTGTGGCTTCTTGCATCTCATCGCTTAACCCTTCGGCATAGTTGTCGGTAAATGCGCTCATAAGGTCGGGCTTTTCTTTCACTCCTTTGCCATGTGCCATGACATCAACAGCTTTGGCGGTTCTGTCCCAATTTTTATCTCTATCCATTGCGTAAAATCTGCCCGTCACGTCAACAACTTTACCGTAGTGCAATTCGTTCATCTTATCAAGTAGTTGCTTTGCATAGGTTGCGCCCGATTGAGGGAGCGTGTCGCGACCGTCACTAATAAAGTGGATTATGGGGCTCATACACCCTTGCTCATGCATGATTTCAAGCAGTTTGTGCAAATGATCTTGGTGACTATGAATGCCCCCCGGCGAAACCATTCCTATCAAATGAACGGTCTTGGCTTTAGCGATCATAAGAAACTCTTGAAATGTGTGTTTTTGGATGATTCCTTCTGTGGGGTCGTTTGGATTTTCAAGTGCCCGGCTTATACGAGGTAAATCTTGGAAAAAAACCCGCCCTGCGCCAATTGTAAGGTGGCCCACCTCAGATCCGCCAATTTGCCCGTGGGGGAGGCCCACGTATTCATGGCTTGCCTGAAGTTGGGTATAGGGGTATTCTGCAGATATTTTGTCCATAAAAGGCGTTTTTGCCATATGGATGGCATTGTGCTCGTTGAGTTTGCCGATACCCCAACCATCTAGGATGATAAGCGCGAGTTTTTGCATAGGTATGTATAGAATGGAAAACAGATAATAGTCAGCATGAAGGCTTACTTTTTTGCAATAGTTGCTTGTTGGGTGTATTTGGTCTGACTTATTTGGTCTGCAAAGCATTTCACAAAGCTATCCACCGCTATTTTAGGACTTTCAATATCAGAATATTGGGGTTCCCAAATATAATCGTCAAAAATCATAATACCACCTTGTTTTAATAGCCGCCAACTTAAAACCGCATCCTCGAGCACATCACTCGCTTTATGAGAGCCGTCAATATATATGAAATCGAATAAATCTATAGGAAGCATCTTGAGTGCGATATGCGAGGCCATTTTCATTTTAGTTATCTTGTGAGCGAATCCAGAATGGCTTATGTTCATGTCAAAGTGTTGTTCCACTGTATTGAAATCAATATCTGTTTGACTATGCTCGGCGCTTCCCTTCCAAGTGTCTACACACGTGATGTGAGTGCTTGGATGCGTGAGGATATTCTCAAGAAGCCAAATAGCAGATCTTCCTTCAAAAGAGCCTATTTCCAGCGCAGACACTTGTGGACAATTCTTAAGGTGCTTTAAGCTATCGAGCCATTCATGCTGCGTGGAACTAAACCAATCTGTTTGAAATATGTATTGTTTTGACACATGAACATTATACTGCTTTCTCTAGATGATAAATGATGGTTGTGATGATGGGTTTATGGTAAGGCTGTATAATCGTTGTATGTATGTATTATTGAAGAGTATCACTGTGTTTGTTCGTGTTTTTGTCGGTCTATTGCGCTTGTTTGGCTTTGGGGGAACGGCACTGCCCGGGCTTTGGGTTGAGCGCTATGCACCGTGGCTTATTGGAGAGTATGCCAAATACTACGACACCATTGTGTTGGTAACCGGCACCAATGGTAAAACAACTGTACAACTGGCCCTGCAACGGGTGCTTGAAGAGGATAGACGCCGCCTGGTGAATAATGCAAGCGGATCCAACATACTGCGGGGCATTGCATCAACAGTTCTTGCAGCAGGTATACCGGCTTCTGGCTCGGTGCTTTTGTGTGAGGTGGAAGAGGCAACCATGCCACATCTTACCCGTTTGCTTCGTGCACATATTATCGTCATTACCAATCTCTATCGCGACCAGCTCGACGCATACGGCGAGCTCCATACGACAGTCAAATACTTGAAAGATGCGTGTTTGGAAAATCCCGATGCCACCATCATATTCAACGCGGATGATCCTTTGGTGTCCGACGCTTGCACAGGTCTACCCCACAAGAAACAAAGTATATCTTTAGGTTCGTATGCATCACAGTTTGCTTATGAAGGGAGCGTGCCACAGAAAACCGATGTGACATATGAGGCACAACGTATAGTGGTGCAAGAAGATTTAGCTATACACATTGAGGTGCGTGATAATGGGGCAGAGCGCATTTTTGAATTTATGTTCCAACCTCCCGGAATGTATAACGCATACAATGCGCTCGCCGCATATGCCGCATCCCGAGCGCTTCAAGTTGAACACGACATCGTTATTAAGGGCCTTGAGGCAACGCGCCCGCCGTTTGGGAGGGGAGAACGCTTCACAGTCACCGCATCAGATCCCTCGCTTTCACTGCGCATGTTTCTTGTTAAAAATCCGGCAGGATATGGCCAAGTGTGGAGCTTGTTACAAACGCTTACCACACCTTTTTCTCTGGTGTTAGCCCTTAATGATCGTGTTGCCGATGGGACTGATGTGAGCTGGATTTGGGATATTCGCATGCCCCCGTTTCAGTCGGGGCTACTCCAAACCATCTGTTGTACTGGCACTCGGGCTCATGATATGGCGCTCAGAGTGAAGTATGAGGGCATTGAAGGGACGAGCTTTTTGGTGGAACCGTCTTTGGAGAAAGCGCTTCGACACATGGTGTATCACACCAACGCTCATCATCCCTGCTTTGTGCTTACGACATATACTGCCATGAACGAATTGCGCAGACATCTCAATCAATTTGTTGCGGTATTACCCTATCAAACATGACATACACACAGAGTCTGAGGCTTGTTCATTGCTTTCCGCACCATATGAATATTTATGGAGATTGGGGCAATATTGTGGCAATAACCAAACGATGTCAATGGCGGGGTATTCGGGTGGATTATGTTCCTATACATGGTGCGGATGACTTCTCTCACGTTGAGTCAGGCGACTTGTTCTTTTGGGGAGGTGGCCAGGATGCAGATCAAATGAGCGTTTTTCGCATCATCGAATCGGCCAAAAATCATTTTGTGCAAACGATTACACGCTTAGTTCAACAAGACAAGGTATTTTTGTTAGTATGCGGAGGTTATCAGATGTTTGGCCGATATTTTATTGACGCACAGGGAAATAAAATCCCCGGATTAGGAATACTTGATATTGAAACAAAAGCGAGTGGGCCCGGCGTAACAGAACGATGTATTGGAAATGTTATTATAAAAACGGAGCTTGAACTAGAGCCCCAGACTATTGTCGGATTTGAAAATCATGGTGGCCAAACGACGTTTGTTGCCGGTTCAAACCAGGGGTTGCAACCCCTTGGACATGTGATACGAGGCCATGGAAATACATTACGTGGAGGCGTTGAAGGGTGTGTGTTTCGAAACGTGTACGGTACATACTTACATGGGCCCATACTCCCAAAAAACCCTCATTTCGCCGACCATCTGATTGCTCAGGCGCTCCGCGTGAAATATCAGACGAACATTGAACTCGCTGCGCTTGATGACACACTTGAATGGCATGCACATACTGCAGCGCTTAAGTTAGCTGTGTAGTATCATAAATGTATGAGCATAGCGATATCCCTTCACTCACCCCATTTGCATGAGCGTCATTTTAAGCGCATTAACCACCTTCTTTTGATCATTTTAGTGCTCCTTTCTGCGTATATCATGTTTATACCATTTGTCCCGGAGGTGACTGCGTTTTACAACAAACAGACAGACAAAACAAGAGGATTTAAGTACGAATCGCGCTTGGCGATACAAGAGGCAGAAAGACTTGGCATATCTCGTGAATATTTAAAACCCATTCCAAACGAAAACCGACTGGTAATGCCTCAAATCGGTGTAGATTCGCTCGTCGTCGAAGGTATTGGCCCTGATGTGCTTGATAAGGGTTTGTGGCGTCGGCCCAATTCATCAACTCCTGATAAGGGTGGTAATACCGTTATCACCGGCCATCGGTTCCTTTATTCATCTGGTCCCAAAACCTTTTACAATTTAGATAAAGTGCAGATAGGTGATAAATTCTTCTTGTTTTGGGAAGGCGTAGAATATGATTACGAGGTGGTGGATATATTTGTGGTTGAACCAGATCAAATAGAAATAGAGGACAATACTCCTGAGCCACTTTTGACTCTTTACACCTGCACACCATTATGGAGTTCTGCGCAGAGGCTCGTCATTCGAGCTCGTCTTATTAATTAACTTCATCTTATGACTGAAAGAACTAAAACGATTATATTAATCATACTGATAGGGCTCGCTGTCGCGTTTATTGCATATATGCGTGGAGGATATGAAGATCGCTTCATTGACTCTCTTCGCTAGGCGATTACAGAACCAAGTTGTGAAAGTTTTTCAATTCGCCTCAAGTAGCGTTTTTCAGCGCCTCGGGGTAAACGAATGAATGCGTGCACCAATGGTATCGCGTTTTCAAACGTAATGTAGTCTGCGCCAAGCGCCAGCACATTGACTAAATCATCTCGGCAGTCCGCCTCAAGCATCGCCTGATCTGTTGCGGTGGTCGCTCGCAGATGTGCATATCGATTTGCGCTTATAGCGACTCCGCAACCTGAACTACACAAAACAACGCCCAACCCTTGCGTATCCTGACCCATGCGCTTTGCAAGCTCAGCAACCCAATCAACGTAATCATCTTCGGGGTTGAACATTTTGTTGCCACAATCAACGACGGTAAACTCTGATTGAAAGTGACTGTGCAATTTCTCTTTGAGGGCAAAACCTCGATGATCTGCTGCGATATAGAGTGTCATATGCTTTCAGTATACCTCATTCACATGGTACCATAGAAGCCATGTTTATCGATACACACTGCCATTTGAATTTCAAAGCATTTGAAGGTGGTGAAGCTACCATTGTGCGCAAAGCACAGCAGGTGCAGGTTGAGATGGTGGTGGTGCCCGGCACTGATGTGCCCACATCACAAAAAGCAGTGCGCATTGCGCAGAAAAACCCCCAAGTATATGCATTAGTCGGCGTGCACCCCCACCACGTCACACACTATATGATGCAAGATGACCCTACTCTCGCATTTGAGCGTGATCTCCCTATACTTGAGTCGCTTGTGCAGGAGCAGAAAGTGGTTGGAATGGGGGAAATAGGGCTTGATCGACACACGTATGCAGTGAGCAAATACGGCCCTTCATCTGTGGTGAGCGATTCTTTATTTGCGCTGCAAAAAATGGTGTTTCTCCGCCAACTTGAGTTAGCGCATCGGCATGGTACTTCAGTGTCAATTCATAACCGTGAAGCGCACACCGACTTGATTCAGATATTTGAAGAAAACGCAAAGCTCATGCAGGAGCTGTCACATAGGATTGTGCTTCACTGTTGCGAGCCGATGGAAGCATTGCTTAATCTCGCGAAACGATTTGGGTGCTTTATTGGAGTTGATGGTGATATCACGTATGATCGTGCAAAACAAGAATTCATACGGAACGTCCCTTTAGAGATGCTGGTGCTTGAAACCGACGCTCCTTACCTTTTGCCGGAGCCCTGGCGGAGTCAAAAAAAGTATCCCAATGTGCCTGAATATCTTCCACGAATTGCTACAGAGGTTGCTCGGGTGAAAAATGTTTCGGTTGAGATGGTAGCTCATGTTACAACCCAAAATGCAAGGGTGTTGTTTGGATTACCACAACAAAAACGTAGCAACCATGGCAAATAGAAACCCTGTTATCATGCTATCAAGCATATATCCCAAGAAACCACCAAGTGTAAATATGCCAAAGAGCATCCAAACACTAAACTCTCGTCGGATATGTATCGCGAAGTGAATCACCATGATAAATATGCCGCTTCCCAATATGTAAAATATGACGCCTTCATTCATAATGAATATCATAACGTAGTTAATACACTCTGCCATCCGTCTACAAACTGCTTTCTGGAGTATGTGGCACTTTTGGCTTTTGCTTGAGCCCCAAGCGTCTCTCGTTTTGAATGGTCTGATTGTAACATTTGTATGGCATGAGCAATAGAGGCAGTTGAAGAGCTGTCGACAAATAACGCACCCTTATCTGCTGATATTTCATGAAATATTGGTGCATCGGTGAGAATGGATGGTGTGCCGAAATGCCCTGCTTCAATATATGCGTATCCAAATCCCTCATCCAACGAAACCAACATGTTGGCAAGTGCGTGGGTAAATAGTGTTGTAAGTACCCGGTCATCGACAAAGCCTGTGCAGAGGATGCGGGCAGGGTTGGCCTCGGCCAATTCATGGAATTTTTGAAGCTCACTTGACCACGGATGACCATCAGAGCTCTTAGTAAATGCCCCCCCGACACACACAAGCGTAATGTTCGCCTCAATTGCGGCTCGCGCCATCTGCGCAATGTTTTTGTGCCAGTTTACATCACCCACATATAACACATATTCATGGGGGGTAAGTCCGTATGGCAGTATTTTTTCTATGTGTTCAACCGACACATCTTGCAAACCCGAGTAGGGATACACCACATGAATGATGTTGGGATCCAGTTGGCATATATCAATCAAGTCTCGTTTACTCGTTTGACTGTCGGTGACGAATGCTCGATAAAATTTCAGCAATTTGAGATTAATAGTTTTCCATAGAGTGCCCTTGATACCAACCCAGGGGAACTGTGTGTGCTTGAGTGGGATGACATCGTGGATAACGCCGATAGTTTGTCGATGCGCAACAAGATCGCCTGAAAGGTATGGAGGGGCAATGAGGTTAACAAACGGATGTATGGCAATATCTGACGCAACATTTGATATGGTGCTGTCTTGCTCTGGAAAGGCTGATTGAAGGGCTTGGGCATATCTTCCGATCCCGCGTATGCGCGATTGGCCGTCGTGTGCTATAGATTTGATAATTTTGACTGATTTCATAGGGGTTCATCAGATGTATCATCTAAACGACCACATGTTTGTATGATGATATCAATATCTTTTTGTATTTGTGTCTTAAGTGCTTCAATTGTGGCAAACGCCTGCGTATCTCGAATGTGATGGATGAGTTTGAGTGTGATGTTTTGAGTATTATAGTCACTACATAACGATTTGGTTTGTATAAGATGTGATTCTATACTTACGATATGCGTTTGTAGAGTTGGTTTAGGGCCGATATGTATGGCTGACAGAAATGATTTTGAGTAAGTGGGAAATTGCAGGGTAGTAAATCCCCCATACACCCCCGCAAGATCATGTGCCTGCCCCTCTAAGAGGTGAATGTTGATGGTCGGCACGACACGTGAGCTGCCCAAGCCCAACCCTTTAACTTGTGTACCATGCAATACGATGGGCAATGCGCCATTTGACATAATTTGTGTATTGTAACAGGATAACGATGCGGGCTTGTACTGCTTGTGTGGTATAGTTTCCCTCATATGCACACAATACCAACCTTGAAAATCAAACTCATAGATACGAGCCTTCCCGTTCCTCAATATCATACGGCAGGATCGGTCGCCTTTGATGTATATAGTAGGGTTGATGTTGAAATCGAACCATGGAAGCCGACGATCATACCGCTTAATCTTGTCGTTGCCACCCCCGAAGGGTACTTTCTTATGCTTTCCGCTCGCAGTTCGACCGCCAAGCGATATGGCCTTCTGGTGGCGAATGGTATTGGTATCGTAGATCAGGATTATTGCGGCGATAATGATGAGCTGGGCTTGAGCGTTATAAACTTTACTCCGGAGCGGGTGAGCATTAAAAAAGGAGATAGAGTAGGCCAAGCCACACTAGTTTCAATAGCAAAGGCAAACGGCTTTGACGTAGTCACTCACATGAAACAAGCAAACCGTGGCGGATGGGGAAGTACCGGATCATAGTTATGCCTCATTCTGGCTCTGCGGTTCCTTCAAAGAGCACACCCTTAAGCTCAGGGTGCTTGGCATACAGAAGTTTGAGGCAATTTCGCAGATGATATGCATATCGATAATGCGCCCCAATACCGGTTCGAAGTTCTGCTTCATAAATAAATTTGTCGAGTGTCGTCGTATGCTCGAAATGGTAGGTGTGTCCAAGGAGAGAGTAGTAAAAATATCGCATATCTGAGTTATGAAGCATTTTTTCCATGCGTTTCTTTTGCGTGAGGCCAAGAGCGCTAAGTGATTGCAGTTGTTTTTGCATCACTACGTCTTTGGTTTGATCTGATGCATCATAAAAACCGTTTGGTTTGAGTGTTGCGACTTTTTGACCGGTGCGATGTCGGTTGAGATCTCGCATTTCGGCAAATGCCACTTGACGCCATCCAAAATTCACTCCAATTGAGCGCACTTCATCAGGGCAGGGTGAGTATCGATTCTCTCTCATCACCAGATATTTGTCTAGCCATAATTTTTTCTTTTCTTGTAAGGACAAAAATGCTCCATCTGCTTTCACCTTTGCCCCAGCAGAGGTGAGAGTCAGTCGTTTGAAATTGAGCTCAATGACGTGCGCAACGTCTGGTTTAAAGCGCGCATGACGAATAAGCCGGGGGGTTACCAATTCAAGTTGTCGTTTCATGTGTGTGCCGATAGAAACAAACTCTTTGAGCGGATGAGACAAAAGAGTTGAGATAAGCTCGACCCAATTTCTTGCAGACATGATGAGCATGACATTCGTTTTGGCACACACGGGTAGAAATACGCGCGCCCTATCAAATGCGTAATTGCGGATCATGCGCTCTCTTTTTTTAATTCCCGAAGGGGTTTGGTCATTAAGCACGGCGTGTGGTATGTTCATGGCTTCAGGATGCTTCATACCATAGTGTGTCCACAGGGTAAGCGCTTTTTCATACGCCTGAAAGGCATCGCGCACAAATTGTTTATAAGCCCCAGTTTCAGTTATACCAAGTGACGCAGGGGTCATGACACCCGATTGCTTCATTTGGATATAGCGGGTTGAAGATTCTTGGCCTGAAGCAGTAGGACATTGTGCCCATAGGAAATATGCCCCGTAGAGTGATATTTCATCGATAAACATGGCGACCGGAGCCATGTCGGCTATAGATGCGTGGCCATAATCAACCATTTTAAAGATTGAATCAACGGATTTATCTGTGTCGGCCCAGTTGATCTTTGACACGATAGCATCAAGGCCGTCGTTTGAGCGAGAGTAGCGCGCACCCGTTGCAGCCAATAGCTCGGGGGTAAGTGCCGTACAGCCGGCATCCTGTGATGCTTGTGAGGGCATAATTGCCACATGTTGAACGCGCATGTCTGGATTATAATGTGCGAATTCAAAAATTCCCACAGCAGTTATGCCCCTTGCAGATTTTGACTTCGAGCTTCCTCCCGAGCGCATTGCGCAATCACCCGCTCACCCGAGAGATCATGCGCGACTTCTGGTATACCACAGTGCTCAGGATCGGTTGGAAATCGACCGATTTTATAACATTTCCCGTCACATACAACCAAAATCATTGATGGTCTTTAATGAAACGTGTGTCGCTCCCGTTCGAATTACTCTGCAAAAACAGTCAGGTGGCAAGATAGTGTGTTTGTTTATGTTGAATACTCCCAAAAGTAGGCCGCAACATGTTGATGTCATGGTTGATAGGAAAGTTGAAATAGGGGACAATTTGTATAGCCAAGATGGAACGATACTGGTCGGGGTCTGGAGTGCTCATCGAGAGAAAAGCATATTCGAGCTCAAGCTCTCCCTTACCTCAACTGAGCTTTTTACATTGTTGCAACAACAAGGGAATATGCCCCTTCCGCCATATATTGATGCAAGTCACACAAAAAGAGAGTCAATGCTTCATGATTATCAAACAGTATATGCCAAAACGGAGAATAACGATGGAGGTCTGTTTTCGATCGCAGCTCCAACCGCAGGACTACATTTTACGCACGAAACATTTGCGTCGTTGCGCAGTCATGACGTCGAAATGGCCCAAGTGGCGCTTGAGGTGGGGCTGGGTACGTTTGCACCCATCACAGAAACCACTATTCGAAAAGGTGTTTTGCATAGTGAATGGTATAAAGTCCCCCCCGAAGCTAATGGTCAGATAACCAATGCACTAGAGCAAAAGAGGCCCATTATTGCAGTCGGTACCACGACAGTCAGAACACTTGAATCATACTCAAGGCTTCCGAAAGCCTCAAAAAATGCTTTAGATGGTTATCATCACACTAGCATTTTCATCCAGCACCCCTTTCATTTTGAGGTCATTACCGGGCTTATTACCAATTTTCATCTGCCAAAATCATCTCTTATGATGTTGGTTGACGCCTTTTTGAGATATAAGCAATCAAAAAAAACCATCAAAGATCTGTATAATTTCGCACTTGCCAATAAGTGCTCATTTTACAGTTTTGGAGATGCAATGCTCATTTTGTAACACCTTTGTTTATGAACAATTCACTCTTTTCCATTACCCATACATCAAAAAAATACGGAAGTCGGGCTCGAACCGGCACAATTCGTACTCATCATGGCACGATTAAAACACCAGCATTTGTACCTGTCGCAACAAAAGGAGCGCTTAAATCATTGACACCGGCGCAGGCTCAAGATATGAGCGTACAAGTATCTTTTGTAAATGCGTATCACTTGGTGGTTCACCCATCAACAGCAGTGGTGCGTGCACATGGCTCTATTCACGAATATGCGCGTATGCCGTGGCCACTTTTTAGCGATTCTGGCGGGTTCCAAGTATTTTCTTTAGCTCAAAAAGCTCGAAGAGGGAAACTTCGAGATGGAGAAGAGTCGATACTTGTGTCTTTGACACAAGAGCAAGTGGTTTTTCGATCGGTATATGACGGAGAGCTTATCACGTTTTCTCCCGAGCTCTCGATGCAATATCAGATTGATATCGGGGCAGATATGATTATGGCGTTTGATGAGTGTACGTATTATCCTGCAACTCATGCGTATACGGCTCAAGCCCTTCGCCGGACTCATGAATGGCTCAAAAGATGCGTGGTGTATAAGAATAAAAACAAACGCCCTGATTACCCACAATATCTATATGGTGTCGTGCAGGGTGGTTGTTTTGAAGATTTGCGTGTGGAATCAGCGCAGTTTGTGGGTGAACAAGATGTTGATGGCATTGCAATAGGTGGTGTCAGTGTTGGTGAGAGCAAACAAGAAATGCGCGAACAAGTTCGATGGGTACAAGCTCATGTGCCTCATAAAAAGCCAGTGCATTTGTTGGGAGTTGGTCATACGGACGACATATTGGACCTGGTGCATTATGGCATAGACACATTTGACTGCGTCGAGCCAACGCGCCTTGCTCGAATGGGCGTTTTGCTGACTGCATCAAACACTCATGAATCCGCACACCGGTGGCGGTGGGAAAAAATAGACATTACCTCCATGATGTATAAAAACGATACGAACCACATAGTGTCGCCTTCCCAATATGTGGGGCAGTTTACGTATTCCTATCTTCATCATCTTTTCAAACAAAAGGAGCTTTTGGGATATACAATCGCTACGATGCACAACGTGGCAACCATGGAACATTTAATGACCCGCATACGAGAAGACATTCAAAACGATTATATCTAGGACGAGATAGCGCTTATGATATGTGACCAGGGTTTCACTGATTCTCCCTCGACTTGGCCCTGAGTTATGAGCACTCTTTCAGAGTTCTCTTGTTGCATCGAAATGACTTTGAGTCTTTTTTTCACATTCTTTATCACTACTTCTGTCCATACTCCTGGCCATGGGTGTAGTGCGCGCCACATATTGTAAAGGTGATGCGCCCTAAGATACTGGGGGGGAGTACTATTCGGATTTTTCATATAAAAATCCTGTATGAGTTTAATGCCTTCAATAGGCTCTGTGTTCCCGTCGATAAGGTTATTAAGTTTTGTGTAATCAATATATCCATCTGCACGAGTAAGTTTACGTGTATACGTGGCTTGTGTATGATCTTGGAGCGTGCGGTTAACTGCATGTACATGTGATAGATGTTTTGATAGAAGATGCAGGTTCAACACAAGGAGTTTTTTTTGAAGTGTTTCTTGCGTGTCGGTGTGTGCAAGTGGAAACACAACCTGATCGATTATGTCCCCCTCATCCATTTTTTGATTCATATGCATGAGGGTCACTCCACTATTTGTTTCGCCCATAAGAAGCGCATATGCAAGAGGACTTGCGCCTCGGTAGTGAGGGAGTAGTGAGGGGTGTATATTCCAAAAACCATACGGTGGAGCGCTTAAGACATCTGCGGGTATCATTTCATGATATGCAAATAAAATACATAAATCGATAGCGTGCTCGTGCAAAATGCGAGAGGAAGCGGCGCCATGGGCTTTTATACCATCACAATAGCAAGGAATTCCATTTCGTTCAGCCACCTGCTTCACGGGGGTTTTTCTGAGGGTTAGACCTCTTCCTGCCGGTTTGTCGGGTTGTGTGAACACGACTGAAATAAAAATGCCCAGCTGCGAAGATTGGGCGATAAGCGCCTCAAGAAGATCTGCGGAAAACTGAGGGCTCCCTAAGTAGGCTATTTGAAGCGGTCGAGAATGTGTGGGCATATTAATTGGCCATACTGTCTATCGTTTTAATCGTTTCGGTGATAAGCATAAACAAATTGGGTTCTGCTTTGATCCAAACATCTTGTAACCGAGCGCTTTCAGATGCTGTCAGGATTTGTTGATACTCCTGATTTGTGAGTTGAGCGGCGCGTGTTGCATCAAATGTGCCGCATTCAAGCCCAAATGTGCCTGAGTTGGAGCTCACCCCTTCAGGAAGCAAAAATCTGACGCCACACTCACTATCTTCAAAAATTGCATAGGAGAGAGTCGTTTGGTCATCTGACGCATCTTGAGAAGTGCGCTCCACGGTTTCTTGGGCCTTTAATAGCTGTGTCGTGTTTGAGCGTTCAACGTGCATGCCTTGACGTATGCCGGCTGCGAATGCGACTAACGTGATGAGGGCCATAAGAATAAGCCACGATCGTAATTTCATGGGGATATTGTACTAGAAATGTACGTGATAATATGCAGGTTGACAGACGTTTCTTAAAATGAGATAATGCAAACCAGGTCTCCGATCCTAAGCGTAGCAATGCTTTTTCTTAATTACTAAATCGCTCGGGGCCTTGCGCTTTAGGCGCAAGTTGACATGTTGTCACAATTTGTCATTGATAAATTGGCGCATGTGACCCTTTTTCTCATGCGAGAAAAAGCGATATGTACGCATAGTTCGGGACCTTTTGTTGCTTTCTTGCCGTATTCCTATCTTCAGATCTTATCGTTCATACCATGATGTCAGAATATTGTTATCGTAGACAGATATACAATGAGGGATAGATACTCTATTTCGTTTTGTCTATTAATTCCATTTAATAATTCAGTTACACGCTATGTCTACATCTTCTCCCAAACCAAAAGAGGCCAATGTTTTGGCTCACGATGGTTTAGATATGAGTTCATTTCTTGATACGGTCGAATATAAGCCTATCGTACCCCAAGAAGATCTTGCGATAAATTCAGAATCTGCACGAGCACCGCGCGAGGCTGGCTCAACCCCCGACTTGTCGCAACAGTCCGCACCATCTTCCCGACGATATCATAACTCAAAAAGAACGGCTCGCACCACAGACTCTCCTTCTTTTGATCAAGATGGGCAAAATAGGTTGGAAGAGGATTTGAAAGTCAGTTATGAGGCAAAGGGAATTCTTGAAATTACTCCTTCGGGATATGGCTTTTTGCGCCGTGATTATGAGGTGGACCCCACATCTGATATTTACATTTCTCCCTCCCAAATAAAACGATTTTGGCTCCGAAAAGGTGATCTCGTGGAGGGTTTGGCGAGAGCCCCAAAAAATGGAGAGAGATATCACAGTCTTCTTTTGGTCAAAAAGATCAATGACAAAGAAATGTCAGAATCTGAGAGCCAAAACAGACCCCAATTTGATAGTTTGACTTCACTACATCCCAATAGACAGATCAAACTTGAGCACAAACAAGATGTGTTAACCAGCAGAATTATCGATCTGGTTGCGCCCATTGGGTTTGGACAGCGCGCGCTCATCGTTTCTCAACCAAAGGCGGGAAAAACCACATTTCTTAAAGATATTGCTGAAGGAATAACCGCCAATCATCCGCAGGTTCATCTAATGGCAATATTAATAGGCGAGCGCCCTGAAGAAGTCACTGAGATTAAACGATTCATAAAGGGTGAGGTTGCAGCCTCTCATTTTGACGAGCCTCCCCGTCAACAAGTGAAAGTGGCCAATCTGGCATTAGATAGGGCAAAAAGACTTGTTGAGATGGGCCATGATGTTGTTATATTACTTGACTCAATAACCAGGCTGGCTCGTGCGTATAATTTGGCCGGCCCGGTCGATACGCATGGAAACGCCCTTGATCAAGGTTTCCGAAGACAAGATAGATATGGCAGACGTGGCTCTGGTCGCGGTTATGGTCAAAATACTCAATCAGATACAGGATACGTCCGCTCTGGGCGGGGGAGTATGTCTGGAGGCATGGATCAATCTGCAATGTTTCCTGCCAAAAAGTTTCTTGGTGCAGCACGCAACTGTGAAGAGGGTGGCTCATTAACGATCATTGGAACAGCATTGGTGGGCACAGAAAGCAGGATGGACGATTTGATATATGAAGAGTTTAAAGGAACAGGCAACATGGAGATTCATTTGGATAGAAAGCTTGCCGAAAAGCGCATATTCCCGGCAGTCGATATTCAATTGTCCGGTACGCGCAAAGAAGAACTCTTATTTGATGAAGATATTTATAAAAAGACAGTTACGTTGCGACGGATGCTGTCTCTTATGAATTCTGAAGAGGCTATCACGAGTATGATAGATCGACTTGCCAAAGCAAAGACCAACAAAGAATTTCTCGATCAACTTGCAAGATGATATGATACAGAGTAAGATTCAAATCTTGTTTAGCGTATGTCTAACACTCGGGTAAACAAATTGAAACATATGGTGCGCCAGGAAGAGGTGAGCCCGCAGCTTGCCAAGCGCATTAATCGAATAATTGGTCAGTTGAAGGGCATACAGAAAATGAACGCAGAGGGGAGAGATTGCAATGAGATTATCCAACAAGTTTCTGCAGTAAAGCGAGCAATAGATGGGCTCACTGAAGAGATTCTCATACAAGACCTATCACCCTATATCCCTCCGATACGTCAGAAAGTTGTGTCTGAGATGATTCGACGCTCAATTTCACTGTGATAGCCGACGATGCGCGATTTGTTCACACGTTATTCCTTTACATACTATGACCAATACAATGCTTTCTTCGGTACAAGAAACCATACACACGGTGGCTTCGCGCATGGGTATGAATAAACAAGATATTGCCAACATAATGACTCCTGACCGTGTTCTCCAGCATTCCATTGAGCTTTTTAAAGACGATGGCACGAAAATCTTGCTGAACGCATTTCGAGTGCAACATAACAATATATTGGGGCCCTACAAGGGAGGTATTCGATTTCATCCCCATGTCAATGTACATGAGGTTACCGCTCTTGCAACGCTTATGTCACTGAAATGTGCTCTGGTACAGCTCCCCTATGGTGGAGCCAAAGGAGGCGTCAATATTGATCCCAAGCTATTTACTGCTGCAGAACTTGAGCGTGTTGCGCGATCTTACGTACGAGCATTTGGCACACACTTGGGACCGGAGGTAGATGTTCCTGCTCCAGATGTAAACACTAATGCTCAAATTATGTCTTGGATGGTTGATGAATACGTCAAGCTCACCAAAAATAAGAAGGAGCATGCTCACTATTCCGCAACACAACTGCGCGCATCGTTTACGGGCAAAGATATTGAAGATGGGGGAACCTTGGGAAGAATTGAGGCGACAGGGAGAGGGGGCCTTTTCGTGTTACGAGAGTATCTTAAAAAGGTTGGTAAAGAGCCTAATGATATAACGATCGCTGTTCAGGGGTTTGGTAATGTCGGCTATCACTTTGCTTCACTTGCATCTCAAGTAGGATTTCGTGTCGTTGCTGTTTCAGATAGCAAATCCGCGATATATAAACCAGAAGGGTTGGACATTGCCACATTGTACGATCACAAGCGAAATCAAGGCTCTCTTGTGCATTTTTCAGGGGGCAAGCCTATTTCGCTTGCAGAAATATTGGAATTGGATGTGGATGTGCTGGTGCCTGCGGCCTTTGAGGATGTTATTGGGCATTTAAATATGAAAAAAATCCAGGCACAAACCATTTTATGCTTAGCGAATGGGCCCATTACGGTTGAGGCGGACAATTATCTGACCGCTCATCAAAAAGTAATCATACCCGACATACTTGCAAATGCAGGTGGGGTCATTGTTTCGTATTTAGAATGGTATCAAAACATGCACAATGAAGTTTGGGATGAAGATACCGTTAATTTGAAATTAGACACTATCATATCTGAGTCGTTTTCTCATATATGGAAATATGCACAGACAGAGAAATTAAGCTTGAAAGACGCAGCCTTTGCACTCGCTCTTCAACGTATTAAAAGAATATAGCCCTTAAGCTCTGGGTGTATTTTCGGTATAATCATCATATGGCCGACATTAAGTTGTTTTTGGTATTTTTTGCACGCTATACATGGAGTCATCTTTTAAGATTGGCTGAGGCGCTTGAGGGCATAAAAGATTTCGCAGTGGGGGTATTGCTGTTCAAGCGAGGTAAGTATGCCATTTCTCTCATCAACTCTTCCTTTATTGTGTTAACCATTGTGCTGAGAGTGACTGTCCCGATTGTTGCTCAAAACAATTCTTTTTCGCAAGAAACTCTTTTTTCGGAGAATGCTGCTTATAGTGGTATAGATAGGCTTATTGCGTTGGATGAGGCTGAGATATCTCTCGATACCATCAGGAGTCAGGTGCGCGATTCAGTCGAAACATATACCGCTCAAGAAGGGGATACACTCGCCTCCATAGCATCAAAGTTTGATGTAACTGAAAAGACCATACAGTGGGCGAACGGTATGAAGGGAAATAAGATCGATGTAGGGGCAAAATTGAAAATTCCCCCAGTATCAGGAGTAGTACATCAGGTTGAAGCAGGAGACACTATTTACTCGGTGGCAAAAAAGTATGGGGTTAGCGCGCAAAATATTGTGAACTTCCCCTTTAACGAATTTAAAGACGATGCTTTCGGTCTTATTGCAAGCTCAACGCTTATGGTGCCGGAAGGATCTCTATATGAGCCATCACAAAGCCCTATACAAGATACATATGCGTTTGCTCAGGTAGTAGAGGGTGTACGAGGATCAAGCAGTTTCATTTGGCCTACACGAGGTATGATTAGCCAATATCCGGCGCCTTACCACATGGCGTATGACATTGCAGACAACAGCATGCCCCCCATTTTAGCATCAGATGCGGGGACCATCATTTACTCTGGCTGTTTCAGTTGGGGATACGGATGTCATATTATTGTTGATCATAACAACGGATACAAGACTTTGTATGCACATCTTTCTCGAAGGGATGTGGAGCAGGGAAGTGTTGTTTCTCAGGGTCAGCAGATTGGAGTTATGGGATCGACCGGCAGATCGACCGGGACGCATCTTCATTTTGAGATTAGACAGGGCAATGTACTGTTAAACCCACAAGCATTCCTCCAATGAAACAGACACTCGTTTTTTGGAAAAAATACGCACCGCTGACAGTTGTTGTTATCGCAAGCTCATTTCTTGCAACCTTATTTCAGTTTATGTTATCGACCTTGTCTTCAGGTGACAATAATTCAAACGGAAAATATTCAATGTCTCAAATAACCTTACAAGAGGTGCAAACACGAATAATTCCGATTGCTCGACTTCGAGAAGATGCTCCCGGAGAGCCTCTTGATGTTCAAAAGAGGCGAGAGTTGGCAGAAAATGGATTTGCGGTCGATGAAACTATCGCAAAGCTCCCGTCAAGTTTTGAGCTTGCCGCCCAACAACTTGTTTGGACTCATATGCCAAGCAATTCCGCTTTCGCCTCAGCAGTCGATGAAGCCGCACCATTTGAGACAAACATTCCAAGCGTTGCTCGGATATTTGATTGTCCGGGGGACATTGTTGCTAATGTGTGTGTAATAGGTGCAAACACACCAAACGGACCAGCCCTAACCATTTCATTACATAGTATAAATAGTCGTCAAAACCGCATGGAATTCGTTCTTGGTTCAAGTGACGGAGGAAGTCGAGTAGAATATTCAGATTCACCATTCGTTCGAATTGATTTTCAATGAATATAACTCGCCCCCTTGTTCTGTGTTTTTATGATATAATGCGCGTCTAGTTTGTTCACGATTATGCCTTCTCAGCCACGTGTTTCCTTAAATATATTGGGAGAATTGAGAAAAGTTTCCTGGCCGAGTAGGCAAGACACCATAAAACTCACTGTGGTTGTCATAGTCGCGAGCGTATTTGTCGGCTTGTATATCGGTGTTCTCGATGTGTTTTTTGCTCAACTGTTGCGCATGGCAACACAATAACTATTTGTACCTATTTCTATTACCATGGAGGAACAACAGCAATCGACTGCTATAAATGATGCCCCAGCTGAGGCTCGTTGGTATGTGATACACTCACAAACGGGCCATGAAGATAGGGTAAAGAAAAACCTGCAACAACGAGTTGAATCGTTGGGTGTTGGGGATAAAATATTCAATATAATCGTGCCTACACGAGAGACTGTTGTCGTGAAGCGCGGTAAAAAGATTAAACAAATGGAGAAAGTATTCCCTGGATACATTCTCATACAAATGCTCTTGGACGATCAGACGTGGCTAGTTGTCAGAACGACAGAAGGAGTTACCGGATTTATCGGTGTTGGGCAAAAACCCACGCCAATCTCACAAAAAGAAGTGGAAGCTATTATGAAGTTTGTTACTCAAAGACAGACCAAGTTTAAGGCAAAATTCGTAACAGGTGAGGCAGTAAAAATTATTGATGGCCCGTTTGCTGACTTTTTGGGATCTGTGCAGTCGATTGATGAAGAAAAGGGAAAGTTAACGGTTCTGGTTTCGATATTCGACAGAGAAACGCCGATAGAATTGGATTTTTTGCAAGTTAATAAGTTGTAATTATGGCTAAAAAGATAAAAACAATCATTAAGCTCAATCTTCCCGCTGGTGAGGCGACTCCAGCTCCTCCGGTAGGCCCCGCTTTGGGAGGTCATGGTGTGCCCATAATGGAATTTATCAAAGAGTACAACGCCAGAACGGCCAAACAAAAAGGTAATATTATTCCCGCCGTTATTTCGGTATATGAAGATCGTAGCTTTACCTTTATTACCAAGCTACCTCCCGTTTCTGCCTTAATCAAGAAAAAGCTCGGCATAAAGTCAGGCTCTGGTGTTCCCAATACTCAGAAAGTAGGTGTTTTGTCTGAGGCTCAAGTTTTAGAGATTGCCAAGGAGAAAATGGCTGATTTGAATACGCATGATACGAATGCAGCAGCTAATATTGTAAAGGGTACGGCTCGTAGCATGGGCGTAGACATTAGTTCTTAATATTCATCATAGTATGGCAGCAAAATCTAAACCAACACCATCCCAAAAAGCAATGTCGGAAGCACTGCAAACGGTAGCCGATGAAGACGTTGTAACAAAAGCTGTTAGCGTTGAGACACCCTTGAAAAATCCAAAAGAACGTATTGAGGTTCAACCAAAAAAAGCAGTCAAAGCACGTGTACGGGGGGCTCGATATCAAGGCGCACTTAAAACTATTAAAGAAAAAGCGCAAGGATCGTTTTCTATCCGCGATGCAATTCAACTATTAAAAGATATACCACATGCTCAATTTGAAGAAACACTTGAGCTCCATGTAAATATGCTCGAAGAAGTGGCGCGTGGCGAGGTTCAATTACCGTATTCTACGGGAAAGAAAATTAGAGTGGCCGTGGCTGATGATGCCTTAATTGATGTCCTTGAAAAGGGGATGGTAAACTTTGACGTTCTGGTGACGACACCCGCTTTTATGCCGAAATTAACAAAATTTGCCAAGTTACTTGGTCCGAAAGGGCTGATGCCTAATCCTAAGGCAGGCACCATCGGTCCAAATACTGAAGATCTTGTGGCTAAGTTTTCCGGTAATACCGTGCGATATAAAACCGAACCAAAAAACCCAGTTATGCATTTAGTGGTTGGCAAGATGAACATGTCTGTGGATGAGCTCGTCACAAATGTCCAAACATATATAGCCGCACTCGATGTAAAGAATATTCAGAGGGCCTATCTTACATCTACCATGTCACCGTCTGTGCAAGTGACACTCGCATAAGTGTGAAGTCTGCTTATACATCTAGACAAGTTCATGTCATGTGATGTAATCTGTATTGGTATGCATGCACAACCCGACAGTCATATTTCTTATTGGGATTATTTATCACCACATCAGCAGGATCTTATTCGAGAAGGAGGGTTTTTATATCAGGAGATATTTGCAACAAACACGTATAGTTTTCGTGATTATTCGTTTATTGTATTCCCCTTTGCGAAAGCATTTGAAGGATTTATTAAAAAATTTCTACTTGATATCGGTCTTATCACCATTGAACAATATAATTCCGATCATATACGCATAGGGAAGTTATTGTCGCCTGAGCGTTTGAATAATCGCATGTATTCGAGCTCAATATATACGCAACTTTCTGATTCGATTGGTTCAGTGACTGCAGAGAAATTGTGGCTTACGTGGAAATACTGTAGAAACCAAGTATTTCACTATTATCCGCACAATAGTAAAAGCATTGATCTGATTGGGGCTAAAGAACGAATTCATATGATACTAACTACAATGACAGCCTGTTACAATGCCCTGCAAGATAAAGCTGCAAGATATAAATTCGACTAGGACCGTTTGGACAATCTGCAATGCATAGACATGCCTTTCAGCAGAGACAATATAACCTTGCCATTCTACAGATAATAAAGCAAATATAAAAACGGAGGAAAAACTGACGAAATAAGAGAAAAATTCTCTATTTTGTTCAAGAAATACTTACAAATATAATAATTGTATTTGCTACTAAGCTTCAAAGTAGTTATGAGTCAAATACTAATTCATATGACTCAATACTTGTCGATCTTCACTTAACGCATGTACACTCTCCCTGTGTATCAAGCAGACAGGAAAATGTAAGCACAATTACGCAGTGCCCACTTCGAATGAAGCCACACGATCGATATCTGCTATATATCTGTGCTGAGCTTGGTGTAATAAGCCACATCAGAAGGGTTCAACATGAGACAGTTTTAAGATTGATTAACGAAACATAATAATGATTTTATATACTGAAATGCACGCTAAACATTGTTTTATACTAGTTTTGTCACATAATCTGTTCTATCGGATATTTATGTAGGCTTTAATGTAGGGTGAATTATTAGATTGGCTCTCGAGAGCCATACCCACCACGGTATCATACATACTATCAACCCTTTTAACTTTACCGGGCGTTGTGCTCGTTGCTAGTACGTCGCCTGTTTGTATGATTTGCACATCATTTTGCACTGCTTGCACATACACCACACCTTCTTGAATGATGCGATCTGCCTCTTTTATGCCCAGAACTTGAGCTGATAACAAGGCCCTGACTAGTTGATTTTCATATAAGGCGACCACCTCGCCATCAGAATACTCCTCAAAAGTATTTAGAATAGAGAGTGGAATTGATCTGATGTATGTGTTAGGGAATAAGCTTGTCTCAAGGCCAAGAACACCGGAAATATTGTCTGATTCTGGCAATAACTGAGTTGGAGTGACAACTAAATCATTTGCAGTATTTGTATTGTTTTGATGATGTGAGTCGGCAAAGAGGGGTGCGTTAGATGCAATCTCAACCCTCATCGCATTAATCTTTTGTTCACCCAGATACACGTCGTACCAAAATGGCATATTTTTAGAGTAAATCTCGTATATGGCCGTGGGAAACGGGTTACACTTAGGCCCAAATTGAAATACTAACGTAGTTTTGCCATCAGCTTCTAATGGTAATTCAGCAGGACACAGTGACTGACCTATAACAGTATCATTATCATTAGAGGAGTAAAATATGAACATAAACTCTAAATTATCTCTATGCAACGCCTTTAAGGTACCACCAATTATGTGCTCAGTCTGGATAACATAATTATAATTTAATACTTGATTTGGTGATGAAGATTGCAAATGATTTTCTGATCGAGTGAACAAATACCCTAAATACATGACTAAAAGAAACGATATGATGAGAGTTGAGACAACGAAAATACTTGTAATAGGAGATTGTAATGAAGCTGTGATTGATTGATTGGGTCGACTCCAACCTGTAGAAACCACGTGATTTGACTGCAAGTGACTATCATTACTATTATCCAAATCGGGATATGTTTGAGCTAACCAGGATGTCAACTTTTGTGCAGTAGATACTTTTCGCCTTGTTGTATGTATGTTTGTTTTGCTCAAGATCAGATATTGCTCATAACGAGATGGTAGAGAGTTGGGGTGACAATCAAACTCATTAGCATGAAGCCAAACAAAAATACTTTTTACATCAGAGATAATATTTCGAATACTAATGGGAGAATAGCCCGAATTTCGAATGTACGTTATGAATAGGTCTTTATGGTAGTCCTTAATATACATATTAGCAAAAGCATAAACACAATAACATAATAATTAAATCACGTAAGCAGGCTAAACGCAAGGATATACGAATGACAGAAGATATAATAATAGTATAAAATTTAAGTTAACTAATACTAATTCAAATTACCGCACGCATATTGCGCTTTATATAAATAAATATTTAAATATTTATTATTGATAATAAAGATGTTAATCACAGTAATCTGAAAAATTTCTGTGAATACTTCATGTCGAAAATACTATATACACGTTATTCGATCTAGTTTAAATGATTTCGATTTTTATGGAGTTTTTGTAGTTGGATCAGCCTATTTTTTTTAGCGAGATAGTAGATTTGATTGTGTGTCATTAGTGTAATAATTCATCATATCTACCCCATATTTATCATTTTAATTTATGCATTTTCTGTCATTTTATTGAATTAGCACTTGTAGTTGCTTTATGATAAGAAGACTTTATTCTATCGTTATCCTTACACAACAGAATGAACGTTTCATTATTCTTTGGGGATTTTAATACTACAGATCAGATTACACATTTATTTAACTGTTTTTCATTGCAGAGATTTATTCATCGTAGAAATTACTATATCTTAATATTGTATATATGTGAACTCAAGTTGAGCCATGTTCTTAATAATATACACCATTATATCTAGCAAGGGACTCATTATAGCTGAAATATACTGGCTTACTTCGGGTATTGTTTGCTGCATTATCGTTATGAGAATAGTTAAGATCATTACTGGACTAACAAACGGGGAGAGCGCCAGATTAGCGAAAATACTTAGGAGAGAAATGTTACCAAAGTAATAGAATATTAGGGGGACGGTGAATGTTTGAGCCGATAATCCCATATACATTTGATCTTTTATTGCATATATTATTTTTTGTACTATATTCTTATTTTTGTCATTTTGTATTATTTCATTTTGAAATAGGGTGATGCCGAATACGGCTAAGAAAGAAAGTTGAAATGATATTTCGTTCAATATAGTTGTATCAAATCCAATCATTAGGCCGCTTGTAAAAAGTAAAAGATACATTCTATGCACTCTTTTTCCAATAAGTAATCCAATCTGGGATGCGAAACTCATGATAGCGGCTCTTATGATGGATGATTGAATAGGAATAATTGAAAGGAGGATTATAACGAAAAATATTGCGATAATTACTGTCCATTTTTGTTTCACGAAATTAAGCAGCGATTGTATGAATGCAATGAACATAGATATGTTTGCTCCAGATAGAACCATCATATGTGTCACTCCAATAATTTTTGTTTGTTGATAGAATTCGGGCGTAAACAAGTCTTTAATCCCAAATGTTATTCCAATAGCAAGTGCGGCCTGGTCTTGATTCAGGTATGTAGTGAGAACGTCTCTTAAATACGGAGATATGTCGTACAAATTAGAGGGTAAGAAACTCTATTATATTTTCATACAATGACTGCTTAATAATTTCTCGTTTAGTGAGGTCTTCCAGACTTTCATAGGGCCTTCCCGCTATTATTCTTTGTGCGGTGACAGGGCCAACGCCAGGAAGCAGCTCAAGATCTTTCTGACTGGCATTATTTAATGATATGCCTTGTAAGCTGTTAGAATCATCTTGATGCTGAATACTTATTGAGTTAACTGCATCAAGAGACACGAGCCTTCTTTTTTCGATGAAATACCCATCGCGGACCTCGTAGATGCTTGGAATGTGTATCTTTTGCTGATCGGTAAGGACGATAGACAAATTGTAATTACGCTGAATGTAGCCATGATCTGCATGAGCGCTGAGCCCACCAGCCATCTCAAGCAGTTCAAATAGTCTCGTGCCCTCTGTAATCGCGTATGTTTGTGGCCGTATTACAGAGCCGCTGAGATCTACAAAGATGTTAGGTGTTGATGTATCTGATTGTGATGGGGGTGATTCACGCACGAAAACTGTGTCATCTTGTGTATTTGCCTGGCTTGTGGCTAGAATTGAGGTGATGGTTAGATATCCAAAGTATGTGCTGATCGAAAGGCACAATAAAAAAAGTATGATGGGTATGCGTGCGTGTGTTAGAAAAACACGCATCCGATTGTTTTGTTGCTTTTGATACAGAGCCTCAAATTGAGCAAGTAAACCTGAACTTGAGTCGGTCATCTCCGAGAAAAAGCCGTAAATAATACGCCACCTATCATACCAAAACAGATGAGCATCAATACACCGATAAATGATGTTGACACTATCCAAAAAGTTGTTTGTGCGTATAACTGTTCAAAACGATCACCAACGAAAAGATTTATTGTTGCTTGATAGCGTCCGGTTTTGAGGGTATTTTTTGGTAATGTAATGACATTTGTAGAGTCGTTTTTGAGTGTTGTGAGGTTGATTTGTCTCTGTCCAAACACATAAGCTGGTTGTATGACCAGATTTTGAGAATATCCATTTGGGCCTTCTATTGCCACATTTCCTTCTATTACCATGAGATGATTACCACGATTTTGAACTATGGCGACAATGGATTGATCCTGAGTGCTTATCGCAAATGGCCCACCCGTATTTTGGAATAGTGCTATTTTTGGGTCGACATTAAGGAAATCCTCCTTGGTATGACTCAGGACGACAAATTTGTGAATCTGAGGTACCAAGTAAACTGATGGTTCATCACTTTGTGGTTTATATATAGGTTCAACTCTTATTTCGACATCGATGAGATAATCTCTATCTTCAGGGAACATCTGAAGTGCGGCAATCTCTAAAGAGATGTTTTTTGTTTCACTGGAAAGCATGAGCATCGGCTTTTTTGAGGATATTGCATTAAGATTTGTACCCTCAAACAGGTTCACTGCCACAAGCTCTTTCTCATATCTGGGCTCCAAGAAAACATACACAGGATCCCCGGCATTTTGTAGGATGAATGTGTTTTGCAAACCGGTGAACGTACTGTTTATGATGTATCTATCAAGCGGTTTGCTTACGATAATGCGGTAAGGGTGAGATTCTGCGAAATTAAGTGGTGACGTATGAAGCCACAAGAAAAAAGATACAAAAATGCAAAGGGTTCTATGTAGGCTCAAAAATTGACTGCGTGACATCATTGAATAGTAACTCATATAACGCATTATGTGCATCATCTTGACGCATATTTACCCTCAATATCTTTCTCTATCAATCCTTCAATTTCCAACAAAGACAGTAAAGTCATAATTTCTGCGATATTCATGCGTATGTCTATTGCTATCTCATCTGCAAACCGAGGGCTTACACCTAAAATTTTCATGATTTGGGTTTGCTCATGGGTAAGAGATGCCATGCCATGCCCTTTTTTCTTTTCCGCTATACCGTACTCAGATAATACATCTATTCCTGAAGTCACCAGTTTTGCTCCTTGCTTGAGCAGAAGCAGTGGTGCCTGTGCTGTGTCTGATGTGATATGCCCGGGCACCGCGAACACATCTCTTCCCTGATACGCAGCATTTTTTGCGGTGATGAGACTTCCTGATTTTTCAGTGCCTTCTATAACAACGACCCCCTTACATATTCCCGATACTATCCGGTTCCTCATGACAAATGATCCCTTTGATGGTTGAGTGCCGGGAGGAAGCTCGGATAGAATGGTGTTTCCTGATGCTATGATTTTTTCATATAAATAGCGGTTGAAAGGAGGGTATACCACATCAACGCCACACCCAAGCACTGCTATTGTTTTGCCTCCAGTCTCAATAGCTGCCTCATGTGCCAACGCATCGATGCCCAACGCAAGACCGCTCACAATAACAACATTCTCTTGACTGAGTTCAGTCACAATTTTGCTCGTGACAACTTTTCCATATGCGCTATGCCGTCTGCTGCCCACCACCGCAATATAGAGCGCATCAAGCGTTGTCTGAGGTAATCTGTCTTTTTGAAGAGCAAACAGACAGATGGGAGGATCAACAATCTCCTTAAGCAATGGGGGATACAGGGAAGAATAAGGAGTAATTGTGGTGATGCAAGTTGCATGATACTTATTAAGTATTTCTGATGGACTAAACGTTCCTCTCCACTGTAAGAAACGATTGGTCAGTGTACCGCCGAGAATGGGCATAAGAGCTTGTGCAGGTGCGTTAAATGCCTTTTTAGGATCACCGAAACGCTTTACTAGTCGTGCAAACCCCACGGGCCCTACGCCGGGAGCCAATGCAAAACCGAGACATTCGTGAGTGTAGAGCATATCTGACATAGACAAAACCTACGAAATTATACCTTTTTTGTTGCTACAATAAGCGCATGGATATGCCGCTGTAGTTTAATGGATAGAACAAGCCCGTCCTAAGGGTTAGATGGGAGTTCGATTCTCCCTGGCGGCACCAAAAGATTATTAATACATATGGCTCAACCGTCATCCGCGTCACGGAAAAGATATTGGAAATCATTCATTCTGCGCTTTTGGGGTAACTATCTTATCCTTGTATCATTATTTTTCATTATTAAAACATTTTACGACCCACTCCTTTCAGAGATTCAGTATTTTGTTGATACTAAACTTATTCAGAAAACATATGTTGTTGATGTATACGACGACCAGTGGGAGCCCATCCCAGTTATAGATCGACCTAGTCAACAGCCAAAAAGTCAATTTGCGAGACTGTTCAACCTTAAAAACGTAGAAACGATACAACCCGCTGACCCTAATTTTTCTGTCGTAATACCTAAGATAGCTGCAAACGCACGCATCATATCCAATGTCAATCCTGCTGATGAGGCTGAATACTTAAATAAGCTTCAATATGGTGTTGCTCATGCATCCGGAACGTACTTTCCTGGCCAATCGGGACATATTTTCTTATTTGCACATTCTACTGATTATGTATGGAATATTGGTACGTATAACGCCATCTTCTATTTACTTTATAAACTCCAGGAAGGGGATGAAATCAATGTGTTTTATGAGGGCAAACGTCATGTGTATTTGGTAACGGGCAAAAAAGTAGTTGAATCTGATGAAATTGAGTATCTCACGCGGAAAACGCCAACTGAATTTCTGACGCTCCAGACGTGCTGGCCACCGGGAACAACCCTTAAAAGACTCCTGGTATTTGCAGAACCAAAAGTGATGTGACAAGAAGCGCTATTTATCGTATACCGAGCGCATACAAATCAAACGTAGAATCGAGCGGGGCGCTAAAGTTTGTTAGGATGATTATCCTACCATCAGGCGCCATAGTGATGAAATCTTTCTTACGTGGTCCTGTATAGATCTTTTGCGTATTAAGCCCATCATAGTCCATGACGATAATTGCGCCATCAGCTGAGTGAATGATGTTTTTTGAGTTGGGATGGAAAAAAGGATATGAAAAATCATCTGATCGAACTTCACCCTTCATTATTTTATAGTTTCTGTCTTCCTTAGTATCATATACATAGATGTTTTGAGGCTCTAGGCTGCGCATCTCAGGAGTTTGATTGGATCCGAGAAGGGGAGTTTTAAGCACCGGTTCGAGGATGGCGCTTGTTGTTGATTCGTACAGTATTCTTGTTTTGTCCAAAGACATGTCGACGATTAATGTATTATCTTGCAAGAATAGCTTTAATCGTGCGTCGTAACCACTTAAAAGGGCGGAGACACTTTTTGCTTTTTGTTGCGCCCATATTTCAAAGAGATTGCTTACAGAGGATGTGATATCCAGCGGAGATGCATTTTGTGTTTCGAGATTAACTAGATACGCTGTTTGGAAAGTCTCAGGAACTATATATGTGCTTCCAAATCGTCCAGTTCTTTCTGATTCAAGACGCAATGCATTGTTTGCATCTGCTCCTGTAACGAGCACTATCTGTTCGAAATCAGGTGAGAAATATACGAGGATAGACTCAGGATCTATATCTGACGCCAATTGGTTGTAAGATGCTATTTGATTGAGAGTTGGAAACAAGGTTATCGCCTGGGTACGTGTATCGAATACAAATATGCCGTTTTCATCCGTAGTTTCACGTGTTTCTGTTGGATTGGGAAGAGATTGATCTGGTTGAGTGGACGTATCATCGCTTGTGGTGTTTTGTGAAGAGAAAATTAAAACTTTTTTTGCACCAATTCCAAATGGAATAGCACGAACAATCCCAATGTTAGTAAGAGGAGCGAGAGACGCGTTTATGGGGTAGAGCACTGCATCAAGCGATTGTACTATTTCACCCTCAATTTGAACGGTTTTTGACCACGGAAAGTATCCCTCCTTTTGTACCTTGATAACATAATCACCCGGATCCAAATAGAGGCTCGTGTCTGTAACGTCTGTTAAGACGCCGTTTACAAAAATACTTGCTCCTTTTGGAGAAGATGTCATTGCCACAAGGCCTTGAGAATTGATTTGAGCGTCTTGAATATTTATGCGATATCCTCGAGCGAAAAATACAATAGATATCAAAGTGGCAGAAAACAGCACAAGAGCGAATATTTTGGACAGCATTAGGTGTTATTATAGCAGTTGTGATAGGATCCAAAGCACATGATACGAGGTGATATAAAACTGCGCATGAGCGCAGAAAATAACAATGATTAGTAATAGCACAGAGTATGAAAAAGACCCGCAGTATACAGCAGGGGAGTATCATCATCTTATGACCGATTCCATACAGCAACATATCAAACAACTTGTAACTCTCTATGCTGATTTCGGATATCCTCTTGACGCAGATCAAATTCACCAGCTGCTATCGGTTCCGATTGAAAAACAGACGCTCCGAAGTGAACTGGAGAACATGGTGCATTTAGAGGTGCTCGTACACCATACAAACGGTTGGTATGCAACTGCAGGCAATGCACCACTATTTGAATTAAGAAGTAAAAGAGAAAAAATTGCTCAAACAAAACGATTGATATTAACTCGATTTTGCAACTTCGCTAAACAAATACCATATATTGACTCGATTGTGCTTACGGGGAGTATGGCGATTGGAAATGTGCGCGATGAAGATGACATTGACGTGATGATTATCACTGCTTCGCATACGATGTTTATCGCTCGACTGTTCACTTATGTGCTTGTACGTATGCTAGGCATGAAAAGAGGTAGGACAATTGCAGTTCAACCCGATACTATCTGTACTAACTTATGGATTGACTCAACTGATTTGATGGTCATTCCTGAGAAACAGACGCTCTATAGCGCTCGAGAACTTGCAAGTGCGCAAGTCATATTCGATAGAAATGATACTTTTGCTAGATTTATCACATCCAACCAGTGGATATCTGCTTTTCTTCCTAACTGGCGTATGCCGGCGCACGAAAGGGTTTCTTATGATAATCGTGCGCATATGGTGACACGACTGGTGAATAAAATATTGGGGATTTTGCAGCTTGCGTATATGCGCCCTCATATTACCCGTGAAAAGGTTTCGTATACCCAACTATGGTTTCACCCGATACTGCGCGACTTTCAGCATAGATAATTGGTATAATCGTTACTGGGAACTTCCGCAGTGAACGAGAAGGCAACCAACTATTGAGAAGATGTGAGAGTAAAGCCGCAGTGTTGGAACTGGCAGACAAGCACGTCTCAGAAGCGTGTGGGTAAAACCGTGTGGGTTCAACTCCCACCTGCGGCACATGGTCAGCTCTGGGCAAAGATAGAGTAAGCAATTGGCAACATAGACAGTATAATGACCACACAGGAGGTATCGCATAGTTGGCCCAGTGCGAGGGTTTGTTCAATGAGACTCTCCGAGTGCGAGCGAAGCGAAGCAAGAGGAGTTAGTCGAATTAATCCCGCGAA
>Ga0116144_10000092_pt1 | contig 116044 bp, 94 predicted proteins | sample AD_UKC035_MetaG_FD_89746 | JGI IMG/M metagenome (GOLD analysis project Ga0116144, IMG submission 89746) | Active sludge microbial communities of municipal wastewater-treating anaerobic digesters from USA - AD_UKC035_MetaG | ecosystem: Engineered > Bioreactor > Anaerobic > Digestate | place...
ACCAGTTAAAGTGGCTGAAGGGCGAACTGGAGAAGACGAAATCGGCCAGGCACGTCTTCGTGCTGAGTCATTACCCGATCGATCCCTCCTTCGGCAACATGGTGCCTGAAGATAAGGGGGCCGTCGAGACGCGCAAACTTCTGGCCGAGTACAAGGTGGCCGGCTACCTCTTCGGCCACCGCCACGGTTACGGGTACCGGGTGATTGACGGCATCCCCCACATCATGAGCCAGGATCTCGCCTGGGGTGATACCCTGAGTTACCTGGTCTACCATGTTTTTCCGGACCGGTTCGTGGTGGGCTGGAAGCCCCTGGTGCGCGAGGCCTTCGCCGTGCCGGTCTACGAACGGGTGGTCTTTCCCGAACCTCGTTTCAGGAAATGAGCACTTCCGGCGGATTGAAGATCGGTTGGAACGATTCCGAGCGTTCGGAATTGAGACGCCTGGCCGACCGGGTGGCCGGGATCGCCGCCGCTCCGGAGAACGAGGTTATCAAGCGGCGCTGGCGGGCGGTCAACGGACTGCGGCGGCCGGACCGGGCTCCGGTCTGGTGCCGGCCGGTGGGGGCCTGGTCCGAACTGCTGCCGGAAGAAGGCCTGCTCTGCCGTGATCCCTGGCTGCGTTCGGTGGAACGGGAGCTGCGCCGGATACTCATCAAGCACGAGATCGGCGACGACTCGCCGGTGGCTGATTACTTCCCGGTGGCGGCCGTTTTTAAGGTAACCCCGTCTGACACCTGGGGAGTCAGGATCGAGCACCATCGTCCCAGCGAGGCCGGCGGCTCCTGGAAGTTCTCCCCGCCGCTCAAGGACGAGGCCGATTTCGAGCGCCTCCGGATGCCCCGTTATACCTACGATTCCGCCGCCACGGAGTCCAGGCTGGCGGCCCTGGATAAACTTTTCGGCGACCGGCTGCCGCCACGTTACGTCTGCCACCTCCCGCTTTCGGCCACTCTGGGCACCGTTGCGGCCGACCTGCGCGGCCTGACCGAACTGATGCTCGATATGGCCGTCCGGCCCGACCTGGCGCACCGGTTGATGGCCTTAATGCGGGATGCCTGCCTGGCTTCGCTTGACGACCTGGAGGCGGCCGGCCGGCTCACCCCGAACAACGACGAAGCGATGACCGGCAGCGATCCGGTCGGCCCGGAGATCCCGGCCGACGGCCGGTTTTCACTGAAGAACCTCTGGATCATGGCCAACAGCCAGGAGTTCGACCAGGTGTCGCCGGCCATGTGGCGGGAGTTCTGCCTGGAGTACCAGCGGCCCATCCTGGAGCGTTTCGGCCTTTCCGCCTATGGCTGCTGCGAGAACCTGACCCGCAAGATAGACGGTGTTCTTTCCATCCCCAACCTGCGTATCTTCGTCTGCAGCGCCTGGACCGACCTGGACCGGGTCATCGAGCGGGTGGAACGGAATTACGTCATCATGTGGCGGCAGAAGGCCAGCGAGGTGGTCTTCGCCCCGGACACCGACCGGCTTCGCCAGGACCTGGAAAGCGGTCTGCAGCGATTGAAGGGCGCTTATTACCAGATTGTGCTGCGGGAAATCCAGACCCTGGCCGGCCACCTGGACCGGCTCCATCTCTGGACACGCCTGGCCATCGAGTCGGCTGAAAAGCATGCCTGAGATTTTCGTGCCGGAAAACCTTCCGATCCGTTTTATCCTGAGCAAAGCGGCCGGCGGCCAGCGGGCTTTTCGTCTTGAGCGCCGCATCTCCAAATTTCTGTCCGGGACGGGGCGGGAGTTTTTTTTCTACCGGGTCGAGGCGCCGGGCCAGGCCGCTTCCATCGCCCGGCGGCTGGCGGCCGAAAGCCGGGGCCCGGTGGTGGCCGTCGGCGGTGACGGTACCGTCAACGAGGTCATTAACGGAATTTACGGTTCCGGGGTGACGCTGGGAATACTTCCGATGGGCAGCGGTAACGGACTGGCGGCCAGTTTAGAGATTCCCCGCCGCCTGAAGGCGGCGGTCCGGGTGATCGCCGCCGGCCGCGTCCGCCGGATTGACCTGGCCCGGATTAAGACGGGAGATCGGGAGAGTTACTTCGCGGCCACCCTGGGAATGGGCATGGATCCTTTGATTGCCGGGCAGGTCTGCTCGTTTCGCACCGCTATAAGGGGTCCCTGGCTCTATTTCCTGGCCGGGCTGCGGGCTTACTTTCTCTTTACCAGCCGCTACCGTCAGGTAAGATTGGAGGGAGAGCTGGATGGACGGCTCCTGCGCCAGACTTGTCTGCTGGCCTGCGTGGCCAACGTCCCGCAATACGGCGCCGGAGCCCGGATTGCTCCCGCCGCCCGGGTGGACGACGGCCGGCTGGACCTGGTCCTGCTTCCCAACGCCGGCTTCCGCCGTTCCTTCGCTTACAGCCTGGCCCTCTTCACCGGCCGCCTCGACCGCCAGGCCGGGGTGGAGACGCAGCGCTTCCGGAGGCTGCTCTTCCGGGAACTGGCCCCGGATTTCCTGCAGGCCGACGGCGATCCGCTGAAACTGCCGCTTCCCTTCTCCGTCGAGGTGGTGCCGGCCGCCCTGCCGGTTTTTTCCGGTTAAGCGGCCGCACCCGGTCTTCCCGGCGGAGATAACCTTTGGTCAATCCCGCCGCCTACTTCTTGAATTTCGACTCACCGTAGGTCCGTCCCTCCTCCTTCACGTATGGATAATAGATGTACTGGTAATGCTGGGCCACCTTGTCCGGGTAAACGTCCCAGATTACATAGCCCTTGCCGGGTGCCCAGTTGTAAAGCGGAGTGAGGGCCGGCGCCACCGAGAAGAAGGTGTTTTCGGTCTCCTTGAAGAGGTTTACCCGGTGCAGGTGGCCGGCCAGGAAGGCGGCCGGCTTGTATTTGGCCAGCAGGGCCTCCAGCTTCTCCCGGCTCGGTCCCTTGATCTCGTAGGCCTGGCTGCCCTGGGGATAAGTTCCGTAAAGCGGCACGTGGGTGAAGATGACGGTCGGCTTCCCCTTCTGGAGTTCCTTCTCCAGCCAGGTCAACTGGGCCTCGTCCAGCGCGCCCATGTGATCGGGTTCGGCCACCGGCGTGTCCAGGGCGACGAAGAGGAATCCCTTGTATTCAAATGAGTAATAGGGTTTGAAGCCGGTCATCTCCTCGTAACGTCCGGCCTTGCCGACCTCTCCGAATTTTTCGTGATTGCCGGGTGTCAGATAGAAGGGCATCTTGAGCCGTTTCAACTCGGCCAGAGCCATTTCGGTGCCCTTGATGTTGCCGGCATCGGCCAGGTCGCCGGAGTGAAGAACGAAGTCGACTCCCATCCGGTTGATGTCGTTGACCACCCGGTTCAGCTCCATCATGGAAGTTCCGTCGGCCCGGGCGTGGCTGTCGGAAATATGGACAAAACGGAAGAGGACCTCCTTCGGCCGGACCGGGAAGAAGGGCTGGTCGCTGATGACCAGGTTGGTTGAAGAGGACTGGACGACCTTGCCGTCGATGGAGATGGTCGGCTGAACGGCGCCGCCGCCGGAGGCGGAGACAGCCGAGGCGCCCGAAGGCGAGACGGAAACGCTTACGGCCGCCTCTGCGGAGGAAGAGCTGGCGTGGGCGACGGCGAAGGAACCGTCCGCCGAGATCACCAGGTTCGTCGGAGGCATCTCGTCGCTCAGGTAGAGGTCATCGATGAAGACCTGGTCCCTGGCCAGTTCTTCCGGGGTACCGTAAGCTCGCAGGGCGATGCTGAGATTCTTGATGTTGCCGGGACCGCCGTTTTTGTTGGCCTGCAGGTCCTTCAGCGCCAGCCGGCCGTTCAGGTAGAGATCAAACCGGCCCTGGCGGCTGTCGGTGCGCAGGGTGAAGCGGGTCCACTCGTTCGGTTTGAAATACTGCTTGTCCTTGACCGGCACCCGGTCGGCCGGGATGCGGTTGTACTCCACGGTGTCCCCGCCGTAAACGAAGCCGGGCTGGGCACCGGCTACGGCACTGAAGTTCTCGCCGCTGACGCTGACCAGGATCCGCGACGAGGGACCGTAGGCGCACTTCAGCCAGAAGTCGATCCAGCCGACCTCCTTCTGGAAGTCAAGCGTCCGTGACATGCCGATGTTCTTGCCATCCGGCGATTTCGGCCGCAGCCAGACCGAGTACTTGCCGGTTTTAGCCTCCCGGTCGGTCAGCGTGACCAAGCCTTCGTAAGCCACCCCGGTGCGGCTGGCCTGCCAGCCCTGCTGCGAGTGCAGGTCCCGGTCATACTGGTAACCTTTTTCGAAGGAATCCACCAGGGTGGCCGCTCCGGCCGCGGTTCCGGCCAGCAGCATCGAGGCCGCCATCGCCAATCCAAGCCATTTTCTCTTCATGATGCCCTCCCTTATTAAAAACAAACGGTAAGTTCGCCTGCTTTTTTCGATTATACTTTAATTAAGCCGGCCTGGCAACCGGATTTTCATTCCGGTTGAGGCGGCCGAGTGGTATAATTTACAAAAATGTTTTTTCCCTTGATCAAGGAGGCCGCGGATGTCCATCTCGCTCCAGCCGGTTGACTTCGCCAGCGTCCGATTTACCGGCGGTTTCTGGTCGGAACGGTTGCGCGTCAACCGCCGGGTTTCGGTTCCCCTGGTTTACCGGCGGCTGCAGGAGACCGGCCGGATCGGCGCCTTCAACCTTGACTGGCGGCCGGGCCGGGAACCGGTGCCGCACCATTTCTGGGACTCCGACGTTTACAAGTGGGTGGAGGCGGCCAGTTACGTCCTGGCCGAGCGGTCCAACCCGTCCCTGGCGGCCCGGCTGCAGGAACTGGCCGGCCGTATCGCGGCCGCCCAGCAGCCCGATGGCTACCTGAACGTGTACTATACCGTGGTCGAGCCGAAACTGCGCTGGACCAACCTGATGCGCAGCCACGAACTCTATACCGCCGGCCACTTCTTCGAGGCGGCCGTCGCCTACCATCGGGCCACCGGCGACTCCCGCCTTCTGGAGGCGGCCCAACGTTTCGCCGACCTGATCGGCCGGGTCTTCGGGCCCGGGCCGGAGCAGCGGCCCGGTTACGACGGCCACCCGGAAGTGGAGCTGGCCCTGGTCGGACTCTACCGGGCCACCGGCCGCCGCCGTTACCTGGAACTGGCCCGTTTTTTTCTGGAGGAACGGGGTCGGCCGCCCCACTTCTGGGACCGGGAACGGCGCGAAAGAAACGATCCGGCCGAGCCGGAACCGGTGCCCTACGAAAGGTTACAGGCCCATCGGCCGCTGCTGGAGCAGACCGAGGCGGTCGGCCACGCCGTCCGGGCCGTCTACCTTTACAGCGGCCTGGCCGACCTGGCGGCCGAAACCGGCGACCGCCGCTACCGACGGACCCTGGATCGGCTCTGGGAGAGCGTTGCGCTGCGCAAGCTCTACCTGACCGGCGGTATCGGCGCCCTGGCCGTCGGCGAACAGTTCTCCGGGGATTACCACCTTCCCAACGAGACCGCCTACGCCGAAACCTGCGCCTCCATCGGTCTTATCTTCTGGGCCCGCCGTCTGCTGGACCTGGATTGCGACCGCCGTTACGCCGAGGTCATGGAGGCGGCCCTTTATAACGGGGCCCTCAGCGGCGTTTCCCTCGACGGCCGCCGCTTCTTCTACGTCAATCCGTTGGCCAGCGAGGGGCGCCACCACCGGCAGGAATTCTTCGGCTGCGCCTGCTGTCCGCCCAACCTGCTGCGCCTGCTGGCCTCCCTCGGCCGTTACTTCTACTCGGCCGCCGAAGACGAGCTCTGCGTACATCTTTACGGCGCCGGCGCGGCCCGGCTGGAGATCTCCGGAGTGCGGCTGCGGTTTGTCCAGGAGACGGATTATCCCTGGGAGGGGCGGGTCGGATTGGAAATTTCGCCGGAGCGGCCGGTCCGCTTCCGGCTGCGCCTGCGGGTTCCGGAATGGTGCCGAAACTGGTCCCTGTCGATCAACGGAACGAGTTTGAGCGGCCGATTGAGCCGGGGTTACCTGCTCCTGGATCGGACCTGGCGGCCGGGCGACCGGCTGGCATTGGACCTGGAGATGAAGCCGGAGCTGGTCCACGCTCACCCGGCGGTCGGCACCGCCGCCGGCTGCGCCGCCCTGCGGCGCGGGCCGCTGGTTTACTGCCTGGAGGGTGTTGACAACCCGGGCCTGCCCTCGATTTTTATTGATTCGGCCCGGAGTTTCCGGCCGGTCCGGGTGGAGTCCGGCCCGCTCAAGGGTTTGGTGCTTTTGAAGGGAAGGGGCTGGCGCGCCTCGCGGGCGGGTTGGGAAAAACGGCTTTACTCGGACCGGGCGCCGAAACTGGAACCGGCGCCGGTTATCGCCGTGCCCTACTTCGTCTGGGATAACCGGGCGGCCGGACCGATGCGGGTCTGGCTGCCCCGGCCGCCGGCCGGCTCCTAATCCGGCCGGACCGCCAGGCAGTCGATCTCGACCAGGGCATTCTTCGGCAGTCCGGCCGCCTGGACGGTGGCGCGGGCCGGGTGTTCGGTGAAGTACTCCGCGTAGACCCGGTTCATCGCCTCGAAGTCCTTCATGTCCTTGAGATAGACCGTGGTTTTGACCACCCGCTCCAGGCCGCAGCCGGCCGCGGCCAGGACCGCCTTGAGGTTCTCCAGCGCGCGCCGGGTCTGTTCAGAGACATCCCCACCGGTGAACTGGTTGGTGGCCGGGTCGATGGAGATCTGGCCCGAGGTGAAGACCAGGTTTCCGCAGGCCACCGCCTGGCTGTAAGGACCGATGGCCCGGGGTGCGGTTCCGGTTTCGATCCGGCGGATCTCATTCTTCATGGCGGTCTCCCTTTCCAAGTTAAACCCGGTTCGACGGGCTATTTTCCTGCCAATCAAAACGGCGGCCGGCGCGCTTCGGCGTTTTTTGGCCGACTTGTCGCGCCCTGCCTTTTTTGATATTATACTCTAAAGATTCTCCGTAGAGCTGAAAATCAGCCTTTTGTGAACCCTTGAGGAGAAAAAATTATGAACCTGATGAGTACCCTGAAAGGATCCTTGATGGAGGGGTTTTTGCCGGCCGGCTGGGATCTGGCTCGGATTGACCGCTGCGCCTCCCAGCCGCCGGATGAGATCCTGAAGCGCCAGCCCTGGTGGCAGCGGGACTTCCAGCCGGTGGCCTGCGCCTCCCTGGAGGAGTTTGGCGTTTTGATGGGCCACGAGATCGCCCTGGAGATCTGTCGGGCCGCCGAAGAAAAACGCGAGCTGATTCTCATCCTGCCGGTGGGGCCGATGGGCATGTACCGCTGGACGGTCCATTTCCTGAAGGAGTGGGGAGTGGATTGCCGCCACGTGCACGGTTTCAACATGGACGAGTGGAGCGACCGCGCCGGCAACACCCTGCCGGCCGACCACCCGGGCGCCTTCCAGAAGGCCATGGAGGATGCCTTCTACGGCCCGCTCGGCCGCCTGGGCGTACCCCGGAAGCAGCGCCACTTCGCCCGGCGCGACCAGCTGCCCGCCTACCCGGAGGAGATCAATCGCCTGCGCAAACGGGGGGCCCGGATGTCGGTGGTCTTCGGCATCGGCCGGGTCTTTCATATCGCCTTCTGGGAGCCGCACTTCGCCGCCGAGTTCAAGAGCGAGGCGGCCTGGCGCCGGGCCGAGTACCGGCTGGCCGCCCGGCTTCACCCGCTGACCATCGAGCAGAACGCGATCACCAGCTTCAAGAGCCGCACCACGCTGGTACCGGCCTTCGCCAACACGATCGGGCCGGGCATCTTCCTGAAGGCCGACCGGATCATCGGCGGCTGCGACGGCGCCCTGGGCCGGGGCATGATGTGGCAGGGGATGTCCCTCTGGGTAACCCTGCGCTACGGGCCGGACATCTGGGTGCCGAGCAGTTTCATGCCCACCCGGCCGGGGCGCCTTTTCTTCCTCAAGGAACTGGCCGGTCCGCTTACGGCCGAATGCAACTGACCGGAGAAGCCGATGAATATTTTAGCCGTGGGCGCCCATCCCGACGATCTGGAATTTCTCTGCGCCGGCACGCTGGCCCGGTACGCGGCCGCCGGCCACCGGGTCTTCATGGCCCACCTCTGTTCCGGGAACAAGGGCGGCCGGGAGATCGACCCGGCCGAGCTGGCCGCCGTCCGCGACCGGGAGGCAACCGCCGCGGCCGCCGTCATCGGCGCCGAAACGCTGGGACCGGTCGCCGCCGACCTTGACCTCTATCCCGACCGGGAGACCAGGCAGGCGGTGGTCGAGATCATCCGGACCGCGAAGCCGGACCTGATCTTCACCCATGACCCCGGTGATTACATGCCCGACCACGTCAACACCAGCCGGCTGGTCTTCGACGCCGCCTTCACCGCCACCCTGCCACTGCACCGATCCGGCCGGCCGGCCCACGAGGCGATCGTGCCGATCTATTACCTGGACACCATGTCCGGCGTCGGCTTCGCGCCGGAGGAGTACGTTGACATCACCGGCTTCTTCGAGACCAAGAAACGGATGCTGCTGGCCCACGAAAGCCAGTACAAGTGGGTCCAGGGCCACCACCTCACCGATCCGCTCCGGCTGCTCGAGATCACCGGCCGCTACCGGGGCCTGCAGTGCGGCGTCGAGTATGCCGAGGCATTCCGGGCGGCCCGGGTCTGGGGGCGGCTCCGGCCGGAACGTCTCCTGCCCTGACGGCCTTCAGACGCGGCCGCTCGGAAAGGATGACCGGAATTTTCGGGAAGTCACGCCCCTTTTTTATTATAGGATCCGGGCGGGCGAACAAGTTTAGACAAAAGCACCTTCCATATTCTATCATTATAAGTGGAAGAGTCCGAAAGATGACTCCGGCCGCACTGCTTGCCCTGGCCTCCGGCCGCCGTTCTTTCCCGAAACACTGTCCGTTCCGATGCCGATCTCAATCGGTCTTGAAGAGGTTCAGCGGGCCCGCGCGCTGATTTCCGGCCGGGTGGTCCGCACGCCGCTGGTCGAATTCCCGGCCCCGGAGCTCGGCGGCCCGATCGGCCTGAAGCTGGAAAACCTTCAGCATACCGGCGCCTTCAAAGTGCGGGGCGTGCTCAACAAGATCGCTTCGCTCACCGGGGAAGAGCGGAGGAGGGGTGTCATCTGCGCCACCTCCGGCAACCACGGCCTGGGCGTGGCCCACGTCGCGCACCGGGAGGGACTGCGGGCGGTGGTGGTCGCCCCGGAACTGACCCCGGCGGCGAAACTCTCCCGCCTGCGCGATACGGCCGAGGTGGAGGTCTTCGGCGCCACCTACCAGGAGAGTTACCAGCACGCGCTCCGGCGGAGCCGGGAGGAGGAACTGACCTACCTGCCCGGCTTCGATGATCCGCTGATCATCGCCGGACAGGGCACCATCGGCCTGGAGATCATCGAGGATCGGCCGGAGACCGCCCTGGTGGTTGCGCCCATCGGCGGCGGCGGCCTGGCCGCCGGGCTGCTGGTGGCCCTGAAATCGGCCGCACCCCGGCTCCGGCTGATCGGCGTCCAGGCGGCGGGAGCCCCTTCGGCCCGCCTTTCGCTCCGGGCCGGTCGGATCGTCTGCCTGGAGAGCATCGATACCTACGCCAACGGCATCGCGGTCAAGCGCCCCGGCGAAATCTGCTTTGAGATCATCTCCACCCTGATAGACGATATCGTGCTGGTTACCGACGAACAGATGCGGACCGCCCAGAAACGCCTTTACCGGTCGGCCGGGATCGTGGCCGAAGGGGCCGGCGCGGCCTCCCTGGCCGCGGTGCTGGCCGGCCTGGCCGGACCGGAGCGACCGGTTGTCTGCCTGGTCAGCGGCGGGAACGCCTCGGCCGGGGAAGTGGCCGCGCTGACCGCCGCGGATTGAATGACTTTTCATCAATAATCAAGGAGTCGAACGAAAATGGACCTCTACGGACGGTTAAACCGGGAACTGGACGAAAAGGCCAGGGCCGGATTATTGAAGGCGGAACGAGTGCTCGGTTCTCCCCAGGGCTCCGAGATCATGGTCGAAGGCATTCGGGAGCCGGTTCTCAACTTCTGCTCCAACAACTACCTGGGCCTGGCCAACCACCCGGCGGTGCTGGCCGCGGTGCGCCGGGCCCTGGAGGTTTACGGATTCGGGCTGGCCTCGGTTCGGTTCATCTGCGGCACCCAGACCATCCACAAGCAGCTGGAGGAGCGCCTGGCCGACTTCCTGGGCCTGGAGGACTGCCTTCTCTACACCTCCTGTTTTGACGCCAACGGCGGCCTCTTCGCCGGCACCCTCGCCGAGACGGACACCATCGTCAGCGCCCGGCTCAACCACGCCAGCATCATCGACGGCGTCCGCCTGACCCGCTGCCGCCGCTTCACCTACCGCGAAGACGACCCGGCCGACCTGGAACGGACGCTGGCCGAGGTCGGCGGCGAGGGTGTTAAGCTGGTGATGACCGACGGCGTCTTCAGCATGGAGGGAACGCTGGCCCCCCTGGATGGGCTGGCGCCCGTCTGCCGGAAGCACGGCGCCCTGCTGGCGGTCGACGATTCGCACGCCACCGGCTTCGTGGGCCGCACCGGCCGAGGCACCCCGGAACACTTCGGCCTCCCGGTCGACATCGTCACCGGCACCCTGGGCAAGGCGCTGGGCGGGGCCACCGGCGGCTTCACCGCCGGCCGCCGCGTCCTGATCGACTGGCTGCGCAACACCTCGCGTCCCTATCTCTTTTCCAACTCCCTGCCGCCGGCCTTGGCCGCCGGCGCCATCGCCGCCCTCGACGTGGCCGCTTCGCCGGAGGGTGACCAGCTGCGGGTCCGTTTGGCCGAAAACACCGCCCGTTTCCGGTCCGCCCTGCGCGAGGCCGGCTTCTCGGTTCCGGAAGGTGGTCACCCGATCGTGCCGGTCATGGTCGGCGACGCGTCCCTGGCCGGCCGGATGGCCGGCCGCCTGCTGGAGCAGGGCATCTATGTCATCAGCTTCAGCTACCCGGTGGTGCCCGAGGGCAAGGCCCGCATCCGGGTCCAGGTTTCGGCCCTGCACACCCCGGAGCAGCTGGACCGGGCCGCGGCCGCCTTCGCCCGGGCCGGCCGGGAGTTCGGCCTGGTTCGGAAGGCCCCGGTGCCCGTCCGTGGTTCGGTCCGGCCCGAGCTGCCGGAGAAGATGCAGGCCTGGGTTTACTACAACCAGGCCGGGGCCGACGGTGGCCACCTGCGCCTGGAAGAGGTGGCGGTTCCCCGGCCCCACCCGGGGGAATTGCTTTTGAAGGTGCTTGGGGTGACCGTCTGCGGTACCGACGAGGACCTCTTCCACGGCAAGTTCCAGGAGGTTCACGACGGCGTCATCCCCGGCCACGAAATCTTCGGCTCGGTGGCCGCCCTCGGCTCCAACGTGCGCGGTTTCGAGATCGGCCAGAAGCTCTGCGTCGAATCCCACTACCAGATTCCCGGCTACCTCGAGGAAGGCATCATCGGCCTCTGGGGTCCGAAGATCGCCCGGGGCGGCTACCTGCGGCCGCTCAACGGCGGTTACGCCGAGTACGTCAAGATCCCGACCTACTGCGCCCACCCGATTCCGGAGGTCCTCGACCACCCAGGCTTTCTGCCCTCGATCCTGGAGGGCGTCGGCAACGATTTCCTGATCGCCAAGTACCTGCTCGACCAGGGCCTGCTGGGGACCGTCGGCGTGGTCGGCTGCGGTCCGCACGGCCTCTTCACCCAGATGTTCCTCCGCCACTTCGGCGTGGCGCGCCTGGCCGCCTTCGAGGTCAACGCCGCCCGGCTGAAGCTGGCGGCCGAATTCGGCGTCGACCTCGGCCTGGACGCCCGCGTCGCCGATCTCGACCGGCGGGTGGCCGACTTCACCGGCGGCGCCGGTTTCGACGTGATGGTCGACATCGCCGGCGGCCAGCGCGGCGTCCTGGAAACCTGCCTGAAGTACTTGCGTGACCGCGGGACCCTGGTCCTCTTCGGCCTCTACGGCGATCCCGCCATTCAGCTGGCCGGCCAGCCGATCAACGACATCATCTTCAACCAGCGTGAACTCCAACTCGAGCACGCGGGCAAGCGGATCCGGGTTCGGGGCATCACCGGCCGCGAGGGGATCTGGGATTCACTGATCGATACGGTCGCCCTCTCCCGGCCGCTGCAGGATAAGATCATGAAGCTGGTGACGGTCATGGGGACGCTCGAGAAACTCGGCGGCGACACCCTGGCACTGGACCGCCGCCGGATCATGAAACGCGGCTATCGGCCCTTCGGCGCCGGTTTCTGAAGCGCTTCGTTAATCAAAAAGGAGTGTAAAATGTCCGACTGGAAGAACCCGGAGGTCCTGGACCGGCCCGGCCCGTTCTGGAGCTGGAACGACAAGCTCTCCGAGGCGGAGCTCCTCCGCCAGATCAGGGAGATGGCGGCCAAGGGCTGGGGGTCGTACTTCATGCACTCCCGGGTCGGTCTGGTGACCGGCTACCTTTCGGAGGAGTGGCTGGTCCTGGTCGCCGCCTGCGCGCGCGAGGCGGAGCGCACCGGCACCCGTGCCTGGCTCTACGACGAGGACAAGTGGCCCTCCGGCTTCGCCGGCGGCCTGGTTCCCCTGGCCGATCCGGCCTACCGCGGCCGGGCCCTGCTGCTGGTGCGGGCCGGAAAGGCCGGCGTCGCCGACCGGGTGCTGGCCTCCTTCCAGTGGAACGGCGCCGATTACCAGATCGTTAACCGGGTCATGGAACTGGGCGATCCCTGGTTCAACGGCGCCTGCTACGTGGACCTGATGAACCCGGCGGCGGTCCGCGCCTTCCTCGAGGCCACCCATGAGCGTTACCGGGAAGCCTGCGGAGAGCACTTCGGCCGCGCCATCCCCGGGGTCTTCACCGACGAGCCATGCTATTCCTTCTTCGGCCAGTACCGGGAACCGGCCGTCCCCTGGTCGGAGAGCCTGCCGGACTTCTTCAGGAAGCGTCACGGTTACGACCTGCTGGAACGCCTCCCGGAGCTCTTCTTTCCGACCGGCGATTACCGGCAGACCCGCCTCGATTTCTACACGGCCGCTTCGGCCCTCTTCCGGGAGAGCTTCACCCGCCAGTATCATAACTGGTGCCGGGAGAACAAACTCATCTTTACCGGCCACTTCATGGCCGAGGACACCCTGGTCTCCCAGACCCAGTGGTCGGGCGACGTGATGGCCCACTACGAATTCATGGACTGGCCGGGCATCGACAAGCTGGGCCGCCACATCGACCAGAACGTCACCGTCAAGCAGGTCAGCTCGGCCGCCGAACAGCTGGGCAAGGCGCGGGCCTTCTGCGAGGTTTACGGCTGCATGGGCGGCCAGGCCAGCTTCTTCCACCGCAAGTGGATCGGCGACTGGCAGGCGGTCCTGGGCATCGGTTTCGTCAACCACCACCTGTCGCTCTACTCGATGCGCGGGGAACGGAAGCGCGATTACCCGGCCAACCTCTTCTACCAGCAGCCCTGGTGGAACGACGAAAAGGAATTCGCCGATTACCAGGGGCGCCTCTGCCGGGCGGTCACCGAGGGAAAACGGCTGGTCGACGTGCTGGTCATCCAGCCCCTGACCAGCGTCTGGTGCGAATATTCTCCGGTCGACCGGGGCAACGGCTGGGCGTCCGCCTCCGTTTACGACCGCCCCTTCGCCGATCTCACGCTCCGCCTGCTCCAGGAAAAAATCGATTTTCATTACGGCAACGAATCCCTGCTGGCCGAACACGGCCGGGTGGAGGGGGAGAAGCTGCGCCTGAAAGAGCATGCCTATTCCACGGTGGTGGTGCCGCCGGCCTTGAACCTCAACGGGGCCACTCTGGACCTGCTGACCCGCTTCGCCGCCGCCGGCGGTTTCGTGCTCTTCATGGGCCGGCGGCCCGAACTGGTGGATGGCCGGCCCGGGCCGGTGGAGATACCTTCCGCCCAGCTGGCCGGTTCTCTGGATGAAACGGTCGAGCTGGTGGCCGCCCGCTGCCCGGACCGGGTCTCGGTGCTGGACCGCCGGACCGGCCGCAGCGCTCCGGCGGTCTATGTCCAGACACGCCGGGTGGGTGACGGACTCCGCCACCTGCTGGTCAACGTCGATGAAAAGAGAGCGATCCTGGTTTCCGCCCGGCTGCCCGGCCTGGCCGCCGGCGCGGCGGTGCTAGACCTGTCCGATGGACGCAGTTACCGGGTTCCTTCCGGTTCGGACTCCCTGGAATTCGAGCTGGCGCCGGCCGGGAGCCTGCTGGTGCTTGCCGGCCCCGAAGCCGATTCGGCCGAACCGGTCTGGCCCGATCTGCTGGGCAGCGGTGTCCTGTTCCGCGACATTACGGCCGGGAAACCGGCCGTCTTCCTGGGGAAATTCGAGTGCCGTCTCCAGGAGGAGAATGTCCTGCTCCTGAACGATTTTTCCCTGGAGTTGGACGGCCGGACGGTCTACCAGGGGCCGGTTTCCGGGGCCTGGCATACCCACTTCTACCCGGCCCCGGAGGGTACACCCTTCCGGGCGGTTTACGAATTTGAATCGGCGGTGGAACTGGAAGGCTGCTTCGCGGCCATCGAGATGGCCGAGAACCTCGACCGGATCGAGTTTAACGGCGTACCGGTCAAACCCCGGAAATCGCGGGGTGACAATGGACCTTTTTCACCAGGACGCTCCTGGAAGGATATCAACTTTACCCGGGTTGACCTGCCGGCCTTGCGGAAGGGATTGAACCAGCTGGTCATTGCCGGCCTCAAGGTGAACAACATCAGCCGGTCCGGCTGCCACCACCGGGTCGAGGCTTGGCGGAAGCATTTTCCGACCGAGGCCGAGGAGATCTACCTCTGCGGCCATTTTTCCCTCGAGAAACTGGCCGAGGGCCGCTACCGGGTCTTCCGTTATCGAACCCCGGCTGGCCGGAACCTGGCGGTGGAAGGATATCCTTTTTACTCCGGCCGCCTGACCTACCGGGCCGATTTCTGCTGGCGGGGACGATACGGCGGCGGCGCCTGGCTTAAACTCAACGGGGTCTCCTGGCTGGCCTCGATCCGGGTCCGGGTCAACGGCCGCGATTGCGCCACCCGGCGCTGGGCGCCCTGGCTGGTGGACATTTCTGCGGCCCTGCAGCCGGGCGAGAACCACCTGGAACTGGACACGGCGGTGACGCTGGTCAATGCTTTCGGACCCAATCGCCAGGCCGGAATCAAACAGGATACCGGCATCGGACCGCGCACCTTCGTCCTGGGCGATCGCTTCACCCGCGACTACCAGCTCTTCGAATTCGGGCTGGAGAACGCGGTCATCTACCGCAGATAGGCGGCTCCGACCGCTTCCGGCTTGAACCGGGGCGCTTTCAACCGACCGGAGAAGGGCATGGATGAGTATCGGCTGCTCTGGGGGGACCTGCACACCCACTTCGAGGACCCGGACCATGATCACCACTACCTTGATTCCGGCCGGGAGAACATCGATTTCTGCGCGGTGCTGGGTTACCCTTTCTGCAGCGAGAACCGCAACGGGCTGGTGGTGGAGAGCGTCGGTCCCCGGCCGGAGCACCCGGAATACTGGCGAAAACTGCTGGAACTGGTCCGGGTCTATCACGCCCCGGGCCGCTTCCTGACCCTGCCCGGCTACGAGTGGCACAGCGACCGCGCCCGTTACGGCGACCACAACGTCATCTACTTTGAATCCGGCGGCCGGCTGGACGCGGCCTGGCGGCTCGAGGACCTCTACCGGAACCTGGCCGGCGGCCGGGCCCTGGTCATTCCCCACCACACCGGCTACGCGCCCGCCTACCGGGGCAAGGACTGGAGTGTCCACGATGATTCGCTCTCCCCGGTTATGGAGATCTACTCGATCCACGGCTCCTCGGAGGGGTGCGAAACGCCCTTCCCGATGGAGCGCAACACCAACCTCGGACCGCGCGTTTCGGCCGGCACCTTCCAGGCCGGTCTGGCCCGGGGCTGTCGGCTCGGAGTGATCGCCTCCAACGACGGGCCCGGCCTGCCGGGTCGCTGGGGGCGGGGCCGGGCGGCCGCCTGGGTGAAGGAGTTCAGCCGGGAAGGCCTGCTGGAGGCCTTCCGGGCGCGCCGGACCTACGCGGTCACCGGCGACCGGATCGAACTGCGGTTCCGGGTCAACGGCGCCGAAATGGGCGCCTCGGTTCCCGGCGGCGCCGCGGTCGAGGCCGAGGCTGAGGTGATCGGCGCCGCCGCCTTGGACCGGCTGGAGCTGGTCCAGAACGGCCGGGTGGCCGCCACTTACAACCACAGCGGCCGCTGGGAGACGAAGGCGGCGCGCGAAAGGCGCTTCAAGGTGGCTCTCGAAGTCGGCTGGGGGCCGCACGCCAAGTACGGCTTCAAACTTACCGAAAAATTCTGGCGCTGGCAGGGCAGCCTGGCGGTGGCCGGCGGCCGCCTGGCCGGCCTGGAGAATCGCTTTACCCTGCCCGGGCAGCGGGCGGTGCTGGCCGCACCCGGCCGCAGCCACTTCGAACTGGCCAGCCGGGTCAAGTACGATTCCAGCCCGACCAACATCCAGCAGGGCCTGGTATTCGAAATCGAGGGCGGGGCCGGGACGGGACTGGATTTCGATATCGAGGGGCTGCGCTTTCGGGCCGAAATTGGCGAACTGCTGGCCGGGACTCGGTTCGTCCCACTCATCCGGGAATCGGAGGCGCGCATCCGGAAGGAATTCGGCCTGGACGGAGAGAGCATCGGCAATCCCGATCCATACATCCTCAACTGCCGCAAGATCAAGCTCCACCGGGCGGTGCCGGAGTCCGGCTACCGGGTCGGACGCCGGTTCCGGAACCTGCGCCTGGATAAGGGTCTTAACTACTTCTACCTGAGGGCCTCCCAGCTGAACGGCCAGTATGCCTGGTCGTCGCCGGTCTGGGTGACCCGGGCCTGACCTCCACCAAGGAGTCCGAATGAAGAAACTGACTTCGCACGAACGCTTCGCCCGGATCTTCGGCCACCGGGAGGCCGACCGGATCCCGATCGTCGATGCCCCCTGGTCGACCACCATCCAGCGCTGGCGGCGCGAAGGCATGCCGGAAAACGTAGATTTCACCGAATTTTTCGACCTCGACCGGGTGGCCGGCTTTTCGATCGACAACAGCCCCCGCTACCCGGTCACGGTGCTCGAAGAGACCGATGAGTATACCATCGCCACCTCGGTCTGGGGGGTGACGGTCAAGCGCTGGAAACAGGCCACTTCCACACCCCAGTTCCTCGACTTCCGGGTCGTTTCGCCCGCCACCTGGGCCGAGGCGCGCCGACTCATCGAGCCGGCCGAAGACCGCATCCCCTGGGAGCGCCTCAAGGAAAATTACCCGCGCTGGAAGGCCGCCGGACTCTGGATCTCGGCCGGCCTCTGGTTTGGTTTCGATATCACCCACTCGCACATGGTCGGCACCGAGCGGCTGCTGGTGGCCATGATCGAGGAACCGGAGTGGTGCCGGGACATGTTCAATTTTCTGCTCGACGTCCAGCTGGTGATGCTGGAGAAGGTTTGGGCGGCCGGCTACCGGTTCGACGAGGTTCACTGGTACGACGACATGGGCTACAAGCACAACCAGTTCTTCTCGGTCCGGACCTACCGCGACCTGCTCAAGCCGGCGCACAAGAAGGCGATCGACTGGGCCCATGGCCACGACGTCCGGGCCCATCTCCACTCCTGCGGGGATATCCGCCCCTTCATTCCGGAACTGGCCGGGATCGGCTTGGACGCCCTCAACCCGCTGGAGGTCAAGGCCGGCGTGGACCCGCTGGCCCTGAAACGGGAATTCGGCTCGCGGATGACCTTCAAGGGCGGGATCAATGCCACGCTCTGGGACAAGCCGGACCTGATCGAGGCCGAGATCCGGCGGCTGGTGCCCCGGATGAAGGAATCGGGCGGCTACATCTTTGCCTCCGACCACTCGGTCCCCGACGCCGTCAGCCTGGAGGATTTCCGGCGGATTACGGATCTGGCCAAGGAGCTGGGCCGCTACTGATCCCGGCCTGTCTTCGGCCCGGCCAGCCTTGTTGGCCGCGTCGGCGCCGTCGTCGGCGTACCTCCGGTAGGCCTCCCTGGTTTCTCCTTGCCGGGGCGGGTGCCGGTCAGTTATAATATTTAATACTAACTCGTTTTAAATCCTGGAATTTTATTAAACAAGGAGGGGAGCATGGGCAAGTCAGTCAAGGGCACGCAGACCGAGAAAAACCTGCTGGCCGCCTTCGCCGGCGAGTCGCAGGCCCGCAACCGCTACACCTACTTCGCCAGCGTGGCCGCCAAGGCCGGTTACGTGCAGATCAAGAACATCTTCCTGGAGACGGCCGAGAACGAGAAGGAGCATGCCAAGCTCTTCTTCAAGGCCCTGGAAGGCGGCGAGGTTACCATCACCGCCGGCTACCCGGCCGGGACGATCGAGGACACCCGGGCCAACCTGCAGGCGGCCGCCGACGGCGAAAAGATGGAATGGAGTACTATCTACGCCGACTTTGCCAAAGCCGCCCGCGACGAGGGGTTCCCGGAGATCGCCCGGACCTTCGAGCAGGTGGCCAAGGTTGAGAAGTTCCACGAGTCCCGCTACCGGAAACTGGCCGCCAACCTTGATGCGGACCAAGTCTTCAAGAAGCCGGCGCCGGTGAAGTGGCACTGCACCAACTGCGGTTACGTCTTCGAAGGCGGCGAGGCGCCCAGGGAGTGCCCGGCCTGCCGCCATCCGCAGGCCTATTTTGAATTGCTGGCCGAAAATTATTAAGTCCGGCCTTTCTTCTTCCGGCCCAGTTCCACCACCACGACCTGGTGGACGCCGACGGCGGCCACCGTTACCTCCAGGCGTCCGTTCCGCCAGCGGGCGCCGCAGCGTCCACGGCCGGGCGCCAGGCGGACCCGCTTCGGCCGTTCCGCCAGCGGAAGACTGAGTCCGACCGGGCCGGCCGGCGGCACCTCTTCGACCGCGTGGTTCCGGTTGGAAAGCGGGTGGCCGGCGCTCCGGTTCAGCAGGTGCACCAGGATCCGCTTCTCATCCCGGCGCAGGATCACCTCGATCCGCGGCGGGGCCGACACCCTGATCAGGTGCGGGTTGTCCATTTCGGCCAGCACCCGGCCGAGGAAGGCGCGCAGGCGGGGGGAACGGGTGTTGAAGAAGTTGCGGAAGACCGGCCCGTAGATGCCGACCGCTTTGCCCCGGCCGAGACGGTGGATCGTCGCCAGCGGCCGGGCCGGCTCGACCCGCCGTCCGTCCAGTTCCTGCTCATAAGCGAGAACGCGGCCGCCGGCGGTCTTAACCGGCTGCCAGCGGCCGGTCGCCATGACCACCTGCCGCTCGACCGGCAGGCCGGCGGTCCGTTCCGACGCCTCTCCCTCCGGTTCGACGCCCAGCACCTTTCCCAGCCGGGCCGCCGACCGTTCGCCGCTTACCAGCAGGTGGCCGCCCTTCCGGACATAACGGCCGCAGGCGGCCAGGAATTCCTCCGGCAGCTCTTCCACCTCCGGCAGCACCACCAGCGGGTACTCTTCTATCCGTTCCGCCAGGGCCTTCTCGTTGAGAATGTCCACGTGGCAGTGGTTTTCCAGCAGCGACTGCAGGGCGCCCTCCACGTGCTCGGTGGCCCGGGCCAGCTTGTAAAGCGGGTCGTTGTTGTTGTAGTAGTCGAGAGAGTTGTGGAGCAGGGCGGCCTGGGGGAGCGATTCGGTTCCCTGGCAGTAGGGCTGGCGGTCCCGGCAGAAGCGGGCCACCTCGGCCAGGATGTCCTGGTGCCATCCGGTCAGCCGGCCGGAGCGGATCGGCACGTCGTAAACGAAGAGGCCGCCGCCGTTGGCGATCACCTCGGCCGCCTCCTGCTGGAGGTGTTCGGCCGTCTTGAATTCCCAGGGGTACTTTTCGGCCGGGCCGTAGAAGCCCCAGGCCATCAGGTCCCAGGTCAGGCCCCGGCTTGCCAGGAAGCGGGCCTCGATGGCCGCCCGCTCGCAGCCGAAGGAGGGGGTGAAGTCGCCGCTCAGGTAATCCACCGGCAGGCTGACCTCCTCCGGCTGGCGGACCGAGTAGAGCCAGTTGCTGCAGACCAGGCAGCCGGGTTTGCGGCGGTGGACCGCCTCGGTGTAGAGGCGCACGTGATTTTCGAAGGCGCGGCGGTGAAAGGCCAGCCACTCCCTCCAGTGCGGCTCCTCCTTTGACCGGGGCGGCCGGGCGACCCCGGTCTCCTTCCTGAAGAGTTCCAGGCAGCGCGGGCACCAGCAGGGGGCCATCGCCCAGTTCTCGCCGTCCACCCAGAAGCCGTCCACGTCGTACCGGTCGATGATCTCCAGCAGCTGCGGGATCATCAGTTTTTCGGTGTAATCGCTGTTGCAGCAGGTCATGATGTCGTTCCAGGAACCGTCGGCCTTGATGCGTCCCCATTCCGGGTGCCTGGCCAGGGCCGCCTTGTCCCAGACCCCGGAGTAGTGGACCGAGAGCGGTATGTCCAGTTTCCTGGTCACCTCGCGCCAGACCTTGAGGGCGTCCTTGACGATGCCGGGGGAGGGAGTGCCGACCCGGGTCGGGTAGCCGGCGTAGCCCGGGTGCCCCTTGCCGTCGTACTGGACGAAGTCCGGTTTTACCTTCTTAAGTTCCCGGTAGATGTGCTCGAAGTCGGTGTCGCGCCCCAGCACCGTGTCCTGGGCGTTGGCGTGCAGGTCGTAGTGCAGTCCGAAGAAGGAACGCGCGTGCCAGTTCCCGCCGCTCTCTTTTTTCATTCCGACCCTCCCGGCGTGTGCAGGAAAGAAGACCCCTTCCGCTTTTCAGCGCGTGCTTTACCGTCCTACCCGGCCCCAAGCCCGGCCGGATTTGCGCGGAGGCCTTTTTAGATGCTTAAATAAGGAAAGCCTTTGCCGCCGCGTGCATTTTGTTACCGATATCACTGTTTACCATTTTACCATTTTCGGGAGACGCCATGTCCATCGCTTCGATTCCCACCCGGCGGGCCATCCACCTTGATTTCCACACCATGCCGGCCGTTTACGATGTCGGCCGCGATTTCGACCCCGAGGCCTTCGCCGCCGCCTTGGCCGATTCCGGGGTCGATTACATCACCGTCTTCGCCAAGTGCAACCTGGGCTTCACCTACTACCCGAGCCGGATCGGCCTTCCCCATCCCGGCCTGATTCCGTCGAAGGCCGACCTGCTGGGGCCGATGGTCGAGGCCGGCCACCGGCGTGGCATCAAGGTGGCCGCCTATTTCAACGCCGGCATCGACCACGAGCACGCTCTGCGCAACCGGCAATGGTCAAAGGTGCGGGCCGACGGCCGCGTCTACGCCATCGAGCAGAAGGGGCACAGCTTCCGCGGCCTCTGCCTGAACACCGGCTACCGGGATTACCTGCTGGGAATGATCGGCGAGGTGCTGGAGGCCTACCCGGTCGACGGCATCTTCCTCGACTGTTTCAACCTCAGCCCCTGCTACGGGGTCGAGTGCCTGGAGGGGATGGAGAAACTGGGGATGGACAAGTTCGACGACCGCCAGGCGCGCGATTACTGCCGGCTGGTCACCGAACGTTTCATGGCCGACGCCGCCCGGCTGGTGCGCAAACTCTCCCGGCGGCCGACCCAGCTCTACTTCAACGGCATGCCCTACCGGCAGCAGCCGACCCACCTGGAACTGGAGGTGCTGCCCACCGGCGGCTGGGGCTACGAGCACCTGCCCTTTGCCATCCGTTACGCCCGGACACTCGGCAAACCCTACTTTACCATGACCGGCCGTTTTCACCTCGGCTGGGGCGATTTCGGCGGGCTGCGCACCTTCCACTCGCTCCTTTACGACTGCTACTACTCGATCAGCAACGGCGGTACCTGCTCGATCGGCGACCATATGCATCCGCGCGGCCGGCTCGAACCGGCCGTTTACGACCTGGTCAAGCGGGTTTACCGGCAGGTCCGGGAACTCGAGCCCTGGACCGACCGGGCTTCGTCCCTTGCCGAGGCGGCCATTCTCCATCCCGGCCTGGAGCATTTCCCGAGCCCGGCGCCCGGGTTCGGCCCCGAGGAGTTGGCCTCGGTCAAGGGCGCGACCCGGCTGCTGCGGGAACTCCAGTGCCAGTTTGACCTGGTGGACGGCCGGGCCGGCCTGGAGAAGTACCGGCTCCTGCTCCTGCCGGACTCGGTCCGGCTCGATCCCGGCCTGGCCGCGAAGCTGCGCGCCCACCTGAAGCGGGGAGGCCTCCTGGTCAGTTCCGCCTTCGCCGGTCTCAACCCGGCCGGGACCGGTTTCGCCCTCAAGGAGTACCGGCTCAAGTACCTGGGGCCGGAGGCGCATCACTACACCTTCTTCAAGGCCGTCCCCTCCTTCCGGCGCGGCCTGCCGGACCTGGCCACCACCATCTACCTGCCCGGCGTGGCCTTAGAGGCCGGTCCGGGCGCGTCCGTCCTGGCCCGTCTCTACAAGTCCTACTTCAACCAGCAGTCCTGGGACGGCTACCACGAGAACCTCTACATACCGCCGGAGAAGGATACCGGCCGGCCGGCCCTGGTCCGATACGGCAACATCTGCCACTTCAGTTTTCCGATTTTCCGGGGTTATTACCAGCAGGCGGTGCCGGCCTACCGGCAGCTGCTCGGGAACTGTCTGGACCGGCTGCATCCCGATCCGCTGGTCCGGGTCGCCGGCCTGCCTTCCTTCGGCCAGGTGACCGTTACCGTTCAGCCCGGCGGCCGCCGGCTGGTTCACCTGCTCACCTACCTTCCGGAGCTGCGCGGGCCTAGCGTCCAGGTCATCGAGGAACCGATTCTGGCGCGCGACCTTCGGTTGGAACTGCGGGCCGACGGACATCGGCCGCGCCGGATCTACCTGGCCCCCTCCGGCCGGGACCTTGAATGGACGCGGGCCGGCGGGTACCTCTCGGTCCGGGTGCCGGAGGTCGACGGCTACCAGCTGGTGGTCTTCGAATAGGCGCCTTTTGCAAAAAAAAAAGAGCCGTTCCCCCTTATTCAGGGAACGGCCCCGGTCCGGACGGCCTCAAAGCTTTATTTCTGACCGGCCTTCAATTTTTCCTCGCAGGCGGCGATATTGGCCTGCCCTTTCTGCTTCGTCTTATCCGGGACATCCTTGAGTTCCAGGATCTTTCGATAATCGGCGATGGCCGCCTCGTACTTGCCCTGCGATTGGAGCAGCTCTCCGGAGGCGTTCAGAAGCTGGGCGCGCTGGGGATCGGTGATTTCCGGCGTCGTCAGGGCCTTCCGGTACTCGGCCAGCGCCTGGTCCGGCTTTCTGTCCTCGAGCAGCAGCGTGGCGATCTGAATCTGGGCCGGAACTGTTTGCCTGGCCGTGATGCTTTCTATGGCGGATATTTTCCGGAGTTCCTCGACCGCCTCCGGATACTTTTTCTCCGCCCTCAGCAGGTTGGCCAGGCCGGTATAGGCCTGTGACTTGTGGTGCGGCGGCGCCTCCTTCAATTCCAGGATCTTCCGGTATTCGGCCGCGGCTTCCGGCGCCTTCTTCTGTTCGGCCAGGATATTTCCGACCGCGTAATAAATCTCTCCCCGATTGACATCCCGCGTTCCCTCCAGGGAGAGGATCTTCCGGTATTCGGCGATCGCTTCATCATACTTCTTCTGCAGGTAGAGCGCCCGGCCGACGCCCAGGGCGCTGTTAAGCCGGATCGTGGCCGGGACATCCTTCATCTCGGCCACCTTGCGGAATTCGGTCGCCGCCTCGGCATACTTGTTCTGCCCGTTCAGCGAGTGGCCGATCATCATCTGGTACTGGGCGGCCTCCGGGCCGGCCGGTTTTTCCGCCAGCGCCTTCCGGAATTCGGCCTCCGCCTCGGCGAACTTCTTATCCCGGTAGAACTGCTGCGCCTGATCGCCGTCGGCCCAGGTCGACGTGCTGAAGGTCAAGCAGATCAGGACGGCCAGCCACAGCCATTGTCTTTTCATAAGGATCACCTTAGTTTTTTCCGGCCAGGAGCATTCCCGCGGGAAATCGATTCCCCCAACCCGGTCATAAGGTAGCACTTTCCGGTTTTTTTCGTCAACCGCCGGTTTCCGGCCTCCATTTGTCGAGAACGGCCGCCGCGGTTTACAATTTACCGGTGAAGTTCTCGACGAAAGTGTCAGGTTCGCAACCAGGAGGCGCAAGATGTACGTAGCGATCAGGGACGGCATTCTGAAATCGGCCGGTTACGAAAGCATCCGGTCCGGATTGGACGATTTGAAACTGGCCAATCTTGAGCTCGAATTCTTCCGTGATTACAGCGTTTACCGGCCCGACGCCTGGGAGAAGCAAACCTTCGCCCCGGAGGCGGCCGCCGGCGCCATCCGGGACCTTTTCGGGCCGGCCGGTGTCAGGGTCAGCGCCTTCCTGCTTCACAACAACTTCAACAGTGCCGACCCGGACGCCGAGGTGCGCTGGGTGATCGACGTCATCAAGACCGCCCAGGCCCTCTCGGTGCCGGCGATCCGGATCGACGCGGTGACCAAGGGGGAGAAGGAGGAGTCGTTCGAGGTACGGGTGAACCGTTTCGTGGAGTGCATGAAGGCGGTTCTGGCCGCCGCCCCGGCGGCCGGTGTCCAGCTGGGCATCGAGAACCACGGTATCCAGGGCAACGACCCGGAATTCCTGCGCCAGGTAATCGGACGGGTGGGCGATCCGCGCCTGGGCATCACCCTGGACACCGGCAACTTCTACTGGTCCGGATTGCCGCTCAGCGAGGTTTACCGTGTCTTCGAGGAGATGGCCGGACAGGTGAAACACACCCATGTCAAGAATATCCGCTTTCCCGAGGAGATCCGAGAGCGGCGCCGGGAGCCCGGTCTGGATTACAAGATCTATGTCAGCCCGATCGGCGAAGGCGACATTGACCACAGCCGGCTGGTACGGATTCTGGCCCGGGCCGGTTACGCCGGACCGCTGACCATCGAGGACGAGTCGCTGGGCAAGTTCGAGCTTCCGGCCCGGCGCGAGGTGCTGAAGCGGGACGTCGCCCACCTGGCCGGCCTGCTCTGAACCCGGCCGGCAACGGATCCGTTCAGGCGCCGGCCTTCAATTTCTCGCAGGCGGCGATGGATCCCTCGGCCCGTTTCCGATTGGCTTCGGAGGTCTCCTTCAAAGCGAGGACCTTCCGGTATTCGGCGCTCGCCTCGTCGTACTTCTTCAGCGACTTGAGGAGATCGCCGGCCTCGAAATAGGCGGTCGCCCGCTGCGAATCGCCGGCGCCTTCGATGGCGGCTGCCTTCCGATACTCGGCGACGGCCGCCTCCTTATCGCCCTGGAGGTTGACTATCCCGGCGATGTTCATCTGGATCGAGGCCTGCTGGACCGGGACGATTCCCTCGACCGCCAGCGCCTTCCGGTACTCGGTGATCGCCTCCGGGAATTTCTTCCGGTCGCGCAGCAGGTTTGCCAGTGCGGTCAGGGTCGAGACCCGGTAGTGGGCGGTGATCTCCTTCAGCCCGTCGATTTTCCGGTACTCGGCCTCCGCCTCGTCCAGTTTTTCCTGGCGCCGCAGGATCCGGGCGGTTGAAAGCAAGACCGAGGCCCGGCTGTTGTCGTGCAGGTCCTTCATCTCCAGGACCCGGCGGAATTCGACCAGCGCCTCGGTATCCTTGCGCTGGCTGTCCAGGGCCTCGGCGGCGTTGAACTCCCCGAGAAAGGCCAGGTTGACGGCGACACCCTTGATCCCGGCCACCTTCTTGAACTCCAGGTAGGCCTCGGGGTATTTTTTCTGGGCGTTCAGGGTATGGCCGAGCAGGAGCTGTAGGGTTCCGCCGCCGGCATCCGGCTTCTCCTGGAGAACCTTGCGGATCTCGGCCTCGGCCTCGACGAACTTCTTCTGCCGGTAAAGCTCTTCGGCCTCCCTCATGCCGGCTTCCCCGGCCGAGCACCAGAGCGCGAGCAGCAGCAGCACCATTATTGCCGATACCATTCTCCTGGCCATCTCCGCCTCCCTTTTCGTTTGAAAATGATTTATCAACCGGCCGGTTTTAACGATAACACCGGCCTTCCGGGGAAGTCAAGTGTTTTTTGCCTAAAAGCCGGGCAACGGTTAAAATATCCGTGTCCGGTTTTTGAATGTCAGACCGGGCAGCTATCCTTATTAGGAAACCCGATGAAACGAATGCTCCTGATTATCTTCCTGCTTGGGCTGGCCCTGCGGGTCCTCTGGATCGCCTCGCTTGACAACCGCGTGGACGACTGGGGCGAGGAGGGGGTCAAGGAGGCGGCCTGGTCCCTGATCGAGGGGCGCGGCTACAGCATGCCCCGCTCGGTCTCCTGCTATCCGGGCGATACCCCGCTCTACTCCTGGCGGGAGCCCGGGTTTTCCCTGATTCTGGTCCCGGTTTTCCGGCTCTTCGGCGAGAACTACCTGGCGGTCAAGATCTTGCTGGCCATACTCTCCAGCTTGACGGCGGTCTTCACCTACCTGCTGGGGCGGGATCTCTTCGACTCTGAACCGGTGGCCCGGCTGGCCGCCTTCGGAATGGCCGTCCTGCCTGAGTCGATTCACTGGACCGGCTACCTGACGCCGGAGAGCGTCACCATCTTCGTGCTCATCCTGCCGGTCTTCTTCCTGGTGCGTGGACTCCGCCGGCCGGCGCCGGTCAACCCGGCGGCCGCCGGCCTGCTGCTCGGCGTGGCCGCCCTGACCCGGGCCCAGGCGATCGTGTTGATGCCCTTTCTGCTGGCCGCCTATTTCATCGGCCGCCGGGACCCGCGGCGGGCCGGCCGGGAAGTCTTCCTGGCCGGCGGCCTGGCCTTGCTGGTCTTTTCACCCTGGGTCATCCGGAATTACCGCATCCATAAGCAACTGGTGGTTATGCCGACGGTGGCCGGCGAGGTTCTCTACATCGCCAACAATCCGGGCGCGGTCCGGATGATGAAGACGCCGGCCGGGTTCTTCCACGGCGAGGAGCCCGAACGCCGGTTTATCGGCCGCTCCGAACTGGAGATCAGCCGTTGGTATCGCCGCGCGGCCCTCGGCTTCATCCTGTCCCGGCCGGGTGACTACGCCCGGCTGGCGGCCGACCGGTTCGTGCGTTTCTGGCGTTTCTATCCCCACCGGGGCGTGGGCGTGAGTGGCCGCTATTACAACATCCTGCACCTGCTGGTCAGCCTGCTGACCTCCGGGGTGGCCATCACGCTCTTCCTGCCCGGCGTCTTCCTCTCCCGGCGCCACTGGCGTCGGACGCTGATTCCGCTGGTCCTGGTGGTTGTCTTCTCAACCCTTACCGTCATGGCCCGGGCGACCATCCGCTACCGGTTGCCGCTGATGCCTTACGTGATGATCTTCGCCGCCTTCGCTTTTGTCCGGCTGGTTGAGTGGCGCCGCCGGGGTCCGGTTCCGCGGGAGGTCGGCCATGTGGCGTGACCGGATGGTGTCGGTGATCCTGCCGACCTACAACGAGAAGGATTCCATCCGGCGGGTGGTGGACGAGTTCTTCGCCACCGGCGTGGTTGACGAGGTGATCGTGGTCAACAACAACGCCCGGGAAGGCACCAGCGCCGAGGTGGCCCGGACGCGGGCGCGCGAGGTCCTCGAGCCGCGCCAGGGTTACGGGGCGGCCATCCAGCGCGGTTTCCGCGAGGCCCGGGGCGAACTGCTGGTTCTTTCCGAGCCCGACGGGACCTTCGCCGCCCACGATATCTTCAAGCTGCTGGCCTACTCCGACGATTTCGAGGCGGTCTTCGGCACCCGGACCACCTCGGTCCTGATCTGGGCCGGCGCCAACATGGGGCCGCTGCTCAAGTGGGGAAACTGGGCGGTGGCCAAAATGCTGGAGTTTCTCTTCAACACCACCACCTTCACCGACGTCGGCTGCACGATGCGCCTGATCAAGCGGCCGGCCCTGGAGAAGATCCGCTCCCAGTTCACGGTCCAGCGGGAGCATTTCGGACCGGAGATGATGATCCTGGCGGTCATCAACCGGCTTCGTTACATCGAGGTGCCGGTCAACTACCTGCCCCGGGTGGGCGTCTCCTCGGTTACCGGCCACAAGTGGCGGACGGTGCAGCTGGCCCTGCGGATGGTGGCCCTGATTCTCTACTACCGGGTGGCAGTCTGGTTGGGTCGCAAGCCGCGGCCGGTTTCTTGAGATTCAATCCGTTTCTTCGGCCAGGTAACGGTGGAGCGCCTCCGGCCACTCGGCCATCTTCAGGCCGGTTTCGGCCTCCAGGACCAGGGTCCGCAGGGCCGACCGGGCCGGCCGTCGCGCCGGCAGTTTCAGCTCCGCGGCCGTCACCGGCTTCAACCGTCCTTTCAGCCCCGCCTGTTTCAGAACCTCCCGGGCCAGTTCCAGGCGCGAGGCCGCGCCGAGATTGACCGCGTGGTAGAGTCCGTAACCGCCCCCGCGCAGGATTTCGCCGACCGCCCGGGTTAGGTCCACCGTGTAGGTGGGCGAACCGGTCTGGTTCCTGATGACCGGGGCGGTTTCGCCCCGGCGGGCCGCTTCCAGGATCCGGGCCGGGAAGGTTCGGCCGTGCCGGCCGAAGAGCCAGGCGGTGCGCACGATGAAGAACCGTTCGCAGAGATTCTGAACGGCCGTTTCGCCGGCCAGCTTGGAGCGGCCGTAAACCTGGATGGGGTTGGTCGGATCGGATTCCCGGTAGGGGGATTTTTTTCGGCCGTCGAAGACGAAATCGGTCGAGATGTAAAGCAGGGGGATTTTCAGCCGCTGGCAGGCCTCGGCCAGGTGGCCGGTGGCCAGGACGTTGACCCGGTAGGCGGTCTCCGGCTCCCGTTCGCAGCCGTCCACGTCGGTCCAGGCGGCGGCGTGGACCGCCAGGTCGGGCCGGAGACGCTTCAGGGCCTCCAGCACCGCCGGCCGGCGGGTCAGGTCGCATTCGGCCCGGCCGATTCCGGTTACCTCGTACTCCTTCGCCAGGCCGGCGGCCAGGTCGCTTCCCAGCAGGCCGCGGTGGCCGGTTACCAGCAATTTCAGCCGCTTCATTTCCCGTTCGGCCGCCGCGCTTCCCGTCCCGGATTTTTTCGGAACCAGTCCAGGGTGCGGGCCAGGCCTTCCTCGAAGGAGACCTCCGGCCGCCAGCCCATTCCCTTCAGTTTCTCCCAGTTGATTCCGTAACGCCGGTCATGGCCGGGGCGGTCGGCCACGAAGGTTACCCGGGCCGGCGGCCGGCCGGCCAGTTCCAGGATGCGGCCGGCCACCTCCAGGTTGCTCAATTCCCGGCCGCCGGCGATGTTGTAAATCTCTCCTTCCCGGCCCTGGCGCAGGAGCAGGTCAATGGCCCGGCAGTTGTCCTCCACGTAGAGCCAGTCGCGGCGGTTTTGGCCGTCGCCGTAAAGCGGCAGCTCGCCGCCAGCCAGCGCCCGGAGGATACAGAGCGGCACCAGTTTCTCCGGGTACTGGCGCGGCCCGTAATTGTTGCTGCTGCGGGTTACCAGCACCGGCAGCCGGTAGGTGGCGTGATAGGCCAGGCAGAGGTGATCGGCGGCGGCTTTGCTGGCCGAGTAGGGTGAAGAGGGGTGGAGCGGGGCGGACTCGTCGGCCTGGCCCGAATCCATCGGGCCGTAAACCTCGTCGGTCGAAATGTGAAGGAAGCGGGGGATTTTCAAGCGCCGGGCCGCCTCCAGCAGCACCCCGGTCCCGATAAAATTGGTCAGCAGGAAGGGATCCGGTTCCCGGATCGAGCGGTCCACGTGGCTTTCGGCGGCGAAGTTGACCACCGCGTCGCAGCCGGCCAGGACCTCGGCCGCCAGCCGGGCGTCGCAGATGTCGCCCCGGACGAACTCGTAGCCGGGATCACCCTTGATTTCGGCCAGGTTGGCCGGGTTGCCGGCATAGGTGAGCTTGTCGAGGTTGACCACCCGGTCGCCTGGATGGCTGCGCAAGACGTGCAGGATGAAGTTGGAGCCGATGAAGCCGCAGCCGCCGGTGACCAGGAGCTTCATTTTCGCCGCCGGTCGGCGGCCACCAGGTTGCTGGCGTGCAGGAGCGAATCGAAGGCGCCGGCGTCGGTCCACCATCCAGCCAGCCGGTCGTACTCCAACCGGCCTTTCTTCAGGTAATGGTTGTTGACGTCGGTGATCTCGAGCTCACCCCGGGCCGAGGGCTTCAGCTGGCGGATGATGTCGAAGACCTCCCGGTCGTAAAAGTAGAGGCCGGTGACCGCGTAGCGGCTGGCCGGCGCCGCCGGCTTCTCGACGATCCGGACCAGCTTTCCCTTCTTCAGCTCCGGGCAGCCGAAGCGTTCCGGGTTGGCGACCTCGGCCAGGAGAATCCGGGCCCCCTGGGCCTGGCGGCGGTAATTTTTTACGTACGGTTTAATCGGTTCCTGAAAGATATTATCGCCCAGGATGACCGCGATCCGGTCCCCGTCGGCGAAGTCTTCGGCCAGGGCGAGCGCGGCCGCGATGCCGCCTTCGCCCTCCTGGTAGGTGTAATGAAGGTGCTTCAGGCCGAACTGGGCGCCGTTGCCCAGCAGCCGCAGGAACTCGCCGGCATAGACGCCGCCGGTCACCAGCAGGATCTCGGTGATGCCGGCCTCCACCAGCCGCCGGAGCGGGTAATAAATCATCGGCTGGTCGTAGACCGGCAGGAGGTGCTTGTTGGTGATCTTGGTGAGCGGCCGGAGGCGGCTGCCCAATCCCCCGGCCAGGACCACGCCCTTCATCGGTCGACTCTTTCCCAGGAGTAGGGGATTTCGCCGGAGTGCGGGTCGAGCCGATGCTCGTCCGGTTCGTGGTAATTGTAAACTTCGGTGGGAATGTTGATCGCCAGTGCCTCTTCGGCGCCGACGCACTTGAAGCCGTGATAGACCTCCGGCGGCACCTGGATCAGGATCGGGTTGTGCTCCCCGGCGAAGAATTCGTTCAGCTGGCCGCGGGTGGCCGAGTTCGGCCGGTTGTCGTAGAGGACGACCTTCATCATTCCCCGGACCACCGCCAGGTTGTCGGTCTGCTTCTTGTGGCAATGCCAGGCCTTGACCACCCCGGGCAGGACGGTGGTCAGGTAGACCTGGCCGAAACGGCTGAAGAGTTCGTCGTCGGACCGGAGGATTTCCATCAGCCGTCCCCGTTCGTCCGGGACGACCTTGAGCCGCTTGACCTTTACGCCTTCAATCATGGTGGTTCAATTATAACCCGTCCTTTTGACCCTGTAAAGATGAAATCGGCGTTTGCCGAACCGGGATGATCCGGGTAAAATATCCGCTTGAACTTCATCGTCTTTCTGTAGTCGCTTGCCAAACGGGGGACGGGAATGAATACAGCGGACGGCGGGGCGGTCTCCAGGTCGGAACGGCTGGCCTGGTTCAACCAGGCGCGTTTCGGCCTCTTTATCCACTGGGGACTTTACTCGCTTCTGAAGCGGGGCGAGTGGGTGATGTACGTCGAGCGGATTCCGGCCGCCGGGTACGCGAAGCTGGCCCGGCGCTTCCAACCGAAGCATTTCGACGCCGACGCCTGGCTGCAGCGGGCCCGGGCGGCCGGGATGCGCTACGCGGTCCTGACCACTCGCCATCATGACGGGTTCTGCCTCTTCGACAGCCGGGCCAGCGATTTCACCTCGGTCCGGACGGCCGCCGGCCGGGATTTCGTGGCCGAGTACGTCGAGGCCTGCCGCCGGGCCGGGTTGAAAGTCGGCCTCTACTATTCACTGCTGGACTGGCGTTTCCCCGGTTACTTCAATCGGGAAAAGTACCCGGAGAGCTTCGAGGCGATGGTCGAGCAGGCCCACGCCCAGGTGCGGGAACTACTGACCAATTACGGCCCGATCGACATTCTCTGGTACGACGGCGGCTGGATACCGGGTGTGGAACGCACCGAGATGGCTCGGCTCTGGCGCGCCGCCGAGCTGAACGCGGCCGCCCGGCGTCTCCAGCCGGGGATCATCATCAACAACCGCTCTGGTCTGGACGAGGATATCGACACTCCGGAACAGCACGTCACCGCCTCGGCCGCCGGCCGGGCCTGGGAGACCTGCATGACGATGGGCGATTTCTGCGGCTGGGGCTACATCCGGAACAATCCGAACTTCAAGACCGCTACCCAGCTGATTCAGCACCTGGTCCAGGCGGCCGCCGGCGGCGGCAATTTCCTGCTCAACATCGGTCCCCGGCCCGATGGTACGCTTCGGAACAAGGAGATCCGGCGGCTGGAGGAGATCGGCGCCTGGATGCAGGCCAACGGCGCTTCCATCTACGGCTCGGAGCTTTTGCCCAAGGGCTGGGGCGGCGCCTGGGGGGGCGGCATGGCCGGCACCATGACCGCGGTCGGCCGCACGGCCTACTGGCACCTCTTCCGCTGGCCGGGCCGGACCGCGGCGCTGGTCGGGGTGAAGAACCGGGTCCTCTCGGCCCGGCTGCTGGCCACCGGCCGGCCGGTGCCGGTGATCGAGCAGCCCGGCGCGGGTCGGCTGATCCTGAAGGGTCTGCCGGCGCGGCCGCCGGACCGGCATGACACGGTCATCGCCCTGGAACTGGACGGACCGCCCGAGGCGGTGCCCTACGATGGAGAACCGCTTTGATCCCGGGGTCTTCAGCCCCGGCCGCGGTTCAGATCCGGCATTCCCAGAGGTAGTTGGTCCGGCTCGGGTTATCCGTCTCGCCGACGTAGATGGTATTACCCACCACTTCCAGGTCGTGGGTCCGGAAGCAGACCTCGCCGCCGGCCGAAGTCCTGATTTCGCCCAGCGTTTCGAAGCGGCCGGACCGCCGGTCGTAACGAAAGACGACCGGCTGATTATCGCTTCCTCCGCAGCCGTAAATCAGGCCGTCGGCGGCCACCTGCAGGCCGGGCATCCGATTGCCCGGGTAGGGCTTGCCCAGGTACTCCAGGCGGGCGCTTTCCGGGTCGAGCCGGTAGAGGGTGGCGTTTTCGGTGGCCGCGTAGATGAAGCCGTCGCCGCCGTTGATCATGGCGTCGACCGGGCCGGCGTTCGGGTACATCAGGCTGTGAAAGGTCTCCGGGAAACCGTGCTGGTGATAGGTTACCCGGTTTTCGGCCGGGTCGTAACTGAAGAGATGGTGACGGCTGCTCCAGGTGCCCCAGTAGCGGCCGCGGTCGTCCACCGCCCCGACGTGGACGATGCTCTCCTGGTACTCGCAGTAACGGACCCGGTTCTCCCCGATCGAGTAGGCGAAGAATTCGAAAACCGGGTAGGTAAAGCCGTAGATCATGGCCCGTTTTTCGTCCAGGCTGATGGTCTGGATGTAGTCGCGCGACTTGGGAATGGCCAGGAGCCGGTACTGGCCGGTCTCGGGATCGTAACTGAAGACCTTGCCGCCCGGCCCTTCGGCGCGCTTTTCGATGCCGTGAAGGCAGCTGGTGGCCCCGTAGAGGACGCCCCGGGAATCGATCTCCAGGGAGCGGTGAAGCTTTATGTCGAAGGGTTCGCAGAAGCCGGCCTGCCGGTACCCGAGGTCCTTGAAGGTGCCGCCGGCCGGGTCGAATTCCCAGAGCAGATCATTTCCGAAGTTGGTCAGACCGCAGTACAATTTTTTGCGCTTCGGGCTCCAGACCAGCGAGGTGAAGGCGTGATATTCACGCCGGTAGGCCTCGTCCGCCCAGGAGTCGGCCGAAGTTCTCGATTCGGTACGGTATTCGGTGATCGCGTGGCGCCTGACTTCCTTGAACATTTTACCTCCTTGCCGGAAACGGTTGAAAATTGCCGGTAAACAAGCGTCAAACAAAATTATACCACGAAAAGTTTTGGTTCGATCAGGCCGCTTTTTTGCCTTGAACTACCCGTGATCGTATGGTATTATCAGAATGTTTTAGGTGTTTCTTCTTTAAATTTTTATTATTGCAAAATCCGCCTTTGAAAAAGGAGAAGCGTGGACGGCAATATTTTTCGGTCGCGGGAAGACCCCCAACGGAAGCAGGAAGAGCAGAATGCCCGGTTGCTGGCCGCGGCCTACGAAGGCCGGGTTGACCGGGTCCAGGAGGCGATCAAGTCCGGCGCCGACGTCAATGCCCGGAACCGGGCCGGCGATACCGCCCTGATGCTGGCGGTCATCAAGAATCATGACAACGTCGTGCACCTGCTGCTGGAGATCGGGGCCGATATCAACGCCCGCAACGGCAAGGGGTTGAACGCCCTCGGATTGTCGGAGTGGTGCAAGCACGAGGTGATTTCCGGGATGCTTCGGGCGGCCGGCGCGACGGCCGAGGGAGACGCGACCGTCATACCCGATTTCGTGGAAAAGACGCTCCAGGGCGGACTGCAGGATATTGATTGGGACAAGTTCTCCCGGAAGTCGGCCCCGTCCGAGTTGCCGGCCGAAGCGCCCGGCCGGCTCGGCAGCCTGCTGGGCCGTTTCGGAGGCCGGCGGCGCCAGTTGAACGATGACCTGCTGGCGGCCGCCCGTTCCGGCGCGGACATGGAGATCCGGCGGCTGGTCGAGGCCGGCGCCCGGGTGGACATAACCGACAGCCAGAACGGGGCTACGCCCCTGATGTATGCCGCCGCCGGCGGCCACCGTGAAACAGCGCGTCTCCTGATCATGCTGGGCGCCCCGCTCAACAGCCGGGATAACGCCGGCCGGACCGCCTTGATCTGGGCCGTGACCGCCGGCCACCTGGAACTGGTCAAGCTGCTGGTGAATTACCGGGCCGATTCAACCATCAAGGACAACCTGGGCAATACGCCGCTCAAGTGGGCTCACTCCTTCGGCCACCAGGAGATCCTTTCCTTCCTGCTCAACAGCGGGGTCACCCGGTGAATCCGAAACCGGCGTCTCCGGGGCGGGCGGCGGTCTTCACCGGCCCGGGCCGCCCCCTTGAGATCCGCCTTTATCCCGTGGCCCGGCCGGCCCCGGGGCGGACCCTTTTGAAGCTTGAACGCAGCGGCATCTGCGGCACCGATCTGCACATCCGGGCCGGCCGGCTTCCGGTGCCGACGGGCGGCCTGATCATCGGCCACGAATTTGTCGGCCGGGTGATCGAGCTGGGGCCGGGCCGCCGGCTTGACGGCCTGGGAGAACGCCTCAAGGTCGGGGACCTGGCCATCGCCTGCGTGGCTTTGCCCTGCGGCCGCTGTTTCAATTGCCGCCGGGGCGAAACGGCCAGCTGCCTGAATTTTGGAGTGACCTACCTGGCCGATCCGGGCCAGGCCCCCCATTTCCACGGCGGTTTCGCCGAGTACCTTTTCAGCCCGACCGCCAACCTGGTCAAGGTTCCGGCCGGCCTGGACCCGGATGCGGTGGCCGCCTTCGCCTGCGCCGGGCCGACCGTGATCCGGGCCTTTGATTTCGCCGGCGGCGCCAGGGCCGGGGAACTGGTGGTGGTCCAGGGAAGCGGTCCGGTCGGACTCTTCGCGGCCGCTTGGGCGGCCCGGGCCGGCGGCCGGGTGGTCCTGATCGGGTCGAGTTCCCATCCGAAACGGCTGGCGTTGGCCCGTGAGCTCGGGGCGGTCCTGACCATCGATTACCGCCGGACGAGTGAAGCCGACCGGTTGCAAAAAATCCTCCGGCTGGCCGAAAAAATGAAGCGCGGCAACGGCGCCGACCTGGTCTTCGAGGCCAGCGGTTCCCCGGCCGCCGTTCCCGAGGGGCTCAACCTGGTCCGGACGCTCGGCCGCTACGTCATCCCCGGCCAGTATTCGGCCAGCGGCGGCGTGGAGATCCAGCCTCAGCTGATCACCTTCAAGGCGATCAGGATAACCGGCAGCGGTCAGTACAAGCTGGCTGATATCCGCGCCTACCTGGACTTTCTGCGGAAGCACCCGGACCTCCAGCCTCTCCTGGCCCGGAGCGTGCGCCGGTACCGGATCGAGACGGCCGAGCGGGCCCTGGAGGATGTTGCCGCCGGCCGGGTCATCAAGGGCGTTTTTTCCTCGTGAGATTTTCTTCTTTTTAACGCCGGGCGCCTTGACCCATCGGAGGGCGTCCAAGCGAAGTTCCGCGTAACCTGGTTCTGACAAGGGGGACATGATGTCAAGACGCCTGTGCCTGTCGATCGTCCTGATTCTGCTTGCCGTTTCTTCCGCGCACGGCGCCGATCGCCGGGTGATCGAGGCCGAGGAATTTGACGGCCTGGTCCGTTATCCCTACCACAAGGAGGATGCCCGCGGCTGGTACGCCCGCGAGAGCACCTGTCGTTCCTACGGCGCGGTCGGCCGCGGTTACCACGCCCAGATTCACGAGAACGCGGTCGATCCGGTCGCTTCGAAGCGGCTGGCCCGGCCGCTTCCGGCCGGAAAGTACCGGGTCTTCCTGCGCGTCGCCGGCAACAACTGGCAGGATCGGGACAACATCGTCGAGGTCGGATTGGGAGAAGCGGCGGCCCGTTTCGAATGGCGGGGGCGGGGCCGGTTCGACTGGCGTCCTTTCCGGGAAGTTGAGCTGAGCCGGCCGGTTGCGGAGATAACCTTGAAGGCGGTCCAGTTCGGCGGCAAGGGTTTCCGCCATCTCTACGAGGGCAATCTCCGCACGCTGGCGATTGACACCATCTACATCACCTCGGATCTTTCCGAGGCGGCCGGTCCGAGCGCCGAAGGCACCTCGCTGATCGAACTGGGCCGGGAGGCTCCGCTGGAGGTGCTCTCCGGCCAGGCGAAGACGTCCCGCCGGACCGTTCTCCAGGCTGAGACGCCGCTGCCTCTCGATCAGCCGCGGGTCACCCCGGTCAAGCTGGCCGCCTTGGACGGCCGCCGGAACCTCTGGCCGAACTCCTCCTTCGAGCTCGGCGGCGCCGACGGCTGGGGCGGTGTCAGCGACAACTATCTCAGCCTCCACATCTTTGACGAGCGGGACCACCGGGAGGGGAACGCCTTCCACGGCCGTTACTCCCAGCGTATCCCGGCCGGCGCGCACGGCACCAGCCGGCTGGTCTACCTGGCCGAGGCCGGTACCTACACCCTTTCCCTTTACATTCGCGGGGAGGCCAACTCCACGGCCACGGTTCGGCTGGCCGCCACCCGGACCGACCGCAACGGCCGGGAGCAGTTCGTCGACGAAAAGAACCAGCCGCCGGCCGGCCTGACGATTCCGGTCCGGCTGAGCGGCGAATGGCAGCGGGTGAACGCCAGCGGCCCCCTGGCGGCGGGCGGTTTCGTCCTGCGCGTCCAGACGTCCCGGGAGTGTTTCGTTGACGCGGTGCAGCTGGAGGCCGGCGGCGAGGCGACTCCCTACCAGCCGCGGGCGGCGATCGAAGCCGGCCTGGCCACCGCGGAACTGGGCAACATCCTTTACGACGACCGGCCGGTCCTGGTCGCCTGGGCTACCAACAGCGGCAACGCGGCCGGGACGGCCGTCCTGGCTTACGATATTGTTGATGTGCGCGACCGGCGCGTGGCCGCCGGCACGGTCGAAATCCCGGTGACGGCCGGCGCCACCGTGCGCCGCGAGGTGCCGCTGACCCCGGTGCGCCGCGGCCTCTTCAGCTGCTTCTACGGCCTCCAGGGGCGGCCGGCGCCGGAAGGCGAACTGGTCTACGCGGTTCTACCGAAGCCGCCGGCGGCGGCGCCGCGCCACGCCCTGGCCTGCAACATGGACAACCTGCCGGCGGCCCTGTCCCTGATGAAACGCATGGGCCACCGTTGGCAGTTATACTGCAAGACCAGCCGGGCTACTTCTCCTGCCTCGATTAATCCGGCCCCGGACCGCTGGGTCTGGGATCCGGCGCACGAGGTCGACCGATTGCCGACCTCGCTGGGCCTGGAGAATATGCCCTGCCTCTGGCCGGCCCAACTGCCCAAACACCTGGCCGACGCGGCCCTTTCCGACACGAAATCGGTCGGCAGCGGCCGGCGCGACGTGGTCCGGCGCTCCGAGACCGGCGGCCTGCCCATGATGCCCGACCTGGTCAAGTGGCGCCAGTACTGCGCCGAAGTGGGCCGCAACCTGCCGGAGATCAACTGGTGGACCATCGACGACGAGACGGAGATGTACTTCAGTCCGCGCGAATTCGCCCGGATCGTGGATGCCACCTGCCAGGGATTCGCCGACGCCGGTTCCAAGGCCGGCATCAGCCAGAGCTGCACCCCGGATTACACCGAGGATATGCTGGCCGAACTGGGCGGTCAGCCGCCCTTCCAGGGATTCGGCGCCTCCAGCTACAGCTTCGAGTACTGGGACGCGGTCAAGGTGCGCGGACTCCAGCGCCGGTACGGCCTGCCCTGGAGCTGCATCGGCGTCGGCTGGGATAACCAGCCGCAGATGTTCCACTCCCTGCCCGGCTACACGCCGGTCTACGCCTCGGCGGCCCGGACCGCCCGGGAGCTGGTCTTCCTGACCCTGGTCCAGGACGCCCGGGTCATCGGCCACTACACCGGCCGCCTCTGGATGCGGACCGGCCTCTTCAATACCGATTTTCCCCTGATGGATTGGAACGGCGTGCCGCTCCCCCACGGCTTCAGCTACAGTTGCGTCGGACTTCTCCTGGCCAATGCCGTCCCGCAGGAGGATATTTACCTGGAGCCGCTGGACACGCTGCTCTTCGTTTACCGCCAGGACGGCCGGCTGGGCGCGGCGACCTGGGCGAACAACACGCCGAACCTTGATATCCACTGGAAGACCTGGCCGCGGACCGTCGAAGGGTTCACGATTCCGGCCGAGGTTGACGTGCTGGACATGTACGGCAATCCGCTGGAAGGTGCGGTGGTGGGCAACGGCAAGACCGTGGTGACCCTGACCGAGGAGCCCTTCTTCTTTTTGAACCGCAACCTTTCCGAGGCCGATTTCCTGGCCGCGCTCCGCTCGGCCAGCGCGCCGCCGCCGCCGGTCGAGATGCGCCTGGCCTTCCTTCCCGACGGCCGGGGCGGGGTGGACCTGGGCGTCTGGACGGCCAACCATACCGGCCGGCCGCTGACCGGTCTGAAACTCGACGCCAACTTCCCGGGCGACCGGATGGTGACCAAGACCGACTGGATGCTTCCCGACCGCAACGGCAAGCTGCCGGACCTGCCGGCCGGCCAGGCGGCCTTTGGCCGCATCCCGACGGCCATCGGCCTCGATTACCCGGTGGAGAACGCCACCTTCAGCGTCTGGCTCAGCGACGGCCAGGCCGAGTATCCCTGGTACGAACGCTGCTGGCTGACGGTCGCCCCGCGGGTCACGGCGACCGGCGGCCGGGTGACCGACTGGTCGAAGGTTCAGCCGGCCTGGCTGTACCATACCTTCAGCTGGGGCCGCTTCGGCCGCGCCTTCCCGCAGGTGGTTTCGGGCGCCGAGAACCTTAAGTATGCCTTCCGGGTGGACGGCCGGGCCGCGGTCCGGACCGGCTACGACGGCCGCAACCTCTATGTTTCGATCGAAGTCGAGGACGATAACGCCGTTTTCACCGGCGCCCCGGAGAAACGCGATCGTTTCGAACTGAAGTTTGACCGGGACCTGGCCGGCGATTTCGGATCCGCTTCGGCCCGACCGGACCTTAACCTGCTGGTGCTTCCGGAGAGTTCCGGTCCCTGCCAGGTCAAGGGTGTCGAGGGGGCCGCCGCCGTCTTGACCCGGCGGTCGGCCGGCGGATACACGGTGGAGGTTTCCGTGCCGCTGGGCGCGATCACGCTTCGGCCGGCCGCCGCCGGCGGGGCGATCGGCTTCGACCTGGTCTGGACGGACGCCGACCCGGAAACCGGCGGAGTCGCCTCCAGCGCCATGCGCTGGGCCGGCGGCAGCCGCACCCTCGGCCAGCTCTTCTTCGGAAGGTGAGGACGACGGGGCCGGACCGGCATGAGAAGACGATTTTAAAGCGATGACGGAACGGAAGAACTGGGAAAAACTGCGTGGGCGCGCCCGAAGACGCCGCCGCGGCGAATTCGACCTGCGTCCTTACTGGCGCGTCCTGGCTTACCGCGCTTCGGCCGGGGAGCCGGAGCCGATTTTCCGGGCCCGGGCCTTCGCCTCGGTGCTGGCCAACCTGCCGGCGGCCTTCGAGCCGGGCGAGCGGCTGGCCGGCGATCCCCGTTTTTTCTTTGCGGAAAAACTTCCGGAAGGCGTCGGGCGCGCCGAGTACCAGGCGGTCTTGGCCGAGCATCAGGAACGGGGGCAGCGGGACTTCCGGGCCGGTTTCGACCACACCCTGGCCCATTACCCGGACCTGCTCCGGCTTGGCATTGCCGGGCTGGCGGCCCGGGCCCGCCGGGAACGGGACCGGCGCCGGCCGGGGCCGGCCCGGGATTTTCTCGAATCGGCCGTCATCACCCTGGAGGCCTTCTCCGGACTGGCCCGGCGCTTCGCGCGCGAAGCCGGACGTTCCGGCCGGCGTGAGCTGGCCGCCGGCCTGAATCGGATCGCCGGGGCGCCGCCCCGGAGCTTCCACGAGGCGCTGCAGCTGGTCTGGCTCACGCATCTGGCCTTTGCCTCCGAGGGACGTAAGCACATGGCCCTGGGGCGACTTGACCAGTATCTTTACCCCTTCTACCGGCGCGATCTCCGGGCCGGCCGGATCACCCGGCCGGCGGCCCTCGATCTTCTTTGCCATCTCTGGGTGAAGCTGGACGGGTTCGGCCAGGTCCAGAACATCTGCATCGGCGGACTCACGCCGGCCGGCCGCGACGCCGTCAACGAGTTGAGCTACCTTTGCCTGGAAGCGACCCGGCTGGTCCAGACGCCCTATGCCAACCTGAGCGCCCGTTTTCACGACGCCACCCCGGAAAGATTCCACCTGGCCTGCCTGGAAGTGATCAAGACCGGGATCGGCTTCCCGGCCATCTTCAACGACGAAGTCCTGGTTCCGGCCCTGGTCCGGATCGGCATCCCGCTTCCGGCCGCCCGAGACCATTGCTTCGTCGGCTGCATCGAGACGATGCTGCCCGGCCGCCAGCCGGCCTGGTCCGACAGCCGCTTCAACCTGCTGGCCTGTTTTTCCGAAGCCCTGGAACTTTTCGGCCCGCCGCCCGGTTCTTCCTACCGCAAACTCTGGCGGCTCTTTGAATCGGTTCTCCGGAAACGGCTGGCCGGCCATGTCCGGTCCGTCAACGAATATATCGAACGGTTTCCGGCCGGGAAGTTTCCCGACCCGTTCCTGTCGGCCCTGACCCGCGACTGCCTGCGCCGGGGCCGGGACGTCAATGACGGCGGCGCGGTCTTTCCCCGCTTTCACGGGATAGCCGGCATGGGCCTGGCCTCGGTTGCCGATTCCCTGGCCGCGGTCCGGCGGCTGGTGTTTGAAAGCGGCGAAGTAAGCCTGCCGGCGCTTCGGAAGGCCCTGGCCGCCGATTTCCAGGGGGGCGAAGCCTTGCGTTTGAAGCTGCTGAACCGGGCCCCCAAGTACGGCAATGACGATTCTTACGTGGACGATATCGCCGCGGCGGTGGTGCGTCTCTTCACCTCGGCCTGCCTCGAACACCGGTTGGCCGGCGGCGGCCGCTTTCTCGGCCTGATGGCGGCCAACGTCAGCAATATCCCGGCCGGCCGGGAGGTGGGCGCCACCCCGGACGGCCGCCGGGCCGGTGCTCCGCTTTCGGATGCCGCCTCGCCTTACTTCGGCCGCGACCGGCGCGGGCCGACCGCCTTCATCGGTTCGGTCGCCCGGCCCGACTACACCGGTGCGGTCGGTGGCAGCGTGATCAACATGAAGTTCGAGCCGGCCTTCTTCCGCGGTCCGGAGGGAACGCGCCTGCTCTCGGCCTTCACCCGGTCTTTCGTGGCCCGGCGCATCCAGGAGCTCCAGTTCAATTTTACCGGCAACGAACTGCTGGAGGCGGCCCGGCGCGACCCGGAGAAGCACCGGAACCTGATCGTCCGGGTGAGCGGTTTTTCGGAGTTCTTCGTCAACCTCAGCCCGGAGGTCCAGGCCGACGTCATCCGGCGGCGCGCCCACGGCGGTTGAGAAACGGCACCATGGGAAAGACTTCCGGACTCGTTTTTGACATTCAGCGGTTTTCCCTGCACGACGGCCCCGGCATCCGGACCACGGTCTTCCTCAAGGGCTGTCCGCTCCGCTGCCGCTGGTGCCACAACCCGGAATCCTGGTCGCCGAAGCCGGTTTTGCTTTTTACCAGCCGCCTCTGCGTCGGCTGCGGCGCCTGCCGGGCGGCCTGCCCGCGGGGCGCGCATTCGGTTGAAGGAAAGCGTCGGTTCGACCGTTCCCTTTGCGCCGCCTGTGGCCGCTGCGTCGGGGGCTGTCCGACCGGCGCCCTGCGCCTGGCCGGCCGCCGGCTGGAAGTCAAAGAAGTCGTTTCCGACGTTCTCCGGGACCGGCTTTTTTACGAATATTCCGGCGGGGGCATGACGGTTTCCGGGGGCGAACCGCTCTTCCAGGCTGGTTTCACCCTGGCCCTGTTGAAGGCGGCCCGGCGCGAGGGATTGCACACCGCGGTCGAAACCTGCGGTTTCGGACCCTTCGATCGGCTGGAGGCACTGCTTCCGGTCACCGGCCTTTTCCTTTTCGACATCAAGGCCGGCGCTTCCCGGCATCGCCGGCAGACCGGCGTTCCGGCCGCCGGGATCCTGGAGAACCTGGAGCGCCTGGCCCGGGCCGGCGCCCGGATCTGGCTGCGGGTGCCGCTGGTTCCGGGTTTCAATGTCGGGCCGGAACTTTTCAAGCTGGTGGCCGGGCTGGCCCGGGAATTGCCCGGCGTGGAGCGGGTGGAACTGCTTCCTTACCACCGGTTGGGCGAAGGCAAGTATCTCGACCTCGGCCTGGCCAACCCGGCCGCCGGGTTGACGGCTCCCTCGAAGGCCCGGGTTTCGAGCTGGCTCGGGAAATTCGAACGGCTTGGCATCCAGGCCGGGGTGGTTTGAAGAATAGGTGGATCACAACCAGTAAGGAGAAAAGTCATGTATCGCATCGGACGTGAAGAGATCGAGGAATTGGCCCGCGTCATCGAGAGCCGGAAACTTTTCCGGACCGGGGACCCGAAGCAGGGCCACCTCCAGGAGGTGGAGCGTTTCGAGCAGGAATGGGCCCGGACGATGGGTTCCCGGTACGCGCTCTGCCTCTCCGGGGGCGGCACGGCCGCCCTCCTGTGCGGCCTGGCCGGCCTGGGGATCGGCCCGGGCGACGAGGTGATCGTGCCCGGCTACACCTTCATGGCCACCGCCTCGGCGGTCCTGGCCGCCGGGGCCATCCCGGTGCTGGCCGAGGTTGACGAGACGCTCGGCTTGGACCCGGAGGACCTGGAACGGAAGATCGGCCCGGCGACGCGGGCGGTCATCCCGGTGCACATGGTCGGCCTGCCCTGCAACCTGCGGCGCATCCGGGAGATCGCCGATCGGCGCGGCCTCAAGGTTATCGAGGACAGCTGCCAGGCCGACGGCGGCAGCTTCGGGGGGCGGCGGCTCGGTACCTGGGGAGAGGTCGGCACTTACAGCTTCAATTACTACAAGGTTATCAGCTGCGGAGAGGGCGGGGCGGTGGTGACCGATGACCGCGCGGTTTACGAACGTATGGCCATCTTCGCCGACAGCGGGATGGCCTTCCGCAAGTACGCCTCCGAACTCTCTGTGCCGATTTTCATCGGCCTCCAGTTGAGGGCCAGCGAGTTGATGGGTGCGGTGATGCGCATCCAGCTGCAGCGGCTGGACGGGATCCTGACCGACCTGCGCCATCGGAAACGCCTCTTCATCGAGTCGCTGGCCGGGGCCCCCGGCATCAGGTTCGCTCCCGTCAATGATGCCGAGGGCGACTGCGGGGTGGTGGTCGCCTTCCAGTTCGACGAAGAGAAGCGGGCCCGCGCTTTCGCGGCCGCCGAGGGCGTGGGCGGCTGGCTGCCCTTCGACACCGGCAAGCACGTTTACATCAACTGGGATCCGGTCCTCCAGCACCGGGCCGGCCACCACCCGGCGGTGAATCCCTACAACCGGCCGGAGAACCGGGGGCTGCGACTCGATTACTCGATGGACCAGCTGCCGCGGACCCTGGACATCCTGAAGAGAACGGTCTTCGTTTCCCTGCACCCGGATTGGAGCGAGGCGGAGACCCGGACCCGGATCGCCGCCTGTCGCCGGGCGGCCGCGGCGGGGGAAAAATGAAACTGGACTGGTTCGACTTCAACCTTTACCTGGGCCGGCCGTTCCGGCCGGTCTTCGGCGCCGTCCCGGACGCGGCCGCTCTCCAGGCCGAGTTGCGCCGGCGGGGAATCGGCCGGGCCCTGGTCTGGCATATCGCCCAGCACGACAACTTTCCCGGTACCGGCAACCGCCTGCTGGCGGATGAATTGAAGGGAAAGAATAACCTTTTCGGCTGCTGGGTGGTACTGCCGCCCCAGACCGGGGAGATCATCGGCCCGGATTTCTTCCCGGCGATGCGGCGCCGCCGGATACGGGCCCTGCGCCTCTTCCCGGAATCGCACCATTTCCTTCTCAACCGGACCGTCTTCGGCCGTTTCTTCGACGAGGTTTCGGAGCGGAAGATCCCGGTCCTGCTTTCAACGATGAAGAGGGGGAAGGGAGTTGGCTGGCCGGATATTTACTCCTTCCTGGCCGAGTACCCGAAGCTTACCTGCGTCCTCTGCGATATCGGAATCTGGGGCGTCAACCGTTATACCTGGCCCCTGCTGGAGCGTTACCCCAAACTTTACCTGGAAACCAGCTGCCTGGCGCTGGAGGCCGGCGGGCTCGACGCCGGCCTGGCCCGGTTCGGCCCGGAGCGCTTCCTCTTCGGAAGCGGTTTCCCGGAACGGTACCCGGAGGCCTCACAGCTTCCGCTGGTCCACGCGGCCGTTTCGGAATCCGGCCGCCGCCTGGTGGCCGCCGGCAACGCTGAAAAACTTCTGGCCGAGGTGGAATTATGAAGAAGCCGAATCCGCTCTGGGAGGCCTTCCTCCGCAACCGCCGGCTGGACGACTGCCCGATTTACGATCTGCACGGGCACATGGGACCCTTCGCGGGCATCTTCCTCAGCCAGAGCGAACTGCCGGTCATGGTCGAGACGCTGGAACGGGATGGGGTGGAGCAGCTGGTCTTCTGCCACCACGACACCCTCTTTTCGCCCGATGCCGGTGGAAACCGCCTCAACATCGAAGCGGTCCGGCGTTTTCCGGAACGGCTGGCCGCCTACTGCGGCCTCAACCCGAACTATCCGGAGCAGGTGGCCGCCGACCTCGACGCCTTTGACCGCTACCGGGATGTCTTCGTCGGTTTCAAGCTGCTGGCCGATTACCACCAGGTCCCGATTACCGACGCCTGCCTGCGGCCGGCCTGGGAGAAGGCGGACCGCGAGCGGCTGCCGGTTCTGCTGCACACCTGGCAGAACAGCGTCTACGACGGCCCGGTCCCGGTCCGGAAGATAGCCGAGCGGTATCACCGGGTGCCGATCCTGCTGGGCCATTCCTTCCACCGGGCCTGGGACGAAGCGGTCAAAATCGCCCGCGAATTTGACAACATCTACCTGGAATTGACCGCGGTTCCCGACGAGCGGGGGGCCCTGGAACTCTTCGTCGGGGAACTCGGTTCGGAACGGGTGATCTACGGCACCGACTTTCCCTGGTTCAGCCACCACTACTACATCGGCGCCGTGCTGGGCGCCGGCCTGGGCGAGGGAGACTGCCGGAACATCTTCTACCGGAACGCACGGCGCCTGCTGGACTCCTTCCAGGCCGGCCGGCGGCCCGGGCGGGGCCAAAAGAAGACCCGGGGGAAAAATGAAGATCCGGGATAAGACCTTGCCGGCGCTGGGCAAGATACCGCCCGAGTTCTTCGACCGGGTGATCTACCCCCGCCTGGGCGCCCCTCGTCCGGACGTCATCATCGGCCCCCGCCACGGGGTCGATTACGGGGTTATCCGGCTGGCGGACGGGACCTGCCTGGCCCTTTCCAGCGATCCCTTCTTTATCGTGCCCGCTTACGGTTTCGACCGGGCCGCCTGGTTCGCCTTTCACATCATCGTTTCCGACGTGGCCGTTTCCGGCCTGGAACCGGTTTACCTGGCGGTTGACCTCAACCTGCCGCCCGAGATCACGGCCTTGGAGCTGGAGACCATGTGGGAGACGGTGCACCGGGAGGCGGTTCGGTACGGCGTTAACATCGTCACCGGCCACACGGCCCGTTACGCCGGGTGCAACTACCCGATGGTCGGCGGCGCCACCGCCCTGGCCGCCGGCCCGGAATCCGACCTGCGCGGACCGCACCTGGTCAGGTCGGGGGACCGCCTGGTCATCACCAAGGGGCCGGCGGTGGAGACCACCGGGTTGCTGGCCATCTCCTTTCCGGATCGTTTGAAGGCGGCCTTCGGAGCCGATTTCCAGCGGCGGGCCGAGGCAATCTTCTACCAGATGTCGGTGCTCGAGGATTGTGCCGTCGCCCGGAGATTTCCGGGGGTGCGGGTGATGCACGATGCCACCGAATGCGGCATCTGGGGCGGACTTTACGAGATGGCCCGGGCCGGCGGTTTCGGACTTCTGGTCGAACGGGAGCGGATCATCACCCAGTCGGTCATCATGGAGACCTGCCGCCACTTCGAGATCGACCCCTTTGTTTCCATCAGCGAGGGCACCCTGCTGGTGATCGTGGCCCCCGACCAGGCCGGGGCGCTGGTGGAGGCCTTCCAGGCGCGCGGGATTCCCGCCTCGGAGGCCGGGCTGGTCACGTCCCCGGAGGACGGGGTCCGGGTCAAGGAAGCCGGCCGGGTCCGCCCGCTGGAGCATCCGCGCACCGACCCTTACTGGTTGACGGTGGAACGATTGCTGTCGGAAGGTTGATACCTGATTTCTTTTTGGAAGCGGAAAAGGGAGGCGATGATGAATCGTGAGATTCGGATCGGCTTGATCGGGTACCAGTTCATGGGGCGGGCCCACGCCAACGCTTACCAGCAGGCGGCCCGCTTCTTCGATCCCAAGGCCCGGTCGGTCATGAAGGCCGTCTGCGGCCGCCACCAGGACGGGGTGGAGGCCTTCGCCCGGCGCTGGGGTTTTGAAAGCTGTGAGACCGACTGGCGCCGTCTGGTGGAACGGAAGGACATCGACCTGGTGGACATTACCACGCCCAACAACCTGCACGCCGAGGCGGCCGTGGCCGCCGCCGAGGCCGGCAAGGCGGTCTTCTGCGAAAAGCCGCTGGCCCTGAACCTCGAGCAGGCCGAGACGATGCTCCGGGCGGTCTCCGGGAACCGGGTCTTCAACGCCGTCTGCTTCAATTACCGGCGCGCCCCGGCCCTGGCCCTGATGAAGAAGTTGATTGCCGAGGGGCGGCTGGGCCGGATCTATCACCTGCGCGGGATTTACCTGCAGGATTGGCTTCTGGACCCGGAGTTCCCGCTCGCCTGGCGCATGAAGAAGGAGGTGGCCGGCAGCGGTTCGCTGGGTGACCTGGCCAGCCACCAGATTGACGCCGCCCGTTGGCTGCTGGGTGAATTCAGCGAGGTCTGCGGCCGGCTCCAGACCTTCGTGAAGGAACGGCCGGTGGCCACCAGTGAGGGGAACCTGGCCGCGGTCGGCGGCAGCAAGCGCGGCCGGGTGACCGTGGACGACGCGGTTCTCTTCCTGGCCCGTTTCCGCAACGGCGCGCTCGGCTCCTTCGAGGCGACCCGCTTTGCCGCCGGTCACAAGAACCAGAACCGCCTGGAGGTCAACGGCGAAAAGGGATCGCTGATCTTCAACCTGGAACGCCTCAATGAACTGGAGTATTACAATACCGATGACCCGGAGGAGGCGCGCGGTTTCCGGCTCATCCAGGTGACCGAACCGGTCCATCCCTACCTTTCGGCCTGGTGGCCGCCCGGCCACATCATCGGCTACGAGCATACCTTTATCCATACCGTGCTCGATGTCATCAACGCCTGGGCGGCTGGCGCTCCTTTCCAGCCCGATTTCAAGGACGGCCTGGCCTGCCAGCGCGTACTGGCGGCCGTATCCGCTTCGGCGGCTTCCGGCGCCTGGGTGAAACTGGCGGCCCCGGCCGGGACCGGCCGGCGGCCCGCTCCGAAGGCCGAAAAAGAGGAAGGTCCGAAACTCTTCAACGCCTGAAAAAAGTCTGGACGGAGGCAACCTCTGCGCATCAAGGGGCTGGCATTCGATTATCTCGCCCACGTTACCTTTCTCTTTTATTCGCCGGGCGGGAAGGTTCTTTTGACCGACCCCTTCTTCGCAGGCGGTTTCGAGTGGGAAGGCCATTACGAGACGCACCTGACCCGGCCGGCGGTTCCGGTTGACGCCATCCGCCGCTGCGATGCGGTCTTCATCACACATCTCCACGGCGACCATTGCGACCCGGCGGCGGTACGAACGGTCTGGAGCCGGACCGGCGCGCCGGTTATCGCCCCGGCGGAAGTTCTGGAACGGCTGGCGGCGGCGGGCATAGGTTCCCGGTCTCTCGTCCGGGCCGAGCCGGGCCGGACCTTCGAATTTGGAGACCTGTCGCTGACCACCCTGACCGGGTACGACCATTTTCTGGACCACCGGGGGCGTCCCAACAAATTCGCCGCCTGCCTGGCCAGCGGCGGCGCCCGGGTCTTCTACAGCGGCGACTGCCACCGGGTGCCCCCGGACTTGAGGGGCCGGGAGCTTGACGCGGTTTTCCTCTGGCCGCACCACCAGCCGGAGCGCCTGCGGGAATTCCGCCGTTTCGTCCGGTTTGAAGAACTGGTCTTGATGCATGGAGACCGTTTCAAGCCGGGGCGTTTTCTCTGCAACAAGGATTACCGTCGGGAGCGGAGACGGATCGAGCGGCTCCTGCCGGGCGTCCGGGTAACCATTCCGGAACGGATCGCCAGCCTGCTCGATTTCAAACGCCAACTCGGGTGAGGGAATAATGGAAGAAACCTGGATGGAAGCACCGCTGATCCTGCACTCCCCCTTGAACTGGCAGGTTTTTCAGCGCCGGCGGCGCCTCGCCGGTCCGGTCCTGCTCTCCGGCCGCGCCGGGGCCGGCTGCGACCGGCTGCGTTTCCGGGCCGCCGGCGTCTCGGTTGCCGGGTCGCTCCCGGAACGCTGGCAGGAGATTCCGTTCGAGCCGCGGACCGGCGCTTTCAACCTGGAAACGGAACTGCCGGCCGGCGGCTGGTACCGCCTGAAGGTCGAAGCCCTGTCCGGTGAAAAACTGCGGGCCGCTTTCGAGGTTGAAAGGGTGGGCGTGGGCGAGGTGTTCGTGGCCGCCGGCCAGTCAAACTCCACCAGCTGCGGGGAGTTTCGGACCAGCCAGGAGACCGGCCTGGTCTCCGCCTTTGACGGTTCCAGCTGGGTCCTGGCCGAAGATCCGATCCCCGGCGCCCACGACAGGAAGCAGGGCGGGAGCATCTGGCCCTCCTTCGGCGACGCGCTGGTCCGGAGTCACGGGATACCGGTGGGCGTGGCGGTCACCGGCCACGGCGGCAGCAGCGTGAATGCCTGGCAGCCGGGCGGCGAACTCTTCAAGTGGATGATGGAACGGGTGATCCGACTCGGCCCTTTTGGTTTCCGAGGTTTGCTCTGGCACCAGGGCGAGTCGGACATCGCCATGTCCCCGGAGGAGTATTTCCGAAAATTGGCCGCGGTGATCACGGCCTCCCGGGCGGCGGCCGGCTGGGAATTCCCCTGGTTCGTGGCCCGGGCCTCCTATCACAACCCGGAAAAACCTTCTTTCCCGAGCGTTCGGGATGGGCAGGCGATGACCTGGGAGAAACGGCTGGCCCTGGCCGGGCCGGATACCGACACCCTGACCGGCGCCAACCGGGACCAGGGCGGCCAGGGGATCCATTTCAGTCCGGCCGGGTTGCGCAACCACGGCCGCCTCTGGGTGGAAAAGGTGGCCGCTTACCTGGATTCGCTTGCCGACGACGGGCCGGCTTCAACCGTTTGAATGGGCGGGGCAGGGGGGCCGTTCCGGCCCCCTCCGGCCGGTTTCAAAAAGGCCTTAATCCGGCAGTGACTCGAGCAGTCCGTTGAGAAACCGCAGCCCCTTTTCCATGGCCGCTTCGGGCGGGTAGAGGTTTCCCTCGTATTCCAGGTTCAGGTATCCCCGGTACCCGGCCTGGTGCATCGCCTCCAGCACGCTCCGATGATCGACGATGCCCTCGCCCACCAGGGCCGGCTGGTAGAATTTTCCGTCCAGGCCGGCCCGTCCCGGCGCGCCCTCGGTCCGTACCCAGTCCTTGAAGTGGGCGTGGATGACCCGGTCCTTTGATTTCAGGAATCCGGCCACCGGATCCTCACCGCCGGTCAAGACGTTGCCGCTGTCAAAGGTGACCCCCAGTTCCGGGATCTCCCGCAGCGCCTGGTTGACATCCGCCGAGACCACGAAGGGACTGCGCGGATCCGGGAAGTGTTCGACGCTCAGGCGCACCCCGGCCTCGGCCGCGAAACGGACCCCCTCCTTCAGCCCTTCGATGACGTGGCGCCGGCTTTCGTCGCGTGAAAACTCCGGTTTGCTCCGGATGGGCAGCATCACCTTGTCGGTCCCCAGTTGGACGGCCGTTTCGACGCCCCGCTTCAATTCCTCCAGGCCGGGCCGCCGGAGTTCGGCTTCCGGGAAGTTGAGATCGACGAAGAAGGTGTAGCAGACGGTCTTCAGACCGTGGTCATCCATGATGCGCCGGACCTCGCCGGCTTCGCGGCCGTAAAGCGTAACCCAGTCCACCCCGTCCAGGCCGAGTTCCCGGGTGAATCGGCAGAGGCGCTCGATATCCGGGTTCTTTCCCCATTCGCCCCGGGCCAGCGTGTAGGACATCATCGAGATTTTCATTTTTTCGGCTCCGGTTCCAGGTTCAACTCGCCGGCGTTCTCCAGGACCTTCCTGATGGCCGCGGCCACTTTTCGGGCCACCCCGGTTCCGTTCGGGGCGCGCAGGGGTGTGGTCAGGCCGAAGTGGGTCTCGCAATGCTTCTGGGCGGCCGGGTAGGCTTCCGGGTTGTAAATGACGTTCCGGGCGTTGGGACAGATCCAGGGGCAGCCCTGCCCGTAACCGTTTCGGGACTGAAAGACGGTCATCCGGGGCAGGATGTAGCTCTGCCAGATGCCGGTTGGGACACCCTCGGCCCGTACGGCCTTCAGTACCGCGTCCCGGAAACGGAAGGTCGGGCTCGGGCAGCCGAAGGCCTCCGGGTCGATCCGCAACGTGAAATTGTACCAGTTAGGCTGGTGCCCTTCCGGAACGAAGGGCAGGATCAGTCCCGGCTGCCCCTTCAGTTCCTCCAGGAGTACCGCGGCGTTCTCCGCCTGGACGGCCAGGTAGCGATCCAGCTTGGTCAGCTGGGCCCGTCCGAAGGCGGCCGTCAGGTCGTTGTTGCGGTACATCCAGCCCAGGGCGTAGGCGTGGTAATCGCGGCTTTCGACCGGGCTCCGGGTTTCGCCGAAGGACCAGAGGGTGCGCGCCTTCTCCCACATCTCCCGGTTGTCGGTGACGAACATGCCGCCTTCGCCGGAGCAGAGGCACTTGTTCTGATTGAAGCTGAAGGTGGCGCAGTCGCCCCAGTGTCCGGATTTCTTCTCCTGGAAACGGGCGCCGTGGCCCTGGCAGGCGTCCTCGATCACCTTCAGTCCGTACTTCCTGGCCAGCCGCGTTATTTTTTCCATGTCGGCCATCAGACCGTGCAGGTGGACCACGATGATCGCTTTCGTCTTTTCGGTGATGGCCGCTTCGATTTTGTCGGGATCCAGGTTCATGGTCGCATAATCAATGTCCACGAAGACCGGGATGGCGTTGTGGTGCAGTATGCAGGTGGCGCTGGAGGACCAGGAGTAGGCCGGTACGATCACCTCGTCGCCGGAGCCGCAATCGCAGCTGTAGACCGCCATGTGCAGGGCGGCGGTACCGCTGTTGGTGGTGATGGCGTACTGGTTGCCGTTCCAGGCGGCGAATTCCTTTTCAAAGGCGGTGCAGTTGGGGCCGAAGGTGTGATTTTCACCCCGCAGCGAGGCCAGCACGTACTCCTCGTCCACCGGATCGATGGGCGGCCAGTTCTTGATGAATCCTTCCGGGATGCTTCGTTCCCCGCCGTTGATGGCCAGGACGGGTCTTTTCTTCTCGTTCACCCTGCCTCCTTCTGGTCGGTTCCGTTTTAAAAGATTTAGTTTACAACTTTGCGGTTTAATTGTCAACGCTCTTCCGGCGGATTTTTGCCTTTGGAGGATATTTTGAGATAAGATAAAAATCCCCGGGGGGATTGATACCGAACGAGAGGATCGAGACGACATGAAAAGATCAGGGCTGATAATCCTTTCCGGTTTTTTCTGGCTGACGCTCGGCTTGACCGGTCGGCTCGCCGCCTCCGAAATCCGGATACGCCCGGAGCGGCCGGTCGGCGGCCAGGGGATATTGGTCGAGCTGGCCGCTTCGGACAGCGAGATTGTCCGGGTACGCCACCAGGAGCGGTTATATCATGCCTACCGGGCTTCCTCCGGCGGCCGTGAAATTTTTCTGCCGCTGAGGGTTGGCGCCGCCGGGAGTCTCCCGGTCCTGGTAGAGAGAATTTCGGCCGACAGCGCCGTGGAGAAGACCGACCTGGCTCTTGAAGTGTCGGCCCGGCCGGCTGAATCGGTGAAAATAAGCGCCGGCGGGGTCCGGATGCGCCGCCGCCAGCCCTCCCGGGCCGAGGAGCGCGACCTGGTCCTCGATTCCCTGCGCCGGTGTTCGGAGACGCGCCGATGGAAAGAAGTTTTCATCCGGCCGCTCCAGGGAAAACCGGGGACCGGTTTCGGCGTGACAAGGTGGCGGGGCGATTACCAGGCCCGCCATTGGGGCGTGGATTTTATCGCCCAGAAGGGAACCCCGGTTGCCGCGGTCAACTCCGGGCTGGTGGTTCTGGCTGAACACGGTTACAACATTTACGGGAACCTGGTCGTGGTCGACCACGGGCAGGGGGTGGTCAGCGCCTATTTCCACCTGGATCGGATTCTGAAGAAGCAAGGTGATGTGGTGGAACGGGGCGAGACAATAGGCACGGTCGGCAGCACCGGCTGGTCGAGCGGCCCCCATCTCCACCTGGCTCTCTATCTCCAGGGCGCCCCGGTTGACCCGCTCTGGTTCATCGATTTTACCCGGACTCTTTCCGGTGCCGCCCCCGGCGGCGCCAAATCGCCGTGAGGCCGTCTCCTCTTGCGGCCGGTCTGTTTCGAAGGGGCGCTTCAGGATGAGCGCGGAAAACGCATTGTCCAACATCCACCTGGAGGCGGCCGGACGCTGGGGTCATACCGAGTACAGCCTGGGTTATCACCGGGAATACCTGGCCCGGTTGACCGGCCTGGCTTCGGACGACCCCGGTTTTCATCGGGCGGCCTGGGATCGCCTTGCCCTTGATTTTCTCTGGCTGACCAACGACGGCCTGGTCGATTGGAAAAAGACCGGCCGGACCACCGATTTGGGCCACGCCGTCTATGCCGTTGACGGCAGCGACCGCCGGCCGCCCTCTGTTTCACCCTTCCATGGCGAGGCGGAGGTCTGGGCCTTCGACGCCGGCGCCGAATACGGCCTGCCCGATTTCGATGCCCAGATCAGGGCTTACGAGCGGCTTCTTGAAGATTCGCGCCGGGCTTTTCCCAACCAGCTTATCCCGGGCGGCTATTATAAAACCATTATTTCCGGGGCCATCGAGGCCTTCGGCTGGGAGCCGCTGCTCCTGGCCGCCGCCGAACCGGATCGGATGGAAAAGGTACTTGACACCTTCTTCCGGCGGACCCGTTTCTTCATGGAGGCCTGGGCCCGGACCAGCGCCCGGGTCATCATCCAGCACGACGATTTCACCTGGACCGCCGGTCCCTTTCTCTCCCCCGGCTTCTGCCGCCGGGTTCTGATTCCGCGTTACGCCGAACTCTGGAAACCCCTTCACGCCGCCGGCCAGAAGGTGCTCTTCTGTTCCGACGGCCGTTACCAGGAGTTCATTCCCGACCTAGCCGCCGCCGGCGCCGATGGTTTCATCTTCGAACCGGTCAACGATTTCGCCTGGCTGGCCGCAAATTTCGGGGAAGGTTATTGTCTGGTGGGCAGCGACGTGGATTGCCGGGACCTGGCGGCCGGCCATTGGGAGAAGGCCGAGGCCGGGTTGAGGCGTACCTTCCGGGCACTTGAAAGGTGCCGCGGAGCCATCCTGGCGGTCGGCAACCACCTGCCGCCCGGCCTTCCGGAGGCGATGCTCAACCGTTATTTCGATTTCCTGCTTCCGCGGCTGGCGCGTTGAGCCGGCCCGGTATCAGACCGGTTTTTCCATTCGCCTGGAGACGGCCCCGGCCAGCCGGTCCGCCATCTCCGCCATGCCGTCGGGCGAAGGATGGACCAGGTCGGTGGTCAGGCCGCCGAAATCCGTCAGCAGCCGCCGCCCGTCCAGATGGACCACCCGTTTTGAATTCACTCTGCGCACCGTCCGCCGCACCGCCTGCCGGAAGAGTTCCGGCTTGGCCAGGGCGGGGTCAAAATCGTCGCGGAAGCTGAAGACGTCGATGCAGAAGAGCCATTTTTCCGGGTGGGCGGCGGCGATCCGGGCGATGAAATAATCGACCCGGGCCTCGAAATCCGCCGCCTCCATCTCCCGGATCACGTTGATGCCCATCTCCAGGATGGCGAAGTCCCAGTCGGTTCGTCCGGCGATATAATCGGCCAGCTGGGGCTCCATCCAGGCGCCGCCGCCGAAGCCGAGGTTGATCAGGTCCACGCCCAGCCGCCGGGCGGTCAGCATGGCATAACTGCCGCTCGGCCTTATTCCGTGGTAGCCGTGGGTGATGGAGGAGCCGTACATCAGGCAGCGCCGGGCCGGGGTCTGCTCCGGCCGCGGCGGGGCAAGGTCGCCTTCCAGCTCCAGCAGCCGCGTCCAACCCAGGTGAGGAAGAATGATCCGGACCAGGTCCGGGTCGTAGGAGAGGTCGGCCCGTCCGGCGAGGTCTTTCAACTGGGGCGCCAGGGCCTCGCGGCCCACGCTTATTTCGCACGGACGGCCCGGCGTTAGCGGGTGCCAGGTTGACAGGAAGGGGCCGCGGTAGACCTCAACCAGAGACTTCTCGCTGCCGTGTTCGATGACCACCCGCGCCTGTTCGCCCTTGAGATTGAACCGGATTTCACAGCCGGCCGAGCGCGGGGCCGATTTCACCGCGTGCGGGTTGAGGCTTCTGCGCAAGGCGTCGGGCAGCCGGCTTAATACCCGGTCGCCGGCCGCCTCGAGGTCAATCATTTCGGCCACGTTGTACAGTTCGGCCTTCCGATGCAGCATCGGTCCTCCCCCTCTTTTTTAAGTTGCCGGGCGATTTATTTATTTGTTACTTCGACCACCAGCCCGGGCAGCCGGTCCTCGTAAACCACCTTGAGGAACGGCCGGCTGTAGAAGTAGTCGCTCATCGGATAATTCCCGGTCGTCCGCTGGTCCGGCCGGCCGTTGAAGGCTTCGTCCACGTACCGGTACCGGAGTTTCACCTGGTAGCGGCCGGCCTGCCCGGGAGTCCAGCCCGTTTCGGTCTCACGGAGGACGAAGGTGCCGGCCGGCATCTGGACCTGGCTCTTCTGCCGTTCGTCGGCGCCGCTCTCTTTCTCCTGCCCGCTTACCGGTTCCATTTTCAACGGTACAATTTCCCGGTGGCCGCTCGCCTCGTGGACGAAGACGAATTCCATCCGGTCCAGGAAGACCGCCTCCGGGTTCCAGACGCCCAGGGCGTGGATTCTCAATTTGACCGGCTGGGCGGTGCCGACCCGGCCCCGGCCGGCGGTCACCACGTCGGCATCCAGGCGCCGGAAGCCGGTCTTGGTGAATTGGCGCAGCTGGCAGAGCTTTTCACCCGGCGCCAGTTCCGAGAGTTTCCATTCCTTCTCCGGGATACCGCCGCGCACCGTCACGCGGGGCAGCCGGTCATTTTCGAAGGTCCGGTTGAAGCCGCGATTCCGTTCCAGCAGATCCCGGGCGATCCGTTCGTTCGGGCAGAGGCAGATGATGCCGTAGATCGAGAGGCGCGGTATGGTGACGGTCTTCCCGACGGCCTTGAGTGTCTGGCTCGATCCGTAGGGCGAAATGTAAACGATCCGCGTTAAATTCAGATCGTCCGGGAAGCGGACCCGGACGTTTTCGACCGGCTGGCCGGTGAAGTTGACCAGGTGGGCGGTCACCAGGTTTTGCTTCGGCTGGGTCAGGATGTTGAGCAGGAGGTTGGCCCCGGCGGGACTGGTGATCCGGAAGGCGTCCGCTTTAAGCGCGGCCAGGGTGCCGTCCATGGCCGCCTGGTCGATCAGCTGGCTTCCAAAGACGCGGACCTGTCCTTTGCCCAGCGCCTTCTCGCCGTCGGTCCAGGCCGCCAGGCCGGCCAGGCCCTCGGCCAGCGGCCGGCCGTTCCGGTCGCGGTTGTCACCCAGGAGCAGCAGGCGGCCGCCCCTCTCGGCGTAGGCGCGCAAGGCGGCAGCCTCCGCGTCGGTGAACCTGAAGCCCGGCAGAATCACCAGGTCGAAGGTGTCCAGGACTTCCGGTCCCAGGTGCTTTTCGGTGATGATTTCCAGCGGCACGCCGCTCCGCCCGACCTGGTCGGTCACCCGGCAGAGGTTGGCGATCTCGCTGTGATGCAGGCCGTCTTCCAGGTGGTAGAGGCAGGCCACCCGGCCGCCGGGCCGAGCATTCTGGTACAGGTCGAAGTTGGCCTTCTGAAAGGCGGTCAGGTGCTCCGGCTGGTTTCCGACCACGCCCAGGCAGGCGAGGGCCTCGGCGCAGACCAGGTCGTTGTTGCCGCCGTTCCAGAGGGCGGCCGGTTTGCCGTTGGAGGCGGCCAGGGCCAGTTTGAAACCGGGCGCGTGCTTGTCGGAATAGACCACCGTGGTTTCGTTCGGCCCGAGCAGGTCGTAGGTGCCCCAGGAGAAGGCGTAGTAGTCCCAGGAGGCCGAAGACCAGCAGAGCTTGCTGTTGCCGCCCACGAAGAGGTGCTTCTTGCCCAGCTTGGGCGCGATTTCGTTCTGGATGTACTGGTACTGCCAGGCATAGTAGCCGGCGTAGGCCTCGGCCCAGAAGCGGTTCCACCACTCCAGCACCTCCTCGTCTCCGTCCCGCATCCAGAAATAGAGCGGATCCACGTACCAGGCCTGGTAACGCTGGTAGAAGAGATTCTCCTTCGCCTCCGGGGTCGGGTACCGTTTCTGAAGGGCCGGCTGCTGGTTGAACTCGGCTTCAAACCTTTGGCGGAAGCGTTTTTCGAAGAGGCGCTTGACTTCGTTCGCCACGAAACCCTGGGTGTAGGCGTCGTAACTCTCGACGATGTTGCCCGGGTTGTCCCACCAGACGCCGGAGGCGTGGCCGGCGGCGGCCAGTCCGATCGGCCGGTCGAAGACCTGTTCGCCCAGCAGGCATTCGCGCAGGAAGGCGTCGCGCATCTGGATGGCCGCCGGGTGTATGTAGTTGATGTCGCGCCGCATCACCCAGTTGCTGCCGTAGTATTCCCACATCGGCTGTCCGTCGCGCATGAACTTGGCGGCGCTGAGACTGGCCGGGAACTTCCGGAACCAGTCGTTGTTGGGCACCGTGCTGTGGTAAACGGCCCAGCCGCCGGGCCGGAGGGTCTCCATCAATTCGTTGTGGCGGTCACCCCAGAACATCTGCCCGTCCAGCCGCAGCACCAGGGGCAGGCCGATCTCCTCGTAGGTCTTGACCTGCTCCGCGCTGAGCGCCCGGATCGGCCCGACGTGGAGCAGGCCGGCGCCGTTCTCCTTGATCCGTTTCGCCGCTTCGATGCTGGTCTGTTCGGCGCCATAGACGATCCGGCCGCGCTGGCACCATTCCGGCAGGTCGGTGAAGTCCTCCCAGAGCTGACGGTGCACCCCGGCCGCCGGCGGTTTGACAAACGGATACTCCTGCCAGGCGCGGATCCGGGCCGTCGTTGGCGCGGTCTGCGCCTCGGCCGTCTTCCCCATCACCCCGCTTCCGGTCAGCAGTATCCCGGCCACCAGAGCCGGCAGCACCTTCCGGGTCCGGTTCTTCTTCGAGGCCAGCTTTTTTTTCATGCCTGTCTCCCTGTCGGTTCAACCGCGTTTCCCGGTTCGGACGGACGTTGCGGTACCGATGCCGGTCTTTCCATACCCGTTGCCGCAATAGTAGATCCTTAGCAGATTCCCCTCTTCGATCACCGCCGGGTACTCAACCATCTGATTCTCCCAGCTGTCGGCCGGCCCCGGCGCCAGGGACAGGTTTTCGTCCCCCCGTCCCCGGTGCCAGGCGTAGCCATCGAAACTGGCGGCTTCGGAGATGGAATAAAATCCCCAGCGGCTTCCGATGCCGCAGTAAAGCATCCGGTAAAGATTTTCTTCGCGCCAGACGACCGGTCCGGCCACCGCGATGTCCTCGTTGGCAACCTCCGGCCGCGGACTCATGATCAGCCGGTGGTCGGTCCAGCGGAGTCCGTCCCGACTGTGGGCCACCGCGCAGTGTTTTTCCTGGTCAAGGCGCACGTCCGGATTTTTGGTTCCGACCGTCAGGGTGTAGTAAAGCCGATAAGCCGGCGCGCCGTCCGGGCCGCGTTCCTCGGTGATCGTTCCGCCGCCGGCCACGCCCCGGTTCTTCGGGAACTCCCGGACTCGGTCGCCGGTGATCACCGGGTCGGTTGAGAGTCGGCGGAAACCGAGCCCGTCCTGGCTTACGGCCAGCCCGATTCCGCAGAAAGACTGGAGTCCCAGGCCGCCGCCGTCGTTACCGGTGTAATACAGGTGCCAGCGGTCGCCGAAACGGCGTACCAGGGGAGTGACGCACCACTTGCCGTCGAAATCACCCTTCCGGCCAAGGTCCAGCACCACGCCCCGCCGGTTGAACTCGGTTGGACGGTCAACCGGGGCGGTTGCCAGACAGATGCGCTGGCGGCCACCGGCGTCACCGCCGGAATAGTATACCCGGTATTGATCCTCCACCCGGATTACGAAAGGATTCATACAGCTTCGGCAGTCGTAAAGGCTTTCCGGATCCGGTTTCAGAATCGGGTTGGCGGGATTTCTCAGCCAGGTCCAGCGGGCCAGCGGCGGCTGTTTTGCTAACATCTTTTTTCCTTTCGGGAGACAAGGTCTGCGAGCCATTCGACGGCCTCCGGGAGCAGGAGCGGCGCATCGTGGCCGCCTTCGATTTCGCGGTAGACAAACCCGGCGTCGCCGCCGCGTTTTTCGGCCAGGCGGCGTGACTGTTCCACCGGTATCACCGCATCTTCCCGGCCGTGGGCGATGAAAGTCGGCATGACCAGCTTTTCATGGTGTTCCAGCGCCGAGTGGCGGCGGTAGGCCGCCGGCCGGCCGTCGGGACTTCCACCGTACGCCTTTTCAATGGCGTCGGCGATCTCCCTGAGAATGGCGCGGTTTCCCCGGCGGCACCAGGCATGATAGGAGGTCAGGTCGGCCGCCGGGGCCAGGGCGACGAGGGCGGCCGCGTCGCCCGGCCGCCGGATGGCGTAGATCAGGTTGCCGGTGCCTCCCATCGATCCGCTGAAGAAGAAGAAACGGCCGGCCCCGAACTCCGAGCGCAGCCGTTCGAGCAGGTCGGCCAGATCGTCGGCCGCCGCCGGTCCCATCCAGTTGTTTCCGCGCAGGTTGGGCGTCAGGATGCCCAGGCCCAGCTTGCGGAAGGCCGGCAACCAGTGCTCGCGCAGGTCCGGTCTGACATAGAGCTGGCTGCCCCCGGAGCCGTGTCCGTGCAGGCAGACCAGCCAGTCGTTTCCCCGGGGCGGCGTCCAGGCCAGGGCCCAGTCGGGTTGGCCGTCAAAGCGGCTCCGGTAATCGAGTCGCACGACGCCGGGCGGCAGGCCGGTCACCGGAATGGGATTTGTTTGCCCGCGGAGTTTGTTCTTTCTGCGCAACTGTTTTACTTTCGCCGACCCGGCCGGTGGCGGTTCTTATTTCATCAGCAGGTTGGGTAAAAAGGTCGCCAGGGCGGGGAAGAGAAAGAGCAGCAGGGCGCAGAAGACCAGGCTGATCAGGAATGGATAGATTCCCCGGTAAATCACGTTGAAGGGGACCTTGGTGATGTTGCGGACTACGAAGACGTTGATGGCCACCGGCGGGATCACCACCCCGATCATGACCGTGATCCCGATGATCATCCCGAACCAGATCGGGTCGAAGCCCAGCTTGACGATGACCGGGTAGAATATCGGCGTGGCCAGCACCATGAAGGCCAGGTCGTCGATGAAGGAGCCCCCCACCAGGTAGATCAGGGCGATGATGACCATCACCGTGTACCGGTGCAGCGGCAGGCCGGCCACCCAGTCGGCGGCCACGAACGGAATCCGGGTCACCGCCAGGAAGTGGCCCAGGATGGTTGAGCCGGCGATCAGCATCAGCACCATGCCGGCGGTTCGCAGCGATTCGCTGACCGATTTCACCAGGTTCGGCCAGGAGAGGTCGCGTCGGAGAATCGCCAGGAGCAGCACCGCGAAGGTTCCCACGCTGCCGGCCTCGGTGGGCGTGAAGAAGCCCTTCATCAGGCCGGCGATGACCAGCAGGAAGATGGCTCCGACCGACAGGAATTCCGGCAGCGAGGCCAGCCGTTCCTTCCAGGCGGTCCGTTCTCCGCGTGGTCCCAGCGTCGGGTTGATCCGGCACCAGCCGTAGATGATCAGCATGAAGAAGAGGGCGATGAGCAGGCCCGGGATGATGCCGGCCAGGAAGAGACGTCCGATGGACTGCTCGGTGATGACCCCGAAGACGATCAGGGTGACGCTGGGTGGAATAAGTATCCCCAGGGTGCCGACCGTGGCCACGATCCCGGTGGAGAGTTTCCGGTCGTAATGGTAGCGGTCCATCTCGGGTACGGCCACGCTGGCGAAGGTGGCGGCGGTGGCCGGCGAGGAGCCGCAGATGGCCTTGAAGGCGGTCGCGCCGGCCACGGTGGCCATGGCCAGCCCGCCCGGGATGTGGCCGATGAACCGGTAGGCGGTCCGGTAGAGGCGCTTGGCGATTCCGGCGTTGAAGGCGATCTGTCCCATCAGGACGAAGAGCGGGATTACCGTGAAGCTGTAGGAGGCGAAGACGTCGAAGATGTCCTTGGCCAGCAGGTTCAGGCCGGCCGGCACCGAGACCAGGTAGCAGAAGCCCAGGAATCCGACCAGGGCCATGGCGAAGCCCAGCTCGATTCCGGTGAAGAAGAGGAGCAGGGCCAGCAGGAGCCCCAGGATGCCGGCGGCGATCTCATTCATATTCACCCCGGAAGATCTTGACCAGGTCGCCGATCAGCACCAGGCACTGGACGAAAAAGGCGATTCCCACTCCGTAGACTACCGGGTAAAAGGGAAGCTGAAGGGTCAGGGTGACCTCACCGGCGTTTTTAAGGTCGAGACCGAACCGGAAGAGGTTCCAGCCGACGAGCAGGAAGAGTCCGATGGCCAGCAGGCGGGTGACGATATTGAAGCCGTTCCTGACCCGGCGCGGGAAACGCGAGGTGAAGAAGTCGACATAGATATGTCCGCGGAACCAGGAGGTTATCGGCATTGAGAATCCGATCGCCACCGCACCGGCCAGTCCAACCAGCTCGTAAGTTCCCGGGATCGGGTGCTTGAAGGCCCGCAGGATCACGTCGGCCATCGTCAGCAGCATCAGGAAGACCAGGCTGATCCCGGCGATCAGGTTCAGCAGGGAGCAGGTTCCCCGGATTCTCTTCAGGAAGGTGGTGAACATTCCTAATCTTATTTGGCGTCTCTCAGGGAAGAAGCGGGGGAGGCGCGTCCGCGCCTCCCCCGTCGGTCGGTTACCGGCTCTTTTTGAGTTGTTCCAGGCAGAACTTCAAGGCCAGTTCGCCCGGCAGTCCCTTGGATTTCATGCTCTCCGCGTATTCTTTCAGGATCGGCTGGACCGCCGCCGCCCAGCGCCGGTTCTCAGTCTCGCTCAGGCGGATGAACTGGTTTTTTCGCTGGAGGGTGAAGTCCCGTCCGGCCCGGTCGATCTCATCCCAGCCCCGGCCGGTCTTGTCGATCCACTCGTCGTTGACCTTTTCAATGATCTTCCGCACGTCAGGCGGCAGGGAGTTCCATCTGTTGAGGTTCATGACCACGAAGAACCCGGTGGTGTAGGCGGCGCCGTAACTCTCGGTGGTGTACTTGACCACCTCGCCCCATTTCCAGCCCTGGAGTGATTCCTGGGGGCCCATTGAACCGTTTACCGTGCCCCGGCTCAGGGCGTCGTAGGTGTCGCCCATCGGCATCGCCACCGGGGTGCCGCCCAGTTCTTCGACGATCTTGGCAGCCAGGCCGGTGCAGCGGATCTTCATGCCCTTGAGGTCTTCCATCCGCCGGACCGGGGTCTTGGTATGCAGCAATCCGGGTCCGTGGGCGTGCAGATACATCACCTTGACCTTGTCCAGTTCCTTGGGGGTGAACTTGCGGTAGTAGGCGTTGATGAGCCGGGTGGCCTGCAGTCCGCTCTTGTAGCCGAGCGGCAGGTCGATGACCTCGGTGAGCGGAAAGCGTCCCCGGGTGTAGGCGAAGGCCGACATGCCCAGGTCGGAAATGCCCTTCTCGACGCCGTCGTAACATTTGTCGGAAGGAGTCAGGGTGCCGCCGGGATAGATGGTGATCTTGACTCGGCCGCCGGTCCGTTTTTCGATCTCCTTGGCCCATTCGGTGGCCAGAACGGTGTTCCGGTGCGGGGCCGGGAAGAAGATCGAGTAGGTCAGGTTGACGGGCTTGGGCTTTTCCTGGGCCGCCAGCGTTTCGGCTAGGCAGCCGGCCAGGATAACCAGGGCCAGCCAAATCTTCCAAATCCTCATTCCGCCTCCTTGTTGATCCGGCCGGTTCCGGCCGGGCTTGAGAAAAGAGGGCCTTCCCGGGTTTGCCCGGGAACAGGACACAGGGATATTGTAGAAGAAAACCCGATTGATTTCAAGGCGTTTTACCGGCGGCCCGGTCCGGATGCCGGCCGCGCTTCGGATTCGGCGGGCGGTGCTTCCGGATTATTTTCCGAGGAGGCGCTCCATGATGTAAAGGTCTAATTCCTCGTAATCCCGCTCCCTGACCAGGCTGGCGATTTTCGATTCGTCCAGGCCGCGGCTTACTTTCAGCAGCCGCAGGAAGATCTCCCGGCTGTTCCGCAGGTGCTTGACCGCCGGGGCCGGCTGGGTCCGCATCGCCTTGACGTCCAGGCCCACCCATTCCCCGTTTTTCCCGTACCCGCTGCGGTCCAGGATCCACACCTGGTTCAAGGCCCGGCGCAGGTCCACTGAGCCGAAGGATTTGTCCTGGTCGAACTTGAGACCGTTCTGGTCGTTGAGGTGGACCGTGAAGAGTTTTCGGCTGGCCAGCGCGAAGCCCATCTCCTCGGCCGGGTCCAGGCCGGCCAGGATGGCGTGGGCGCTTTCGATGTTGACCCCGACCCGGGCCGGGTCGTCGGTCAGGCCGGCCAGCGCGACCGCGTGGCCGGTGGTCGGAATGAAGGCGTGATCCATCGGCTCGTTGGGCTTGGGTTCGATCGCGATGCGGATTTTCGGGTCGCAGGCCAGGATCCGGTTGACGCCCTCCACCAGGCGCTCCACCGCCCATTTGCTGTCCTTGGCTTCCCGGATATAGGTTCCTTCGCGGGCCAGCCAGAGGACGATCAGGTCGGTTTCGAGCCGGTTGGCGATTTCGACCGCCTTCCGGCAACGCTCCCGGGCATAGGTCCGGTCGGCCGGGTTGTTGGAAGTGAAGGCCCCGTCAACGGTTCGGGGGGATTCCCAGAGCCGGGGAGCCACGAACTCGGCCGCCAGGCCGGACGATTTCAGAAGCCGGGCGGTCTCCTTCGCCTTCCGTTCCGCCTGGAGTGTTGAAAGCTCGTCCAGGCCGGGCACCGCGTCGTCATCGTGAAACTGGACCGCGCCGAAGCCCAGCTCCCGGTAAAACTCCAGTTTTTTGGCAAAGGCGAGCGGTTTGCGCACCGGCGGTCCGAACGAATCCGCCCCCGTGTGGATGTTCCAGGGTCCGAAAGAGAATCGAAAAGTCCCGGCCATTTTACTCCTCCCGCTTGCGGCGTTCATTTTTTTAACTTGGATGTCCGGTTAATCACGGGCGTTTCTGTCGCGGAACGGAACGGCGCCATCCCGGCTTTTCTGATTTTATCTTTTATGTTCCTGGCTGGTCAACCCGGCTTCCCGCTTTTTCCCGCCCTTCCCGCTGAAAGATCCGGAGGCCCGTCCGGTGTTGACGCCGCCGGTATTAGAAGGTATTATTCTGATGGGAATCCCGGTGGCGGAAAAACCGGGGTCATCCGGAACCTTTGCCCCGTAAGGTTGGAAAATCATGAACACTTTAACCGGCCGTCGCCGCCGGATGCGCATCATTATTCCCGCCTACCCCGCTTTCAATATCTACACCCACATCGCCCGCCGCACCACCGCCCTGGGACCGATCTGCGTGGCCACCGTCGTTCATGAACTGCCCGGCTGGGACGTCGAGGTGATCGACGAGAACAACCTGGCCGGTTACGGTCCCCGGGGTGAAAATGGCGGCGCCGACCACGACTTTCTGCAGCGGTTGCGGCCGGCCGACGCGGTCGGCTTTTACGGCGGCCTGACCAGCACCATCCCCCGCTTGCTGAAACTGGCCGGTTTCTATCGCCGGCAAGGCGTTCTGACCGTGGCCGGCGGCCAGCATTTCTGCGCTGAGACGGCGGCTGAGGGTTTGGCGGGCGGCCTGGATTACATCGTGCTCGGCGAGGGGGAAACGACCATCCGGGAACTGCTTTCGGTCCTCGACGCCGGCGGCTGCCGGGCCGATGTCAAAGGGTTGGCCTATCTGGAAAACGGGAAGATTGTTTTTACTCCGCCGCGGGAGCCGGTGACCGATTTCGACCGGCTGCCCCTGCCGGACTTCTCCCTGGTTCGCAATGCCCGGATCAGCCTTTACCCGGTGGAACGGATCCGGGGCTGCGGAATGGATTGCGAATTTTGTGCCGTCAAGGGAAAATTCCGCTCGGCCGCGCCGGAACGCCTGCTGGCCCAGATAAGCTACCTGCTCGAAACCCGGGCCGCGCGCCATTTCTTCATAGTCGACGATCTCTTCGGTCAGCAGCGGGAGGAGACGCTCCGCTTCTGCGGGCTCTTGCGAGATTATCAAAGGGAAATAGGCCGGCGACTCGACCTGACCGTCCAGATCCGGCTGGACAAGGCCCGGGATTCGGAACTCCTGTCGGCCATGCGTCAGGCCGGCATCAACACCGTCTGTATCGGTTTCGAGTCGCCGATCCCCGAGGAATTGACCGCCATGCGCAAACACGTTCAACCCGGGGAGATGGTGGAACTGGCCAGGATCTTCCACCGCTTCGGTTTCCTGGTGCACGGCATGTTCATCTTCGGCTATCCCCTCGAATCCGGGGCTGATTTCCAGCTGCCCTTGCGGAAACGGATCAAGCGCTACCGGGATTTTGTCCGCCGGGCCCGGATTGACACCCTTCAGGTGCTGCTGCCAGTGCCCCTGCCTGATACCGAGCTGCGCCGTCGCCTGCAGGCGCAGAACCGGGTGTACCCCACCGTCGCGGTCGGCTGGGAGTACTACGACGGCAATTTCCCGCTCTTCGAGCCCGACCCGCCCTTGCGGGCCGAGGACTTGCAGGCGGCCCTGCGCAGCATCATGGGCAAGTTCTACCAGCTTCGCTACCTGCCGGTGATCGGCTGGAACGCCCTTTCTTTCTCGGGACTGCTCTTCTTCCTGCACGACATCCGTTTCGGCTGGCGGCAGTGGTACCGTTCCTGGCGGAACACCTGGGTGCGTTTCGGCGGCTGGATAATCTTTACGCGCTGGATCCGGGCCTATGAGAAAGGCGATTTTTCCCGGCGGCTGCTTCAGGCCCGGGCGGAGTTGAAGAAGGAGTAACCGATTCGGGTGGAAGATTTTTATCCGATTGATTCCGGTCTGTTTTTCCAGTATTCCATCCAGCTGTCGCCCCGCGCCGGCCGCGCCACCGGTTCGATATCGAGGTAAAGGATTGTTTCCGCATCGACCCCGTAAGGACCCTGGAGGACCTCCCGGCCGTCCGGACCGACCGCCAGTGAGCAGCCGATGCACTTCCGGCCGGCCCAGGGGCCGCCGTTGATCGGCCCCACGCTGCTGGTCCCGACGATCCAGGTTGAGAACTCCGCGGCCACCGGTCGGTAGGACTTCCGCCAGGTATCCCCGTAAGGTTCGGCCGCGTTGTCATGCTCCCCGGGTACGGCCCAGGCGCAGGGGGAAAGGATGATCTCCGCCCCCAGGTATCCCAGCGAGCGGCTGAGCACCCGGTCCCGGGCGAAGGCGTCGGCGCAGATCATCAGGCCGACGCTTCCCAGTTCGGTCTGGATTACCGTCAGCCGATCTCCGGCCGCGTAATAGGCCTGGCCGATGGCGAGCTCGTTTACCTTCCGATGCCTGGCGAGCAGCCTTCCCCGCGGGTCGATCAGCACCGCGCTGTTGAAGATCCGTTTCCCGTCCGACTCGGTCAGTCCGGCGCAGACAAAGATTCTGCTTTCGGCCGCGGCCCCGGCCAGGGTCTGAAAGGGCAGGCCGTCCGGTATCGGTTCGGCCTCGCTCTGGCTGGCGGGGTGCGTCCAGCCGAGGTCCATCGTTTCGGGCAGGAGCGCCAGCCGGGCGCCGGCCCCGGCGGCGGCCGCGATCAGCTTCCGGGCCCGTTGGAGATTTTCCCGCTTCTTTCCGCCCTCGACCCGCATCTGGACCAGGGCCGCCTTGAATTTCATTTTGTTTGTTCTCCGTTTCCGTTTTTCGTCTTCTTCCCGACCGGGAGGTTTGGCTTGTTTAAGGGTATCATCGGCCGGAAGGCTTCAGGACCATCTTCATCAGCGGGCCGCTGGCCATTGAGGAAATCAGCGCCATGGCCACCAGGGCGACGTACACCTGGCGGTTTATGATGGCGTATTCAAGGGCCACTGAGGCCAGCAGTATTTCCATGACTCCGCGGGCGTTCATTCCGAAACCGACGGCAAGTGCCTCGCGGGGGAGCATGCCGCCGGCCCGGGCGCCGGCCCCGGAGCCCAGTATCTTTCCCGCGCTGGCCGTCAGGAGAATAAGGAGAAAGAGAGGAAGGTTGAAATCGGCGATGAAATTAGCCCGGAGTCCGATCGAGACGAAATAGAGCGGAGCGAAGAAACCGATTGCAAACCGGCCTATGATTTCATGCGCGTGGTTATTCTCTCCGCGGTCGAAATCGAGGGCCACGCCCAGGAGAAAGGCGCCGAAGATCGCGTGTATTCCGATCATTTCGGTCGACAGGGCCGCCGTCAGCATCAGGATGGTCAGGAGCATGAGACGGCTTCCGGACGGCCCGCTTTGATTCATGAATCTGGCCAGGGGGTTCCGTCCGAGTCCCCGGCCAAGGGCGAAGACCAGCCAGACGAAGACCGCGAGTTCGGCAAGCATCAGGGGCAGTTTTTGAATTTCAAGCCCCCCGGCCGGCCGGATCGCCCCGATTATCAGGGCGAAGATCGTCCAGCCGAAGAGGTCGTTTATCACGGCGGCGGTCATGATGACGTCGCCGATGGGGTCCCGGGTCAGTTTAAGATCCATCAGGATTCTGGCGATGATCGGAAGGGCGGAAATGGAAAGCGCGGTTCCCATGAAGAAGGCGAAAAGATTGATGCCGATACCGATGCGGGGAAGCCACAGCCAGTCTAACGCCTTGACCATGGCCATTCCGAAGACGAAAGGGACGACGATTCCGAACAGGCTGGTAAACAAGGCCGGCCGGCCGCTTTTTTTGAGGCCGGCCGGGTTTACTTCAAGCCCGGCGGTGAACAGGAAGAAGAGCATGCCAAGCTTGATCAGCGTTTCCCGTACAAACGCCACCTGTCCCGCCGCCGGAAAGATCGTCGCGTGAAACCCCGGGGCAATCGCTCCGAAGACGGTCGGCCCCAGAATGATTCCGCCGAGCAGTTCTCCGAAGACGGCCGGCTGACGGATTTTTTTCGCCAGCTGGCCGAAGGCCAGGGCGAACGACAGCATTAGGATCAGCTGCAGGCAGAAAAGCATGAAATCGAGGGAGTTCACGGCCTTTTGTCCTGTTTGTTTCGAGGGGTTAAAAACCGGGCCAGCCGATCTTCTTAATGCCGATCCGTAACCGGCCTTGGTTCTCCCCGGCGCTGCTCCGGGCGGCGTACCAGGGGAGAAGGTCCCGGGAACATTTTACTTCGGCGCGTTTCTTTCGGCAAGACGGCAACGTACGGAATCACGGCCGCCCGACCTCCCTTTTCCCGCTGACCCTTGACACCCTCCGGACCGGGGAGTATAATCATATAGCAATTATGCTATTTGCTTTAACCGGGGACGCATGAAGGAACTGGAAGATTTCCTGCGGGCGGTGGGCGACGACAAGCGCCTCCGCATCCTGAAGATGCTGGAACGGAGACGCCTCTGCGTCTGCGAAATCACCGCCGTGCTTGGCCTCCGGCAGCCGACCGTCTCCCGCCACCTTCGGCGGCTGGAGAAGGTGGGGCTGATCGAGCAGGAGCAGAACGGCTATTACCGGGAGTGCCGGTTGGTTTCCGGCCATCCTTTCCATGATTTGTGGATGTGGTTGAGCGAACGGCTTGAAAAGAGCGCCGAGATCCGGGCCGACGCGCGGAAGCTGGCGCGGGTCGACCGGCGCCGTCTGGCGTGCCGGGGCGGCTGATTTTTTTTGACTTGATGCATAGCCGATTGACTATTTAAAAACCCTGGAGGCAGTGGTGATGAAGACCCGTCTGAGCGAACCGGCGAAACTTCTCCTGATGCTGTCGCTCTTCCTTTTTTCCTTCTACCTGCCGGTTGACTGGCTGCCCTTCCGCAACCCGGTTTACGAGGCCTTCGCGCTCCTGAAGTGGTACGCGCGCGAACACGTCCTGCTCTGCCTGGTGCCGGCCTTCTTCATCGCCGGCGCCATCTCGGTCTTCGTCAGCCAGGCGGCCGTTCTCAAGTATTTCGGGGGCAGGGCGAACAAGTGGCTTGCCTACGGGGTGGCCTCGGTTTCCGGGAGTGTGCTGGCCGTCTGCTCCTGTACCGTCCTGCCGCTCTTCTCCGGCATCTACCGCCGGGGGGCCGGCCTGGGTCCGGCCACCGCCTTTCTCTATTCCGGCCCCGCCATCAATGTGCTGGCCATCATCATGACCGCGCGGATCCTGGGCTGGCGGCTTGGCCTGGCCCGCGCCGTCGGCGCGGTTCTCTTCAGCGTCGTTATCGGCCTGCTCATGCACCTGATCTTTTTAAAAGAGGAACAACACCGTCACCAGGCTGGCGACTTATTCACCGGGGACGAAACGGAGCGCCGCTCGCTCCGGCAGGAGACCCTTTATTTTGCCGCCCTGGTTGGTATCCTGGTCTTTGCCAACTGGTCGAAACCGCCGGCGGCGGGTCTCGGTCCCTGGGCGGTCGTTTTTCAGCTTAAATGGTTCATCACCGGTCTCCTGGGCCTGGCCCTCCTGGCGATGCTGAAGGCCTGGTTCGCAAAGGAGGAATTGACCGGATGGATCCAGGCGGCCTGGACCTTTGCCAAGCAGATCTTTCCGCTCCTCCTGGCCGGCGTTCTCGTCTCCGGGCTCTTGCTCGGGCGTCCGGGCCACGAAGGCTTGATACCGTCGCGATTCGTCGCGGCGCTGGTGGGCGGCAACTCGTTTTTCGCGAACCTGTTCGCCTCGATCGTGGCGGCCTTCATGTACTTTGCCACCCTGACCGAGGTGCCGATTCTGCAGGGATTGATCGGTTCCGGCATGGGCCAGGGGCCGGCCCTGGCCCTGCTCCTGGCCGGCCCGGCCCTCAGCCTGCCGAGCATGCTGGTCTTGAGAAGCGTGCTGGGAACGAAAAAAACGGTTGTTTACGTCCTGCTGGTCATCGGGTTATCCACCCTGGCCGGGATGCTGTTTGGGGCATTGGCCGGGTGATGATGGAGGTCCTGTTATGAAAAAAGAAGCCGGGGAGATCAGGCGGCTGGTCCGGGAGGGCTATGGCCGGGCGGTCAAACGAAAGGCGGCCGGCGCCGCTTCCGCTTGCGGCTGCTGTAATGCCGGGGCGGCGCCGGAGCGAAGCCGGCGTGCCGGTTACAGCGACAAGGAAATGAAGGCCGTTCCCGGAGGCGCCAACCTCGGTTTCGGCTGCGGCAACCCGCTGGCCGGATCGGAGATTAAAAGAGGAGAGGTCGTGCTCGATCTCGGCAGCGGCGCCGGTTTCGATGTCTTCCTGGCGGCCCGGCTGGTCGGGCCGGCCGGCCGCGTGATCGGCGTGGACATGACCCCTGCAATGGTCAGGAAGGCCGAAAGGAACGCCCGCCAGGGCCGCTTTACCAACGTCGAATTCCGACGGGGCGAGATCGAGAAGCTTCCGGTCGCGGATGCCAGCGTCGACGTGGTCATTTCCAATTGCGTCATCAATCTTTCCCCCGAGAAATTGCGCGTTTTCCGGGAGGCGTTTCGGGTCTTGAAGCCCGGCGGGAGATTGATCGTTTCGGACCTGGTTTTGAAAAAGAGGCTCCCGGATTTCCTGCGGAACTCCCTGGAGGCCTACCTGGGCTGCCTGGCCGGCGCCGTTCTGGAGAACGCCTACCTGAAGCTGATAAGGAAAGCCGGGTTCGAGGATGTTGAAATCACAGGCCGTTCCGGGTACCCGGTTGATGATTGCTTCCCGGAGGCCAGGGGCGCCGGAGACTTGATCAGCAGCTTGACGGTCAGGGCCGTTAAAAAAAACTGAAAGAAAGGACGCGATTATGAAAGTCGAAATCCTGGGTCTGGGCTGTCCGAAGTGCAAACTTTTGACCGCCAATGCGGAAAGCGCCGCCAGGGAACTCGGTCTCGAACTGGAGATCGTCAAGGTCACCGATATCAGGAAGATCTCCGAGTACGGGGTCATGATGACCCCGGCCCTGGTTGTTGACGGGGTCGTCAGGAGCGCCGGCAAGGTCCTGCCGGTCGAGGCGATCAAGAAACTGCTCCGCTGATTCCGGATGGTTTTTTTGAGACCGGGGGGGGAGAGGGCATGGAAGAAAGGAAGCGGCGGGTGCTCTTCATCTGCGTTCATAACAGCGCCCGGAGCCAGATGGCCGAGGCATTCCTGAAGCACCTGGCCGGTGACCGGTTTGAAGTCGAAAGCGCCGGCCTGGAACCCGGAATTTTGAATCCCGATGCCGTCGAGGTGATGAAAGAGGTCGGCCTGGATATCTCCCGGAATCGGACCAAAAGTGTTTTTGAATTATTGAAGGCGGGCCGTTCTTACGACTACGTGATTACGGTGTGCGACGAATCACGGGCGGGAGAGTGTCCGATCTTTCCCGGTCCCGCGGCTTCTCGATGCCACTGGACTTTCGATGACCCGTCCGCTTTTGAAGGAACCGGCGCCGAAAAACTGGAGAAGACCAGGATCGTAAGAGAGGCGATCAGGGAACGCCTGGAGCGGTGGCTTGGAGAAATCGGCGGCCGCGGGTAACCCGCCGCGCCCGGTTTGCCGCCGGGCCGTCCGTTTGGTGCGCGTCGAAAGTCTGGTTCGAGGATCCGGTCGCAACCATACATCCGAAAAAGGAGACTTGAAAATGGCCGACAGCAGAAAGCCCAGCCTGACACGGTTCCTGGCGTGGCAAATCCTTGCCATCCTCCTTATTGTCGGAATTGCCGCCGCCCTGATTTTGAATAAGCGGCGGCCTTCGGTATCGCCGGCCGCCGTCGCTCCGGCGCCGGCCGCCAGTTCCGCAAGCGGAACGCCCGGGGAAATTCGCCGGGAGAAAAGCACGGCCGACCAAAAACCGGCGCCCGGGCCCGCCGCGCCGGCCGCCGGTTCGGAACCCTCCGCGGCCGCGCAGGAGGTCGGCCTCCCCCGACTGCTCGAACTGGGCGCCGACAGCTGTGTTCCCTGCAAGATGATGGTGCCGGTCCTGGATGGATTGCGCAAGGATTACGCCGGCCGGTTAAAAGTTGAATTCATCGATGTTTACGAGGATTCCCGGGCCGGGGTTTCACACCGGGTAAGGGTGATTCCGACCCAGATATTCTTCGATGCCTCCGGGAATGAACTCTCCCGCCACGAGGGATTCATGAGCCGGGAAGACATCCTGGCGAAGTGGGGAAAGCTGGGTTACGATTTTCTCCCGGCGGCCGGTGAATGATGTCCGGAATCCTTGCTTTCCTGGGGCGGGCGATCGAAGGCGCTCCGTTGGTCGCGCTCCTGGCCTCCGCCGCCTGGGGCGTTTTGAGCCTTCTCCTGAGTCCCTGCCACCTGGCCGCCATTCCGCTTATCGTGGGCTTTATCGACGAACAGGGCCGGCTATCCAGGCGCCGGGCCTTTTTGATATCGGTTCTTTTTGCTGCCGGCATCCTGTTGAGCGTCACGATGGTCGGGGTATTGACCGCGGTGGCCGGAAGGATGCTGGGCGATATCGGGAGATACGGCAATTACTTCGTTGCGGCCGTTTTTTTCATGGCCGGCCTGCACCTGGCCGGCCTCTTCCCGTTTTCTCTTTCCGCCCCGCAAGGGTTGCCCACCGGTAAAAAAGGGGCGGCGGCGGCTTTTATGCTCGGTCTTGTCTTCGGGATCGCGCTGGGACCCTGCACCTTCGCTTACCTGGCTCCCATCCTGACGGTCGCCTTTAAAACGGCGGCCGCGGATTTTTACTATGGGTTTCTGCTCCTGGTCGCCTATGGGATCGGCCACTCGGCGGTCATCGTCCTGGCCGGGACCTTTATCGGGACCGTTCAGCGTTACCTGGACTGGAACGAAAAATCAAAAGGCGCCCGGCTCCTCAAGAAAACCTGCGGCCTGCTCGTAATCCTCGGCGGTCTTTACCTGGTCTATACGGCCCGATGACCGGATTCCACCCGTTCTCTGGTTCGGCTCACTCGAAACGCAGGGCGTAGATATCGGCGTCCTTCATTACGAAACGCAGCCGGATTGGCGTGCCGGCCAGCCCGGCCAGTTCTCCGCTGCCGGTCCAGGCGGCCGTTCCCTCTATTTCGTTGCCAAGCAATTCCCTGGACTCCTTCAGCGAGAAGCCCGGAACCGGCCGGCCGTCGGCGGTCTGAATCTCCACCCGGATGCCGCCGGCCGCCCCGGTCGAGTAGTTCAAGCGCAGTTGCCGGCCGCTGAAGGTCAGCACCCGGGTAAGCACTTCGCCGCCGTCGTAAGGGGCTTGAATCGAGGCGAAGCCGTCCAGCCGGAGCGAGTAGCGGCGCATGTGCGCGCCGGGTTGCGTATAACTCCGGTGGACATAGAAAGACATCTCGGCCGGGCCGGTCTGGACCACGTTCAAGGCCGGGTAATTGGCGCGCGAAGTCCAGTTCTCAAACCCGATGGGCGGTCGTATGAAGGCCTCCATAAAGGTGCGGTCGTAGAGGTTGCCGCCGCGCGAGGTCATGAAGACCGCCTCCGAACAATCCTTTGATATCCAGGCCGGGGCCGGTTTGTCGGCGCCCCGGTAAATCGGTTCCAGCTGTTCCGGCGTTACGGCCGAGCGTCCCTGCATGAACCGGGCGGCGATGGCGATGTAGATGTGCGGCGCCCGGAAGTAGGGGTGGGTCTGGTTGGTGTAGAGGTGTTCAGGCGGCGCCGCCTTATCGTTGCACCGCGCCTCCATCAGTTCCGCCGGCGTCCACTCCAGGAAGTCCGGGCTGGTGGTCCGGGCTATCCAGCGGTAGGAGCCTCCCAGGGATTCGCGCAGGTAACAGACGTATTTCCCTTCCGCCTCCGACCAGAAGGCGGAGTTCTGGGAATCGAACCGGCCCTGCCCTTTCTTGATCACCGCCTCCTGCAGCGGGTCCTTGTTTTCCCGGATCTTCCGCCAGGCGATCCCGTCTTCCGAAACGTAGGCGAAGAGGCCCAGGGACCGGTAGCCGCCCAGGGCCTTGAAACGTTCCCCGGCCGGGCATCCCGGCCGCGTGTCGAGAAAGGGCGTGAAATTGTTGCAGACCGGGAGTTGGGTCATGAAGACGATATTATTTTTCTTTGAGCCGGCCGCCTCGTAGAGGCCGAGTTCCGGCTTGGTCCAGTTGATGCCGTCCGGGGACTCGGCGTAGCAGATCGCCTGGTTGGGATCGGTATCACCCTTGTTGGGCTGGGTCTGAACCCGGTAGTAGAAGCGATATTTGGATCCGTCCTTGATCACCGCGGCATAGATGCCGTCGTTGCCCTCCCAGGGCTGGTCGAACTTGAAGATCATTCCTTCGTCCCGCGGCTGGTGCAGAACCAGCCGGGCGCCGTTCAGGCGCTCGATCAGGTGATGATCGACGAATATTTCGCGCCGGGTGCCGAGCTCGATGACGGATTCGTTCACCTTGGCCTCCTGGGCCCGGGTGGCGGCCGGCCAGGTGATGGCCAGGCAGATCATCCCCAGGCAAAGCAACGCGTTCTTGGCTTCCGGAATCAGGTGCTTCATCTTTTCTCCTCGGTTCGCCCCTGGTTATCGGCCGGTTTTCAGCTCCGGCTTCGTAACGCTCCTTATGTAATTTATTTCTTCAGGGTCGAAGGGCGTGCCGTCGGTCCGGAAGATGTCGTGGAACCAGAGCGGCGGTTCCGGTATCGGTTCCCCGGGCCGGAGCCGGCGGCCGGTTTTTCGTAGGATTTCTATTTTTCGGGCGGTCTGCCAGTTGAAATGGGTCTGGCTTTTACCGGCGACCAGGCCCCAGTTGAGGCAACCCACCCGGTGTTTTCTGAAGATCGGCAGGCTGTGCTGGAAGGTGGTGCCGAGTTCCCGGGCCATGTACTCGGTGCAGATGACCGGCCGGCCTCCGTTTTCTTGCTTCTGTTCAACGATGATTTTTTCAAGCGTGCCGCCGTCGTAGCCGTGAAAGGTGATCACGTCCGACCGGCTCCGGTTGAGGACGAGATTCTTTTCGCCCCGGCTCCCGTTCAGACAGGCCGTCAGGGGCTGGACGGCCCCGGCCTGCCGCGCCCAATCCCAGGCCAGTTCGAGCAGTTCGTTCGACCGGTCGCCGTTGCCGCCCTGTCCCGGTTCGTTGTAAATGTCCCACATCAGGACCCGCTCGTCGCCGGCAAAGCGGGAAATGACGCCCCGGACGTATTCAGACAGCCGCTGCTTCTCCCCTTCCGGCGCCGTGCCCTCGTTAAACCGCCGGACGATTTCCTGCCCCGGGCTCTGCTTCCACTCCGAGTTATGCACCCCGGCCAGGGGTTGGGGCTGGGGACCGCTGGCCGGGTCCGGCCGGTGGCAGTCATCGAAAAGCACCGGTATGACCCGCAGGCCGCGCCGCCGGGCCCTCTCCAGAAAATCGTCGATTCTTTCGGCGCAACCCGTCCGGTCGTCAGCCCAGGCCAGGTCGTGCAGGTAAACGCGCAGCGTGTTGAATCCCAGGCCTTCCGCCCAGCTCAATTCGCGGTCGATCGTCACCGGATCGTATGTTTCGGCCTGCCACATCTCCAGCTGGTTGACCGCGTTGCTGGGTAGAAAGTTGCAGCCCACCAGCCAGGGCTGTTCCCGGTACCAGGCGGCCGCCTTTTCCACGCTCCATCTCTTCATGCTTGGTTTCCGGGGAGGCCCGGTTTGATGTGGAATTTGTTCGATTTCTCCTTGGTTTCCAGTAAATTTTGCCACCGGCCGGCCGGTTTGTCAACCGGGCCAAAAGAAGTTTTTTGGGGATGGCCTGACTTTTTCAGAAGCCCGCCTTCCAGGGTTTTTCGGCCGGGGCGGATACGCCGCCCGGCCGAACGTCTTAACCGTGGCCGGGATTTATTTAGAACCATTTGATTAACAGCGGTTTCCTGCCGAAGATGAGATACCTGGGAGACACTCCGGATTCCTTATCGCATGGTAGGATTAAGGGGTTTTGAAAAGGACCAAAGGAGTGGTCCCCGGATACCTTGTCCAGGCAGCCAGTTGACAGGGACTGGCGAACCCAGGTATAAATATTATAAAATACAGCAAATTGCCGGGAACGGCGGAGTCGATAGCCAGGGGTGTTTTTTTGTTCATTTCAAGGGGGGGGCGCATGCTTGAAAAAAAAGGATGGGGCGGGCTGGCATTCTTTTTGATGGGTTTCTTGCTGCTGGCCGTTCAGGCCCGGGCCCAGGTTACGCCCGGCACCTACCAGCGGATTGACGGCAACCCGCTTCGGATCGACGCCTACGAGGACGGAACGTTGGGGGTTTACCGCTGGAATGGCACCGATTACATCAATCAGTATTACAGTGGTAATTGCTGGGGTTCGGTACTCTTACTGCATTCGCCCCGGACCACTGACGCCTTCAACAGCTGGTACTTTATTTACTGGGGTTACACCAACGCCAAGCCGCAGTTCACGCCGGTCAGCAACACCAAGCCGGATCCCTGGACGACGGTTACCGTCTTCCGGGCCGGCGACTCGGGGGTGCGCCTCACCCAGACCATCAAATACACCGACGGCAACGCCTACTACAAGAAGAGCTGGCGGATCGAGAATCTCGGCAGCACCGAATATAACGATTGCCGGTTCTTCCACGGCGGCGACAGTACTTTCGGTGGAATAGACGCCTCGCGGGGCCACTGGGACGCCAACCTGGGCATGGTCTATCTCACCAACCCCGACCAGGCGATCGATGGCATCATGGGCTTCTACGGCGACCTCACCACTCCGGCCACCTCTTATGCTGAGGGGGAGTACGACGATGAGGTTTGCGAGCGGATACTGGACACAGGGCAACTCGGTAATTCGGTGAACCCCGGTTATATTGACGCCGGCTACGCCTTGCAGTGGAACCGGGGCACCCTGTCGCCCGGTGACGTCTGGACCATCATCTCCTACGAAAAATGGACCGAGGCCGGCTTCGTCCAGGTCTTCGCCCCGGCCGAGCGGGAGGTCGAGGCGGGCGATGTCATCCAGCACCAGTTCGTGGTCGCCAATTACCAGGCCACGACCGACACCTTCATCCTGCAGCCGGACTCTTCTCTGGATTGGCCCTGGGCCTTTGTCAATCCCGCCCAGGCCCAGGTTACCCTGGCGGCCGGCGCCAGCACCACGGTCTCTTTTCAGGTTACCATCCCGGCGGGCGCGGCCCCCGGGACCCGGGACGTCCTGACGCTGACGGCGACCTCCCAGACCACGCCGGCAGTCACCAACCAGGATAGCGTCGCCACAGTCATTCCCGGCGTTCTGGCGGGAATCGTTTCCAAGCTGCAGGGCGGCGGCGGGCCCTGCTTCATCGCCACCGCCGCCTACGGTTCCTACCAGGAGCCGCACGTCCAGGTCCTGCGCCGGTTCCGGGACCGGTTCCTGCTGGCCAGCCCGCCGGGCCGGGCCTTCGTCCGTTTCTACTACCGCCATTCGCCGCCCCTGGCGGCGGTGATTGCCCGGAACGAAACGCTCCGGGCCGCGACCCGGACGGCCCTGCTGCCTGTTTACGGCGTCGCCTGGCTCTGCCTGAACGGGCGATCGGTCCTGGCCGGACTCCTGGGCTCGGTCCTGCTGGCCGGGCTGTTCCTGCTGGCCGGCCGGCGCCGGTTCCGCTTGGCGGCCGGAGTGACGGCCGTTATCCTGTTGCTGGGCGCCGTTCCGGCCTCGGCCCTCGACATCAACAACTTCAGCCCGGCCATCGGCGGCGATTCCTTCACCCTGCTTCCCGCCTCCAAGGTACTGCCGGCCCGGAATTTTTCGGCTGATCTCTACCTGGTTTATGTCGAAAAGCCCCTGCGTGGAAATGTCGGGGGCAAGTGGACGGTACTCTCCGAGGACCAGACGCTGGCCACGCTCGGCCTGGGCCTGGGGGTGACCGACTCGTTTCAACTCGGCCTGCGGCTTCCCTATCTCTTCAGCCAGGGCAGCCAACTTACCGGCGCGGCGGCCCCGGGCGACGGTGATATCGGCGACCTGCGCCTGGAGGGAAAGTACCGGGTCCGCGGCGGTCCAGACCAGGTTGGTGTCGCCCTGCTGCCCTATGTAACCCTGGAAACCGGCGAGGAGGACAGCTACTTCGGAAAGGGTTCCAACGCCTTCGGGCTGACGGCGGTCCTGGATCGGAATTTCGGCGACCGGGTCTGCCTGGCCTTCAAGGTCGGCTACCAGTACCAGGAGAAGGAAAATCTGCCCGATTTCGACCTCGAAGATACGCTCCTCTTTGGCGCCGGGATCGGCTGGAAACTCCCCAACGACCGGACCCGGGCCTCGGTGGAACTCCAGGGGCTCACGAACGCCTCCGCCCTCTTCAACAGCGAGGATGCCACCCCGGTGGAGCTCCTGGGCTCCATCCACCATCCCGTCAATGAGAATCTTCTGCTGGACCTGGGCCTCGGCGTCGGCCTGACCGACGGCTACGGCGCCCCGGAATACCGGCTTTTCCTGGGAATGCGCACCGGTTTTTAGTCCGCGGTTCCGGCCGCGTCTCACCGCGGGTGTGGCCGGTTCTCTTTGAAACAACAAGGCCCGGCCAGGCCTGGCCGGGCCTTCATTTTGACCGGTTGCCGGATCGGTTTTCTTGGTCCGGTGGCTTGGGAAGAGTTTTCTCCTGACACCGGTGATTTTCACCAACTGGAGAGGGGAAATATGGAAATGAATGTCTTTGAAGCCATTCCTTATGCCGACGAACCCTTCGGCCGCCGAAAAGTAGTCGACCAGAAGCACCTGCTGGTGATGCAGATCGCGCTTAAGCCCGGCCAGGCGGTTCCTCCGCACGAGGCGAACTCCAACGTGCATCTCCTGGTTCTGGACGGGAGCGTGGTTGTCTCCCTCTCCGGTCAGGATACCCTGGCCCGGCGCGGGGATATCCTGCCGGTCGCCTTCAGGACGCCGATGCGGATCCGGAACGAGTCCGGGGCGAACGCGACTTTCCTCGTTATCAAGACGCCCAACCCGAGCGAAATGGGCGGGTGAATCCGGAGGCACCAATGAAGCGGATTCAAGTGAAACGGGTTTATGAGCCGGCCGGGCCGGCGGACGGGGTGCGGGTTTTGGTCGACCGGCTTTGGCCGCGGGGATTGAGCAAGGCGAAGGCGGCCGTAAACGAGTGGCTGAAGGAGGCCGCGCCTTCTCAGGTCCTGCGCCAGTGGTTCTCCCACGATCCCCGGAAATGGCCGGAGTTCCGCAAGAAGTATTTCGAGGAGCTCGATTCCCGGCCCGAGGTGGTTTTCAAACTGCGGCAGCTGCTCCGGAAAGGTCCGGCGACCCTGCTCTACGGAGCCCGGGACGAAAACTTCAACAACGCGGTTGCCCTCGCGGAATATCTCAAAAAGAAAGCCGGATAAAAATGCCCGGCGCATCTTTACCCGGCTTATCCCGCCCTTATCCCATCCCGGTTTAAATAATCGCCCCCGGCCGGTCCGTCCGGTCTCCGGGGCCCTCTCTTTTTCAGCGCAGGTTCTTCAGCTCGAGTCCGGTCGTGAAGATGATCCGCTTGACGCCTTCCGGCGGCGTGGTGAGATGAAAGCGGCTTTCCAGCCCGGCCTCGCCATTGCGCACGAAGAACTGGAAGCCCGGCGGGGTCAAGAGCTTGATGTTAGGATCGGGCGCCGGAGCGAACAGGGAGACTCGGTAGGCGTCCGCGATCTCCAGGATGGCCGTGCCCTCCTTCAGGGAGAAGCCGGCCGGAACGGCCGCCGGTCCGGTGGGCGTCAGCTTGCCGAAATCGTGGGCGATCTGTCCCCCGAGGCCGGTGACCGGCCCGGCCGCCGGCCGGTAATAGTAGGCGTAATTCCGGTCCAGGATATACTCGCCCAGCATCAGCCGGACAAAACCCTCTTTTGGGGAGTCCCCGCGCCAGGAATCGGCCCGCACCGTGAAGGTCAGGCCGTCCTGGTCGGCCATCAGGGCAAGGTATTTCCGGCCGGGCGGGTTGTAGGGGTCGTCGATCCGGACCGAGGTGACGATCCCGTTGCCTTCCGCGCTTATCTGCATCCGGTCCCCGAAGGGCACGTCGGTCTGGATTCCGTTGATGACCGGTTCGAGCCGGTTGCCTTTCTTCAAGAAAACCTTGAGAATCCCTTTGTCGTTCTGGTCAACGTGAACCACGATCGGTCCGGTTTCGAACCGTTTGAAGGAGGGCTGTGCCTCCCGGGCCAGTTTCACCGTCTCGAGTCGGGCCAGGAAGGCCTCCAGCCCGGCCGCCGGCAGGGTGACGTACACGGGCAGTACCGGTACCGTGACCTCCAGCCGCTCCCCGTTCTGCTTCGGCTTCAATTCGTTGGCGAAGAGATCGTAAAACCTGGTTCCTTGCGGGGCGGGCAGGCTCAGGGTATGCGGCTTGTCGAGATCGGCCTCACTGGCCGTCATGAAGGCCACGGCCGCCCCGGTCTGGTTCCGGAAAGGGTAGGCCTCGAAATCCTGGTTGGTTCCCAGGGGCATCCCGGCCTCCGAGACCTCCGTTCCCAGCGTCCGGCGGACCGGCTGCATCGGTCCGATCAGCGAGCGCATGGCGGTAACCGCCTGGAAGCCGGCGTGCGGGGAGTTGTCATATTCCAGCCCCGTCCAGCCCTGGCGCGGAATGTAGTGGGCGACGTCGTGGACCCGGATCTCGTAGAAGCCGAAGTGAATCTCCGGCGCGAAGATGCCTGCCTCCAGTCCGTACGGGCGGGAGAGCCAGCTGGTCTTAAGCGCCTGCCAGACGAAGGTCGTGGGCGGCACGCCGGAACTCGGCGTGTCCTGGATCAGCGTGGTCTGGCGCATGGTGCATTTTTGTCCGATCGCCGGGCTGAAGAGGATCCTTTCGTGCGAGTTTCGTTTGGCCTGTTCGCGGAGCAGCCGGACGGTCCAGGTGGGCAGGTGGGTGGTGTTGATGGAGAGAAAATCGAAGTAGCCCTCCCCGATCTTGTCCCAGATTTGGCCGAACCAGCCGACGTCGACCGTGTTGGTCGAGAAGAGGATCTCCCGGCCCAGTTCGGCGGCCGTCTTCTTGGCCGTGTCGTAGGCGTGCTTGTGCAGGGCGGCGTAAAAATCAAGTTTCTGTAGTTGTGATTTGCGTTCGGTTTCGTCTTCGATATGAAATAATTTGACGTATGGTTCGTAGGCCTTGATGTAGGCCGCCACATACTTTCCGAAGGCCTCGATGACTTCCTGGTCGGTCGGTTTTTTCTGGATCAGCCAGCTGGGCCATTCGGCGGCCTGCAGGTAGGCGGCGATCCAGATGTCGTTCTCCTTCAGTTTCCGGGCGATGTCGAGCCGGGTCTTCAGCTGGCCCGGCTCCGGTTCGACGAGTGACCAGCGGCCCAGGTAGCTGCCGGTGCTCAGGGTCGAAACGAAACCCATGCCCAGCCGTTTCATCATGCGGATGGAAAAGTCCAGCGACGGGTCGTCCAGCGAGGCGTTGCAGCCCCACCGGGTCGGCAGGTCGTGGCGGACCGCCGGCAGCAGCCCGACCAGGGCGTCGCCCTGGGCCGGGGCCTCTCCCCAGGAACTGCGCAGGCGGTAGGCCCCGTACTTCAGATTTTCGAGATCGACCGGGAACTCCCGGGTCTCCCGGCCGGCCAGTTTCACCGCCACCTTTTCGGTCCGGACCGGGTTTTCGAAGGCGTCGAAGATGCTGTAGGAGACGTTCGTTTCGATCGGTCCTTCGGTATTGTTGGTCACCAGCAGGCGGCAGAGTCGTTTTTCACCGTCGAGGTAAACCTTGGTTATTTCGGGCACTACGAAACCGGTCTCCACCGACTGGATCGGCTGGCCGGCCACCGATTTTGCCGCCGGATCCTCCAGCCGGTACAGTGAGACCTCATCCACCAGCACGCCTTCCCCGGAGAGTTCCAGGTGAAAGTAAGGCCGGACGACCTCGCCCACCTGGACATCCATTGAAAATGACTGCCACTCCTCGCCCACTTCGAAGGCCCGGCGGTAATAGTTGATGCCGCCCTCCTTGTCGGAACCGGGTTTGTTATTGTTGTTCAGGTCGACGACCAGCCTCGCCGTTCCGGAGAGGCTCCGGGCCATCAGCGTCAAGCGCCAGGTCCCCGGCTTGTCGCCTATCTTGTAGAGGCGGGAACCGATCGGCTTGACCAGCGAAAGGCAGTAGGCGCTCCGGTAGCCGCCGCGATGCCACGACTCCGGTACGTTTGGCCCGACGCGCCGAATCACGCCCCAGGTTCCGGAGCCGACTCCGCATTCGAATGAGGCATTCCAGAGAATGTTCTGCGCGGCCATCGGCTTGGAATCACTCTTGGGTGCGTCGTCGGCAAAGGCCGTCCGGCCGCCGGCCAGGCAGAGCGCCGCCATGCCCAGCCAGGCCAGCCGACGGGCGATGCTTTTGTTGGTCATGATTTCCCCCCAGTGTGGTGGACATCGAGGTTTTTGATGAGTTGATCTTGGCGAAGGTTTGGATTCCAAGGCTTTTCGTGTTTCCGTCATTATAGTGTAATGCCTCCGGGAATGTCAACGCAGTTTTGGAAATTCCGTAAACGGATAATGGCGAGGCGGGAATTCGTATTGGCCGGTGGCCCCAAGGTCTTCTTTTGAAAAATTCCGCTCAATAAAAAAGCCCCCGCCCGGGGTTTCGCCCGGGACGGGGGCCTTTCTTGCCTGATTTGGAGCTTCAGTCGGAGACGATCTCGAAGTGCACCTTCCGGGCGAACGGCCAGGAGGGCTGGGGCATCTCCATCTCGCCCATCTTCTTGACCGCGAACACGTTTTCCGGAACGCCCTTCTTGACCAGGTAATTCTTGACCGCCATTACCCGGCGTTCGGAGAGCTTCAGGTTGTACTCGCTGGATCCTTCCGGGGAGGCGTAGCCGAGCAGGATCGTCTTGAGGTTCGGATACTTCTTGAAGACCTCGATGTTGTGGTCCAGGATCCCGCGGTTGAAGGCCGTCAGCTCGGCGCTGTCGTAGGGGAAATAAACATCCTGGATATCGATGTAGACCGCTTTGGCGGTCACCGGGCGCTCCACGATCTTCTCGACCGGCTTATCGACATAGACGATCTTCTCGACCGGCTTGTCAACGTAAACGATCTTCTCGACCGGCTTCTCCACGATCTTCTCGACCGTCCGGACGACTTCCTTTTCCACGACGCGTTCGACCGGCTTGGGCGCCGGGGGTGCCGGGGCCTCAACCTTTGGGGCCGGGGTCGTCGGTTCGGCGATTTCGGCCACGTAAACATAACCGCGGTTGCCCCAGAGCGAGGCGTCGTCCGGGCTCACGGCCGTCGGATCCGGCATCCACCAGGAACCGCTCTTCTCCGGAACGCTGGGGACCATGGTGTCGGGGTCAAGCATCGGCGCCGGGCCGACTCCCGATTTGCCCCACCAGGAAAAATCCTTGTTTACGCTCGAGGTGCTCGTCGCGCATCCGGCTAACATGGCAACCGATAAGACCACCAACCCCAATACCGCAAAACGCATCCTTCCCATGCCCCCTCCTTATTTTTATTTTGCGACCCGGCATCCTACGGTCGCCTTACTTTTATAATATAAGATTTGTTATACATTTGTCAAGTCCAATGATTGGAACGCAAGGCCAATTTTTAAAGCAGGAGTAAGAATTTGCTACTTTTAGTTTTTGATGTTGTTCAATTCTCAATCTTGAAATGTATGTATATACCAAAAAGAAGTGGCGGGGATGTTTTTCAGGATGTCATCCTTTACTCTTGATGGGGATCGGCGGTCGGAATTCCGGAACCGTTAATGATCCGCTCCGCCCGTTCCCGGGCCTCGGCCAGAAAACGCTCCGGCTCCTGGAACCGGGAGTTGGCGAGGCCGGATTCCAGCAGGAGGTGGCCGGAGTAGGAAAGGGAGAAAAAGACTCTTCTGAATTTTGCCCAGTCGATGTTTCCCTCGTACGGCAGCAGGTGGGTATCCGAACCCAGGTTGTCGTGGATGTGAACGGTCAGGAGACGGCTTCCAAACTCCTCGAGGATCTTGAAGCAGGTCCCCTGAACGTTTTCGTGGCCGGAATCGTAGCAGAACCCGACGTGATCGGCCTTGAATTCCAGCAGAAAATCCCTCAGGACCGCGTCATAATCGGCCCGCTGACCGTTCTCGAGGGCCAGCTTGACGCCCCGTGACCCGGCGTGATCGGCCAGCGCTTCCACGCTTTGGCGCCCCGCTTCGACCATCCGGTCCCGCGTTTCGCCCGGCGGGATGCCGTAGGGCTGGATCAGGTGAATGACCACGGTCCGGCCTTCCAGTTCCGCGGCCGCGTCCAGGGCGGCCTGACATTGCCGGATGGATTCAAGGCGTTCGGCCTCGTCGAGCGAGAAGAGGCGGTCACCCTCCGGGAAGGGGGCGTGGACGGATTCGATGTCCAGGCCGCCGGACTTGACCAGTTTGCGGATTGTTTTCCGGCCGGCCGCGCTGGTGTAATCGGGATGGCGGGGCCGGCCGCCGATCGAGATGACCTCAAACCCGGCCGTCCGGATCATCGGGATGGCCCGATCCAGGGGAGTTTCGTAGTCGAAAGGGGCGCAGATTGCCGGTTTCATTTTATATCCATAGGGGTTTTATTTGAATAATTCCAGCCCGGGTGGCCAGGAAACGGCCTGTTTCCTTGCCGGAGCCGACGGGAACCGGGGAAATTTGCTGTCCGAAACAAGATGAGGTTTCCGATCCGGTTGGAGGTCAATCCTCCCGGCCGAGCGCGTTGTAGATGGTCCCGCCGAGCATCGCCCCGATGATCGGTGCCAACCAGAAGAGCCAGAGTTGTTTCAGCGCCCCGCTGCCGGCGAAGAGCGCGACCCCGGTGCTCCGGGCCGGGTTTACCGAGGTGTTGGTAACCGGGATGCTGATCAGGTGTATCAGCGTCAGGGCCAGGCCGATGGCCACCGGTGCCAGCCCCTGTGGTGCCCGCCTGTCGGTGGCCCCGAGGATGACCACCAGGAAGACCGCCGTCATCACCACCTCGGTTATGAAGCAGGATAAGAGCGAATATCCGCCCGGCGAACGGTCGGCGTAGCCGTTGGAAGCGAAGCCGTTCAGCGGGTCGAATCCCGCCTTGCCGCTGGCGATGATGAAGAGGACCAGCCCGGCGGCGATCGCCCCGGCCAACTGGGCCAGGATGTAAGGCGGCAGGTCCCGGCCGGGGAAGCGTTTTCCGGCCCAGAGGCCGATGGAAACGGCCGGGTTGAGATGGCAGCCGGAAATGTGTCCGATGGCAAAGGCCATGGTCAGGACCGTCAACCCGAAGGCCAGGGCCACCCCGGCAAAACCGATGCCGAGTTCCGGTACCGCCGCGGCCAGGACCGCGCTTCCGCATCCGCCCAGGACCAGCCAGAAGGTTCCCAGGAATTCCGCGCCTACTCTTCTATCCATGCCCCCCCTTTTCCGGATCTGCTTGACCGGGACGCTTGTTGCCGGGTAGCCGGCCGCTTTTAATTAATAAAATGCCACCATTGCCGGACTTTGTCAAATCAGCCGGCTGGTTTCCGCCGGTTCCCTTTCCTTCCATCCGCTCCCGGGGTTATACTATTTCCGAGGGGGCGTTTTTCGGATGACCCGTTGCAGTTCAATGCGGGTGTTGAGGCTTTCATGAAGGGGGGGCAGGCATGGACAGGATTCTCATTGGAAAGGGCGACCAGCCGGTTTACCTGCTTTCCAGGTACGGCAACCGCCACGGGTTGGTCGCCGGCGCCACCGGCACCGGCAAGACCATCTCCCTGCTGGTGCTGGCCGAGGGTTTTTCCCGGATGGGCGTGCCGGTCTTCATGACCGATGTCAAGGGCGACGTCGCCGGCCTGGCGATGGCCGGCCTCGCCAATGAAAAGATAGCGCAGCGGGTCAGCCAGATCGGCATCGATGGATACGCGAACGAGGCGAATCCGGTTATCTTCTGGGACCTTTACGGCCAGGCCGGCCACCCGGTGCGGACCACGATCAGCGAGATCGGTCCGGTCCTGCTGGGCCGCATCCTCGAATTGAACGATACCCAGGTCGGGATGCTCGAGATCGCCTTCAAGCTGGCCGACGACAACGGCCTGCTGCTACTCGACCTCGACGATCTCCGTTCCCTGCTCGGGTTCGTTTCGGACAACCGGAACGAGATATCCAGGCAATACGGGCTGGTGAGCACCCAGTCCATCGCCGCCGTCCAGCGTTCCCTGCTTTCGCTGGAACGGGAGGGCGGAACCGCCTGGTTCGGAGAGCCGGCGCTGGAACTGAACGACCTGCTCCGGACCGATCTCAACGGCCGTGGCATCATCAACGTCCTGGCCGCCGACAGGCTTATCCTGAAACCGCGCCTCTATTCGAGCCTGCTGCTCTGGCTGCTTTCGGAACTCTACGAGAACCTGCCCGAGGTGGGCGACCTTGACCGTCCCAGGCAGGTCTTCTTCTTCGACGAGGCTCACCTGCTCTTCAACGATGCGCCGCCGGTCCTGTTGCAGAAGGTGGAGCAGGTCGTGCGGCTGATCCGTTCCAAGGGTGTCGGAGTTTACTTCTGTTCGCAGTTTCCCGATGACGTGCCCTCTGAAATCCTGGGCCAGCTGGGCAACCGCATTCAGCACGCCCTCCGGGCCTACACGCCGCGTGACCAGAAGGCGGTTCGGACAGCGGCCGAGACCTTCGTCGCCAATCCCGCCCTCGACGTGGCCGAGGCCATCTCCCGGCTCGGGGTCGGCGAGGCCCTGGTCTCGACACTCCAGGAAAAGGGGGTGCCGATGCCGGTGGAACGGACCTTGATCTGCCCGCCCCGCTGCCGGATGGGAACGCTGACGCCCGAGGAACGAATTCTGATAAGGTCGCGCAGCCCGATCGGCGGCAAGTACGATTCCCCGGTCAACCGGGAATCCGCCTACGAGATTTTGAGCCGCCGGGCCCTTGAGAAGGAATCGGCGCCGGAACCGGCCCCGGCTCCGGGAAAGGGCGGCGGCCGGAGCGGCGAGGAGAAGGCGGACGGACGCGGGAGCCTCATCGGCGACCTGCTTTGGGGTACCAAGCGCCGCCAGGGAATGGTGGAGACCCTGGCCAAGCAGACCGTTCGCACGGTGGGAAGCCAGATCGGTCGGGAGATAATCCGGGGCGTGCTTGGCGGCATCCTGGGCGGATCCCGCCGTCGTTAGGGGCGGGGAGGGCGGTTCGGTCCGGAAGCTTAAGCTTTTGGTTGCCGTCCCCGGCCCGGAAGTCCTTATGCTTTGGCCGGCTTTTCCAGGAGTTTCCGAACGCCCAGTTCCAGGTTGGCCTGCCGGGTCGCGATCCGATCCCCGGGCAGTTCCCGGTAGATGTCGCTGACATCGCCGGCCCGGTCGCGGAGGCGCGCACAGAATTCCCGGGCCGTCAGCCGCTCGTCCGGCCGCAGCCCAAGCCTTTCCGACCAGCGCCGGTCCAGGAGCAGGTTCCATTCCCGCTTTGACTTCGGGGCCGCCGGACGGTAGGAGGTGTCGATCACGTCGTCGCAGAGACCCTCGAGGTTGTGACGGCAGGGCCGGCAGATGTCATCGGCGCCCCATTCCATCCCGAGTTCCACGTCCGGGTTGGCGAGGATTTCCCTGGTGACGCTGTGCACCGCGTGGCCGTAAGGATGCGGTTCGGGATCGGTGATCCCGGCTCCGAAATCGGTTATGATGTCAACCAGGTGATGCGGCTTGATAATGATCATCCTTAGCCTTCCTTTCCTTGGCCGGGGCGGTTTTTCGCCGGTTCGGGCGGTGACGAAGGCCCCGGTTCCCCGTTTTTAATTCTTCTTCGACTCCCGTTTTTGCGCGTTCAAGTCCCCGGTCGCCGCGGTGTCAGCCACTTCAAAGGAGCCCTGCAACCCCTTGACCGGCCGGCTGGCGCCGGTATAGGCGGCGCCGAAATGGGCCTTCAACTCCAGCGCGGTTTCGCGGTGCGCCTCGATCAGGTTCCGGGTCTCCCGCGGGTCCTTTTCAAGGTCGTACAGCTCATCCGGCTGTCCTTCCGGGCGCAGGACGAGGCTCCATTTTTCGTTGCGGATGCAGCGGTCCTGCCCCTTGTGATAGCCGGAGACGGCGGCCTTCCTGACCATTTCCACCTCGCCCCGGACCAGCGGCAGCAGCGAACCGCCCTGCATGTCGAAGGTGTTGTTCCCGAGGCCGGCGGCATCCAGCAGGGTCGGGAGCACGTCCGGGAACTGGGCGATCCTGGTTAGACGCCGGCCGCCGTATTCCCCGCCGGGCAGCTTGAACCCGAAGGGAACCTTGAGCAGTTCGGAATGCAGCCGGTCCGGCCCCTTCAGGAACTTGCCGTGGTCGGCCAGCGGATGGCCGTGGTCGGAGAGGAAGAAGATCAGGCTGCTCTCGTAGCGCCCGTTTTCTTTCAGGGCCTTCACGAACTCGCCGACCATGGCATCCACGTAGGCCACCTCGCCGGCGTAAAGCGAGCGGATCCGCTTGATCTCCTCCGGGCTGAAATAAGCGGCGGCCTCCCCGCCCGGCGGCAGGATGAAGTCCTTGCCCCGGTAGGCCGGGTCCTTGAAGGTGTCAAACTCCGCCGGCGGCGTCCAGGGTTCGTGGGGATCAAAGGTCTCCACCCAGAGGAAGACCGGCTGCGACTGCCCGCGGTTGCGGCGGAGCCAGTCGGCGGCCGTCTCGAAGGTCCGGTAACAGGGAAAGTCCCTGGCCAGCCGGGCCTCGTCGAGATTCTGGCAAACGATCTGTACGGGACCGCGCCAGGCGGCGGGGAAGGTCTCCTTCCAGTGATCCTCGAGCCGCCGTTTCCGCGGCGGGGTGGTCCGGCAGGCATCGTACTCCTGGCCCCGGATCCACTGCCATTCATGGTATCCCCGGTGGAAGTTCTGGCCGGGTTTGAAGTAGTGGTAAACATCGGTGATCAGGGCGGTGAGATACCCTTCGCGTCGCAGGATTTCGGCGGCGGTCACGTCGGTGTCGGCCAGCGGCTGCCAGGAGCGTCCAGTCAGGGTGCCGTTGCCGGTGACCCACTCGGTGCGGACCGGGATGGTCGGCAGTCCTTCGGGATACATGTTGTCAAAGGCGACGCCTTCCTTAAGCAGGGCGTCGATGTGCGGGGTCGGCGCCGGCGAATCCTGGCCGGCGTAGTAACTAACGTGATCCTGGCGAAGCGAGTCGGATACGATCACGATGATGTCCGGATTTTTTCTGCCGGCCATTCTGGCTCCTTTTTAAATCAATGTTTAACCGGTTGACGCGGAAAAATTTTCCGGGTGCTGAGAGTTTGGGAAAGGCGGTCCTGGTACTTCAAGATATTTTATTTAACCGGAATGGGGGTGTCAAACGGACCGTTTCTTTCCTGATCCGGTCCTTCCCGTTTTAACTGTCCGCGCTTCGGGAAGGTTTGACAGCGGCCCGGAAAAATCATAAATTTTAAGAGAAGCACGCAGCCGTTGGAGAGTTTAATGAGGATAAAGAAGCGTTTAACCGAAAGGATGGGCGGCATGAGGAAAACTCGGGTTTTGATTGGCGCGATTCTCCTGCTGGCGCTGTCGATTCCGGCCTTCGGCGCCGACCAGACCGGGAATGACACCGGCCTCGTGCGCAAGACGCTTACGCATGGGGGACGGCGGCGCAGCTATTCCCTCCACCTGCCCGGCAATGCCGTTCCCGTCCGGCCGCTTCCGGTCCTCTTCGTGCTGCACGGCGGTGACGGGGCCGGCGCCCAGGTAATGGCCTCCGGCAGCGGTTACAACGAGATTGCCGATCGGGAAAATTTCATTGTCGTTTATCCCTTCGGTCTCCAGGGACAGTGGAATGACGGCCGCGGCAAGTCGTTCCGCCGGCGGGACAATTCCAGCGTGGATGATGTCGGTTTCATCGGCGCGGTCATCGACGAGTTGTTCCGGGAGTTCTCGATTGACCGCCGGCGGGTTTACGTCATGGGGGTCTCCAACGGCGGCATGATGACCCTGCGCCTGGGCATCGAACTCGGAGACCGGGTCGCCGCCATCGCGGCCGTGGTTGCCAACCTTCCCGACCGGCTCGCTTCCGCCCGCCCGGTCCGTCCCCTGCCGGTTCTTATCATGAACGGCACCCGGGATCCGCTGGTCCCCTGGAAGGGTGGGGCGGTGCGGGTCTTCGGCAAGGATTACGGCGATGTTCTTTCGACCGAATCAACGGTCGCCTTCTGGGTCAAGGCCAACGGGCTGAACGGTCCGGTTGAAAAGAATCAGCTTCCGGACCGGGTCTCCACGGACGGGTGCCGCGTGGAGGTCTCCGCCTACCGCTCGGAAGGGGATCGGCCCCCGGTCATTCTTTACGCCATCCAGGGCGGCGGCCACAGTTTTCCCGGGGCCCGGACCTTGCTGCGCTATATCCTGCTGGGAAACAAGTGCATGGATATCAACGGCGCCCAGGTGATCTGGGACTTCTGCAAGGATTATTCGCTTCAAGGCGAATGATCCTTTGCCTGGATCGTGGCCGCCGTTCATTTTTTCGCGGTTTCCCCGGTCCGGCCGGCCGGGGCCGGACCGCCGATCAGCCATGAAAAAGAGAATCACGCTTCTGATCTTAGTTCTGCTGGTCGTCCCGGCCATTCTGGCCGGAATTATTCAAATTCTGGCCAATCCGCTGGCCAAAAAGGCGGTTGAGGCCAGGGTCGGACCGTTATTCGAAGGACGGCTGAGCATCGGATCGGTGCGGATTTCGGTCCCGGGCCGGTCGATTATCCTCAGGAACCTGCTGCTCCGCCAGCCGCCGGGCTTCCCGCCGGGCAACCTGCTGACGGTTGACGAGATCCGGGTGCAAGCGGCTTTCGCGCCGCTGCTCCGGCGGCGCCTGGTCATCAACCGCCTGCTTATTTCCAACCCGGAAATCAATATCATCCAGGCGGCCGGCGGCGCCACCAACCTGGAACATGATCTCGGCCGATTCGCAGTCAAAAAGGGTGGGAAAGAACCTCCCGCCTTCAAGTTCCACCTTGATGGTCTCTCAATTCGGGGCGGGCGGGTTAACCTTTACAGCCGGCAGTTGAGCCCGGCGAAGGAGCCGGCCCTGAGTGTCAGCCGTCTCGGCCTGACTCTCGGCAACTTGAACTTTCCCAACGAGGAGCGTCTGGAGAGTCCTTTCAAAACGCAGGCGGTGATCGAGACGGTCAACCCGGTTCCGGTGGCCGTCCGCGGCCGGATCGTGGCCGGCGCCGGTCCGCTCGATTTCGACGCCTCGACCGAAATCCGGGGCGTCAACCTGGCTGATTTCGCTTATCTTTATCCCGCCGCCCCGATTTCAATCACGGCCGGCCGGGCTGACGTCCGGGCCGAAGCCCGCTGTCGCCAAAACGATCTGGAAAGCCGGCAGCACCTGGAAATCCGGGGTTTGAAACTGGCCGGCTCGGGTGGTTTTTTCAAGAAGACCCTCTTGGGCCTGCCGGCGGCGGCCGCGGTCAAGTTCCTGGAGGACCGGGAGGGTGCCCTCTCCCTGGATTTCGAAGTCAAGGGTACGGTCAACGAATTGAAGAGCGATCTGAAAGAGGCGATTGCCGCCTCCTTCAGCCGCGCCTTCCGGGAGAAGTTCGGCCGGCCGATTCTGGCCGTGGACCGGTTGATCGGCGGAGCGGCCCGGGGGCTGGGGACCGGGATCGGGGGCGGTCTTAGAAAGGCCGGAAAAGGCATCTCGAACCTGATGGGCCGGTGACCGGCCAAACCAGATCGCTGAAGGAGAGACGGAATGATCATCAGGAAACTCTGCCTGGCCGTAGCCGGTTCCTTTCCTTTTTTCTTGTGCTTTTCGGTTTGGCCGGTGCCGGCGTTCGGGCAGGAAATGCGTCCCGCCATCAAAAACCCCTATTACGAGAAGCCGGCCTGGAAACTCTGGTGCGATGACCCGGCTCCGGTCGGGGACGTCTCCCTGCCGCCCGAGGCGCAGCGCCTCTTCCCCTGGCCGCCCGCTTCCGAGCGGTTCGTTGATTACCGCAAGGGTCAGGATTGGCCGGGCCGCACCTACGCCGGTTTCTGGTGTGACGTCTATTCGAGCGAGGATAACAAGCACAGTTACGTCCGGGACGCTTGGAAATCGCCGGCCGGCGATAATGCGGTCGAGGGCATCCTGGAGGGCATGATCCATCTCAACCGGGGTGAGATCGGGTCGCACGGAATCAATTTCACCAGCCAGTCGACGACCGAGATGGGCCACCATATCGCCAACGAAAAAGATCGCCTGGAGCGGACCGAACGGGACTACTATTTTCGGGACTGCCTCCGGACCGGGCCGGCCCATATCTCCTTCATGGACCGGGCTCCGGATCGGGCCGTGGACGAGTACCAGGCCCTGGCGCCCTGCTTCTACAATTCCATCGGGTCCTCGGGCAGCGAGACGATGGCCATCACCAAGATGCTGATCGCCGGTGGCTACCTGCCGGTCGCCCTGAAGCGCACCCTCCAGGTGAACGGCCTTTACCCGGCCACGCTCCTCTACATCTGGAAGGCCGCCCTGCCGTACAAGGTTCCCTATGACGACGAATTGAGGCACCGGGTGGCCTACAATTCCCAGGGGGATCACGCCGATTACCGGGGAAGCAACCAGACCGAGTTCAACCACCTCTTTCATAATTACAACGACGAACTTCACCTCCGGAACATGGTGAAAATAGCCGCCGGCATGGATGTCGCGCCGCCGGTCGCGCTCCTGAAGCCGCTGGAGGTCAAGGGCGGCACCGTGGTTTACGACACGCTGAAGACGGCCCTGCTGATCCGGCAGGGGGAGGACGAAGAGATCAGGATCCGCCTTTCGGCCGCCGATTCCTACGACCTGCAGGGCTGGCCGCTCACCTTCCGCTGGAAGGTCCTTTACGGCCACCGTGACGTGCAGATCCGGCGCGAGGGCGAAACGGCCGAGTACACCCTTGTCATCCCGTTCGACAAGCAGCTTCCCAGGGGGCGCACTTCCATTCTGCTGATCGCCAACAACGGCCGTTACGACAGCAACCCGGCGGTCGTGAACATCTACCGGACCGCCGGCAAGGATAACCTGCGCCCGACCCTGGAGGGTCTGCGCGACCTGACCATTCTTCCGGGCGAGCGCGCCATTTTCCGCCTTTCCGGCCGGGATCCGGAGGGCTTCCCGGTGGTCTTCTCCCAGTGGGACGGGGAGGTCGGCCGCATCGAGGGCGACACCTTCACCTGGCAGTGTCCGCCTTTCCACCCGGCCGGAGTCGAGCCGGTGACGGTCATCGTCTCCGACGGAAGCGCCGGCAACGGATACAACAGCGGACGGGCCTTCATAACGGTCAGTCCGACGGCCGCCTGCCTCCGGCCCGATCCTCCGCAGGGTCCGGCGCCCCTGCGGGTGTCCTTCTCTTCGGAGGGATCACGCGACCTGAAGAATGGGCCGCTCCGGTATGAATGGAACTTCGACGACGGAAGCGTTTCCGGGGAGCCGAACCCGGTCCACACCTTCACGCCCCCGGGTTTTTACGAGGTGTCCCTTACCGTCACCGGGCCATCCGGCCGCCACACCGCCCGGAGCGTGGTCCGGGTCGAGCCGCAATGGCCGCTGGCCATTGAAAACGGCTGGGGCAAAGACGGGATTGACCGGGCCGTCTGGCAGCTGACCGATCCGGACACCGCCATCGTGCACGTCTCCGGCCGGGATGGCGGCTTCGTCAAGATCTACGACCCCAAGCTGGAAAAGCCCGGCCCCCACGGTTTGACCAGCCTGAAGAAATTAGCGCCGCCTCTCTACCTGGAGGCCTCCTTCTTCTCCGTTCTCGACGGCATCCGTCCGGGGACCGGTTTTTCGATCCTGGGGACCCAGCTCGGTTATATCGAGGCGCCCGGGGAGTCCGGCCGCAACATCTCGATCGGCCGTCCGCTCGCGGCCGGAGGCTGGGCGAGCCGGTTCATTGCCTCCAAGGTGCGTTTCCCCTGGCAGAAATCGAACCTGCGTCTCTTCCTGGATGCGGATCCGGCCCATCCGGGCCGCTTCCGTTACACCGGCTTCCTGGAATCGGACACCGGCGAAAACTTCTTCCGGCTTGACAACCAGGAGTTGCCGTCGGAGGGGCCGATTTCCATTGTCAGCGGCAGCGCCCGGTCGCGTTTCGAGCTTTATTCGATCCGGATCTGGGCGGGAAAAACGCCGTCCCCGGCGCGATAGCCACGGCGTCGTCTGCTCCGGTATTGACTGGCGAAAAAGGCGGCGGTATAAACTAGAGATGGCCGCGCGGGAAATATTCCATCGAGATCCGGTCGTTAGGCCCGGCTGAAAATCGCAAAAGGGAGGAGAGGCATGGATAGAAAGATCCGTTGTTTGCATATCCGGGGAGTCAGTGGCGCCGTCCGGCTCTTTTTTTCCTGCCTGCTGCTGGCCGGTCTGGCCGCCCGGTTCGTTCCGGCCGCCCGGGCCGCCGAATGGGTTACCTCGACCCTGGACGACGCCGGGGATTACAGTTCGCTGGCGCTCGATTCGAATGGCAAGGCCCACGCCAGTTACTTTGACGGCGGCGACCTCAAGTATGCCACCAACGCCAGCGGGGCCTGGGTCGTCTCCACCCTGGACAGCCCCGGGACCGGCGGCGGGCTTACCTACGCATCCTCCATCGCGGTTGACGGCAACGGCAAGGTTCACATCGCCTATGACGGCACCCAGCAGCTCAAGTACGCCACCAACGCCAGCGGGGCCTGGGTCATCACCACCCTCGACAACCCGGGTTACGATGTCGGGGATGATCTTTCCCTCGCCCTGGATTCGAACAACAAGGTCCACATAAGTTACCTGGACCGGAACGGTGGATCCTTGAAGTACGCGACCGACCTGACCGGCAGCTGGACGCTTTCCAACCTGGGCTCGGGCGGGTACGTGACTTCCATCACGGTTGACGGCAACGACAAGGTCCACATCGTCCATTTCCGAGCCGGTAACCAGCTGACTTACACCACCAACGCTTCCGGTTCCTGGGTCAGCACGGTCATCGGCGTCAACGGCGGCTATTTTGCCTCCGTGAAAACGGACAGCGCCAACAAGGTCCATGTCAGTTATTACGCCTCCGGGGCGGTGAATTACATGACCAACGCCTCGGGCGCCTGGGTCAATACCGTCATTGATAACGCCGTCGGCATCGCCGGTAACTCCTCGTTGGTTCTCGATTCCCTTGGCGGCGTCCATATCAGTTACTGCAACTACAACGACAATGACCTCCAGTACGCCACCAACGCCAGCGGGGCCTGGCTGAATTCCATCGCCGATCAGGAGGGTAATGTCGGCTATTTTTCTTCCCTGGCGATTGACGGCCAGGACCTGCTTTACGTCACTTATACGGATCGGACCAACGGCAAGGTAAAATTCGCCTACACGCTGGCCGGAGAGGAGGAAGAGGAATCCGACAACCTCTGTTTTATCGCCACGGCCGCCTTTGGTTCCCCGCTGGCCGGCCAGGTTGCTCTTCTGCGCCGGTTTCGCGACCATTGTCTGCTTACCAACCGTCCGGGTGCGGCCTTCGTCTCCTGGTATTACCGCAAGGGTCCGCTGGCCGCCCGGTATATTGCGCCCCGGCCGCTGGCCCGGGCCGCGGTCCGGCTGGTCCTCTACCCGTTGATCGCCTTCTCTTTCCTGGCGCTTAACGGTTGGTTGCTGCCCGGATTGATACTTTTGGCCGCCGTCGGCGCCTGGCTGTTCTGGGTGCAGGAGAGAAGAAGGACTCCGGCCGTTTTGTAAAAGAGAGGCGGCGACCCCGGGCGATGTTTTCAGCCCCGAGACCCGATCCGGGTCTCGGGGCTGATTTTTAGGCGCGGCTGGCCGAAATCGATCGAGGCGGCTTCTTATCCGGCCGGTATCCGCCCGGGAAGATAAAAAAAGCAGGGCGGGGAATTTTTCTTCCCCGCCCTGCCGAAGAACTTTCCTTACCTGGATCGGCCTTAGAAGGCTCTTTCCATTCCGATGAAGAGCCGGTAATCGGGGGCCCCGTATCCCTTGGTGAGACCCTTGCCCAGGCCCAGCTTGAGGCGGGCCCTCTCGCGGATCTCCTTGGTGTAGGAGAAGAGCGCCTCGATCGGGGTCGCCTCCTCCCGGTCGAAGAGATCCGACCCGTCGGCCCGGCCGAAGATCTCCAGGCTCAGCGCGCTTCCGGAGGAGGCGAGCTTCCAGCCCAGGCCGGTTCCGAAGAGGAGAGAGTTCTCGATTTCGACATCCTGGAAATCCTCGTCGCCCTGGGTCTGGAGACCGACGTGGGCGGTAAACCAGGTCTGCCGGTTCCAGTTGCGATCCACCACCAGCAGCACGCCCAGGGCGTTGGCCCCCTTGCTGAAGAAGGCGTCGTCGCTGCCGGTATCCAGGCTCAGGTAGGGCACGATGGCCACCCCGGCCGCGTCACCGCCGGCCAGGCGGTACTTGCCCTCGATCCTCAGGTCACCCAGGCCGGTTTCGTCCGGCTCGGCGGCCCCCTTGAGGGCCGAGTCCTGGCTGAAGAGGAAGGGCAGCCTGGCCCCGAGCTGGAACCGGTCGGTCAATCCGGCCGCGAATCCGAGCACGGCAAAGGCCTGGTGGCTGGAGAGGGACTGCTCGTCACCGCCGCCGCCGGCCTTGAACTTGAGCGGCCCCTCGGCGTAGCTGACAAAGAGGCCGAAATCCTTCGTTCCTACCTCAAGGGTGTCCGCGCTCGGCACCGCCGTGAAGACCTCCTCGCCCAGCGCCGGCGAGAAGTGGTTGGCGTCCAGGGCCAGCACCGGCGAGGCGGCCAGCAGCAGGGCCAGGGTCAGCCCGGCCGCGGCCAGCGGCCGCCGCCGCATCGCCAGCCAGCCCAGCAGGAGTCCAGCCGCCAGCATTGCGGCCGGCAGCAGCCAGCCCTTGAGCAGGAACCAGGCCAGCCCGTAAACCGGCAGCAGGGCCGTCCGGGTCGCCGCCCGCAGCGCCTCATTGCCGGCGATCAGGTTGGCGATGGCCGGCGAGTGGCGGTAGTAGAAGCGGACGAAGGCCCGACCCGCCGCGTTGGTCAGCAGGTAGCGGTCCCGGAATTCCCGCAGGACCTTGACGTGCGGCTCCTGGTAGGAACCGTAAGCGGCCGTCGCGATGAAGCACCCGCCGCCGCCCCCCAGCACCGAGAGAATCTGCACCGCGTTCCACGCGAACGACTCGGACAGGTTGATGACCAGCAGGTCGTAATTGTAGAGGCCGCCGTCCCGGGAATTGGAACTCTACTCCTTCTCCTTGAAGAGTATCTTCAAACCGTCCGGACTCCACCACATCCGGCCGTCGTAATACCCTTCGGTCAGTTGATAAACTTGCCGGGTGTTGATGTTGATGATGAAGATCGGGTAGTCATTAGACAGCGATTTCTTGAAGGTTACCCACTGGGAGTTGGGGTGCCAGCTGTGGGGGGCGCAGATCCACTCTTGGTCATCCCCGAGTTCGTCCGGGATGCCCTCCACCAGTAACTGCTTACCGCTGCCGTCGGTCCGCATGATCCACAGGTCGCTGGTCTCCGGGTCCAGGCCCCAGTTGCGGCGGTGATAGGAGATTCAGTTGCCGTCCGGGCTCCAGTTTGCCCAGTTCTCGCAGAAATCGCCCACCTCTTCCGAGAGCATTACCAGGCCGGTGCCGTCCCGCCGGACCTTGTAAATCCGGGAGTTGGAATTTTCGCTGGGGTCCGCGCTGAAGAGCACCCACTGCGAGTCCGGGCTCCAGCTGTGCTTGTTGCCTTTGTTGATATTTCCGGAAACCTTGATCGGGTCGGTCCCGTCAATGTCCATCACCCAGATTTCTTCCGTGTCGCGATCCACGCAGGCGCGGAAGGCTATTTTGGTTCCGTCCGGGCTGACCATCGGTTTCTGTTCACACTCGTTTCCATTGACGGGTCCGCCGTGGACCGCGGTCAGGTTCTGCTGGTCGGTGCCGTCCCGGTCCATGATCCAGATTCTTGCATAATCTTCCGAATCGTCGTACCTTTGAAAGAGGATCCGGTTGCCGTCGGGCGTGAAGTTGCCGTGGTTGTCGCAGGTGTTGGTGTTGTTGGTAAGCCGCTGCCAGCCGGTTCCGTCCGGCCGGATGATGCAGATTTCGTTGCGCTGGTACTCGGAAGCGCCGGTTCCGATGGCCGCCTGGTAAACGATCCATTCCCCGTCGTAACTCCAGGGATTGACGCCCCAGCAGGGGACCCAGTCCTTGGCGCTCTGGGTCGGATTTAAAGGATCGCCCGGCGTGATCTGGACGATGCTTTCCACCACGTCGTCGTCGAAGACGCCGAGGAGGCCGTGGTTGATGGACGCCTGGGCGGTGAGGGTGCCCAGCAGCAGGAAGGCCAGGACAAGCAAGCACCATTTTTTATGTTTCATTATCGCTCTCCCGTTTTTAACCGCGCGGATTTAAATCTGGCTTTCAAGCAGGGTCAAACCTGTTATGCCATGGCCCTCCTAAGCCCGGACCGGGCTCGTCAATTGTTAGGTGATCCTGAACTTGATTGAGCAGGCGGTAGCTTGAAATTTCAGGGGAATCCCTTCTGAAAAAAGAATTTCAATCGCAACGGGTACCACAACTTGTTTTTTTTATACCGTAAATAAGAATCATTGTCAAGTAAAGAGAGCAGTGGTCTGATTGTTTGCTGTACCATTGAAAGTAAGAATTTCTTCATGCTCGCTGCTCACGACCAGGCGGCGCTCGTCGGCCAGGTTGAAGTAGTAAACCGTGGCGCCTTTCGGGAGGGGGCCTTCGGCGCGGCCGGCGGCCGCGTCCAGTTCGGCCGGAATCGTTTGCCACTTGCGTTCCCGCCAGGGGCCGGCGTCGGTCGTGTAGTTGAGTTCGGCCTTGACGACCGGGACCCGGCCTTCGAAGGAGACGAAGGCCCGGCGCCCCTCCCGTCCGGCGGCGGTTATCCGCGCCAGGTCGATTCCGCCTTTCAGCCGGGCTTCGGCCCGGGTCCGGATCTCCTCCGGATTCTCGCCCGGTCCGCCGTGCCCATGGGTCATGCCCACCCTGACACACAGCGTCCGGGGCGATGGCGGCAGCCGGTAGGATTTCTGCAGCGAGTCCAGCGGATAGGCGGCGTCGGTTGGGCCGGTGACCCAGAGCAGGGGTGTCTTTACAAGCGGCAGATAGACCGAGGGATCCCAGAGCCGGAGCCAGCGGCCGGATTTTTCCGTTCCCATCCTTCGGAAATCGTCCAGCCAGATCGAGTTGTCGCCGAGGAAGCCGCAGCCGTAAACCGGGGCGGCGAACTTGAAGCGCGGGTCAACCCCGGCCGCGATGCAGGTCAGGTAGCCGCCCCAGGAGATGCCGGTAAGGCCGGTCTTGTTCGGGTCAACCTCCGGAAAGGAGCGTATCAGGGAATGGGCGAGGATGACGTCGGCGACCGCGTGGCAGGTCCACTGATCTTCGATCGGTTGGTCAACCTGGTCGAAGCCGCCCCAGCCGGGCGGGCCGCCTCTCGGGTGGCGCGGGTGGTTCTGGTAGCCGCCGCCGCTGACGCAGCCGCAGGTGTCCATGGCGATCGCCGCGTAACCGCGGCCGGCCCAGAGACGCACCCAGGGAACAAAGGCCGAACCGCCGCCCCCGTGCACCAGGACCATGGCCGGGATTTTTGACTTCCCCCCGGCCCTGGGGATGGCGTAATAGGCGAAGACGCCGGTGCCTTTCCCGCGCCAGGGCAGGCCCTGGTAGAAGATGGCCTTTACCTCGCCATCGTCGTGTTCGGGGGCCGCCTCGAATTCGGGCGCGGCGGAAAGATTCTTGATATCCCAGGGTATCCGGCTTGGGCCGGGTTGGCCGTCGGATGATCCGGTCGGCAGGCGTCTCTTCATTTATTTCAGGATGATTTCCGCCATTTTTACCACTTCCAGGTCCGAGCCCTTCACCCTTTTCAGGGTGGCGAGTTCCTCGTCGTTCCAGCGCGGGTCGGGGGCGCCGGTTATGAACCAGTCGCCGCCGTTGTCCGCCAGGATCATCCCGTATTTCTTGAGCGCTTCCAGGATAATCCGGGCGGCGGCCGGAAAGCCGCTGGTGTCATAATTTTTTTTAAGGCGAACCCGCATGCCCATGGGCGGCAGGCCGGGGTCGGTCAGCCGGCTGGCAAAATGACGGGCGGGGAAGACATAGGCCCGTCTCGTCCGGGTGCAGGTGAACCTAAGGGCGTGGCGTATTTCACCCGTTTCCATGACCTCGTCATACCGGACCAGCCCGGGGAAGATTGGCAGCCCGGCGGCATCCGCCGATGTCCAGCCGGCCGGACGCAGCGCGTTGGAGGTGAGGTCGAAGATGGCCCCGGAGCCGGCCCGCCATCGTTTGCCGCCCTCCTCCGGGTAGGCCGCGTACAATTCGTAAAGTTTCCGGTTGTCCCGGTCGAGCATCAGGAGGTGCCGGTCTCCGGAAGCCGTCGGCCCGCCCTCGATCGGGGGATTGGCCGGGATCGGGTAGGGGGCGGAATCGCTTTCGGCCGCGTATTCGAAGGAGACGGGCACCTTCGGCTGGGTACCGGGGACGATGACGTAAGGAATGCCGATGGGAGCGTTATTCCAGACGGTTCCGAAATCGGGATGGAGTCCCTTGTTCAGGCCGATGGAAGCGATTAGGGCCGCGGAATTCGGGTCGGCCGGCAGTCCGGAGACATCCTGGTTCCAGGGGTTGTCCACCGGGAAAGGCCGGTATCCTTTAAGCGAGGCGTTTACTCCCAGGAGCGGCCGGACGTCCCCGGCGGCGGCCGGGAATGGCCCGTTCAGGATCAGCCAGCCGGTAAAGAGTAATCGGAGAATGACGCTTCTTCTCATCCAGCCTCCCGGTCCCAGGTGAAAATGGCCGTCATTTTTTCGGGCAGCCCCGGCGCAAGACCACGCAGATTTCGGCGCCGAACTCCCGCTTCTGCCAGTTGCGAAGTCCTTCGACCTGGTCCAGGGCCTCCGGGGTAAGCGGCCGCCTGGCCGCCAGGGCCTGGATCATGCTGGTGGTGCAGACCAGGCTGCAGTCCAGCCCGAGGGCCGCGGCCCGGCGGTTCCGCCATTCCTTCAGGTTCTGCACGCTGAGCGGCGACCAGTTGCTTTTGCCGGATCGGCGCCGTTCGCCTTTCGGGTAGACCGGCAGCCGCGATTCGGGTAATTCCAGGCCGCTTCTTACCGCCGAGAGAACGGCCGCCCGGAACTTTTCGCTCCGCCGGCCCAGGCCTTTGATGCGGAGCAGGGCCTGGTCCGTCTCCGGCCTCTGCTGGATGATCTGGCGTATCGCGTCGGGGTCCAGCACCTTGAAGGGGGGGCGGTCCCTTTCCTGAGCCAGGGACTCGCGCATCTGCAGGATAGCCTCGAGAATGGCCAGGCTCCTGCGATCCATGACCGCGGCCCCCCGGAACCGGAGGTGGAGCGGTCCGTTCTCGCGTCGCCGGTCCGGCGCCCGGGCCAGCAGGTCGCATTCCTCCTCGACCCAGTCCAGGCGGCCGAGTCGTTTCAGGTCTTCTTTCATCATCTCCGCCAGCCGGATCAGCCAGTGAACGTCGGCGGCGGCGTAGGCGAGCATCTCGTCCGGCAGCGGCCGCTGCGACCAGTCATCCTTCTGGAATTTCTTGTCGAGTGAGACACCGAAGCGCTTGGCGAGGACGTCGGCCAGTCCGGAGCGGGCCATGCCGAGGAAGCGGGCGGCCAGCTCGGTGTCGAAGATGGGCGGGCAGTTTATTCCCAGCCGGCCTCTTATCAGCCGGATGTCATAATCCGAACCGTGCAGGATCTTTTCGACACCCGTATTCCCAAGTATGGCCGAGAGGGGGGAGAGGTCCTTGATCTTGAGGGGATCGATCAGCCAGGTCCGGCTGCCGTCCGAGACCTGGGCCAGGCAGAGGGTGTCTCCGTAATGAAACATGGAGTCTCCCTCGAGGTCAAGGGCGATGCTTCTGGCACCGGCCAGAACCTGGGCCGCCTTTTTAAGTTCTTCATGCGTTTCCACCATCTGGTACTTCATTTTGCCTGGCAGGTCTGGCATCGGATCTCCGTTCGATTCGGGTAAGCAGGATTTAAGTTTTTAATCCGGGTTGGCCGGTCTTCGCCGGGAAGGACCGGGGCGGTATCCAACTGAATACGCCCCCGTCTTTTTGCGAAGGCTGTTTTGAAAGATACCCGGCGTCGGCCTCTGGGCCGACGCCGGATCGTATTGTGCCGGTTTCGATTGACTTTCCGTGAATTTTTTGACGTCAAAAAGCGACATTCCTTACCGTTTGGGAGCCCTGGTTTATGTCTATGTCGTAGACGCGGGTGGTTAATCCGTAACTTGAGGCGACCAGCGAATAGCTTCCTTCCGGCAGGATAACGGTGTACGTCCCGCCTCCGCCGACGCTGACGGATTTGATTTCGACCTGGGTTTCCGACCCGTCAATGGTGACCGTCTGCCTGAAACTGAGCACGCCATACCGGTCTTCATCGCCACCCGGGATGGATACGTTCCCGGTGACCGTGCCGGTGTCGGTACCCGTGATCTCGAAACTCCGGGAGTAGTTTCCGCCGGACTGGGTGACGAGACCCGTCTCCGTCGGGGCGAAATCGTCGAGATAGGCCACCAGGTTGTAAGTCCCGGGCTGGACGAAGAGGGCGTAATTGCCTTCGGCATCGGTTACCGTTGCCGCCCGGACGGTCACCGCGTCTTTCGGGTCGCCGGCGCCGGGGTTGTAGACCTGGGCGCTTACGACCACGCCGCCGGCCGGTTCGCTGGCGTCGGCATCGGTAACTTCGCCGTTGATGATGGAGTATTCCTCGGTGTTAAGTATTTTGATCGTGGGCTTCAGAAGCCACTGGCCGCTGCTGCCTGCTTTGACCACCGACCGGGCGGCATCGAAATCGAGGATGAGTTCGGTGGTTCCGTTCAGGCTGATGTCGAAGCCCTGGATGATCTTGACGCCGGTCTGCAGGCCGCTTGGGACCTTCAACGCGTGGTAATGGCCGGCCTCGTCGATTACATAGTTGGCGAAGGGGTGGGCGGCGCTGAAAATATTGGTGCCGTTGTCCGGTTCGGTCCCGATGATCAAGCGCATCTGCGAGTAACGGCCCGGCTCCAGGTAGGCGATGCCGAGCGATTGGCGCACTCCGTTAACCAGTTCGAGCAGGTTATAGGTGGCGCGCGGCCTGGCCACGGTCAGCCAGCTGTCCGTTTCGGTCTGGTCATCCTCGTGCACCTGGCTGACCTGGATTTCGCCTATGGTGACGTAGACGGCCTGGTAGGTTTCGTCGAAGGCGTCCGTCAGGTAAAAAGCCAGGTTTCCCGAGGAGTTGCTGCTACTGCCGCCGCCCCCGCCGCAGGCGGCTCCGAAAGCGACTAACATCCCGGCCATTCCCAGCGCCAGCAATCTGTAAAAGCGGTTACTTTTCATGATTCCCGCCTCCTTCTTTCCATCAAGTTTGAAACTCGTGCGGACAAGGTTGTTGCCCGGGGGCTTCGTCGCACGTTCGTGCCCCTTTTTACTCTATTAAATCACTTCAATGGCTTGGAAATCAACCCTTGGTAAGGAGAAGGGTGCGGCGTCAACCCCATTTCCCGGGTCTCGTGATATTCGTTCCGGGCCGAATCCTGGGAATTCATGGGAAAAAGAGGCGGGAAATGTGATCTTTCTCGGGGCCCCGGTCAACCTCGTTTTGAAAGATGCGAAACCGCTGATTTGCTGGGCCAACAGCGGCCGCCAGGGTCAGGATGCGCTTTTTTGCCTTCGGCCGCTCCCCCCGGTTACAATATGTAAAATAATGGCCGGGAGCAACCGGGTTGATTCCCATTCTCCGGGATGGCTGGTCTCCGGTTGCCTTTAGCGAAGGAGAGCGGAGAAACTTATGAAACCAGAAAAGCCCTTGAAGTTTGCCGTTTCAATGGCGGCCTGCCTGGCGGCCGGAGCGATCGGTTCCATCTTCACCGCCTCTTCCGTGGGCGGCTGGTACCGGACGATCGAGAAGCCCCCTTTCAACCCGCCGTCCTGGTTGTTCGCGCCGGTCTGGACCACCCTGTACCTCATGATGGGCGTCTCCCTGTTCCTGGCCTGGTCTTCCCGGGGGCGTCCGGCGGCGGAAAAGGATCCGGCCCTGGTCGTTTTCGCGGTGCAGCTGGGTCTCAATATCCTCTGGTCGGCCTTCTTCTTCGGCCTGGAGAATCCCGGGCTGGCCTTCCTGGAGATACTGATTCTCTGGGCGGCGATCCTGGCCACGATCATCCTGTTCAGGAAGTTGTCGTCCCTGGCGGCCGGCCTGCTGCTGCCTTACTTGTTGTGGGTTACCTTCGCCTCCGTCCTGAACGGTTCGATCTTCTTCCTGAATCTTCCTTGAAACGGAAGTTCCGGGCGGCAATTTAATGGTGTTTCGGCCGGCCAACCGGCCAAGGGAAGGGGAAATGAAAGAGGCCAACTACCGGAACTTCCTGAAGGACGCCATCCGCAAGGAGCTTGATTTTTCAGGAACCGAACAGAACCGGGGGCTGCCGCCGCCGCCCGTTGAAAAGCCCTTTCCGGCCGGCGGCCGGGTAATCGCGCTGCCGGGGCCCGATGCCTGGCCTAACCTGGGAAGCCTGACCGTCCGGGAGGCCATCGAGGGGCGGAAATCCGTCCGCAATTACAGCCGGGCCCCGCTGGCCCTGGACGAACTCGCCTTTCTTCTCTGGGCCACCCAGGGAATCCGCAGCCGGGTGATCAAAGGGCATGCCTTTCGGACGGTTCCCTCGGCCGGCTGCCGCCACTCCTTCGAGACCTACCTGGCCGTCTTTCGCGTGGCCGGGCTCGAAAAAGGCCTTTACCGTTACCTGCCTCTAAGCCATTCCCTGCTCTGCCTGGAGTCGGTCAAGGACCTCGAGACCGCCGCGGCCGAAGCGGCCCTTGGCCAGGGATTCGTCGGCGCCGGTGCCGTCACCTTCATCTGGACGACGCTCCCCGCGCGCATGGAGTGGCGCTACGGGCCGGCCTCCTACAAGGTGATTGCGCTGGATGCCGGCCATGTCTGCCAGAATCTTTACCTGGCCTGCCGGGCGGTGGGGGCCGGGACCTGTGCCATCGCCGCCTACGACCAGGAGAAGGCCGATGCGCTGGTCGGAGCGGACGGCCGGGAGGAGTTCGTCATCTACCTGGCCCCGGTCGGCAAGCTGCCCGAGCGCTAAGGCGCCTCAGAAGATCCGCCGGAAGTTGTGGCAGTAAGGGCGCCGTCCGTTCCTGCCGTAGTAATCCTGGTGGTATTCCTCCGCCTTCCAGAAGACGGAGAGCGGCCGGATGCTGGTCGTCACCCGGTAACCTCGAGTCTTCAATTCCCCGATGACTCTTTCCGCCGTTTCTTTCTGCCCTTCCGAGGCGTAGAAGACCGCCGATCGGTACTGGGGTCCAATGTCAGGTCCCTGGCCGTCGGCCTGAGTGAAATCGTGCACCTGGAAGAATAATTTCAGGAGCTCTTCGTAACCGGTCCGGTCGGGATCGAAGGTCACCTCGACCGCCTCGTAGTGGCCGGTGTCCCCGGCGCAAACTTGTTCGTAAGACGGGTTTTCGAGCCGGCCCCCCGTGTATCCCGAGGCGACCGAGACAACCCCGGCCGCTTTCCAGAAATGGTACTCAATGCCCCAGAAGCATCCTCCGGCGAAGACCGCCCGTTCGATTTTCGTTCCGGCCGGTTCGAAGAGCAGGGAGACCGAGTTGACGCAGTGGCGGATATTCCTGGGTGTCAGCCCCTCGCCTGAAAAGACGTGACCCAGGTGGCCGCCGCAGCCGGCACAGGTTATCTCGGTCCGCCGGCCGTCGGCATCGGGCCGGCGGGCGACCGCCCCCGGTATTTCGTCGTCGAAGGCGGGCCAGCCGCAGCCGGAATCGAACTTGTTTTCCGAACGGTAGAGTGGGGCGCCGCAATTGCGGCAGCGGTAGATACCCTTTTTGAAATGATTCCAGTAACGGTTTCGAAAGGGCGGTTCGGTACCCCGGCCGATGATGACCCGCTTCTCTTCTTCGTTCAGGGGTTTTTGATGCGTCATTTGGTTCCGCTTGATTCAGGGGGGGACGCGTCGAAAAGAGAAAAAGATCAACTTTTAGCCAGGCGCTGTTCAAAGATCGAGTAAACGACCGGCACGACGACCAGCGTGATCAGGGTGGCGCTGAAGAGGCCACCGATGACCGCCCGGGCCAGAGGCGCCTGGAATTCCCCGCCCTCGCCAAGCCCCAGGGCCATCGGCACCAGGCCGAGCATGGTCGTCAAGGCCGTCATCAGGATTGGCCGCAGGCGCCGCCGGCCGGCCTCTTCAATGGCTTCGCGCAGGGCCATCCCGTCGCGGCGGCGCAGCAGGTTGATCTGGTCCACCAGGACGATGGCATTGTTAACCACGATCCTGCCGAGCATGATGCATCCGATGATTGACTGCATGTTGAAGGTCGTGTTGGTTAAAAAGAGCAGCCAGACAACGCCGATGGCCGCCGGCGGGATCGAGAACATGACCACGAATGGGTCGCGCAGCGATTCGTAAAGCGAGACCATGACCATGTAAACCAGGATCAGGGCCAGGACAAAGGTCCAGCCCAGTTCCTGGAAACTCTCCTGCTGCTGTTCGTATTCGCCGCCGAAGTTGATCGTGAACCCGCTTGGGACGGGCACCGACTGGATGTCCCGCCTGATGTCCCGGAGGATTGAACCTATATCCCGGTCGCTGGTGTTGGCCGAAACGGTCACGATCCGTTCCTGGTCCGAGCGCTGGATGCTTACCGGTCCTTCGTGCGGCTGGGTCTTGACGACATTGCGCAGGGTTATCGGTTCGCCGGCCGCGTTGGTCAGGGTGAGGTTCAGGATATCTTCCACCTCCATTTTTTCCGGGTTTTCCAGCTGGACGAAGATCCGGTACTCACTGCCGCCCTCCCGGTAATACCCGGCCGTGCTGCCGCCCAGCGAGGTCTGGAGCATCTGGGCGATCTGGGAGACCGACAGGCGCAGGTCGGCCGCCTTCGCCCGGTCTATGATGACGAGTTCCTCCGGTACGCCCGATTCCCGGCTTAACTGGGCATCGGTGATTCCATCAACCCTTTCCACCACTTCCTTGACCTGTTCGGCGAGCGCATCGGCGGTCGCCAGGTCGTAGCCGCGGATTTCCACCTGTACCCGTTCGGTGCTGCCGAACCCGCGTGTCATCATACCGGTGAACTGGCCGGTTCCGGCCCGGGGTCGGATGGTAACTCCGGGTCGGTTGGAAAGTTCTCGGCGCAGGTCGGAGACCACCTGCTCGCTGGAGCGTTTCCGTTCCGCCCGGGGTTTAAGGGAGATTCGAAACTGGCCGACATGGCCGCCCGAGCCCATCCGGCCGCCGCCGCTGCCGATGGTGGCCACCATGTTTTTCATTTCGGGGGTCTCCCGCAGGATGATCGACTCGATCGCCTGGAACTTTTCGTCCATGACCGACAGCTTGGTGCCCACCGCCATTTCGCCGTTGACGCGGACCTCGCCCTCGTCGCTCTGCGGCATCAGTTCCATGCCGACCAGGGGGGCCAGGGCCAGGCTGATCAGGAGCAGGATCGATACGCCCACCAGCGTGGCTTTCTGATGGTTAAGCGCCCGGTGCAGGATCCTTTTATAGGCGTTTTCGAGGTTGGCGGACCAGAGCGCGTTCAACCGGAGCAGTCGGTGGGCGAGCGTCTCGTGGGCCAGCCGTTTTGGATCGACCGGGTGCAGGTACTTGGAGGCCAGCATCGGGACCACCGTGAGCGAAACGGCCAGGGAGGCGAGCAGGGCGAAGCTAACCACCAGCGCCAGCTGGGTGAACATCACCCCGGCCATCCCCTGGATGAAGATGAGCGGCAGGAAGACCACCACGGTGGTCAGCGTGCTGGCGATGACGGCGGCCGTGACCTCGCTGCTTCCCTCGACGGCGGCCGTCTCGGCATCCAGGCCGTCTTCCCGCAGGCGGTAGATGTTCTCCAGGACCACGATCGAGTTATCCACCAGCATGCCGACTCCCAGCGCCAGGCCGCCCAGGGTCATGATGTTCAGGGTGAAGCCGGAGAAGTACATCAGTGCGAAGGCGGCGATAATCGAGATCGGGATGGCGACGGCGATGATGGCGGTGCTGAAGATATTGGCAAGGAAAATGAGCAGGACGAGGATGGCGAAGCCGCCGCCGTAGAGGGCCGAGGAACCGACCGAGGAGATGGAACGCTTGATGTACTCAGATGAGTCGACGATGGGGACGAGTTTAATCTGCCGGAGATCCTGGTTGATCTTTTCAACCTCGGCCAGGACCCTTTGAGCCACCTCGACGGTATTCTTGCCGGACTGCTTGGTTATGGAGAGCTGGACGCCCGGCTGGCCATTGACCCGGACCAGGCGGGTGACCTTCTGGGCGGTATCCTCGACCGCGGCGATGTCCTTCAGCCGGACCGGCACGCCGTTGATGTCGGCGATCACGGTATCCCGAAGCTGTTCCAGATTGCCGTATTCGCCCGGGGTCCGGATGATAACCTCGTGCTGGCCCCGTTCGACGGTTCCCGAGGGCAGGGTTATGTTCCCGGCCTTGATGGAGTTCAGCACCTGGTCCAGCGGGACTCCAAGCGACTTGACCCGGTCCGCGTTCAAATTGATCCGGATCTCCCGTTCCCGGCCGCCCATCACGTCCAGAGCGGCCACCCCGGGCACGCGCTCGATGCGGTACTTGATCTGTTCGTCAATGATCCGGCGGACCTGGATCGGATCCAGGTTGCTGGAGGCGCCGATGACCAGGATCGGCATGCTGGATGGGTCGAATTTCCTCAGCGTCGGCCGGTCCATCTCCTCCGGCAGCCGGTTGATCACGCGGTCGAGGCGGTCCCGCACGTCGCTGGCCGCGTTGTCCAGGTTCGTCCCCCAGGCAAACGAGACCCGCACCCGGCTGCTGCCCTCGGCCGATTCTGACGAGATCTCCTCGACCCCCGGGACGGCGCTCATGGCCTCTTCAATCGGCCGGGTGACCAGTTCCTCGACCTCTTCCGGGCTGGCGTTCTCGTAGGTGGCCGAGATGGTGAGGGTTGGGTAGCTGATGTCCGGCATCAGGTCAACGGGCAGCCGGCGCATCGAGACGCCGCCGATGATGATGACGATCAGCACCATCATCGTGGTCAGCTTGGGCCGGTGGACCGTAAACTGGGATATCTTCATGGACGGGTTTCCACGGTCGGCTTCTTCTCGGCACCGGCGCCGGTCCGGGTTTGCCCGGCCGGTTGCCGACCCGGGTCGGATTCGGGCAGGAGCACCGGAGACCCGTCTTCGAGCAGGTGATGGCCGAGGGTTACGACGCGTCCTTCCAGCTTCGGCGCGAGGATTTCGGCCGATTCCGAGTTGACGATGCCCGTTTCCACCGGGACGAAATGGACCTTCTTGCCGTCGGGTTCGAGAAGGAAAACCCCCGATTTTTCGTCCCGGGTGGTCAGGGCGGCCAAGGGGACCACCGTGGCGCCTTCCCGGTGGGCCACCTCGATTTCGGCCCGGATGAAGAGCCCGGGCTTGAGCAGGTGCTTCTGGTTGTTGATCAGCGCCTCGACCCGGGCGGTACGAGAGGATTCCTTGAGCGCGGGCGAAATGCGGACGATGGTGGCCGTGAACTCACGGTCGGGCTGGGCGTCGGTGCTTATCCGCACCGACTGTCCCAGCCGGACCCGGGCGTAATTTTCCTCGGTCACCTCGATGACCGCCGTCAGCGAATCAATCTCCAGGATCGAAACGATCGGGTCGTTGGCCCGGAGCATGACTCCCTGGTCCACGTAGCGTTCGCCTATTCGGCGGACCTCGCTGCCGCCCTCCCAGGCGGCCCGGATCTGGGTGAAGGAGAGCCGGACCTCGGCCGCCTTCAGGGCGGCCTCCTTCTGCTCCACCTGGGCCAGCGTCACCTTGTGCCTGGCCTCCCGGGTCTTGTAAGCGGCTTCGGCCTCGTCGAGCTCGGCTTCGGGGGCGATCTTCTTCTCCCGGAGCGCCCGGGTTCTTTCCAGTTCGCGCTTCGCCACCTCCAGGGCGCTCTCCGATTCGGCGATATTGGCCCGGGCCACCTTCAGCTCCGCCCGGGCCTCTTCGACCGCCTGTTCGTACTCCTGGCTGTCCAGCGCGGCGATCAGCTGGTTCCGCTTGACATCGTCGCCCAGGTCGACCAGGAGTTTCTCCAGGCGGCCGGCGACCTTCGGAGCCACGACAAACTGGGACCTGGGCGCCAGCGAACCGCTGAACTGTCTCGTGTCGCTGATGGCGGTTTGCCGCACCGGAGCCACTTCGACAGCGACGGCCATTCGGTCCGGACGGCCGCCCGGGGCCTTCATTTTCTTACTGATCTTTCGGTAGGCCTGCCAGCCGAAGAGGCCCAGCAGGGCCAGGGCCACGATTACCAGGACGACTCTTTTCATCGGTAAGCTCCAGTGGTTATTCTATCCGTCCCTGTTATTTAATCGGTCGAGATTCCGCGCCGTTCGAGCAGTGAGCCTTCGACGCGGAAGAGTTCGACCAGCGAATTGAGGTGATTGACGATCGCCTTGATTTCGGATATCTGGCTGTCGACCAGGTCCCGCTGGGCCTGGGCGACCATCAGCGGCGTCGAACGGCCGACCCGGAACTTTTCGGTTTCGGCCCGTAGTTTTTCCTCCTGGAAGCGTCGCGTGGCGACGGTTGCCTTGATCTGCTGGGCGGCCCGGTTCACCTCGAGGTAGGCCAGGCGGACGTCCAGTTCGGCCAGCTGGGCAAGGTTTTCCAGCGCTTCTCCGGCCTGGTCGTGATTGAGGACCGCCCGCCGGTGGCGAGATTCCGCCGCACGGTTACCCGGCGGCAATTCCAGGCTTATTCCGGCCGAGATATCGTAACTCCGTCCGCCGAGATCCTCGAGCGAACCGCCGAATGAGCCGGCGTATCCGCTTTTCCCGAGGTTGATAAACAGGTCCATTCTGGGCAGCAGCCCGTTTTTGGTCTTCACTATCTCCAGTTCCCCCCGGAGCACCTCCAGGCGGGCCTGGTTGAGATCGGGACGCAGGCGCAGCGCCACGGCGCAATGCGATTCCAGGTCGTCCAGTTTCACCTCCGGCACGGCTGGCTGGTTCTTCAGAATGATCGGCCCGTTCCAGGCGCCGCCCCGGCCGGGGTTGAGAAGCCGGGCCAGGCGCAACCGCAGGGCGTCGAGGTTGCTCTGCGCGTTTATCAGCGCTTCTTTTCGCAGCGCCAGCTCGGCCTGGGCCGCGGCCAGTTCGATCTCGGCCAGTTTCCCCACCTCGATCCTGTCCTCGACCTCCTTCAACTGCTGTTCGGCCAGGTCGGCGGATTTCTGGTAGATTTGGATCTGGAGCCGGGCGAGCGCGTAGTTCCAGTAAGTGGTCTCGACTTCGGCGACCAGGCTCTCGGTGAAGCCGCGCAGTTCATGCCGGGAGGAGAGCGTGTCCAGCCTGGCCTGGCGAACGCTGGCGAGGTTGAATTCCCGCCCGGCGCCGCGGAGCAGTGACTGGGTTACCGTCAGCCCGAGCCGGGTGGCATATTGGTCGCTGTAGAGTTCGGACCAGTCGAGGTCGGTTGTCAGGCCGACTGAGAACTCGGTGCCGGTGGGTAGGAATCTGGAGAGCGAAAGGCCGGCGCCGGTCCGACCCTCCGAGGTATCGGCGATCGTGCCCGTTGTCCGCGATTCGGCCTTGACCCGTTCCCGGGCGGCCGAGAGTTCGGCGGCCAGTGCGGGATCGAACCTGGCCGCCTCTTCCTGCTCGTAGGTTTCACGGATGGCCGGGTTGAGGCGTTCGACCCGGAGCGCCCGGTTATTCTGGAGTGCTGTCAGGATGGCGTCGCCGATCGTTATTTCAAGCGGGGTATCAATTTTGGCCGAGTCGGTTGCGGCGGCCGCGGCCGGGCCGGTCTGGGGAGAGAAACCGGGCGGTCCGGGTGTCCGGTCCGTCTCCTCGGTGAGGCCCGGGACCGCCGTGAAACAGGCCACGGCTAGCATCAGGAGGGCGGCCAGCCCCCGGGTCGTGGTTTTGATCAATCCGGTTTTAGGTTGCTTCTTTTTTATGTTTGGACTCGGCTTCCCGGCGGCCCGGTCAAAAAGGATGCCCGGGCTTCAGTTCGGAATGATCGTAACCCGCCGGCAGGAGACGATTTGTAAATATTGTTTAAAAGGCCGGTTTATTTTAATTATTTTGACATTTTATCGAAAGAATGTAAACCGGCCCGACTCCGGCCGCCAGAACTACGGAAGGCGGGAAGCCTGTATTTTATAAGAGCTGCCCGCCTCCCTATTCGTTTAAATATCTGGCTCGCGGTCGCGGCCTGACCAAGATAATCACGCTTTGGATGGTTTGAAGCCGCCTCATAACGAGTCCAGGAATTCCTCCAGTCGGAGGCAGGCCACTCCGACATTCTCAAGGTCCCTGATGTTGGCCGCGGCGACCTCCGGCGTCTGGGCCGAGGTGGCGTCGGTCACGCTGGTAACCTGGTACCCGTAGCAGATGGCGTCAAAAATGGTGGCCCGGATGCAGTTGGGGTACTGGGTACCGCAGACGGCCAGGCGGGTGACCCCGAGCCGTCTCAGCATGAAGTCCAGTTCCGTTTTCATGAAGGCGCTGAACCGGTTCTTGACGATCCGGTACTCCCCTTCGACCGGGGCCAGTTCCGCGACAATTTCGCATCCCGGGGTGCCCGGCACCACGTAACGACGCCCCTTCAGGAATTCATCAAGCCGGGTGATTTCAATGTCGCTGCCGTCGGCCCGGTACTCGCGGACGGCATGGAAGACCGGCCAACCTCGCGTCCGGAAAAAATCGAGCAGTTTTCTGATTTGGGGTATGGTGGCGTAGGCGCCGGCGACGCCGGCCGGCGCCCCGGGCAGGACGAAATCGTTCTGCATGTCGATGATGACCAGGGCGTATTTCCCGCTTTTTGGGGCTTCTTCCATGCCGAACTCTCTTTTTGATCGCTGGTTCTGGCCGGCAGCGGTGCATTCCGGTTGAATTTCCGCCGGCAAGGCCTTTCCGGTTTCCTGATAGTATATAGCCGGGCGGCTTTTATTGGCAATCTCCGGTTTTGACCGTCTGGAAATCGTTGACATTCCTTGAAGGAGGGATTATACTGCTTTTTATTCTCAGGAGCAGAAGGATAGATGTGATGGCAAAACCGGAGAAATTCATGAAACAAATGCGAGTAACCTGCCATGACGGCCTCTTCCGGCTGGAGGCGATTCCCTTTCGTATCGCCGCCGCCCGGGCGGCCGAAAAACTTAATATCGCCGGGGACGGGGAGGATTTCGAATCGTTGGAGAGGTTGATCGCCGAGGCGGAAGCCGCGGGCGCGCCCCGGGCCGCTTACCGGGTTTCCTACCTGGACGAAAGGCACGACGAGGAGGTGATCATTGACCGGCAACGGTTCCGGAGCCGGGTGCTCAGCGTCAACCTCGAAAAGGCCCACCGGGTCTTCCCCTACGTCGTCACCTGCGGCCCGGAGCTCGAGGATTGGTCGAAGCGGCAATCCGACCCGCTCTTCGCCTACTTTGCCGACTACATCAAGCAGGCCGCCCTGGCCGCGTCCCGCAAGTTTGCCTTCGGTTATATCAAGGAGACCTACCGGCTTTCGAAGTTTTCCACGATGGCCCCCGGCTCCCTGGCCGACTGGCCGATCCAGGAACAGCGGCCCCTCTTCGACCTTCTCGGACCGGTCCGGGAAACGACCGGCGTCGTGTTGACCGAGAGTTTCCTGATGCTCCCGACCAAGTCGGTCTCCGGTATCCTCTTTCCGACCGGAAGCAGTTTCGCCAGTTGTATGCTCTGCCCCCGGGAGCATTGCGTCGGCCGGTCGGCCCCTTACGATGAGAAGCTCTATGCGGAAAAGTACCGGAAGCAAGCCGGCTGAGGGCGGCTTGGTTTCCGGTCGGGTCCTGACCGGTTTCGGAGCCCGCCTGCTGGCCGGCCGCGGCGTACCCCCGGCCAACGCCCGTTACGTGGCCGAATCGGCCGTCCTGAACGAAGCGGCCGGCGTCACCACCCACGGGGTGGTCCAGTTTTTTTATTTCGACAAGCAGGTCGGGCCGGTCATCGATCCTTCGGCCGAGCCGAAGCTGGTGCTGGATCGGTCGGCCGTAGCCCTGGTGGACGGCAACGGGTCGTTTGCCCAGTTGGCCATGCGCCTGGCCGCCCGGATCGCGGCCGGCAAGGCCCGGAGGTTCGGGATCGGCCTGGTCTGCGTCCGGAACACCTCCTGGCTGGCCGGCCTGGGCGTCAAGCTCCTCCCGCTGGTGCGGCAGGGATTCTTCGCCGAGCTGTGGGCCGGTTCCGCCTTTAAGTACGTGGCGCCCTTCGGCGGCTGCGAGGCCCGGCTGGGGACCAACCCGATCGCTTTCGGTTTCCCGGTGCCCGGCCGTCCCCCGGTGATATGCGACTTCTCCACCTCCACCGTGGCCCGGGGCCGGGCCGGCCTTATGATTCATGCCGGAGACCGGGCGCCGGAGAAGATCTTCCTCGATGGCCGCGGCCGGGCTACTGACAATTCGGCCGTTCTGGAAGCGGGCGGGAGCATCATGCTCCTGGGCGGCGAGCACTATGGTTACAAGGGATTCGGTCTTTCGCTCTGGGTGGAGGCGCTCGGGCTGATGGCCGGCAACCGCTATGAGCCGGGCCGGGAGCTGCGGGAGTCCTTCGCGCTGATGCTTATCAACCCGGCCGCTTTCGGCGAGGCGGATTTTTATTCGAAAGAGGTGAACCGCTTTGTGGAGATTATCAAGGGCGGCCGGCGGCGGCCGGGCGTGAAGGAGATCCGCCTGCCCGGGGAAAGAAGTTTCCGATCTCTTGCCCGAAGTGAAGGGCTCGGGATCTTCCTTTCCGGCGAGACGCTTGCCAGGTTGAACGACCTGGCCGCCCGGAACGGGCTGAAACCGATCTCCCTGAAATCCTGACGCCTTCCCAAAACCGAGTTTACCCCCCGGTTTTTTCTTCTCCGCTATTCCCCGGCCAGGTTTTCAGCCAGCCAGCGCGCCGGTTCCGAACGCAGTTCCTCCTTTAAATACGAGCCGATCAGGTGAAAACCCTTTATTCGTCCCGTCCGGAGATACTCGCGGGCCCTTTCCAGCTGGAATTTTACCAGCGACATCGGCAGGGTGTCGCAGGTCTCCCCGTAGTCGTAAAGATAAAGGCCCAGGTGGATCGGTTTTCCGGGGAAGCGCTCTTCGGCCTTTTTTAGGTACTCGTCAAGGTTCGGCAGGTCGGATGATTTCCAGACCCAGAGGTTGACGATGTCCAGGCAGGGCAGGTAGGCGGAAAAGTCCAGGTCGAGGTGCATGGTATAGACGACGGCCATCAGCTGGAGTTTGGTGTTGGCCGATTTCAGGGATTCAAAGGTTTCCCGCATCAGTTCTGCCGGCATCCGGCCGCCCTTGACGGCCGTGCTGAAATCGTCGACGATACCTCCGATCACGTTCGGGAATTCCAGCGAAAGCCGGCTGAATTCCCGAGCCTTGGCGGCCTGCTGGTCGGCGTCCTTGAGTGTCGAGGGATCCCCGACGTTGCCGATCACCTGGTTGAACTCCGCCAGTCCCGCCAGGAGACGCGCTTCGTGAGGCCCCGGGTGGAAGAAGACGGCGTTGCGGAAATGGAAGAAGCCGGCCAGTTCCGAGACCGGTGAATAGAGCTGCCGCAGGCTCCAGCGCCGGCGGCTTAAGTAATCAATGTAGGCCGGGCTCAACACCCAGCCCCAGGCGGCCTTATTCCCTGTCATCGTTTTCTCTCCTGAAAAAGCGCGGGCATTGCGGCCGGCGCCGTTTTTTTAACCTCGATTCAAGCCGTCCCCCTCAGGTCCTGGTGCAGAGGTAGGTGGCCAGGAAATCCTCGTACTTCGCGCTGTCGATCCGGAACCCCGCCTGGACCAGAAATTCTTCCAGGACCCGGTCGTAGGTGCTGTACTCATCCCGAAGGTGGACTTCCGCCTCCGCGGCCATTTCCGGCCCGGCCTTTTCGGCGAAGGCGCGTACCCAGTCATCCAGGCGTTTTTTGCAGTCCGCCAGGCCGATCGGGAAGACGACGTCGAAGAGGAAGAAACGGCCCCCGGTTTTCAGCATCCGCGCCGCCCGCCGCAGCCCGATCAGTTTCCAGAAATCCGGCAGGTGATGCAGCACGGCCGAAGAGACGAGCGCGTCCGCGGCCGGCCCCCGGTGTTCGTAGGTAAGAAAACCGCCCGGGCGGAAGACCACGTTGGTCAGGCCGGCCCGTTCGGCCTTGCGCCGGGCGTAATCCAGCATCACCGGCGAAACGTCAACCGCGTAAAGTGTCCGGCAATAAGGAGCCGCGTTCAGGGCGAAAGCGCCGGTCCCGCTGCCCAGGTCGATGACGGTGTCTTCCGGCCGGATCCCGATGGCCTTGACTATGGCCTCGGCCTCTTTCCGGTAATCACGGAATTTTCCGTGCCGTCGGTCATACTCCTCAACCCGGGCCGGGTCGGCGTAATCCACCCCGGCCGTTTTGGCCTCATCGTAGAGCCATCCCGGTTGCTTCGTCATCAGTTTCGCTCCGCGTCAAAAGGGTTGATTTTACAAGATTTAGGATATAGCGGGGCGGGAGGATTGTCAAGGTTCCGAAGGTTCGGGAGCGCACCGGTCTGGTTGGGTTGGCCCGGTTTTTCTGTTGAATGGCGGATCGAATTAAGGTAAACTTTAATCTGCGTCCGGGAGACGCGCGACGCCGGCCGACGACCGGGCGCCATGAAGAAGGCCCAGGCCGGAATCGGCCGGGCTTCATTTTTGATTATCACAATCGGTTTGAATCCGGAGGAGACGATGAGCCACTGTCCTGAATTCGATTTCCACATACACACCAGGTACCTGGGCTGTGCCAACGCGACCATGGAAATCCCGGCCATCGTTAACGAATGCCGCAGGGTGGGAGTGAAGTCCCTGGCCATCACCGACCACCTCAACCGGCTTGAATTCCTGCCGAAACACCGGCCCATCCTGAGCGATATCCAGGCCCTGTCGGATCCCGGCCTCGAGGTCTATTTCGGCGTGGAACTCAACTTTACCGGCTGCGACGAGGGT